>Ga0335085_10002034_pt1 | contig 39396 bp, 61 predicted proteins | sample Lox_Sample_45_FD_206712 | JGI IMG/M metagenome (GOLD analysis project Ga0335085, IMG submission 206712) | Soil microbial communities from Loxahatchee National Wildlife Refuge, Florida, United States - Lox_Sample_4.5 | ecosystem: Environmental > Terrestrial > Soil > Wetlands | place: USA...
TCGACGAGGAAGGATCTGTTCCGGCTTGGTTCGAGGAAGATAAGCAACTTTGGCATGACCGTTGTTGTGAAGTCATTGCGAAGAAAGTTCTTCCACTAATCGCCAAGGGAACTTTCCCCGGAGATTTAGTAGTGGGTGAAAACCTTAAAGCCAAGCATCTAAAAAAGGTTTTAGGCTCCCTGTCCGTGAGTGCCGACTTCGAGGCCCCGGTGCTTGCGACTGTGGGCGGCTACCTGTACGTGTGGGCCGACTTCAAGGCCCCGGTGCTTGCGACTGTGGGCGGCTACCTGGACGTGAGTGCCGACTTCAAGGCCCCGGTGCTTGCGACTGTGGGCGGCTACCTGGACGTGAGTGCCGACTTCGAGGCCCCGGTGCTTGCGACTGTGGGCGGCTCCCTGTACGTGTGGTCCGACTTCAAGGCCCCGGTGCTTGCGACTGTGGGCGGCTCCCTGTACGTGTGGGCCGACTTCGAGGCCCCGGTGCTTGCGACTGTGGGCGGCTCCCTGGACGTGAGGACCGACTTCGAGGCCCCGGTGCTTGCGACTGTGGGCGGCTACCTGTACGTGAGTGCCGACTTCGAGGCCCCGGTGCTTGCGACTGTGGGCGGCTCCCTGGACGTGAGGACCGACTTCGAGGCCCCGGTGCTTGCGACTGTGGGCGGCTACCTGGACGTGAGTGCCGACAAAACTTTTAAGTGCCCGGAGCTTAAGAAAGTCAATGGAATGGCTTACAAGGCGTCATGAGGCCCCAGGACATGACGTTCGCGGAGTGGAAGCGCCGGGAGCGCGAGTACATCCTGCGCAAGGAACAAGAGCGGATTGAGCGAGAGACCAAATCGCATTTTTCTTTTTGGCTCCTGGTGCTGGCCGCGATGGTGGCAGGGGTTTTGGTGTGGGTCATCCACTGAACCCCCAGCATTGCCATGGGGTGCGATGCGACTGCGGGGAGTGGTTTGAGTGCAAAGGGTGCGCGGGGTATGGGAGTTGGGGGTTGTGCCCCCGTTGCAAACAGAAATGATTTTCCGCTCTTTTAACTTGAAGCTTGAGCCGATGGCGCGATGGTTCCCCGCGCTTGATAAGGCCCAACGCTACCGTCTTGCAAGCGGCAAAATAGGAAACCAAAAAAGAGCGCGCTTTTAATTTAAGTTCGGGCGCGAACTAAATCACGCAAGGAGGAAGCACCCATGGCCCTCAAAGCCAAGAAGCCGGAAGTAAAAGAGAAGCGGTTAAAGCTGTTCCTGTTCGGACCTCCGGGCTCCCGCAAGACCACATCGGCCTTGCAGTTCCCGAAGAGCGTTCTAATCGACATGGAGCGCGGATCGGAGCAGTACACCAAGACCATCAACAAGGCCGGATCGGTTGTCCTTGAGACAAACAACCCGGACGAAGTGATGGCCGAAGTCAAAACGCTCCTGACCGAAAAGCATGAGTACCGGACGTTGATCATCGATCCTGTGACGATCTTCTACCAAGCGTTGCAGGACAAATGGTCGCGCATCTTCGAGCATCATGCCAAGACGGATAAAGAGAAAGAGCTTCAAGACTTCGGTATGCGCTACTGGGGGCGCGTCAAATCGGAGTACAAGTCCTTCCTGCGGATGCTCTTGCAGTTGGATATGAACCTGATCGTGACGAGCCATCAGAAAGACATCTACGGCCCGAATATGCAGAAGGTCGGTATCGGGCCGGACTCCATGAAGGGCGATAACTACGTCTTTGACTATGTTTTCCGTTTGAACGTGGTCGGGGATAAGGCGATTGCCATCACGGAGAAACAGCGATCCGAGCCGCTAGAGCCTCAGAAGTTTCCCCCCGAGTTCGAATGGTCCTACGACAACTTCCGCAAGTTCTATGGATCAGAGATCATCGAGCGGGAAGCGGTCGCGGTCCCGCTGGCGACAGCCGCCCAGGTAGCCGAGATTACGGCGCTTTTAGAGGTCGTGAAGGTCAACGAAGAGGACGTTACCAAGCTCTTTACCAAGCATGACGTGGATGATTGGTCGGAGCTTACGGCAGAGGCCATCCAGAAGTACATAGACACGCTCAAGAAAAAGATTGCGCCGGTCGGCGCTGGAAAGGCGGCGTAATCATGAAATACGACGGAAGAGGCGTGGATGCTTCGGGCAGTTTCCCCATCATCGATAAGCCGGGATGGTATCCGTTCCGGATCATCGTGGCGACTCCGGGGGAATCCAAGAACGGGAATTACCAGGTGACGGTTGACGCCGCTTGCCTTGATCCCAAGTTCAAGGATTACACGGTCCGCCATTGGGTTACGTTTTTGCCCAAGGATCAAAAGGGTGCGGGCATGGCGCTTCACTTCCTCAAGTGCATCGGGGAGCCTTATGAAGACATCATTGATGTCGAGCCTATGAACTGGGAGCGTAAGACGTTTATGGGTAAGGTCGAAATCTCGGAGTACCAGGGAAAGAGGAACAACAAGTTCTCTGAGATTTCCCCCATCAAGGACGACGACGCGGGGCCGTTTCCGCCCGATCCTAACGAAGGCAAGACGGCGTTCGAGGAATAGGCGTGAAACTCCAAGGCTCGATAACGCAGTTGAAGTCTCGGGTCAATGCCTCCGGGGAGACCGTGCAAACGGTTTCCCTGGAGATGTTTGGGGATTTTTCTTCTCTTCATGGACTTATGAAAAAGCCTTTGATCATTGAGCTTGTCGAGGATGATAAGGGGCTTGGAGCGTTTGAATCATGACCGCCCCCGACCTCCTCCTAGCCTGTTGCGAAGAGATCAGAGAGGAAGCGGAGCGGTATCCGGCGTGGGAAGTTGCTTTGATGCGGGATTGTATGGCGGCGAGTATTTGGATGGGAGTTGGGGAGTTACCGACGAGAAATTGAAAGGAGAAATGAAATGCCAGAGAGCGAAATGAAAAACGAGTCGATCAGGTTCAGTTATGTCCGATACGACTCAGTATCGACAGAAAAGCAGGAGGCCTTTAAAGCAGAGTTTCAGAAATTAGAGAGCATGGCTTATGAGAAGTTGCCTGATGGCCGAGCGCGTTCATTATTTTTGACTGCTCTGGAAGAGGCCTATATGTGGACAGGTAAAGCGATTCGTGATGAGCAAATCGCCAGAGAAACGCCAGTTGGACACGTTCCGGAGCGCGGCTAAACGGTTCGGGGGTCAACCTAAACCCCCAAGATTTTATTAATGGCGAGGAAGGCTCGGAAGGCTCCACTTTATTAGACAAACCAACCGGGGGGTTGGGTTACAAGAGGGAGGGTCGGTGCGGGCGAGAAGTTTAAAGCCGGGGTTTTTCAAGAACGAAAAATTGGCCGCATTGCCGTTCGAAGCAAGGCTTCTTTTTATTGGCCTCTGGTGCCTCGCGGATCGCGAAGGAAGGCTTGAAGATAGGCCAAAGAGGATTAGCGCAGAGGTTTTTCCGTATGAGCGCGTAAATGTGGATAAATTGCTCGATGTAATTACATGTCATGGCTTTACATTACGTTATGAGGTTGATGGCAATCGTTATATCCAGATTGTCAATTTTTCAAAACACCAGTTCCCGCATCCGCACGAAGCCAAGTCAATAATCCCGCCATGTAATTACATTCCATGTAATGTCCATCTGAATCCCTCTTCTCTGAATCCCTCTTCTCTGAATCCTGGTAAGGCGGCTGCGCCGCTTGAGTACCCGATGCCGGACCCAAAGGCGAACCCAAAGGCCTGCTTAGTTCTGTCGTTTAAGACCCGCAAGGGGGTTCCGTTTGATGATCGGGCATGGGATCGGTTGAACTTTGCTCGCTGCATGGTAGCGGCCGGAACCCTTCTCGGACTCTGCAAAGACCTTCAATCCGCCGAAAGCTGCCTTAACGACATGAGCGCCGACTATGACGCTAAAGGCTTGTCGTGGACGTTGGAAACCGTGGCCCGCAACGCGCCGGAATGGCTGAAAAAGAATGGGAGGATCGATGCTAACTCAAGTCGTGCTGGCCTTCGCTTGGCGATCGCTCAACGAAAAGCAAAAGGCGGAAGTGGAAATGGTCTGGAGAAAATATCCGCGCGGGAGGTACTTAATCCCATACGAGTGGGCGCGAATCCTGCGAACGGAAATTCCCCTCAAGATCAGCGAGCCGGAGGAACGGGAGATGCTATTCACCTGGAACGACCATTGCAAGAAAACGAACATGGATCAAATGTCGATACCGTTCGATCATGACGAGTGGTTTACTTGGCTGGCCTATGCCGAGAAGCATTATTCCAAACCGCTTCCGATCGCTTCGCCATCGTCGGGAGATTGGGCCGCTTAAATGAGATCGCAAACCGATCAAATGCTTTTTTGGTTTCGCATGAAGCGGCGAGCGACCTTAGCGGATATTTTACGAAGCGGCGAACGGTGGGTTTGGGAATTTAGAGCTAGAAAGTCGGAACTCAACGCGGCCGGTGGCCCGCAAATCGTCCTCGTCGAAGAACATCCGAAGAACGCGAACATGAATGTTTACGAAGTTCGGGAACCGTCCCGAGATGGGCAGTTCGAGATGGTCCTATGACCGCCCTAGAAAAATCCTGGCTAAAAGAAAAGCGCGAGGAGCTAGAGCGTTGTTACGAAGTCTACGGCCCCGATGTTGCGTGTTGGGACATCGTCGGCTTTCTGAACATCATCGACCGACAGGCCCGCGAGATTCGACGGCTGAAAACGGAGGTGGCGGCGAAGTGATATTCACCATATTCACCATCGAAGGCCGTTTACCAGGAATGAACGATTTCATTGGAGCGATGAACGCGAACCGATGGAAAGGCGCTGAGTTGAAACGCAAAGAGACAAAGCGATGCGCGATGGCCGTGAAGGGTTTAACCCCCATTCGCAAGCCGGTGATGCTTTCAATTGCATGGTTTGAGCCGAACGCGCGGCGTGACATAGACAATGTGGCGGCCGGGGGAACCAAGGTCTTGCTGGATGGCCTTGTAATGGCCGGAATCCTGCCTTCCGATGGCCGAAAGTGGGTCAGGGGCATATCGCATCAGTTCCCAGAGATTTGCCCTTCAAATCCAAGGGTTGAAGTCACTATTCAGGAGATCGCATGAAAACGCTGATTCTAGTCACCGTATTGTTATCGCTCTCATCTTGCTGTTACTCCCCCTACCGCCCCGGCTGTTCCCTCACCGACTCCCAGCGCATGAGCGAGCATATGCGGAGCCCCCTAGCCGGTAGGGTCGAGGCGCGGTGCGATGAACGGTTATCAAACTGCGGGAAGCGGCCCGGATGATCCCCGCCGCGTTCCTCTGCGCCGCCATGTCGCTGCCTTTGACGAGCTTTTTCCCATCGTCGAAGATGGGAGCGGTGCATTTGGAGAAGATGATTTCAATGGCGGACCACTACGGACGAACGAGGCCGTATGACATGACCATTCTTAGGTTCTTACTGCGCTTCGGGGGGGCGAATGAAATCCCTACGGAGCAGCGGCAGCGGGTATTGATATTCGGCGGGGATGGCGACATAGTCAAGAGCTTCCGCCAGTTGGCGTTCCTGGCGTTCCGGGCCGCATTGGTTCCGGAGACTCCCTGGGATGTCATCGCGGCGGCGAATAGCGTCCCGTTTGCGCGGGAGAGCGCCGGGACGGTCATGTGCCTCTTGGAAATCACATCCGAGCCCTGGGAGGCAATGCGCTACTTCGCAGAGCTGGCGCGACCCTTGGCGACGCACGGCTATTTCATCTTTTATCCCGCGTTCGCCAGGCGTTTCCCTGGGTTCCTGGAGCGCGCGGGATTCTTTCGGTTGCCGATCAAATGGTACGGGGCGGAGGTTTGGCAGAAACAAGGGACTAGGAGGAACCATGAGCGATTTAAGAAAGTTCGTGAGTTTCCACTGGGAATTTTACAACCCGGCGGACGAAGCGCAAGTGCGAATCCTGCATTTCATCAAGCAAGAGATTACAAAAGAGTTGTGGGCTCGGCAGCTTAAGCAGATGAAGGGGGCGGCATGACTAGCGACGAGAAGGTGCGTGAGGTCGCATTAAGCATCATGGGAATTGTGCGCAATCCCGATACAATCAATAAGTTCCAGGTCCAAATAGCAGTCGAGAGATTAAATGTTGCCCTCTCCGAAGCCCGCGAGGATGGATTTCAAGAGGGGATTAGAACGGAAAGGGCATCTAATTCGGGTGTTACTAAGTATCTGTTGGGGAAAATCGAAGGCAGGAAGGCGGGCCTGGAAGAAGCAAAAACCATCGTGGAGGTGAACAAGCGTGATTGGGGAAAAACCGTCAATAAACTCACTGCAAAAACACGAGCATTGTAAATGCTGCATCCGGGCAGGATACGAAATGTGTTGCATATGCGGACACCCTATCCGCGCCCTCGCTGCCCAGCCGGGGAAAGAGGAATTATGATTTTCCGAATTGAGGATCTTTTAAAAATGGCGAATGAAGTATCAGTGATCGTCGATGGGAAATATGCCCCGGCTAGGCCCCTCGCGGGGGGCTTCGACCGTCGCTTAAGGGCCGCGTGGTTAGCTCTTACAGGCAAAGCGGATGCGGTAATCTGGCCTGGCGGACAATAAGAGGCCGGAAAAAGGAAAATTATGAAAATCACAAAAGAATGGTTGAAAGAGCAGATAGCTTGTGAAGACGGTACGCGCTGGTTTCTGAATCAAAGCGCGTCTAGGTTGGACACTGTCGTAATGAAGCTCACCAAAGAAAATCATTACGATTGGGCGAATTGGGTTCTTATGCGCTCCATGACGTACGCCCAACGGGTGCGGTATGCGATCTTCGCGGCTGAACAGGTCTTAGCCATATTTGAAAAGGCATACCCGAACGATAAGCGCCCGCGTGAAGCGATTGAAGCGGCTCGGCGTTTTGTGGACCAAACAACGGAGGAGAATAGAGACGCCGCCTACGAGGCCGCCTACGCCGCCTCCAACGCCGCCTCCAACGCCGCCGCCAGCGCCGCCGCCTGCGCCGCTGCCTGCGCCGCCGCCTACGCCGCCTACGCCGCCGCCTCCGCCACCTGCGCCGCCGCCAGCGCCGCCGCCAACGCCGCCTGCGAGGCCGCCTACGCCGCCATGAAACGAAAGATTGTTGTTTATGGGCTTAAACTCGTGGCCGGGGAAAGGGGAATAGCGTGAGCCACCCAGCGCAAAATTGGCGCTGCAAATGCGGGAGAGGTCCTAGCTTAGAGCATGGCTGCATTTGTAATCATGGTAGGGCTCTAGCACAAGGAGGAAACCTGTGAGCTATCGAGACCCATCATCCGAAGACTTGAAGCGCCCGGAGTTTGAGGCCGTGTGGCAAGCCATAAAGCGTTGGGACATAAATGTTCCCGATCAGTATCAGGGCTATTGTGGGGCAACCGGGAATCACGTGATGGCTATTCTGGACGCCTTACAGCCCGAGCGCGACAGCCTGAAAGCCGAAGTTGCTGAATTGACTAGAAAGGGTCAACTCCTTTGCTGCCAGAACGGGAATATTCTTATGGAGAATCACGAATTGCGGCGGCACGCGGAGGCGATGGCGGATGGCTTAGAGAGCGAGCATCGCCGATACATCGGGATTGCTTACAAAGATCCAAAAACGCATGTGAAAAAACATTGTCGGTATTGCACCGGGTTGGATGCCTTCCGCCAATCCTTCCCATCGGTCGGCGCAGAGCAAGAGGGTAAGTAGATGGCTTTTACAGAAGACGACCTAAAAAGCCTTAAAGGAACCTACGATGGGTGCAGTTCCGACAATATGTTTCACTGCACATGGGGATACGTGCGCGATATTCTGGCCCGTCTGGAGGCTGCGGAAGCCTTTATTAATACTTGGACTGGTGATAACTGCTGGGATGACCCCGAGCTTGAAATTAAATATCAGGCTTGGCTCAAGTCGAAAGGCGAATAGATGTTAGTTGCACTCACAGATTTCCGGCGCAAGCCGGGGCGGGGATCGGTGTTACGGTGAGGCGGCGGCAGACATGCGTGTAGCGTAGCTGCATGGTCCCGATCTGCCATCGATACTGGGATAAGAGCCGAGATCACAGTATCCCCGCAAAATTTGGCCGGGGTTAGGCAATGAGGAGTGATGAATCCTCTTGGCGTGTTTCATCAGCACGTTCATGCGGCCCCTGGAAGGTGTGGCAGATGCGCTCACCCCGGCCATTAAATATATCGGGCAAGAGTTTCCCCCTGCCGTCCTTGAGCGGCGGGGGTGATTTGGGAGGGAAAGTGGAACGAACACACAACCTAAACCGCAACAAACAGATCGTGATGCTGGTCATCACCGGCAAACGCACTAGGAAGCAGATCGCCTACCGCCTTGGCGTGAGCTATGACTGCGTGCGCCAGATCGTTCACCGATGGAGGAAGGCGCATTTGTCACAAGATTTAAGTGGACAGGAAAGATGCGCCTAGGTTAATGTAGAAGCATGCGCTACGCTCATCAACCCGATTTGCCGCTCCCGGCGTCGCGCATGACGATTTATAGGGGGCGGCATTTTTTATCCGCGCATAGCGGCGCGGAGCGAAACCGGAGCTGAGGGCCAAGGAGCGGAGCAATACCGCAAGAGCGCCTCAGCATCACAACGGATAGGCCCTTAACACGGCATCCGGCAAGGCCAGCGCAACCATCGAGTTAAGCGCAACCGCTACCATCGAGCCAAATTCCGCACGTTTCCCCTTATACGCGCGCGGCTCTGCCTTTTACCTTGCGAGCGCCTCATCCGCTCGCGCCCTTGACTCTCTGTCACAACATTCCCGTTGCACATCAACCAGCACTCGCCTTAAAATATTACCGTGACTAAAGCCGAATACGATAGCCTCTCGCCAGATAACAAAGTCATCAGCATCCTCCTCGCCGAAATCTTAAGAGAACTCAAGGAGCTTAATCGAAGTATTGTTCAAGAGGTTGACGAGTCTAACGTCAAGTTGGTCCATTGAACGCGCTTACGGTTGATCCAAAGACAGGGTTTCTCCAGTCCTCCGATAGCTTCTGGTCCGCTTTCTCTGCTGAAAAGAAAATTACGTTCATTGAACGTGTTAATCAGATCCAGAAAGAGACAGGGAAATGGCCGAACTTCGCCGCTCTTTGCGATGAGATCGGGATCAATCCTAGAACACTGGAACGGCACTTAAAGATCGACGAAGTTTTTGCCGGAGCTTTCAAGGATGCGCTGCTTAAGGCGAAGTGGAAGATGGAATCCGGCATCTACGATTTATCCGGCAAAAACGCAATGTATGCGTTAATTTGGCTCAGAAAATGGTTTCCATCCGAATATAACCCGGAATATAAGGGGAATATCACCGTCGACGTTAACGTGATCGGGGCGTTAACTGACAGAGCAAAGGCGCTGGACGCGGAGATAATTAGCAGTCCGGAGGGTATTGATAAATCAATATGAATCGTGTGTCGATTTTTCTGAGTGCAATATAATCTCGATTGAGATGCAGAGATCGACGGTGAGTGTATGCAAGGTAATGGTTGTTATCAGAAGTATGGATTTGAAAGTTAGCAATCGATGAGAGGGCAATCGGAAAGTTCCAGGGCCAGAAGAAAAGCCCAACCCCCCCTCCACTGTCATGATCAAGTAGTCTCCCCATCCGCGCAAAACAAAAAGGGGTTCCAGTTTCACCGATGGGTGAGCAGTTATCCTCCGGTCAGCGTATGTTTGAAGTGTGGAGCGACGGCCTATTCTCCATTGGTATATGGTCCATGGAGATGTGATGGATAAGCCAAACAAAAAGGGCTCCAATCCCAGTCTTGTTTTAATTACTCGTCAGGTTTACCATGCGGGGATTCTCGACAAGTCGCGAATCTGTGGTTGTGGGGAATTAGCCTACGAACACACGGTAGGCTACTGTGAAGCCTATAGGTCCGGCACGGTAGATGAGTTAAGCGGAGGTTAAGATGCCCTTGAAAAGCGGCAAGAGCAAAGCAACGATCAGCGCGAACATCCGGGAGCTTACGCACCATGGGACGAGGAAGCGGAGTCACAAGCAGATTGTGGCGATAGCCCTAGCGAAGGCCAGGGAGCGCGGCTACAAGTGATCTGTCGTGGGCAAGCCTAAGTACCATGTCTGCAAGATCTGCGGCGAGTTCATCGAGTGCGACGAGGCGTATTGCCAGGTGCCGCCGGATTCATGCGGGCGAGATCATCGAGAGGCTGTGCGAGATCGAGTGGGAGATCAAGGCGCTAAGGACTGACGTGATGATTTTGAAGAAGTGGTTGAGGGGGCGTTATTCTCGACATTGAAATCAAGACAATCCCGCACAAAGAACAGCGCTACGACACTGCCGGGGATTGGTACGAGAAGAACGGGAAGACGGTGTTTCGTATAAGCGATTGCCGCAACCGAAGGTTTGAATGGTTGCTGGCAATTCACGAGTTGGTGGAGCGGGCCCTGTGTGATGACAAGGGGATCACCGCGAAGGATGTGGACGACTTTGATTTTAAGTTTAAGGGCGACGATCCCGGAGATGCGCCGCGCTCCCCCTACCGCGATCAGCATTGTTTTGCGACGGCCGTAGAGAGGATGTTGTGCGCTGCCATGGGTATCAGTTGGAAGGAGTACGATGATTTTGTGATGAAGCTATGACGCAGGCCGATCAACGGGCGAATCTAGAGTATCTTCAGGCCAAATGCAGGGAGCGCCTGAAATTTTTATGCCGTGACGTTCTGGGGTTCAAGGATTGGAGCAAGAACCCGAATCTGCATGACAGGATCGAGCGGTTCATGGACAAACCGGCCAAGTTCAAGCTGGTCCTGATACCCCGCGATCACTTAAAGTCAACGATCATCACGAAGGGATGGAGCATCCAGCAGATGCTGAGGAATCCGGACATCCGGATTTTGCTGGCCAACAACACATGGGACAACGCGAGGAATTTCTTGCAGAGCATAGAGGGCTATCTTGGGCCCGGGAGTGTCCTGGCTCAGATTTTCGGGCCTTTCGTGAGTTCCAGATGGAACAAAGACGACTGCGTGATCCGGCAGAGGAAGACGATTTCGGATGCTCCGACGATAGCGACGACGGGTCTGGAGAAGGAGCAGACTAGCCAGCACTACGATTTGATTGTCGCAGACGACCTGGTGGCGCGCGAGAACGTGAAGACCAAGGAGCAGAGGGAGAAGGTCAAGGACTATATCGCCTCGCTCTACGCGCTTCTGGAGCCGCAAGGCATGATGGTGGTGGTCGGAACCCGGTGGTCGAAGGACGACGCCTACGAAGATTTGATCAATGACGGGACCTGGGACAAGCTGATCATGGACGCGCATGACGGCGATCCCTTGAAGCAGAAGGTTCTGTTTCCGGAGAAGTTCAGCCTGGAGAAGCTACAGGATTTGCGGAAGAAGCTGCGGGCCTCGCTTTATTCGTGTTGGTACATGAACGACCCGATATCGCCGGAGGCCTCGGACTTCTCTGAGGATTGGATCAGGTACTATGACCCTACGACGAAGAATCCGATGGCCCTTTATCTATGCGTTGATCCTGCTTCCAGCCTGGGCAAAGATGCTGACTTTTCTGCCGGGACGGTGAGCGGGAAGCTGCCGGACGGGACGATCCGGGTCGTGGACTATTTCCGGAGAAGGGTGGTGCCGAGTGAGTTGGTCGACCAGATCTTTGATACGGTCCGAAAATGGAAGATGGCTGGACACTATGTCCGAGTGGGAGTGGAGGCGTTTACTCTTAAGACTCTCAAGACGGACATTCAGAATAAGCAGCGCGCCGAAAAATTTTACTTCCAGGTTGACGAAATTAAAAAAATGCGCGGACCTAATGGCGAGCGATCCGAAGTTAAGCAAGCTCGAATACGAAGTTTGCAGCCGCTTTTTGAGCAGGGCTTGATCGAGATCCGGTCCGACATGAGCGATTTTGTAGACGAGCTATTGACGTTCCCGAGGGGGAAGCATGACGATCTTATTGATTCACTCAGCCTTGCTCTGGACCATCTTCTACAGACCTCCGATATAACGCCGGTGAAGGAGATTCAGCCCGGGACGATGGGCGAGCTGATGAAGCGAATCGAGAACCGGCTGCATGGCGCGGAGTACGAGGAGTTCATGAAAGACCTTCGGATCGTGGCGTGAGTGTCCACGAATCGCTAAAGATGCACCGGCACGAGGGGCGCGGGGTTTCGTGGGAAAAGCTCGGCGATTCCGAGGATGGAACGACGTTTGATTTGCGATGCAGTTATTGCGGAGATATTTGGCGAGAGCCTATCACGAAAGAAATTAGGGAACTTCGGTCGATGCTTGTGGGGCGGGTGTCACAATTTATTTTTGACAATTTATAGCATTCGGCGCATACTATAGACGAAATTCCGGCCTCGTGGGGCCACGAACCCAGCGAAGCCGGAATTTTTTTTATATCGAGCCGTAGACGAAGAGAAGCCTGTACGGAGGCCGAAGGAGGCCATGTGCAGGACAGATACACAAGAATAAAAAAGCAGGTCTTTGATTATTACGGCAGAGAATGCAAGTGTTGCGGAGAGAGAGAACAAAAATTCTTAACCTTGGATCATCTCACACCGGAAGTTCCGTATGGAAAGGGAGGGATGGCATTCTACACCCGAGTGAAGAATTTTGGTTTTCCAAATACGATTCAAGTTCTTTGTTTTAACTGTAATTGTGGAAGATCAGTAAACGGCGGCGTTTGTCCGCATAAACAGTAATTAGTTCGTAAAAAAAGAGGGCAATTCAGGTGCCTGAATCATCTGAATGGCCCTCTTTTTTTATGGAAAAATCCAAACCTTCTGAGACTGGCGGCACGGACAACGTCACCGGCGACAACCGCAAGGTTGGTGCAGCCGAGAGCCCGGACGCGGATTCCTCCGAAAAACAGGAAGTCACTCACTGGCTGGCCGCGATCAAAAAAACCGAGGACTGGCGCAACCGCACCGATGCTTTTGCCAACGCGAAGCGCTATGTCGATGAGTACAAGGGCAAATGGGACTGGCTGGCGCAGTCGATTTCAATCCCCCTTGTCCCCCTTAATCTTGTCTTCGCCTATGTCAAGACCGAGATGGCCCGCCTCTACTTTCACAACCCCTGGATCACCGTTTCCCCCCGAAGGACCGAAGATGTTTCCCCCGCCAAGATAGCCGAAGTCGTCATCAATAACATCTGGAAGCAGCTAAAGCTTAAGGTTCAGGGAAAACTTGCGTTGCGAGATGCCTTGCTTGTCGGCCATGGCTGGATCAAGGTCGGTTACACGATGGAGGAAGGCACGGTTGAGAGCCGCCCCGAGAAGCGCGGGCGCGGACGGCCCCGCAAGGAAGAGCCCGTCGTGGACGCCGACCGGAAGATTAAGTCGGAGTCCGCTTTCGCCTACCACGTTCCCTATCGCCATGTTGTCTTTGACCCTTCCGCCGTATGGCCCGCCATGGAGACGGCGCGGTGGTGCGCCGTGAAATGGGAGAAGCCGCTTAGGGCCGTCAAGGAATCCGGCATTTATGACCATGCCGACGATTTGAAGCCGGACGGCGGGGATTCCGATAAGGAGCCGATGAAGGACCAGACCAATGTCACGAAGGTGACGGGCTGGGAAATCTACGACCTGGACCATATGAAGGTCATTACCGTGTCGCCGGGATGCGCCCACAAACTGCGCGAGATCGATTACCCGGATTACCTGAACGGCGAGCTTCCGCTTGTCGAGTTCTCATTCAACCCCGTGCCGGATGAGCCCTATGCGATGAGCGACATCGCGGCGCACGAACCCCAGATCATCGAGCTGTCGAAAATGATGTGCATCATGATCAGCCACCTGAAACGGTGGAGCCGGCAGATCTTCATGAAGCCGGGGCTCATGACGGACGAGAACAAGACCAATTTCAAGAACGCGGCCGACGGCGCGATTATCGAGATCCAGGGCGATCCGCAAAAAGATTTCTTTATCCCCCCCTACGCGCCGGTCCAGCAGGACATTTACGGCGTCTGGAACCTCTGCATGGACATGTGGAAAAACATCTGCGGCCAGAGCGGCATGGACCGCGGCGCGGAAGGCAAGGCGGCGACCCGGACGCTTGGTGAGTTAAGGGCGCAGCTCGAAGGCGGCCGGACCCGGGCGGACGAAAAGCTTGACGTTCTGGAAGATTCGCTTGAGGAAGTGGCCCGCAAGCTTCTATTCATCGTGCAGAAGAAATACGACCTTCCCAAGATTGCCCGTGTCGTCGGGAACAAAAACATTATGGACGCTTTGAAGTCCCGCCCTACGGCCCAGCCGGACCACGCATTGGCCCCGATGGCGGTCACCGGCGAACAGGGTTTCACTTGGAACAAGGACGACATCCAGGGCGAGATGGATGTGGACGTTCTGGCCGGATCGACGGCCCCTCTCGACAAGGAATCGCAGATCGAGCAGATGGAGAAGTTGACGCCGATGCTCCCGGCCCTGGGCGTCGGGCCAGGGAGTCCTCCCGCAAAAGCGTGGGGCCGTGAGTTCTTCCGCATGATCGGAATTCCGTCGCTCGAGATGATCATGGACCTGATCGACCAGATGCCTCCTCAGCCGCCGCCCAAGATGATGGAAATTCAGGCCAAGATCAAACAGAAGCAAGCGGAAGGCCAAGCGAAGATTCAGGCCAAGCAGGCTGAACTCCAGATGAAGGGCCAGGAGCATCAGTTGAAGCTTCAGGGCATGGCGGCCAAGACGCAGGCGGACGTGATCAAGGCGAAGGTGGATGTGCAGAAAGCCCAGCAGTCCATGCAGATGGACGTTTTGAAGCAGTTGCTGGGGTCCGTGAGGCAACCGACTAACGGGACGCAGGGATCCTGATGTTTTGTCGAGGCTGTAAAAATGAGAACGCCGCAAGAGTCAGCACCCATTTCTCGACGAATTTGGAGCCACAGGACTCCTGTGATCGATGCTCCGATAGAGCCGCCTTCCCGATTTATGACTGCTACGTCCCGCCCGGCGGGATGCACTTTGAGGGATTGTCTCATCCCGACTTCCCGGAATCCTACGGCGGCCACTTCTGCGCGAGCAAGGGCGAGAAGGCGTACTACTTGAAAAAGTACGGATTGCAGGAATCGGGGGATCGCCGAGGTGGAACGACCAATTTTGATCCAACCGCGGCGCGCCATGCCCGCGAATCATTAACCAGGAGGCCACAACGATGAAGAACAGCACCAGCCCAGCGCCCAAAGATGGACCCTTGTCCAGCTCGCTCAAAGGCCAAGACACCATCGAGCCCAAGACCCACGGCGGAAAGAAGTGAATCCGTCCGATCTTCTTCGCCAAGCCCGCTCCTCCGGGTATGGCTCGAAGGGAGAATCCGGCGGGGAAGGCTCCCGAAGTTTCCCTTTGCTCCCGGAGGAGAACATCCCCGACGGCCCTTGTTGCGTGAAGGCTTACGGAACGGCTCAGGGCGGGAAATTTGTCATTGACCGCATTGAGCCCGAACAGATGCAGAAAGATGACCGGGAAATCACGGTAAAGACTCCGACCCAGGTGAGTCCGAGTTAAGGAGAAAAAATGATTGACGCTACGGTAGCACAGCCGGACACGACGGCCCCTACAGAACCTATTGCTGAGACGACCGACACAACGGCCCAAACGACTACGGATAACGACCCGTTTGCTGTCGATGAATCTCAGTTCGTCTCTCTGACTCCGGAGCAGAGAGCCGCTTTAGATCCGGTTCTTTCCAAGTGGAAGGAATCGGCCAAGTCCTACGCGCAGAAAGAGCGCGAAGCGGAAAGCAAAAAGTACACCGACCACATCAAGAAGGCTCAGGCGCTTGAAAACCTGGTTAAAGATCCTCAGTTCGTGGAATGGTACCAGAAACGGAACAGTCCCCAGAACGGAGCGCAGGCGGCCCCCAAGAGCGTAGCTTCCGCCGAGGAGTGGGCGCAAGCCTATCAGGAATTATCGGCGGGGAATCCCCTCCCACTGGAGCAGCTCCAGGCCAAGCTTGTCATGTCGGTCGGCGGTCCTCAGCTCCAGGCCCAGCGCCAACAGCTCCAGGCCCTTCAATCCGAAAACGAGATGAATCGCTTGTGGGTTCTTCATCCGGACGCCAAGGATCTGGACCAAATTGGCCGCGAAGAAAATCCGGAAGCGCCCAGCCTCTTGCAGTTGGCGGCGAACGCTTCCGTCGACAACCAGACGGGCCGGATCGATTGGGAGAAAGCCTACGCGATGGCCCGCCAGGTGGCCCTGGCTATGGAGAACAAGGGAAAGAGGGCGGCCATGGGCCTAGTCAATGAGAAAAAAGGATCTGTGACGGAGAAGCCTTCGACGAATACGCGAGACGAGGGTGTGCAGTACGTCGACACGATGGAAGAAGCAATGTCGAGGAATATTGAAGCGCAGATGGACGGCCGGAAGGTCGTCTACAGAGTAAAAAAATAGAGGCTACGGCCTTAAACACTTGAGGCGTTAGCCTCAGAAAAGGAGCACGATCATGGCGGTAAACGACACACTGTTTACTTACGGTACCGGGAACGTCACATCGCTGTTGGCGACCACGTTTTCGAACATGTCCCCCGATCTGGCGGACAACATCTACAAAGCGATTCCGGCGTTAGCCTGGCTCGCCATGAAGAAGAGGGTTACGGCAGACGGAGGGGCATCGATTCTCAGGAGTGTTATCTACGCGAAAAACTCGACGTTCTCGTTCTATGCGTCGGATGACGTGATCGATACGACGATCCAGGACGAACTCACCACGGCTCAGTGGCAATGGAAACAGGCCGCGACGTCGGTGTCCGTTACTGGCCGCATCGAGATGCAGAACATGGGCAAGTCTCAGGTTATTGACGTTGTCAAAGCCAAGACTCAGTCCGCGTTGCTGTCTCTCAAAGACGGCATCAACAAGGGCCTTTGGGCGTCGGGTCTCACGAACCAGACCCAGGTGGGCACGGCGGTTACTCCGCTGGCGACCATCGTTAACAACACCGGCACCGTTGGCGACATCAATGGCGCGACCTCGACCTGGTGGCAGTCGGTTGTCCAGGCTTCCGGGAGTTTTGCGGCTCGCGGCCTGTCCGATATGCGCTCGGTCTGGAACCAGATCAACGTCAATAACCCGCAAGGGCCCGCTGACTTGGTCCTGTCGGATCGCCCCTCCTACGAGGCTTACGAGTCCGTGCTTGTTCCGGCGGTTCGTATCTCCGATACGAAGATGGGCGACTTAGGATTCTCTAACCTGAAGTACAAGGAAGCGACCTGGACGTTCGATTCAAACGCGATCTCCGGGGACATCTTCCTTCTGAACAGCGGGTCATTGGAATTAGTGCAGCACAAGAACAGGCTGTTCTCGATCTCTGAATTCGGGAAACCGACCAATCAGGACTTGAGAGTGGCGCAGGTGTTCTGGGCTGGAGAACTGACCACGAATAATCGTCGAAAGCACGGGCTCCTGACCGGAGTTACGGCCTAAAGGGGGATTCTATGGCGATGACATTAACGCCGAGGAACAAGGCTCCTTTAGCGGGCGGCTTAGTCCTGTTTTACTTCGACTATACCGCTTCGGGATCTGGCGACACGGCGACAGTTGCAGTCTCGGGACCAGCTCCAATCGCGTCCATCTTTACAAATGCCGGGAATCAAGTGATTACCAACCTCCCGACTTTTGGCTCTTGGACGACGACGGGTGACGTTTCAAGCGCAACTCTGACCGCCAATTCGGGGGGTGCCTTTACAGGTCAAATGATTTTGATCTGCCTGGGCTCTTAAAACTAATTCAAGGAGAATTCGAATGCTAATCAAAGAAGCGGCATTAGGGGATGAGAGGCTCTATCTCACCTACAAAAATGTTGAGGTAAGTTCCATCACGACCGGGTACGCGGCGGCCGTCGCGCTCGGTTCGTCCGGGGCTTCCTTCGACGGGACTCAGTGCGTGCTAGCTAATAGCGCGGATGCGACCCGCAAAACCATGTGGATCGGCATCGCGGCGAAGGACATTGCTCCGAACGCTTACGGGATCATTCAGGTCTATGGCCCCGTCAACTCGGTGTTTGTGTCCAATGTCGGCACCAGCATCACGATCAACGCTGGGGATGCGTGCGTTCCGGGAGCTTTGGCCGGAGGCGTTTTCAGCGCCGTTCCGACCTGGCTCAACTCGGGGTTCGCGTGCCTTATCGCCTCGAATACGCTTCCGACGGTTTCAGCGACCGGCTGGATGAGCGGATTCATGAAGCATGGGCTCTAAACTAGACGGATTCCTGGATCGGCATTTTGGGACCAAAAGTCCCAACTTGCCGACCAGGGTCCTCTGGTGTTGTAGGTGCGGAAAGCCTCGATCCATGAGGCAGATAGAGACGGGCATGTGTTGCGGGCATCAACTGCGACCCGAGCGAGAAACTAAGTGGACATTACTCCGAACACTGATCCGAATGTAAAGCGCGTCTGCGTGGGAATTCCCCTCAAGGGCCACACGCCGCCCGAGTCGTATCACGACCGGATGATGATGGCGTATTACATGGGCGGCAAAGAGATCGAGCAGAAGACGTACAAAGATTCCCCCCGCTATGAATTCCTATGGCTTTCAGCCGGGGAAATCTTTGTGCCCTATGCTCGGGAAATGCTGGCCGGGAAGGCCCTGGATTGGGGCGCGGATTATTTGTTCATGGTGGACGACGACATGATGGCCCCGGCGGATTTGTTCTATCGCCTCGTCAAGCATGACGTCGACATTGTGGCGGCGCTGGCCTTCACGCGGAATCCACCGCACAGGCCGGTTATTTTCTCGACGGTCGAAGGATTCGACGAAGTGACGCGCCGGAATTACTACATCAACAACCAGGTCAAGAACTACCCGCGCAACAAGCTGGTGGAATGTGACGCGGTTGGATTCGGCGCGGTCCTGATCAAGACGGAAGTCTTCAAAAAGATTCAAAGGCCGTGGTTTTTCGGTATGCCTCAGACCGGCGAGGACGTGACGCTCTGCGTTAAGGCAAAAAAGGAAGGCTTCCGGGTCTTCATGGACACGGCAACCAAGCTCGGGCACCTTTCGCACCCGGTCGTAGTGGATGAAGCCTACTCGGACAGCTTCAACAAAATGACCCAGGAAGAAAAGGACAAGTTCTACGGATTCTACACGAAGTACGAGAACGGGAAGGTAACGGCATGAGCGCCGCTCTCGTCTCGATCATCATCGTTACATACAACAACCCGGAATATCTGATTCCGTGCGTTAACTCGATTTTGCTTCACCAGTCAACGCCTGGCCTTTACAAGATCATCATCGTCAACAACGGCGATAAGGGATCGATTCCCCCTCTAGAGAATCCTCTTGTCCAGCTTATTGAGCCCGGAAAAAATCTTGGGTGGGAAGGCGGCCTTAAAAAGGGTCTGGAGGTTTGCGACACGCCTTTTGTGGTGTTTATGAACGACGACACCTACATTCCTTATTCAAGCGCGGGATGGCTATTGCAACTTCTCCAGCCCTTCGCCAACCCGTCCATAGGCGCGGTGGGTCCATCGTCCAACTGCGTCATGGGGCCCCAAAATGCCTTTGTGCCGTCCATCGATCTGTACCGATTCGAGGTCAAATTCCTGATCGGTTTCTGCATGATGCTTCGCCGTGAAGCGCTGGAGAAGGCGGGCGGTGTAGACGATACGCTTCCGTACCATGGCGACGACCTGGACCTGTCGATCCGACTGCGCCAAGCCGGGTACAGGCTTATCTGCGATAAAAGCGTCTTTGTGTACCACCACGGATTTAAGACCGGGGGGCGTGAATTCGGCTCCGCGTGGAATTCGGTTGAGATGACCGAGAAGACCAACACTTACCTGATTAAAAAGCACGGCCTCAAAGTGTTCTGGGACACGATGAGTTCCCCGATTATTCCTCCCAAGCCTCGCCATGAGAATGTCGGTGCCGATTCGGAGGGAGAGACGGTACGAAAGTTCGTCAAAGGGGCGGTCCTAGAGCTTGGTTGCGGCCCACAGAAGACGGTTCCGGAGGCTATCGGCGTGGACATCATTCCCAAGGGCCAAGAGATTCCCGGCCTTATCAAATCCTTTTCGATAGCGGACATTGTGGCCGACGTTTCGAAGCCTCTCCCGATTGAACCGGAGTCCTATGACACGGTAATAGCTCGGCACATTCTGGAACACATTATTTCTACTCGTCAGACAATTTCGCAGTGGGCAAAGCCTTTGAAGGTTGGGGGCCGGATGATTATTGCCGTCCCTAATGAGGAATTACGCAATTCTATTCCATTAAATTTCCAGCATGTGAGGGCATTTACTCCGTCGGTATTAAAAGAGGAAATGGAGTCGATGGGATTTAAGACGATTGACTTGCTTGATCCGAAGAATGATGTTTCTTTTGTTGGAGTTTTCGAGAAGCTCCCATTTTTTCGGGGGCATGATGGCGCACATGTTCAGCCTGTGTTAGAACAACCAAATTCTCTGGGCGATTGTCATGCTTAATGCCATTTATATGGTGAACGACTTCAGTTTTTCTAAGGTATCTTCCAAGTTTTTTTTCCATTACAAGGCGATGCTCAAGCATGTAGTAGTTTGGTTTTACAGCATGTGGGTGGTTCCTACTAAGAATGTAAACATACCCTCTCATGGTTTTAGATCGCCCACCTTTCCAAAAATGGGATTTTTCTCCGATAAATCGTTTCTTTGCCGCGCATTTATAAGAGCAAAATCTCATTCTTTTATGAAAAGCGATAAATTCATTTTTACATTCTTCGCATTTAAAAGAATGGAATTTTTGCCACCAAGAATGGAATTTATCCCCCTTATATTTTTGCGAAACAAGTTTTCGCCAAGTTCCATCGGGGAATTTTTTGAAGCCTTTTTGAATCGCTTTCTCAATTGTCATGCTATTAACTTACAACATATACGGAGTGCTGTAAATGAATTTTAGTAAGCCGCGCGTTGCCATTTACTATTACGTCCTTCCATCAACTGGCATGAGGAACGATGGCCCCCCTCTTTTTCTCCAGGGTTCTTTTCGTCGCCTTCTAAACGGAAAGCTGGATTTCGGAGACGATTCCGGGAATGTCGTCCACCTCTGGCCGCGACCGACCTCCAAGGATTTCGGACAGTTTGACCTCCATGTTTTCGTCGATCACGGCGAGGATGCTTTAAACGTTCCAACCCCTTTGGATGAAAACGGATGGATGCCTCCTTCCCCCAATGCCTATTGGGTATCCGACGCGCACCTAGGCTACGACTACCGTCTCAAGATGGCGAAGAAATTCGACTACGTTTTTTGCTGCCAACGTAAGGCCATGGCCGATTTTGAGCGGGACGGGGTTCCCAAGGAAAAGTTGTTTTTCCTCCCCCATGCCGTAGAGCCTACCGCCTACTGGCCCATGGACATTATCGAGAAATGGGATTGGGCGTTTGTGGGGCACTTAAACTGTTCGGAGCGAATCGACCTTTTGGACCGCTTCTGTAAGGAATTCCCAAACTTTTATCTGGGATGGAGAAATCCCCAGGCCCCAGGATACAACGTCCTGGAGGACGCGGCCCGCAAGTTATGCCAAGCCAAGATCATCCCCAACCATACCGTCAAAGATGACGCGCCGACCATGCGCTTTTTTGAGGCCATGGCTTGCAAGCGCCTTTTTCTGACGAACGAACTACCAACGATTTCCGAATTGTTCAAAAGCGGAAAGCATCTCTGGACGTACCGGAGCATTGATGAGGCCGTTTCTATCGCCAAGGCCTTGATTGTCGATGACGGACTACGCCAGGAGATCGCGCAGGCCGGATACGACGAAGTGATGGCTAAACATACCTATGACCATCGGGCGCTTGAGATTCTCAAACAAACCATAAACTACACACCCGCTCTTAAGGAGGGTCTAGTTCCATGCTGATTCGCATTTGCTCCCATTTCCACAAGCAGAACACCCACGGAATAGACGAATTGATCCGCATCGAAGGTCTGCCGGAAGACTTCATTTTCCGTCGGAGCGGAAACAAACTGTTTCTCAAGGCCCCATGGGAGCGCGATATTGACGCCAATATCCCGAAGGAGATCCGGGAGCATTGCACGCCGGTCGACATCACCGAAAACCTTCCCCGAGAGAAAAACGAAGCGACCGGAGAATGGCAGGAGCCATCGGACACGATCCGTATCCTGGGCGTAAAGCTCAATCTGGACTCGACCCCGGGAATGGAGACCTGGAAACAGCTCCAGCGGATTTTGGACCGCGACACGCCCAGGGATCAGAAGGTTCCGGTTCCCGCCGTCGTGGCCCCCAACATGACCGATCCTTTCTATCTGGAAGCCAAGGACATCCCGGTTGTCATCTTGCGCCAGGAAGTCCGGGCCCCCGTGATCATCACAGAGACGACCGTTACCTCTGCGGTTCCCGTCCCGGAGATGACTATCGAAGTGGCCTCGGAACCCAAGCCCGACAAATTTGAATGCGGAGTCTGCCACAAGAAGTTTGATGCGCAGCGCGGCCTATGGATGCACGAACGAAAGACGCGGCATAAGGTGAAGGAGCCTGTTGTCGCCTAGGAGGTTTTATGTCTGGATTCGGAACGGCTGATACTTTTGCTTGTACTCCCCTCTCGTCCTCCGGGGTTGTAGGGGATTCGGGGAAGCCGGTCGATGTCGTCGGCTATGTGATTAAAAGCGGCGCGACGGCGGCGGCCCCTTATTTCATCAACGGGACAGCGGCATCAGCCGGGAACACGCTCTATTTCCAGGACCAGGCGAGGGCGACAAGCGCCTCTCAATCCATTGCCCTAGCGCAACGTGTCCGATTCCCGAACGGATGTTACGTCTCCTTCGATGCAAATACGACGGCTGTCAGCGTTTTCTATCAGCAAGTTTTGACGTGAGGATGAGCCATGTCAGCGCTTACCTTTGCCGACCTTCAAAACGAGGTTTACGACCAAACAGGTCTAGATTCGTCGGACTCCAATAACGTAACCCGAGTTTCCAGATGGCTTAATTTAGTACAAAACGACATTTGCGCGAGATGGCCTTGGAACTTCCTCCGGTCCCGTGAAACGGTTGTCACGGTTCCCGACTACACCACTGGAACCGTCAGTGTCAGCTCCGGAGGGACTACCGTTACAGGGAGCGGTACAACTTTTACTTCTACCCACGGCGGCGGTCAATACTACATCCAGTTTTCGACCGCCAATGACTGGTATCTAGTCAGCGCCTACAATTCATCCACTTCCCTAACGATTACCCCCGCGTATGTTCCATCCACAAACGCGACGAACGTTACCTACACGCTTAGAAAGTTTTTCTACAGCCTGTCGTCGGCTTGCGACCGGATCTGCGACGTTAAGAACTGGAACACGCCGCTAAAGCTGGACGAACTTTTCCCCCGGGACGTGGATTTCGTCCAGCCAAATCCTCAATCCTCCAACACGTCCTATGGATTCATTCCTTACGGCTACGATTCGAGCGGGAATGTACAGATCATCCCCTATCCGTTTCCATCGGATGCCCGTCTGTTTGAGATCAAGACCTTTAAGCGGCCTACCGATATGACGGGAACGGCTCTCCCGACGCTTCCGAACAAGTGGTCCCACATTATCGCGTTTGGGGCCAACGCGTTGGCCTATATGTACCTCCGGAAGCCGGACATGGCCGTCCTTTGGGAAAAGACGTTCGAAGCAAAGATCGTTGACATGATGAGCCAGGAACGGACCTCTGAGGATAGTTCGCCAATCCTTCAATCGATTGATTCTGGCATGGGGTCGTCGGAAAACTGGCTCCAGATGCCAGACAACTATCCGCCTGTGCAGGGACGGCCCTAGGTGCCTGATTCTAAGATCATCGGGCCTTACGGATACTCCGGCGGCCTCAATACCGATGCTTCCTTATTAACGCTTCCAAAGGGACAATTATCGACTCTTCAAAATATGATTGTTGAACAAGGGCAATTGAAGCCAGTCCCCGGATATAGCACGGCTTCCATTACGCAACCGCCGGTTGTAACGAATCAGTTTTATATGACGTTATTAGCCGCCAATTTGACTGTTTCAAGTGAATACGCAGGTTATTTATTTCTTCCTTGGAGAAACGATGTTGCAATGACTGGGGGTTGTCTTTACTGCAAAAATTTTACTGGATCATGGACGAGCATGGGCAATGGTCCTTATGCGGCGTATGGTTATGTTTATTCGGCCGATGTATTGAATAACGTTGTTACATTTGTTGCGTTTTCTGGGATGTTGGGAGCATCGGCCGCTTCAGGAATAGGAATATGGCAGTGGGATGGAACGGGGGATACTACTCAGCCTACCGTTAATCCAACGAATGCACCTATAGCTTTTAAAGTCGTAAACAATTTTGCATTTGTTGTGGATTGCAAGGGCATTGTGGCGTGGTCTTCTGTTGGAGATCCTACTACGTGGCCTGCAAATAACTCTTTGACTTTTCGCTATGGCGATGGCGATATGTGTGTCGCTTTAGGAAGAATAGGAAATACGTTGTATATTTTCAAATTACATTCTATCGGGGCTCTTCAAACTAATACCGTTATTATCAGCGGCTCAGTTGCTCTGGGACCTCTTTATACCATTTACGACAAGATAGGGACTTTCAGCATGAATTCGGTAGACAATCTTCCTACCGGAGAACTTGTTTTTTGGGGATCGGATTACAACATCTACAAATTTGATGGGTCTAATCTTACAAATCTTTCTAAACGTTCTTATCCCCAATCCAGCATACAAGAAAACATCAATTCATTTATTTCAAGCAATTCTGGGATTGGTCCAAATTATTTATCTCTTAAGGTTGTTCCAATTTTCAATTCGATTATCTTAAACATTGGAGGTCAAACAAGTGGAGGTGTATTAACCGCAACAAAATCATGGGCCTACAATTATGTAAGTGATTATTGGTATATGCCAACGCCAACATTTTCGAGTTTATGTTGTTTGGAGGCATTTGGCTCTGCGAGTACGTGGAATCCAACATCAGTAACGGAAGTGTGCGTTGGCATGAATATGCTATCGACTTCTATTTATAACGTTTCGAATAATTATTTGTCATTTAATGGCACCGCTATTTCAGGCCAAGCCGTTGTTTCTATTCCCTATACGTTCGAATCCCGCGACACGATTCCGCGAAGCGTCATTATCCCTTTTACCATTAACGCTTCCGATTCGATCACGATCACGCCGGGAGATGACGGGACGTATAGATCGGGAACGAGTCCGACACCGACGGGAAATTTACAGCGTGTTATTATCCCTCTCAATTTCAGCGATTCGACGATGTCAAAGCAGATTAAGATCACGACATCCAGTTCAAACGATTTCTCAATCAATCCAGTTGTCTTGGACACGGAGATAGGCCATTGAGTCAGGTTCCTTTAATCCCCACCATTAACGCCATTAAAGATGAGAATGTGAAATACGCATTGAAAATAATCATTGATTATTTAAACAACAATGACGCGGGCATCAATAAACAAAAGGCTCTTTCCATGATTGGGAATATCGACATGGGAGGACAAGAAATAACAAATCTTGGAGATGGGACGGCATCAACTCCTGCTGTCTCGGCACAATCAACGACGAATACGGGGCTCGTGTTTAATATCGCTCCGACCTCATTATCGATGGTAGTTAATGGGGTTGAGAATCTGAGGGCCAATACGACCCCTCAAATTTTCTCTCATCAAGGATCGGAAGCTAACCCCGGATGGTCGTCTTTAATCGATGGCGGGACTGGGTGGGACTGTCTCACTGTTGATCATTTCAATATCATGGCGGGAGCCAGTAAGGTCGTTGATTGCTTTAAGATCTCCAAATTAGATGGCCACAATGAGGGGCCTTTTACGATTTTTGGCGGCGCTGGCAGCGTGGCGGTACACAATCAGATCTATACGAAAACGGGGGTCAATAATGTCGCCTCGCAGATTGCTGAGATTGATCAAGATGGCTGCTTGATGATCGTGACGGGTCATGATGTCGGATCCTCCAATGGCTTCGAGGATTTGCTTTTAACGAACTACACAAGTCCAACTCCGACTGTAATTGCTTCTCGATCTATGTATGGAAGTCCCGGAACAAGAACATACGGAAATGGTGGGGCTGGGATATTGACTCTTTCTTTGGCTTCTGGATCATGGTCTACAGTTGCCTATTCAATCCAGATCTCGCCGCGATGATTATAAATTCATCAAAGGATAGAAAATTTGTGGAGCGGGTAAGTGAATCGCATCTCTGCCCGGAGGCCCAGGTAATGAATTCTAACGGAGTAAAAATCTTCGCAATGCGGGTATTTTAGGAGGCTTTATGGCAGACCCATGGAGTGATAGTCAGTACGGCGGATCATCCGCCTACGATAACATCTTCGGACAAATTCAGGCGGTCAACCAGCCGAGTAACCCATATTGGACCAATCAGCGAACGCAGACAACGCTTGACCAGTACGGAACGGATTTCGCCCAACAATTTCAAAACGCCGTTGGACGTGCGCCTACGGCGGATGAGATAAATCAATTCTATCAACAGGCCGTCATGCCGATTATAAACACGCAGTCTGGATTCGGTGGGACCGACCCGAACGCCGTTGTCCAGCAGTACGTTCCCCAGGCCTTCCAATCCCAGATCCAGCAGAACCAACAGAACCAGATGCAAAACCTGGGAACGCAAATTGGAGACCTTTCAAGCCAGGTGGGAGCGGAAACAGCCAAACAGTTGGCCGACCCAAATAGTTCAGCCTATCAAGCGTTTTCGGGCGCGATGAATAACCTCGGGATCACTCCTTCCAGCGGGGCTTTCCAGGCCGGAGAAGGCGCGGCGGTCGGAAATGCGGCGTCTAACACCATGCAGCAGCTTTTGTCCAGCTTGGGAGGCGGGGCCATTGCCGGGAATCAGTCGCCAACCTTCCAGAGCCTTTACACCACCGGACAGAACGCGGGGCAGGGGATCGCTGGGTATAACCAAAGCTTGAATAATTTTGATCTTCAATCGCAATTAGCTGAAAAGTTGGCCAATGAAGGACAGACCTCTGGGATACAAAATTTGCTTGGTATGGCTTCAGGGTCTGCGACTGGCGCTGGGAATCTTTTGGCTGGAGGAGCGCAGGCGTACAAAGCGACTCCTTGGATTTGCACCGCTATGAAAAATGCTCATGCGGTAAGTCTTGTTGAAGTAAAGAAATTGCACGGGCATTTGTTCCCGGCATTTTGGAAACGGCCTTTTAAGTTCATTGGGTATGTCGCCATTGGAAAATTTGTTACGTGGGCGGCAGATTATGTCGATATCAACTGGATGGATTGGAGACCAATGTTTTTTGACCGCGTCATATTGGAGCCCGACTGCGTAAAAGCGGTAGACCTGTACGCGGCGGCGTTTTGGTCGCTGGTTCAAGAGATCTGCGCCCGCCTGAGAATAAAGACTTTGATTCTTTACCATGCAGGGAAATTTTAATGAGTATTTGGTCGGATTTTGACCCAACGGGAAATAATTTTCTTGGATTGGGGCCAAAGAGAGGACGAATCCTGGTGGGGATTCTTTCGTCCGGGGGTTCTGAGTTTTCAAGAACAGATCCCTTGGCGACAACTCCCGGAACCACTCTAAACAAAATTGGTCGAGGAGTTGGCGGGGTCGGTCCCGGGGCGGTCGGAGGATTTGTGACCGGCGGCATCCCCGGAGCCATTGCCGGAGGCGTCGGGGGAGGCGTTGCGGGCGGAACAGGATTGACGAATTCAACGAAATTGAGCGGCATTGGTGAGGACATGGGGATAGGAGCCGGGATGGGAGGCTTGGCCGGATATGCCGCAGGATCGGGATTGTTTGCTGGCGGCGGGGCTTCTGCTGGAGGATCTGCAATGACTCCCTACATGCCGACTTCCACCCCGGTAATGTCTCAGATGGGCTCCACGCTTGGTCCCGGGATGGGATCTCCTTTAAATCTTGGTCCTGCTTCCGGCAGCGCTCAAGGCGCGGCGGCTGGATCACCCGTAGCCTCGTCGACCCCCTCGTCAGTAGATGCGGCATTTCGGTGGATTCGAGGCATGAGCCCATCTGGAAGCCAGCAACAGCCCCCCGCGCAACAGAGCCGGGACGTTCTGGCGACTCTTTATCAAATGTTTCCTGGTTTAAGGCCCGGGGCCCAGATGGGGCAGGGAATAAATATAGGAGGTGGATTCGGTGGCTGATTCAATTTCGTTCCCATGGGAAATGTTCATGCAGGCCCAGCAACAAAAAAATTTAAACCGCCAACAAATGAACCAAGATATCGCAGGAATGGGCCAAGGCTTCGGCCAAGGGCTTTCCAGCATCGGCGAGATGATCGGAGAGCAGAAGAAGAAGCATATTTTGGCGCAATTGGTCCAGGCGATGCAGGCTCAGGGGAAGCCTATCCAGGGGCCCGCCGGATACGTCCCTCCTGGCGCTGGCGGAAATGCTGTCCCGGCTGGACAGGTTCCAGACATGTCGGGGAAGATCCAATCCCTCATGATGCAGTATGATCCCCAGAATGCTATCAGGCAGATGCCTACGCCTCTCCAGCAATCCGAAATTGCTAGGAATAATGCTCAGGCGAAGCGGTATGAGCAGATGGGCAGTGGTTCGGGGGGTCCAGGAGGGAAAACTACTGTCTATGAAAATCCTGATGGATCACTTTCATTGACTCCAACGCCCGATGGCATTCCTCTTCAAGTGAATCCACAGACTGCGGTTCAATACACTGGTATTCCTAAATCAAAAACTGTCCCGGCAACAAGCCCGATTGCAGGTGTTCGTCGGAATCAGTTCTTAATGTCGGACCTTCCATCCCGGAGTAGCCCAAGCACGGCTGCTGGAGCGGCCTACCAGGTCAAGGTGGCCGCACGCCAGGGCAAGGCCATCATTGCGAAGCCAGGATCTCCCCAGCAGATCGCACTGGCCGCCTCAGACCTTGCGCGAGCCGTCCAGCGCAGCGCGCCTCAGCTTGAGACGCTTCAAGGAGCCAGTTTTTCCAACAACATTGTGACAAAGGTCAATCAATTAACTCAGAGAATTACCGCCGATCCGTCGGGGAAGGACGTTCCAAAGATTCGGAAACAGATTTATGACCTTCTCGACGACTTAGACAAGACGGCTCAGCCGTGGGTGGAAAATCAGGTCAAGAACGTAGAGGACATTTGGGGCGATAGCCTCCCTAAGAATTGGTCCGCCATCCGAAGCCGGGAATTAGGCGAAAACATTCCTAACGTTCCGTTTCAGGAGAGCTTGGACCTGGGACCGGCGAGTCCTGGGTCAGCGCCGAAGATTGGCGGTCAACTTAATGGTCGAAAAATTGTCAACGTGCAACCACTCTAATGGCTAAATACAAAGTCACTACCGACGACGGGAAATCCTACCTAGTAACAACCGAAGACGGTCAGGACCAATCAGGATTTGGTCAAACGGTAAAAAATTCCGTCATCGACATGTTCAAAAAACCTGCCATGGTCGCGAAGGATGTAGGAACAAACCCGCAGACCATGGCAAACCTCATGCCATCACTTCTAGGGACGGCGGGCGGCGTGTCTCCGGTTCCCGGGGGCGCAACGCTTGGGACGGCGGCGGGCCAGGGGATTAGGGATTTGGCGTTGAAGGGGCTCGGCAAACCAGCTCCGGGAATGATGCAGCACGGCCTTGAGCTTGGGGGAGCGGCGGCCGGTGATGTCATGGCGATTCCCTATATGAAGGGAAAGGTTTATGGAGGACAGATTGGCAATGCTGAAAAGGCGGCTGGTGTCATTACGAGAGCCCCCACAAAGGCGGTCACTCCGGGAAGCGTCGGAGAAACACTAAATAATTTGGAAGCTCAGTTGGATGCGGGAACTATAAAGACTGCCCAGGAGGCGAAGGACGCAAAAGCAGTCATCAATCAGATTTATAAAAACCCAAGGATCTACGAGCAGACGAGCGATATTAAAGTTCAGGCGGCAAGAGTCGCTAAGAAAACACAAGATCTTTTGAATAAATCCATACCGGGAAGGTTGGACCCTTCGCAAGCTTTAGCGAAGTCCCAAGTTATCCCTAATCTGATCAAGAAAAACTATATGGCGATGCCGTGGGCTGTGCGCCATGGCGCAGAAGGGGCCGCGAGCGCTGGCCTAGTTTGGGAAGTTATCAAAAAAATCTTAGGGCAATGATGAAGCCAACGGCGACGCAAACTACTACCCATAAAACTTTTCTGATGACAATGTCTTCGTATGGCTCGAAGTGTGGCTCTTCGTCGATCACGCCCCACTCTACATCTGGTTTTCCCGGGGATCAAGGCCCAAAATGAGATTCCTTATCCATGATGCGTCGGCGGACTTCGCCGGTATCGCCTACCAGATGCAAAAAGAAGGCGCAAAAATAGACCTTTTTATCAAAGACAAGTTCTATCGGAGCGCCATGGAAGGCCTTGTAAATAAAGTGGACTCCATGGAGGAAGGCCTACGCCACAGCCCGGATCTGGTGATTTTCTCGCTTAACGGCGACGGCGACTTGGCCGACTCTATCCGCAAAAAAGGCTTTAAGGTCATGGGCTCCTCCGTCTTTGCCGACAAGCTGGAGATGGACCGTGCCTACGGCGTCAAAGTGGCCCAGCAATTCGGGATTAAGGTTCCCAAGACCACGGAATTTTCGTCCGTTGAGGAAGCCATCGCGCACGTCAAAAAAGTAAACAAGCCGATGGCAATAAAGATCGACGGAAACTTGTCGGAAGCGTCCTCCTATGTGGCCAAAGACGCCGAGGACATGACTGACTATCTGAATTATTCCAAAGAGCAGGGCACGATTCCCCCGAACGCTACATTCATCCTACAGGAGAAAGTAAATGGTGCAGAGATCAGCACGGAACTTTGGTTTGTGGATGGGACTCCTATATGGCCTGCCAACTCAACTCTTGAAGTCAAAAAGTTTCTCGCCGGGGAACTCGGTCAGCGAACAGGATGTGAAACAAGCCTTGTATTCCACTATGAAGGCAATGGAAGCAAAATCGTTGATCGAACAATACGACGCATACTACCGCTCTTAAAACACCAGCGTTACACAGGTGGGATTGACGTGAACTGCATCGTCTCGGAGGTTGACCATGAACCCTATTTTTTGGAATGGACTCCGCGCTTGGGATACTCCGCCATCTACGCCTATACGGCAATGCTCGGGATGCCCATTTCTGAGTATTTCTACCGACTATCACGAGGACCCTTTACGATTCCGTTCAAGTCGCTATGGGGTTCGGCGCTCAAGTTCTCGATTCCCCCCTACCCGTGCGACATCGAGGATAAAAAGTGCGCCCAGGAAGTCTACGGCAAAACGAAGGGCGTCCGGATCAACGGGAAGTACGGGAAAGACTTCTGGCCGATAGACGCGATGAAGCCCAAGAGTGGCAAATCGACCGATATTGTGGCCGCCGGGACCTCCTGCATCCTTGGCGAGTGCATCGGGCGCGGAAATTCGATGCTGGAAGCCTGGAGAGCGTCGCAGAAGGTCTTTAAGAGCGTCGAGGCTCCCAACCAGCAGGGACGCTACACGGACGGCGCAAATGATGCCTGGGAGCGATGCCTAAAACTACGGAAATTCGGGTACACGGACATTCCGATGCCCTCCGGATCACAGCAGAAAGAGGTCCCAAATGCCCAACGAATTTGAAACCTACGGAATGACGAAAAAGGAAAAGCTGATTTACGACCTTTTGGCTGAAAAACTGGACCGCATCATTGACCTTCTAGAACGCCAGGGAAGCGTGAGGCCGGGATAATGGCGAACGATACTTGGCCGTTCATTTCGGGGGCGACGAACTGCACCATGAAGTTCGATTACGACGGGAGTGGGAATCAGGTATACGTCGGATGGGCTCAGGTGGGCTCGGCATCTTCTGACCCCGCGTGGCGCATCATGCAACAGACTTTTAACGGCTCGAATCAGTTGACCGACGTTAAGTGGGCCAACGGATCAACGGGATTCGGGCTAGTTTGGGACAATCGCGCCGGGTATTCCTATTCATGAATAAGACAACCGCTCTTTCCTGCGCTTTTTTTTTAACCGTTTGCTTCACCTACGCATCCGCCGAGCCAACAAAAACAGTTTTTAACCCTTTTACCGGAAAGCAAGACTACATTACTCGTATTGACTCCAATACGATCCTGCCCGGCTCTGGAGTCACGGTGACGAGCAATTCCGGTGGCACTGTCACGGTCAATGCTATTGGCGGAAGTGGAGGAGCCTCCTCCCTCGAAACCATGGTCAATGGTGTAAGAGTTTCCAGCCCTACCGCCTCCATAAACCTCGTCGCCGGGACCAACGTAACCCTAAGCGGATCATTGACGGGCGGAGGGACGGCGCAAGTTACGATCAATGCCAGCGGATCGGGCGGCTCCATGACCCCCGGCGCGTCCTACTACGCCCAGGTCAATCCTGCCAGTCAGCAATCGGGCGGGATCAATCTGGCGACGGGGACATTCTCGGGGGTGACGGCTTCGACCGTTACGGCTTCCAGCGCAACGTTTACGAGCGCCAACGTGACGGGGACGAATTACGTCGGGAGACTCGCCACGAATGGGTCGTCGATCCCGGTAGACCTTGGGACCAATACCGGAGCCTTCACGTTCCAAACGATAGGGGCGGGATTCGACGCCTACAACCAACTCCAGTCCGTTAACACGATGCAGCTTAGGGCTTCGTCGTCGTTTCCATATAGCATAAGATTTGGTTCCAACGGAAGTTTTCAAGGGGCTGGTGCGTCAGGGTGGACCATCGAAGATTATTCCGACAGCGGGGCCGCCGTAGGGCTTTCAATAAAAAACGACAACGGGAATACGCAATATAGGTATTTAAATTTCGAGAGTTCAAGCGGTTCCGACGCTGATGGCGGGAATATCTTTTATAAGCCAAATAACCACTATTTCGAGACAGACCGCCCGTGGATTTTTGAATCTCCTGTCAATTCCACATTCACCTACGGGGTCTATGCCGGGAGCGTAACGACTCCCTTAGTGGTGGCTTCCACCATCACGGCGATTTCCAGCATGACCGTCACCAACATAACGATCAATGGAACCTGTACCGGGAGCGGGTGCAGTTCCGGCAGCGGCGGAGCCTCGACGCTTGGGATGGGCTTGGGAACCGCCTCGGGCCTGACCGTCCTGACTTCCAGCCCGACGGCGCTATTCATCGGGAACAATTCCCAATTCACTGCGACCCAGCTTGGCGCAGCGACATACTATTTCGCGCTGAACCCTTCCAGCGTGACGCTCTACGGACCGAACATTCCTGCTTCTTCTATTTCCGCCGGATCGCTGGGAGCTTCGGTCATCGCTTCTTCACTGACGACTTCCGGAGTCACGGCGGGAAGCTATACCAACGCGAATATCACGGTGACGGCGCAGGGGATCGTTACGGCTGCCAGCAATGGATCCGGGGGAGGCGGAGGTTCCCCGGCTCTTGAGGTCATGGCTAATGGCGTGCGTGTCACAAGCCCGACGGCGACGATCAGCATGTATGGCCCCTGGTTCACTGGATTGGCCGTTGGTTCTACGGCTCAAGTCGGCATTGACACGACGACCGCCAATGGCCTCTTGAGCATATCGTCTGCGACGCTCACCTATCTCCAGGCTTCGAGCGCCGCGGCGACCTATCAGCAGAAAGGGAGTTATCTAACCGCCGTAACCGCCGATTCTCCCTTGTCGGGCTCTGGGACCGCCGGATCGCACTTGATCTTCACGAACCCCGGATATATCACCGGTAACCAGTCGATCACCTGGACCGGATCGGGCGACGTGACCGGGACTGCTTCTGGCGCTACTTCGATCAGCCCTACGCTTACGGCGGCGGCCAAGCAAAGCAATATAAAGACGCTGGCGGCCTCCAGCACGACCATCACGGGCAACCTGGAAGTCGATGGATGGACGGTTGACAATGGCAGCGTTTCCGTCTCTGCGGCTGGAGGCCTGGGCGTGACCTATGGTGTCAGTGTCGGGAGCATGACGGGGGCGGGTCTGAGCAGTTGCAGTGGCGCATCGAATGCCGTGACCTGGAACTCCTCAACGAACCTCTTTGGTTGCAACACGATTACCGGAGGCGGGGGCGGCGGAGCCTCTTCCTTGGCGGTGACGACCGGAAGCGTTTCAGGGTTCGCCAGCATCGCCTCTTCCCCCACGTCCATTGTTGTCTTTGATTCCTCCTCTTTCAATGTCAGTTTGCAGGGAGGGTCTACCGCCTTCGTTTCCTTGAATACGAGCCCGCAACTCTGGACATCCGCAGGAACGGGAGCCCAGGAGTGGGACAAGCCCGCGGGCGCGAGGTTGGTGGAAGTCTTGATCTGCGGAGGCGGCGGGGCCGGGGGCGGCGGATCGCAGGCCGCGGCGGGAGCAGCGCGCACCGGCGGAGGCGGCGGAGGAGGTGGATTCTGCGCCCATACGACCTTCTTGGCCTCCGTTCTTGGGTCTAGCGCGACGGTTACCATAGGGGCGGGCGCAACCGGGGCGTCGGGCGGATCTAGCGGAGCCGGAAGTGACGGCGGAGCCGGTGGAACGTCCACATTTGACGTATTCATCTCGGCTTTTGGCGGTGGTGGCGGAGCCGGGAATGCGGCGGGAGCCGGAGGCGGCGGTGGGGGCGGAGGAACGGCGGCGGGCAATGGGGCTACCACCACGACCGGCGGAACGGGCGGTCCCTGCTTTGTCGCGGCGACGGCGGCCAACACCGCTTCGGCGACCTGTGCGGGAGCCGGGGGAGGCACGGCGGCCACGGGCGGCGCGGTCGGACCTTCGTCCTATTTCTCCGGGGCAGGCGGCGGAGCCAGCACGACAGCAGGGGGCAACTCGACCGTAGCCTATGGGGGCGGCTCCTGGTTCTCGGCGGCCGGAGGAGGAGCGGGAGGCGGCGTCAATGCGGCATCTCCTGGCACGGCCCGAAGCGGCCTTGCGGGAGGGTCGACGGGTCCGACTTCGACCTCCTCGGGCGGCGGAGGTGCGGGCGGAAACTCGGCGAATGCCTGCGGATCGGGCGGAGAAGGACAAGTCGGGCCCGATGGAAATTCGGCCATGGCCGGAACGGGTGGAGGCGGCGGCTCTTCGAACAACTCCGGTGCGGCTTGCAATGGCGGCAATGGCGGCAATCCGGGCGGTGGCGGTGGAGGCGGAGGCGGAGGAACGACCTCGGGCGGTAACGGGGGTAATGGAGGCGACGGCAAGGCCTGGATATGGACTTACTTCTGAGGCGCGTCCTATTCACCGCCATCCTCTGCCTGATCCCCTCTTTAGGTCTCGCCATCACGCCGACCGTCGTTCAGTATTCCTCCGGGACGGCAAATACAGGCAGCACGGTCTCGGCCTCTTTCGGCGGCAACGTGACAGCGGGGAACTGGGTCTATGCTTGCATCAGCGTGAACAGCGGCGGCACGATTGTGGCCCCCACTATGACCGGAGAATCGTTCTCAGGAACCCCGGTTTTTAGCTACAGCGCGGGGAACCCCCATCTGGCCTGCTACGAGATCGCCAGCGCTGCGGGCGGCAATTCAACCATCACCGAAACGGCGGCCACTTGCAGCGGATGCGGCTGGAACATGACGATCGTCGAAGTCAACTGCGTCGGGGCTTGCGTCGATCAGACCACCGGGACCAATAACGCGACTTGCACAGGCGGATGTTCGGTCTCCAGTTCCGGGTCCGGCTCAAGCGGGAACCTGAATCTGGCCTGGTTTGCCGACGATTCCGCGCAATCGACCTATACGGCGGGCGCGGGATACACGATCCTGAATAACGCGCTTAACACGGACGGAAACTCACAGGGCGACGAATACGGAACGGCGGGATCGGGAGGCATCCAGAACGCGACCGCGACGAGCAGCAACGCCGGAGACACACAGACCATGGGCATCGACTCCATTGCCTCCATGTCGGGGCCGCCGACTGTCACAACGAACGCTCCCTTTATCAACAGCTTTACCGCCATCACGGGATCAGGAACCATCGCCAACAGCGGCGGGTACACGGTCACGGGATCAAGCATTTGCTGGGGAACGATGGCTTCACCTTGCCAGAACGGGGGCACCTTCATCGATACCGGGGGAACCTCCGGAGCTTTCACGGCCTCGATCACCGGGCTCGCCTCCGGCGTTCTCTATCATGTGCAGGGGCAGGCGGTTAATTCGGCCGGAACAGGGTATGGGTCGGACGTTCCTTTCTATACCCTCCAGAACGCTCGCGGCCTGGGATATCCCGGCGCGAAGGCCGGGACCGCAAGATGGGCCAATTGAGCGACCGGACGCATTGGTTCCGAAAGGCCGACATGACCTATCTGATCGTCGTCATGACGCTCTGCGGGGCGGTCTGGGCCGTCATCAAAGAGCCGATGAAATGGGATCAGACCACGATGGATGTGGAAGCCATGAAACCAAGATTGGATAGGGTCGAGCAGCACGTGACCGAGATTGACGCCCGGAATCAGGCGCAGATGACGCTCATCATTCGGGAGCTGGACGGGATTCATAAAGAGATCAGGCGACAGAATAGGGGCGACGATTAGGGGAGGCTATACGGCGGACAAGTGGTGGGGTCGTTTTTTATGTCCAGTCTGCCAAGCAGTGTGTACCGTACAAAGATGGACGCAAGGATTTTTTAGGGTAACGTGCGAAAAATGCGGTTTCTCGACGTCTTCAATTACGCCCGATGGTATGGATGGAGCTGGTACGGATGGCTCGGACCGCTAGGAGGCAAGGTGAGTAAAAATTTGATTGGCCTTATGGATGCCTGTTGCGATGCGGTCGAAAATCCTTCCTTCCAGCCGAAACCGGACGGGACGACCTACTGCAATATGGCTCTTTCGGCTATCGCCATAAAAGCTTTTGGCAATCATGATTTCGACGGAAAGACGGCGGACGAAATCGCTGGATTTGTAGCGGCCAGCGATCAGTATACGTTGATTCCTATGGAGCAAGCGCAGGAACTAGCGAATCAGGGGAGCCTCGTTTTTGCCATTGCTTCTTCCCAGGATCTTAAGCAAAGCCACGGCCATGTTTGCATCGTGAGGCCTGGGATTGAGAAGGACAGCGGGAAGTGGGGCCCATGCCCGTCCGTTGTCAACATAGGGGCGGAGGTATTCATTGCAAGGGCAAAGCGCGGGCCGCTCCAGGGGTTGCCAGCCGGGGTTAATGAAGCGTTTCAGCCAAAACCAGACTTCTATGTATGGAGGGGATCAATATGATCGAGAAAGCCTTTGACGTTATGCCCGATTGGATGAAGGGAAAGCTCGTTATCCGTATGACCTACACGGCGGCATCGTTTATCACGGCGCGGGTGATTTCGTTCCTGACCGGCGACTACCTGAACCATGCGCTCGCCGTCGCCGTCGCGGACCTGGGCAAGGTCGGTATCCATGTCGTGATCCAGATTCAGTCGGTAGACAAGCAGACGTTGGAAGCCTTCGTGACCGGCCTTTTGATGATCGCCGGGGAGTGGTTCATCCAGCACTTCCACTCGAAGGTGGTTTTGCCCAACGTGGCCCCCAAGCCGGAACCGGCCGCGCCCCCGGCAGGGATGGTCTAATGCTCAACTGGATCACGGACAAAATCATTGTTGTCGCAATGCTCGCCTTTCTGGCGATAGATAAACTAATCGAAAAATTCGGAAAAGGAGACTAAGAATGAAGAAAATCCCGGCATTTTTAGCGTTGTTTTTGATAGCTTCTCCTCTCATGGCGGCCAATCTCGAATGGGATCTAGGCTCGGTCGGATCGGTTCAGCTTCCTTGGCAAGCAACGGAAGTCTTTTACGGGGCCGTGCGCCCGATCAACGCCCTAAAGAGCGGCCTGACCCAGCAGATCGCGGGCGCGAGCCTCCCGGTCCTGACCCTGGGCAAACTCGCCAGCGGCTACCGGATTTTGGACGGCCAGCTTGGGGCCTCGGCCACCTGGCCCGTTCAATCCTCGCCGGTTAATGCCTATTGCGCCATCGGGCATGACGTGGTTCAGGATATTCCCGGCCTGCCTCCGGCGCTCCATAGCGCTCATGTGAACGGGGCCGTCACCTACATGCCTGCCCTGGGCGGGTGGTTCGCGGGCGGCACGGTAAGCTACGCCTTCGGCGGCTAAAGTGTTTGAGCGATTCGGTCTGGAGTGGGGGTGGCAAGGGCCGCCTCCACACGATAAGCCCGACCCATCCCGGCGCAACGCCTACGCTCTTCCCCATGGCCGCAAACCTACCAAAGATACCCGCCGAAACCACCGTCAATTCAAATCGATCAGACCCGCTTATATCATCCGGTTCGCTTATTGGTCGGCGGTGACGGCGATTAGGGGCGGATAAATTATTTTATCGACGGTAAATAAATTTTTCTCTTGACAAGAATATAGCCTTGGGGATATATTCCCCCCGTGACTCTAGCTAATACCGATCAAATTGAAAGACGCGCAAAGCCCGAGGTCCTGCCTTTACTGGCTAGGGTCACAACCTCGGCCCCTGGCGCGTCTTTCCGCTTGATCGGTCCTGCCAAATCCGCGAATCTTTACAAAACTTCCCCCAGGATGCGGGGTAATATAGGTTATCAGCAGCTGCAAGCCCGCCAGAAATACCCGCCAAACGTTCCAGGATTTGATTCTAGGCCCCTATTCCACTTTATCCACACTCACACACCTTTCTTTTTCTTTGCCGGGGTCCGTCATGGACGTAACTTAGGAGCTAATCAACGTGAAAACCCGACGCGAAATGAAAGTCGGGAGGGATGCCATACGCCAGGAATGGAAGCTCGCGGGACGAATAAGCGTGCTTTCCCAGGACATTCGTTACGCCAACAAGCCGTCAGATCTTCAATACCCGATCCACGAATTGATTCAAATAACGCGCCGTTTGCAGGTCTTTCGAGAGCAATGGCTGGGAAAATGGCTCGATTGCCGGGGCGAACGGTTGAAAGGTTGGCCTAGGTTATGGGAACGCTACTTGTAGGGCTCGCGCTGGTATTGGGCGGCATGTCGCTATTTGCTCTGTATGCCTATCTCAGGTTCGCGCGATGAACGCGCAAGCAAACCTGAACATGTCGCTTCACTGGTTCAACGCTTGGCGCTCAGACATTGCCAGGGCGAAGTCCTTGCCGGAGCTGGCCTTCTACTACGGACGCGCCGCGGCGGTGGCGCAAGCTAACCATCTTATGTATCAAGCGCTTTATTGGGGGGATCATGCCTAACCAAGTCGCCGTCACCCTCTGCTTGTACGGAATCTTGTATTGCCTTTGGAGGTCACGATGAGAAAACGCAACATCTCAATCGTCTGCCCGATCTGTGGCATGGAGGACGGCCCCGCCCACGGCGACCCGTGCCAGATCGTTACCCAGGTCTGCGAGGAGTGCCGGGAAGCCTCCGCCGATTATGTCCGGTCGGAGGAGTCGAGGCAGGAGATACAGAAACAACGCCATCTAGACCTTTTCAAGGGAGGGGCCGCGTAATGTGCAAGATGAAAAGCTTTCTATGCATTCGGGGCGAGACGGAACCAAGGTGGTCAGACAAGCACGATTCCCATAGCACATTGATTCAGGAATTAGGTATCGAGGACAAAGACCATCTTAAGCGCGATTTCGTCAAGATCGAGTTTTCGCCCGT
>Ga0335085_10002035_pt1 | contig 39385 bp, 27 predicted proteins | sample Lox_Sample_45_FD_206712 | JGI IMG/M metagenome (GOLD analysis project Ga0335085, IMG submission 206712) | Soil microbial communities from Loxahatchee National Wildlife Refuge, Florida, United States - Lox_Sample_4.5 | ecosystem: Environmental > Terrestrial > Soil > Wetlands | place: USA...
TCGGCGAAGCTCATCTTCTCTTTACTAACTACATGCAGCGCGACGGCGGCGCCGAAAATAGCGGCTATCAGCGACAGTAGAACGGTAGGCAAGTGGTAGCTTATCGGGACCGGCAAGCTGAAGGCCAGCATCGCAATGAAGTGCATTGACCAGATGCCGAGCCCCATAGCGCTGGCCCCGCCGATGAGCCAAGCCTAGCGCACCCAACCGCTCGCCGCTGTTACGCGCCCGGCAAGATCGAGTGCAGCATAGGAGGCGGCTAGGGCCATCAACGCCGAAAGCGCCACCGTGCGATAGTCGTACGATCCAGCCATCGCCGTCTGTGCGGAGACGATCACAGCCGATCTCCTTGCCGGTTTGGGGCAGTCTCCCAAACTCCCACGGCAATGCTGGCTGCTGCTGTTTACTCTCGGACCCCGTATTTCAGAGCCGACAGTAGCGGCTATTGATTGATGGTCGATTACCTCGGGCCTATTTGAGAGGAATGCTAAGTCCGACTGAAAGCAAAGTCAATCTATGAAGAGGCGGGAGGAGCATATGCACGATACGTGTAGATTCCAGATCAGTTACGCGAACCGTCCGAAGGAATCCTGATGTTGTGAACCGTGGCCCAGGTATATCCGACCAAGGGCGCGGCGGTGGGCACCCAGCGCAGGACGGCACGCCATTCACGGGGCTGCTCCTTATTGTAAGAAGATTCCCACGAGACCTGCTGTATGGTTGAGTAGGCCATTCCGCCCAGAAGCTCGAACACAATCAACCGGCCCGCAGACGGACGAGAGCCATAGAAGAACATGTCACGTTCCGTGCAAGTCGGACATCGACCATAGAGATCGATAGAACTCCCGGTATTGGCAAGAGCACCCGCCAACAGGGCCCACTGGCGCCATGCGAGATTGCGATCTCTAAGTGTGACCATGTTTGCTGCCGTTCGACCGACCGCTCGCGGAAGAGCACTCAACGTGCGCTTGGGACCTGCATGGACGGCAATGGGGCTGCCTAAAGCGAGCGCGCAAATAAGGGATAGGCTTTTCCACATTCTGTGGCCTTTCTATGGGTGGCGATTTTTGGGTGGTGCCTGGGTGCATGCACGGACTTAGCCAATCGGCGGGCGATTAAGGTCCGTTCGTTATAGGAACTTAAGGAATAGGAGCGGGCCGCGGAGCCGATTTGGTGAGGATTCGGGGTCAAATCGGGACGAAGCGCAGCGCACTGCTGCGAGAAGTAGTCGCGCCAGTGGGGATTCGTGCCCTGGGGCTACCAGTTTTGTGGCGTCAAAATCGGGCAGCGGCGGTTTGACTTGGGCTGCGGCGGGCGAATATTCTGGAAGTCTCCACGCCTGCATTGGGGGTTGCCATGCAAAAGACTCGAGTGCTTGTGGCGTTTTTCGGGCTGATGATTCTGGCTGCGGTGCTCATGGCTTTTCGTGGCGGTTTGGGGCGGGTTCCGAAGGCGGTGGCTGCCGCGGACTCGAACGGCCACGGCTTCGATCTGGCCGATCTGGACGCCACCTGCAATGCCTGCCAGGACTTTTTCGAGTACGCCAATGGCGGCTGGATCAAGCGCAATCCTATCCCGCCGGAATACGCAAGCTGGGGTCGCTTTAACGAAGTGCAGAACCACAACCAGGAGATTCTGCGCACAATCCTGGAAACCGCGGCTGGGAATAAAAGCGCGGCGGCAGGGTCTATCGAACAAAAGATCGGCGATTTCTATTCCGCCTGCATGAATACCGAGCAGATCGAAGCCGCCGGCATCACGCCCATTCAGCCGCAGCTAGACCGCATCGCGGCCATCGCCACCCTTGCGCAGCTCGAGGACGAAGTGGCCCGCTTGCACAGCGAGGGCGCGCGCGTGCTTTTCTTCTTCAGCTCCGCGCAGGACGATAAGAACAGCCGGCAGATGATCGCCGTGGCCAACCAGGGCGGCTTGGGATTGCCGGACCGCGACTACTACACCAAAGACGACGCGCGCTCGAAGCAGTTGCGCGATCAGTACGTGCAGCACATCGCGAAAATGATGGAACTGGCGGGCGACGCCCCGGCGCAGGCTTCGACGGAAGCGGCCACCGTCATGAGCATCGAAACGCAGCTGGCGCTGGCCTCCAAGACGCGCGTGGAGCGGCGCGATCCGCAGTCGAATTACCACAAGATGGACGCGGCGCAGCTTCGCATGCTTACGCCAGACTTCGGGTGGGAGCCTTACTTCCGCGAGATCGGATTTCCTAATATTCATGGCGTGAACGTTGGCCAGCCGGAGTTTTTTCAGGCGCTGGACAAGCAATTGAAAGCTACGCCGATCGCCGATTGGAAGATTTATCTGCGTTGGCACTTGCTGCGAACTTTCGCGCCCGCGCTTTCCTCGAACTTCGTGGACGAAAATTTCAATTTCTATGGTCGCACGCTGACCGGCGCGAAGCAGCTTCAGCCGCGCTGGAAGCGTTGCGTCATCGCCACGGATCGCGCCCTCGGGCAGGCGCTGGGCCAGAAATACGTGCAAACGGCCTTTCCGCCGGAGGCCAAGGCGCGCGCGCATGAGATGGTGGAGAACCTGGTCTCGGCATTGCGTTCCGATATCGAAACGCTTCCCTGGATGAGCGATCCCACGCGCAAGCAGGCGCTGGCCAAGCTGGCCGCCATGAACCTCAAGATCGGCTATCCGGACAAATGGCGGGACTATTCGGCTTACCGCGTGACGCGCGATTCCTACGTGGACGATCTCGAGCGCGGCAATGCTTTCGAGTTCCATCGCACATTGGCGAAGATCGATAAGCCCGTGGACCGCGGCGAATGGGACATGACCCCGCCGACCGTTAACGCCTACTACGATCCGAACATGAACGAAATCGTGTTTCCCGCGGGCATTCTGCAGCCGCCATTCTTCGAGGCCACGGCGGACGACGCGCTCAACTATGGCGGCATCGGCGCGGTGATCGGCCATGAGATGACCCATGGCTTCGACGATCAGGGCGCGCAATACGACGCGCAAGGCAATCTGCACAACTGGTGGACGGCGGACGACCTGAAGAACTTCAAGGAGCGCACCGCCTGCATCGAAAAGCAGTTCGACTCCTTCGTCGTCGCCGACGATTTGCACGAAAATGGCAAACTCGTGCTGGGTGAGAGCATCGCCGACCTCGGCGGGCTCACGCTGGCGCACATGGCTTTCGACCACACGCTCGAGGGCAAGCCGGAGCCGCCCAAGATCGACGGCTTCACCCCCGAGCAGCGATTCTTCCTCTCCTTCGCGCGCATTTGGGGCACCACGGCAAGGCCCGAATTCGAGCGCATGTCTGTAACCGTCGACCCGCACCCCCTGCCGCGCTTCCGCGCCAACGGCGCGCTCATGAACACGCCGGCCTTCGCGCAGGCGTTTGATTGCAAAGCCGGCGACCCGATGGCGAAACCCGCCGGGCAGGTTTGCAAAATCTGGTAGCTTGCGGGCCGAGGCGTAATCTTTTCGGCTTGACATCAAGAGTGCCGCCAGCGTATTAAGCTAGCCGCGTTCGAGCCTATCCCTATTCGCAATCCTTTATCTATCCGAGGAGACATCTCCATGAAAGTGCGGTTTCCCGGTATTTTGGTGGCACTTACCTTATTCGGTGCGGCCGTTCCCGCTTTTGCGCACCATGGGTTCACAGCCGAATTCGACAAAACGAAGTGCACGGATATGCACGGCACGCTCACCGGCATCGATTGGGAGAACCCGCACGCGTACGTTCGCCTGGACGTGAAGGATGCCGACGGCAAGGTGCAGTCTTGGAGCTTGGAAATGATCACCCCGCTGGCGATGAAAAGAAACGGAACCAGCAGGGAAGACTTCCTTACGAATATGGGCAAGCCCATGGCTGTAAGAGCGTGCCCCGGCAAAACTGGCGGCACGCAGTTCAGAGGCACGGCGGAATTCCTCAAGCTGTCGGACGGCATTTTGCGCATCGTGGGGCAGAATATGGAAGCTCTGCCGCCGGAACAAATCCACTTCTGACGGCGTGCTCGAGCGTTGTGTGTGCGTGTGGCGAGCCTGAAAAAGGGAGAGATCGGATGATGAGAGACCCATCGAGAGGGCCATCAAGAAAAATGAACCGGCGGTTCCTCCGTTGCACGGGGGGCGTTGCGGTCGTCGCCGCGGCTTTGGGCATGTTTCTCACGCCGGCCTTTGGGCAGAATCTGAGCGCGCCCGTAACCGGAGGAAAGATTTCCGGACCTGTGGCCGGGGACTTTGACAAAGTTCATGTGTTGCCTATCGGCGGGCCGTCCCCACGCATGGCGGACGGGCACGTGGACCTGACGGGACGCTGGTATCCAAACAGCGCTGGCAGAATGCTGCAGGTTGCTTATCCCGTCGACCCAGGAGCATTTTTTCACTTCGACCCCAAAGTGACGCCGGAGCCGCCGCCGTCCTTCAACCCCGGGGTGGAAGGAAAATACAGGCACCAAAGTTCCGATCCCGGAGAATGCGATCAGGCCGGCACTCCCACCACGACGCTGGAGCAACTGGGTCAACACGCCCCGATGGAATTGATTGAATCACCGGGGCGATTGGTGATGTTGTACGAATATCCATTGGACGTTCGCATGGTCTATATGAATCGCGAGCATCCCAGCGATCCCGATCCGACTTTCAACGGAGACACCACCGCTCATTGGGAGGGGGATACGCTGGTGCTCGACGTGATCGCCATCGACGGGAGAATGAGGAATAGCGGAGGCGGGGGAGTGGGGGCGTGGTTTCCCAGCGAGAAGGAGCATGTGGTGGAGCGCATCACCCGGACGTCCAAGAACTACCTCACCTACCAAATCACCATCGAGGACCCGATTGTCCTCGCCAAGCCCTGGAAGTCGGCGCCTCGTCGCTGGTCGCTGGCTCAGGATCCTCACGACGAGTGGGGGGAAGTGTTCTGCACGCATAACGAGGAGCCGGACGAGTACAAGAAGCTGAAGGAATACGAAACGAAGGAGAAGGGGAAATAGGAGGCTTCGCGTGTTTCTACCGCTCGCCGAAACCGACCGTTAGCATCGTGGACCAGCCTTGACACTTGGCGCAATCTGTGTCATTAGTCCGCGCAAAGATCACCAAAGCTAATCAATTTGAGGGGGAGAGTTTATGAGCTATCTTGGCCCGAGCCGAACGTTCTCGTACGTGTATGGCAAAAAGATAGGGCAGTCGTTAGGGATGGTCGTGCTCGTCTTTCTCTTGGGTCTTCCTCTTTTTTCCCAAACCAGCCAGGGAACTATCCAAGGCGGAGTTTTTGACCAGACCGGGGGCGCTGTTGCGGGCGCTATGGTAAGCGTGGTGGACGTAGCTCGAGGCGTCACACGAACTCTGACCACCGACGGCGCCGGGCAATACATCGCGACGGATCTGACTCCTGGCACGTACACGGTGAAAGCCACGGCCAAGGGCTTTCAAACCGTGGAACACAGCGGCGTGCTGGTCGAAGTGGGACAAAATATCCGAGTGGATCTCGTTGTCCAGCCGGGCGAACAAACCCAGACCATCACCGTCACGGGAGAAATTCCGGCCGTCAACACAACCGACGCCACGCTGGGCGGCACGGTGAGCAACGAAGCCATTAATGCGCTGCCCCTGAACGGCCGTAACTTCGACCGATTGCTGCAACTGCGCCCCGGCGTTGTCACCAACGTGGGTGGTGGCAGCGGCAACGGCCCGCAAACCAATGGCCGCCGGAATACCGATAACGTGCTACGCGTGGAAGGAATCGCCGGAATGTCGCAAGCGCAGGGCTCCGACATCATCAATGCGACTTACCGCACGGGAGACTCAGATTCGCTGATGCCCATCGATGCCATCCAGGAATTCAACACGCAGGAGAACCCCAAGGCCGAATATGGCTTCCGGGACGGGGCCGTGGTCAACGTTGGAATAAGGGCGGGTACGAACAGTCTGCATGGTACGGCTTACGCATTTGGCCGCGATGCTGAGGCGACGGACGCGGCCAATCGGTTTCAAGGTGCTGTCACGCCGGCAACGCTGGAGCAGTTCGGCGCGACGGCGGGCGGTCCGATCCTAAAGGATAAGCTGTTTTGGTTCGCAAGCTATGAGGGGCTGCGCGAGAGCGTGGGAGACATAAACAACGACACGATTCCCGCGGATGTAGCGATGGGGAACCCGAATTTCAGTATGGTCGATGCCTGCCTCGCGTTGGGACCGGCGAAGATTAATGCGCTCAGCGCGCAAATCTCGGGGCTGAACCCGCAAACTTGCGTGGTGACTCCCTCGTCCTCCACGGTCGAGAACCTGTGGCCGTTCGATACGAACACGAGCACGCAAGGGAACTATGTTCCTCCCATAACCACCAACGGGCCGCTCAATAACGGCCTCTTCAAAGGCGATTACAGTCCCGGTCCCCACCACCATCTGACCGGGCTGTATTTCGTCTCGAAATCAGACATGCTCGGAAATCAATTCTCGGGGCAGCTTTTGCCTCAGTGGCAAACTCCCGTTGTTAATAATGTCCAACAGTATGACGGAAGCTGGACTTGGAGTCCGAATTCCACCTGGGTGAACGATTTCCGGATGGGCTACGTCTTTATGCACAATGCGGCTCCTGTAGGAGACCAGAACGTAGTCGCGTCCGCTCCCTGGCCGGCGGGCTATGGCCTGAACAACGGCGTGACGAATCCGCTCTACGGGGGCGCGCCGCAAATCCAGATCTCGACGTTCACCGGATACATCGGCACCGGCAACCGCTCATCGATCCGCGGGCCGGAAGGCGACGTGGATCTCGTGGAAAGCGTCTCGTATTTGCACGGCAAGCACGCCTTTAAGTTTGGCTTTGAGTATATCGATGTGCTTCTGGATGGAGACACCTACAGCCAGGCCCAAGGCAACGTGGTTTTCACGACCTTGCAGAATTTCCTCCAAGGTCTCCCGAGCACCGGAACGATTCTTCTGGGTGATCCTACAGAGGTGGGCCGGAGTCACTGGTATGCCGGTTTTTTCCAGGACGACTGGCGCGTCAAGTCCAGGCTAACTTTGAACCTGGGTTTGCGCTACGAGTACATCTCGTCTCCAACCGAACAGAACAACTACCTCGGCAACTTCAACGCCAACGTCAACCCGGCCACCACTCCAGCCGTGGAGCAGGTCGGCCCCGGCGCCCCGATTTCTTCGATGTATCATGCCGAACGCCGCGATTTTTCGCCGCGCTTGGGAGCCGCGTGGGACGTCTTCGGTAACGGGAAGACCGTGGTGCGGGCCGGAGCGGGGGTCTATAGAAACCCTTCCATTTTGAAGACGTTCTTCAACAATGTGCCCTTTGGGGCGACCTTCTTCGGAGGTACCACCGCGAACCCGGTATTGATCGGGTCAAACATGAGTGGAACAAACGCCAACGTGCACAGCCCGTCGCAGCCGAGCCTGGCCGGTTGCGGAGTATCCGTATGCGGGCCTAGTCTGCTGAATTGGGCCGTCGGACAACAAATATTTCCCAGCACGGCCACTACACCCATCAATGGCGTGAACTACACCGGCCCTATATGCAGTCCTGCCGCGCCCTGCTCGATGCCGGGCGTCGATCCGAACTTTCTCGATCCCTACTCGGTCCAGTACAACCTGGGCGTTCAGCGCGCCATAACCAGCAAATTGACCTTGGATGTAGCGTTCGTGGGCAACAAAGGCTATAGCGAGCAAGGCGGGATTGACCTGAACCAGCCTCCGCTGGGCACGGGGTGGAATACCCCCTCTGCGGCAACTGGCGGGGTTAGTCCGGCGGCCTATTGCCTCGCAAGCGCTCCGGTTTATAACAACTGCTCGGGGAATAAGACCGTCACCGGCGCTGTCTCTGCCAATGCGTACGCCGCGGGGCAATACCGCAACGTGTTTCCGTATCTCAGCGAAGTAAGTCTGATGACGAACAACGAATTTTCGAACTATGACGGGCTACAGGCCACCTTACAGGCACGCAATTACCACGGCGTTTCGTTTCTTGCAGGCTACACTTACTCTCACGCTTTGAGCATATCGGACGGGAATTCCAACAACGGAACTCCCGTCAGTGTGGATGTGGTCTCTAATCCACGCCTTGACTACGGCGCCAGCGGCGCCGACATCCGGCATCGCTTTACCTTTTCGCCGAGTTACGCGATCCCTGGGATGAAGTCGCCTGGGCAGATGCTGGAAGGCTGGTCGCTCAGCTCCATCGTGGTTCTGCAGAGCGGGCAGCCATGGCAGCCCGTGGATGCCACGATCGATTGGCTGGGCAACAGCTCCACCAAGAGACCAACGAACGATCCCTGGAATTACAGCGGGCCTCCCTCTGCCTTCACGGTCACAGCGAATCCGATTCCGTGCTTCGGCAGCTTCTCAGGCTGCACGCCTTACCCCGTGGTGGCAGGTGTTCCTCAACCCCCGGCAGCCTGCGTCAGCGCTGCGACGGCGCCGTACGGCGGCCCGACTACCACAGACGGCCAACTGGCTCTCGCGGCTCTGACGAACAGCGGCTGCTACATGCGGGGTGGTGGAATCCTGACCCCACCCGCTTATGGGACCTATGGCAACGCCTTCAAGGGCATCTTCCGCGGGCAAAACTATTACAACGTGGATTTTTCCGTGTCGAAACTTTGGAAGATTAAAGAACGGTACAGCGCCCAGTTCCGCATGGAGTTCTTCAATCTCTTCAACCGCGCTGATTTCGCCGGCTCGTCCACGAACGGCGGGACGGCCGTCGTCGGCACCAGTCCGAATTCAGGAATCGGCGGAGGCTTTGGTTACGCTAACGTTACGCCGGATACCGGCGACCCGGTGCTCGGGTCGGGAGGTCCGCGGCACATCCAGTTCGGTTTGAAATTGACCTACTAGTCCTCAGGGCGCGTTTCCGAAACTAGACGAGACTCAGTAGCGGTGGGCCTGGTTGGGCTCACGCTCTGGCTCGTTAGTGGCTGCAGCCAGTCTAACGGACAAAAAGAAACTCCTATTTCCACGCCTAAGCGGTATGCCGCGCGCCGCGATTTCGCATCCCTCCGCCTAGTTCCCACCAAAGATCGAATGCACCGATCAGGCCCCAATCGGGCACTGATCGGGCACATCGTTTGCGGATAGTAGTATCAATTATTGAAACAGTGTTGACGCTTGGATAATAATGGCGGCCTAGATCGAAGCACAGGTCGCAGCTTCAAGTGGTTTAGCTGGCCGGGATGGGGGTGTTCATGTCGCACTTTCGGACGTTTCGTAGAGTTGCATGCGCGCGTCCCATCAGCCCTTCCGATACCAATCTCGGCGGTTGCCAGAGGGTCTTCAGAACGAAATACCAACGCATGCGTATGATTGCGATGCTGGCGGTGGCTGGGACTTTACTCGCCGCGAATGTGGTTCGGGCCGACAATCTTTACGGTCGAATTCGAGGCACGGTAAAGGACCCGAGCGGCGCTGGGGTAGCCGGAGCCAAAGTCACAGCCACGAATACAGCGACGGGGCTAATCAAAGAGGTGACCACGGAGGGCGATGGCAGCTACGAGATTTTGCAACTTGCCGCGCCAGCCGTATACACGCTGACGGCGGAAGTAATGGGATTCCGCAAATTTGAGGCCCAGGGCATCCAGCTGAACGTGAACCAGGTGTTCGTGCAGCAAATAAAGCTGGAGCTTGGCACTCTGACCGAGACGCTAACCGTCTCGGAAGCGGGCCACACTCAGGTGGAAGCGACGAGCATTGAGCTCGGCGTGACGATTAATGACATAACGATCCTGAACATGCCCCTGAATGACCGCGAATGGGACCAGCTGCAGCAGCTCGAACCGGGCGTGGTGGCTGCCTCCGACGCGAGATTCGGCCCCGGCTACGGTAATAAAGGCAACTATTCGACCAATGGTTCGCAGCCGGACCAGAACAGCTACCTGGTGAATGGCACCGATAACAACGACCTGCTCCTAAATTCAGTTCAGGTGGAACCCAGCCCGGACGCAATAGCCGAGTTCAAAATGGTGACCGCCACGTTCAATCCAGAGTACGGCCGGAATTCCGGGGCCATCCTTAATTTGGTCATTAAATCCGGAACCAACAAGTTTCACGGGGACGGATTCGATTTCTTCCGGGACACAAGCCTAAACACGCGCAACTTTTTTCAGCCGAAGCCGGACGTCTTCCACCAGAATCAATTCGGCGGCACGATCGGCGGCCCGATTTGGAAGGATCACACCTTCTTCTTTTTTTCCTATGAGGGTACGCGGGTACGCCAAGAGGAAACCGGAAGCGACTGCGGGTGCAGTTCGCCGGGCAATACGCCCGTATTCACGCAAGCTCAGCGCGGCGGGAGTTTTCCGGACCTGGCTACTTCAACGGGCACATCCGCATTCCCCTTGGTGGGCGAAAATGGCGTCACATATCCGGCGGGAACTGCATACTCCACGATCTTTCCGACTGGGCATATACCCGCGGCTGATTTGAATCCGGTGGCCCTCAATCTCTTGAAGTATGTCCCGCTACCCAACGTGGGAAGCGACTACGAGTTCAATCCCATCGTCGCGCTGGTTGACGATCAATATCTGGGCCGGATCGACCATACCATCGGCGCGCGGGACGCGATCTGGTTTTACGGCCTTTGGGAGCGCCAGCACGATCATAAGGACCTGCCATTCTCCGGAGCGACCCTGCCAGGCTTTGCTGAACTCGATTCTATTCATTGGCAGCAGTACACGGCGGCCTGGAACCACACCTTTAGCGGGGAGACGCTGAATGAAGCGCGGGTTGGCTACACGCGGCTCAACTGGATCTCGGTAATGCCGGCCAATCCAGAGTCGCCCGCCAGCGCGGGATTTACGGGCATCGCGCCTCAAGCGACCGGTAGCAGCGAAGGGCTTCCCGGGATTTTCGTAACCGGCTATTTCGACCTGGGCTTCAGCACAAACGGTCCTCAGCCGCGCATCGATCAGACCTATGAGATCACGGATAATTTGTCGAAGATTGTCGGAAAACACGCTTTGAAGTTCGGGTTCGATATGAGGCGCTTCGAGATTTATAACCAGATTTCGCATTTGAATAACGGAGGTTTCGGCTTCGCCGGGTTCGGGTCGTTCACTACGGGAGACGAGGGAGCGGATTTCCTTCTCGGTGTCCCCGATCTTTATAAACAGGCGAGTGGCGATATCTTGAATGAAAGGGCTCAGGAGTATTACTCCTACGCTCAGGATCAATGGAAGGTGCGGAACAATCTCACGATTACCTATGGACTGGGGTGGTCGATCGATACACCGCTGGTGGATAACTACCACAATGATCACGCGGGAGTGGCCTTCCGGCCTGGCCAGCAGTCCATCGTATTTCCCGAAGCGCCTGCAGGTTATGTTTTTCAGGGCGATCCCGGAGTGAACGCATTCGGCGGAACGCAATTCAAAGACTTCGCCCCTCGTTTGGGTTTTGCCTACAGCCCGGACTGGGGACGATTAACGGGCGGACCCGGCAAGACAAGCATTCGCGCTGGATATGGCATCTACTACAACCGTTTCAGCGGAGAGCCAACCTACGAGAGCCAGGGATTGCCGCCCTTCGCGGTTACCTCATACGGGGCAGGAGACATCGGCGCGGCGCCCAGCTTTGCGGCCCCTTTCAGTGGGTTCATATCGGGCGCGGGAGGCGCCGTTGCGCCGGTATCCATTCCGAATAAGTTTCCGTACGTCTTGTCGGGACAACCGAACTTCAGCTTTTTCGAACCGATGTCGATCAGCGTCTACGATCCGAACGTCTCGATTCCCTATGCCGAGAACTACAGCCTAACCGTTCAGCGCCAGATTGGCGCCAGCTCCGTCGCTTCCGTGGCCTACGTGGGAGCGGAGGGACATCGCCTGCTCGTCACAAACGAATTGAATCCTGGGCTCAATCCAGCGGGCTGCGCCGCTACGCCCGCGTGCGTCAGCAACGCGGCGTATCAGCCTTACTATTTCCCCGGGAACTATGCCTATCCCGGGAACATTATTGCTTCCATCGGCGAGATTTCGACTGTAGGCAATTCCAATTACAATTCACTTCAGCTGACGTGGGACAAACGCTTTTCTCATGGCCTGCAGTTCCTGGCGGCCTACACGTGGTCGCACTCCTTGGACGACGGCTCCGGTTTTGAAAATAGCGGATTCAACGGCGGGGGATTTGGAGGCTTCGCAAACATCCGGTCCATCAATCCATTCAACCAGAAGCTTTGGGACTATGGAGATTCGATCTTCGACGCCAGAAATCGCTTGGTGATCAGCTACGTGTATCAGATCCCCAGCGTGCGGCGCTTCCATGCGTTGCAATTTCTACCCGCGAAGGTGGTTGATGGATGGCAGATGAGCGGGATCACTACGTTTCAAAGCGGGTTCCCGCTGGATGTGGTAGACAGCGCGCTTCCTTCCTTGACCGACAGTTCTTACCAGTTCTATTGCACTCCCGGAATTGCCTGCTGGGACGTTCCGAATGTGGCGGGACCCGTGCAGTACGAGAATCCGCGAACCAGTACGACAAACCTTTGGTTCAATCCCAGCGCGTTCGCGCCTGCGGCATTGGGCACACAGGGCAACGCGGGGCGAGACATTCTGCGCGGCCCGGGAATCAATAACTTCGATTTCGCAATGATGAAAGACACGGCGCTCGGCGAGAACACGCGGCTCGAGTTGCGCTTTGAGTTTTTTAATTTCTTCAACCATACGCAATTCGACCCCAATGGAATCTCCACGGATATCAATTCCGCAACTTTCGGCCAGGAGTTGTCGGCTCGCGCCCCCCGATTGATTCAACTCGCCGGCAAATTTTTCTTCTAGCCTACGTCGATAATTGGATTTCACGCGTGGCGCGGTTGGGTGTATAAGTTTGCCTATCGGGGAAAATGGCCTGCCGCGAGGCGTGCTGGTCGCGTATTCGTGCCGGAAAATCGAGAAGGAGACAAGCATGACGAAACTGATGAAAGTGGCTGTGGGGCTGGCGATGGTTGCGCCGTTCGTCTCGTTTGGCGCGCCGGCCAGGGCGCAACAGCAGCCCCAGCCGTTGAAGGTGACGCACGTAAAGGACGACGTTTACTGGGTTCAGGGCGGCGTGGGGTCGAATGACGGCTTCATCGTGGGCACGACCGGGGTCGTTGTCGTGGACACGAAAAGCACGGTGGACTCGGAGAAAGGGGTGCTCGCCGAAATCGCTGCGGTGACGCCGAAAACCGTGAATACGGCGATCATCACGCATAGCGACAACGACCACGTGAATGGGCTGGCCGCTTTGCCCGCCGGGGTGACCGTCATCGCGCAGGAAAACTGCAAGAGCGAAATGCAGGCTTCCGCGAGCAGCCGCAATCCGGCTCCGCAAGACCGCTTGCCCACCAAGACCTACGCCAAGACCGACAAGCTGACCATCGACGGCATTCACATTCGCCTTTATCACTGGGCGCCAGGACATACCAGCGGCGATACCGTGGTCTATCTTCCCGACCAAAAGATCGTTTTTGGCGGCGACCTGCTGGTGACCAACCGCCCCGACACGGGGATTCATCCGGAAAAGAACGGCTCGGCCGCGGGATGGATCGAAAACGTCAAGGGAATCCTGAGCCTGAACGCCGACACTTACCTGACCGGCCACGGCGACATGATGACTCGCGCGGACGTGCAGAAGAAACTCGCGCTCGTCCAGGATAAGTACACCAAGATCAAGACCATGGTCGCGCAGGGCAAGTCTCTGGACGAAATCAAGACGTCTCTGGGCGAACCCACGACCACGCCGCCCAACGCGAATGGCACGCCAGCCGCAGCCACCTTGACCGAAGTGATGTACAAGGAAGCGCTGAAGGCGAAGAGCTAAGGTGGCGCCGCGCCGGAGAGCGACGCGTTGAGAGAAGCGTCCGGTTTCCGCAAAATGACGCACATCGTCGCAGCACGTTCGCCGTTGGCCTGACGTATGGCGCGGCGCTGACGACGATGACGAGCCAGCGCAATGGCGGAAAGCGCGAGGCCAGGAAACGTTCTTAGCAGCCTGCGAACCGAACTCGCCGGAAATATCTGCCGCCCCTTTTCGTCGAAGCAAGGGGGCCAGAGAGGGGTTGCCGCGCGAGATTCCGAAGAGTGAAAAGAAACCAAGAAGCCGGTCATTTGCGCCAGCCGGCGGAGAGTGGTTTCCGAAAACCACCATAGGTGTACGGGCGGGTTGTCGGTCATCCAATAAGCCGCCCTGCGTGCGGAAGACTTATTGGGAGTTGTGATAAGCGCAAAACCTCCCGGCCGCAACATCCCATTTATGGAGCGAAGCAAGGTTTCGGGATCCGGGGTATGCTCGAGCACTTCCGTCATCACCACGACGTCCGCAAGGAACCTCGATCCGTCGACCTGGGTGACGTCACAAACCTCATAGAGGTTGCCGAAGCGCGCGCGGGCGGCTGCGACAGCTCGTTCTGAAAGTTCAAGGCCACGCGCATCGTAACCGGCGCGGGTTAGTGCGAATGTGAGATACCCCAAGCCGCTGCCAATCTCCAGGATGCGGCTGGTTTTGGCGTTCCTCAACGTAGAAGCAATGAATGCGTAGGCCTCTTCGCGAGCTGCGAGCCATGGTAAGGGGCTGCTCTTCCGGGCAACCTGCTCCGCGTACCACTGATATCGGGAATATCCTGGCAGTGTTGCCGCGTGCTGATAGATGCGTTCGTACAAGTTCGCGCAAGAGATCATCGGGTCGCAGAATTGAACATCACAATAACCGCACTCTGCGATCGCGAACGTGGCAGGCTGCTGATAGCCCGGATGAGAGTCATTCGGGATCTCCGCCGGGTACCGGCAAATCGGGCAAAGAATGGGAGTTCTCACCGGATCCATCCTCACCGATCCATGCATTCATTGCCATGAAATGTATCAACCAGAGATTGCCGCAGCTTTAGGCGAGGACCGATGCGCTCCGCAAAGCGAGAGTCACGCAGATAGCGGCGCCAACCCGAGGGGCCCAGCGCAAGAAACTTCAGAAGCGGGCCTGTCCATCGAAACCGTTCGCCGCGCGATGCCGCGGCAAGAGCCGCATTGATGGCGAGCGAAGCCATGGCGGCGTGCTGCACCTTGGCCCGCCGTGCCGCGGGGGCATTCCATCGCGGAAAATGGCAGTCGAATACCCGAAGCAACTGTTGCTGCCATTCACCGGGAACGGTTCGATGCGCCATGGTTTGCGAGGCGGGATGAATCCTGAATGCGCTCAGGGTCTCGGCGACGAAGCGCACCGGCCCCAGCGCGCCCAGGCGAAGCCAAAAATCCCAATCGGCCGAATACCAGAGGGTGCGGTCCAAACCGCCCGAAGCGAGCGCGGCGCTTCGGCGGAAAACCGGGGAAGGTATGGCGATAAAATTCTGAATGAGGAGGCGCTCTACGAAAAGTTCCGGCGGCACAAGGCCTTCGGGAAGGGGGCACGTCCAGGGTCCGAGGCGTTCGCCATGGGGGCCCACGAACATGGCATTGTGAAGCACGAGGGCGCCTTCGGCTCTCTCGATTTCTGGCCGAAGTCTTGCAATCCTGCCCGGAAGCCAAAGATCGTCCTGGTGAAGCAAACAGGCCCAATCTCCGGTCGCCTGACGCAATCCGAGATCGCTGACCGCAACCCAGTTTCCGATTCTGCCGGGAGTGATCAGCCGAATCGGAAGCGATTTCGCAAAATCGCGCACGATATCGAGGGTGCCATCGGAGGAACCGTCATCGACAACTACCAGCTCGAGCCCGTCGACGGCCTGCGCGCCCACGCTTTCGAGCGCAGCGGCGATAAATTTCTCACCGTTGTACGTGGGCATGACGACTGAGAGCAGACCCTTCATGCGTTGGCTCTCGATATACCTGCCGGACCCGTTTCGTCTCTGTCGGCAAGCCGCAGGCCAATGCGGGTTTCGTTATCCTCGTGTCGCTTGGAGGTTACGAACATCGCGGGCGCTCCTCGATAGCGCTGCCCCATTTTGCGGCCGTCACCCTGCGGATCCCCAGAATTGCCGCCGCACCCACGGCGACAACAAAATAAGAGATGGTCACGAGGATTCGGTTCGCCAGCGTCCAAGATGCCCCGATCGTGAATGCTGTTCCAAAGAGGCTCAGCGCCGACGCGGCGGTGAACTCATTCATACCCAATCCCCCGGGCGTGAAGGCAACGACGGCCATAAGCATGACAAACGGAATAGCCGCAGCCATGCTCCAGATGGGAATAGATAAACCGATCGCATCCGCCGTCTCTCTGGACGTTACGACAATGACTGCAAAGCGGGCCACCGAGAGCCCGAGCAGACGACGCACCAGACCTGTGTTCAATAGATCCGAATGCAGAAGGTCGGAGAGGCTGCGCAAGATGGCAGCGATGCGGCCTTGCGGGGCTACAGTTCTCACAAAGCTTTTGGCCGCGAGCCATCGAATCAGCCGGACAGAAGGGCCGACGGCCACGAGCGCCACGCACAGCATACTCACGGCCGATATGGTCCACATCAAGCCTCCGCCCTTATAAAACCAGGTGAGCGCCGAGGCGACGGCAAGCAAACAAGCTGTAGCAACGTCAAAGCTTTGTTCATAGAGCGTGCCGGCCGTTCCGCGCCTCAAGGCTCCGCCGTGGAAGTATGTTCCGAGGGTCCGGGCAGTGGCGACGGCGAACTGTGCTGGAAGGAATATTCCCAATGCCACTCCGGCGCTGGTAAATGCAAAAGAGTCGGCCCTAGACGGGACGGAATCCTTGGGGCGACGCAGGGTAGCGTCAATACTTCGCCATTTTTCAGTCGAAAGCAGGTTGAAGAGGCAGCTCAGCAGAACAATCTTGGTGAAGGCGATCCAGCTGACGGCTCTGAGCTGCTGCAAGGTGAGGCGAACGTCGATCTTGGCGATTTTGACTAACAGGGCCAAGAGGGCGACGCTGAGTCCGAAAGAGGCAACCAGCTGGAGGGCGCGCTTTACGCTCATCAGCGTCGTCTGAGGCACAGAATGCTCAGGAAAAAGCTGCTGCATGTGACTTGAACGCCCAACGTCAGAGAAAAAACGGCGGGCAGAACAACGCGAAGCATCTGCCGGGCGTCCAGGACTCCGAAGCTGACCCTGGCCCAGTGAGAGACCGCCCACACCGAGGCTCCCAGGCCGGCGACGATCATGAACGCGCCGAGGGTCAGGCCGGTTTCCAGGGTGAGCCAACGGAGAGCGCGCTTCAGACGGAGGTCCTCCGGCAGCAAGCCCTCGGTAATGGCGAAAATCTTAGTGAAAACCGCAAAGGCAAGCAGCTGGAAACCAAGCAGCACGGAAACGAACGCGTACAGAAGGGTGTGTACGTCAAATCCGATGCCGTGAACTACCAGAGGGCCCGGCAAAAGGAAGGCGCATCCGGCGACGCCGAGCGCGATCAGCGCCAGTCCCGGATAGAGGAAGAGCCAGCGCGGGCTATACATCAGGAGAAAGCGCAGGTGGCGCCATCCGTCGCGCCAGGTTCGCAAATGAGATCGATGGGTTCGGCCGTCAGGCGAAAGGGTGGTGGGGACTTCGGCGACATGCAGGCCCATCAGGCTGGCCTTGACCACCATTTCGCTGGCGAATTCCATGCCCGTGGAGCGAAGATCCATGCGCTCCACGCTCTCCTTTCGAAAGGCGCGCATGCCACAGTGAAAATCGCCACAGGGCGCGCGGAAGAAGAGCCTGCCGATCCCGGTAAGCAGAGGATTGCCAAGATAACGATGCAGAAAGGGCATGGCATGGTAGCCGATGCCGCCATGGAACCGATTGCCCATAACCAGGTCGGCGCCCGCTCGCAACTGTTCCAAAAATCGCGGAAGGTGGCCGACGTCATAGCTGCCGTCGCAGTCGGCCATGAGAACATAGTCGCCGCGTGCCGCGCGAATTCCGCCCCGCAGGGCGCTTCCGTATCCCTTTTCCGGCACTTCGATGACGCGAGCCCCTTCGGCGTGGGCAATCTCCTGGGAGTCGTCCGTGGACCCGTTGTCTGCGACGATCACCTCGCCGTCGATCCCGTTTTCTTCGAGCGCTCGCAGGGCCTCGCGGACACTGGCGGCTACCGTGTCGCGTTCGTTCAGGCAGGGAAAAACGATAGAGATCTCCGGTTTATCCTCGGGAGGTTCGATGAAGTGGCCTATCGCTTCGCGGGCGTATTGGACGCGGTTGCTCATGAGACCATGGCGCGAGGGGTCGGGATAACACTCCGCCCTCATCTTGCTGAAAACCAGTGTACTTCAGGGACCGGAGAGGCCCGGATTTCGCGATTTGGTCTGTAACCGGGTTGTTACTATATTCCACGCTACCGGCCGGACTCATTGCCGCGCCAGCCGCGTATTTCTCAGTTGATACTTAACCGAAGGACTCAAGAGGGCAGAATTTGGCTAGTTTGACTTCGGAATCGAGCCAAAGGGCGCTGAACCGCTCCCCCGTGGCGCCCGTGGAAGACGTGCACCGCGGCCGCCGCCAGCGGGAACTTCCGGACCGTTCCGTGGACTTCGCGGGCATTGCCTTGGGATTAGCTTTATGTGCGTCGATCGCGGCCTGGTTTTCGAGCATCCGGTCCGCCCTGTGGCTCGACGAGACGATTTCGTATTGGCAAATCAGCGGGGGCTTTTGGCGGATATGGGAACGTCAGGGCCTATCCTCTCCCTCCTATGCCTACATCTTGTGGGCGACGAACCGGCTTTTCGGTTCGAACGAAATCGTCCTAAGAATGCCGTCGGTGCTGGCCATGGTGGCGGCCACATACGTTCTGTATCTCATCGCGCGGGAGTTCTTCAACCCCGATATTGCCGCGATTGTCGCGGTCATCTTTTGCCTGCACCCCACAGTGGCGTTCGCCGCGGTTGACGCGCGTCCCTACGCTTTCGCGGTTCTCGTGGTCAACTGCGCGATCCTAAGTTTTCTGCGATTCATGAAAATCGATTCAATGCGCAACGCCATTCTCCTGGGGGCCTCGGCGGCTGCAATCTTCTACTTTCATTATCTTTTCGGACTGCTCCTTCCGGCATTGGCACTGGTGTTTTTCGCCCGGAAAGGGCGAGAGTGGAAGCGGTTTGTGCCGAAGCTGGCAACCGCTGGCATCGTCTTCAGCGTGATGATACTGCCTGTGGTTACCCGGCTGGTCTACCTTTTCCGGACGGGCCAATCGCACGTCTTCGACCGCGCTCCTCAAATCGGCGATTTGATGTTCACGCTGGCTCCGGGCCACGTGCTCGCACTCCTCTTCATCGGCACAATTTTCGTGGCCGCAATGCTCCGAAAACTAGAAAACCCAAGCCAGGAGTCCCTGCGCGCGGGGTTGGCATGCCTGTTGCTTGCCGCCATTCCGCTGGGAGTGCTTTATGATGTGAGTACGCTCACGAGCATCCATGTGTTCACGGACCGCTACCGGCTGGTGGCTGTGCCCGGAATCGCGCTGTGCTGGGGATTCCTGGCGACCTGTGTAAGATCGAAAGCGATTCGCACGACGTTTTGCGTCGCCCTGGTGGTCTTCACGTTCAGCCGCTTTTCCTTTGCTACGCTAACGATTGACGACCCGCACGGATATACCTGGAAGTACGCCTTGCAGGTCGCGGACAAGAGCGCGGCGGTGGATAACGCTCCCTTGCTGATATGTAGCGATTTGCCGGAATCGAACTTTGAATCGATGCCTGCCGACGTCTATGCGGCGACAGATGGGGACTTTGCGCCGATCTTCTATTACAAGGTCCACTCCCGGGTGGTTCCGCTGCCACGCGTGCTCAACCGGGAAACCGTGACGCAGATAAACAAATTTCTCGCCACGGCGACGCCCGCGAAACAGCGTTTCTTGGTTCTCGGCTTTGTTTTCTCCAACCAAACCCTCGATTGGATTACACGGAGAACCAAGGATGCCTACCTGGCGCAAAACCTGGGCACTACGGACGGAGTCACGGTGATGGAGTATAAGCCGCGCTAGTGGTTGAATCTTCCTGGGAACCCGCATAATGCTTTCAAGGGCAGATGCGGGGAAAGATTATCGTCGGCGTGGCGGGCTGGTCCTACAAAGACTGGCAAGGCGTGGTTTATCCCGAATCTCTCGACTCGAAGAATCGCATCGCGTATCTCGCCCACTATTTCAGCCTGATTGAAATCAACAACTCCTTTTATGGGCACATCAAGCCGGCCGTGGGAAAGCAGTGGTGCCGGATGGCGTCCGAGGAGAATCGCGAGTTCGTTTTCAGCGCCAAACTGAATCGCGCTTTCACGCACTCTCCCATCGCGGTCGTCGAGCCGACTTCGGCCAAGACGATACGTCCCAGACCGACCGATGAACCGGATGCCAAGGCGGGACTCGATTCCATAGCCGAGCAGGGAATGCTGGCGGCGGTGCTGGCGCAGTTTCCCATTTCGTTCAATTGCACGGAGGAGAATCGGGAGTACGTGCGCAGCTTAGCCGAACGATTTCACAGTTATCCGCTGGTGCTGGAAATCCGGCATGCCAGCTGGAACGAACCTGAAATCCTGGCCTGGCTGGCGGAGCTCAAAGTGGGCTTGTGCAACATCGATCAGCCCCTGGTGGGCCGGGCGATTCGGCCGGGGACGGACGTGACCTCGCCGATCGGCTATGTCCGGCTGCACGGAAGGAACTACCGGCAGTGGTTCGCGGAAACAAGCGTTCGGGACCGGTACGATTATCTCTACTCAGCTCAGGAGTTGGAGAAGTGGAAAGAGAGGACGGTGGAGATCGCTTCAAAGGCCCAAGCTACTTATGTAGTGGCCAACAATCACAATTTGGGGAAAGCTGCCGTGAACGCCTTGGAATTGGTGGCGATGCTGGAGAACCGCAAGGTGAGAGCGCCCCAGCCTCTAGTTCGGAGGTATCCCGAACTAGAGGCGATCTCGTTTCATGAGGAGCGACCGACAGGCGGCGAGCTATTTTAGCAGCGCAATGGAATCCGGCTTGGGCGGCTGCGGGAGCGATTGCACAAACGCATAGACATCCGCCAGATCGGCATCGGACAGCACCTTAGACGTGTAAGGCGGCATCTCGTCGCGCGGAGAACGGACCTGGAAGCTGAACGCGGCGTAAGGAATGGGATTGGGGCCGAGCTTGGGGCCCGTGCCTGCTCCGCCTTGGGCCGCATAGCCATGGCATTCGTAACAGCCGTCAGAAACATAAAGCGTCTTGCCATGCTGGGCGTTTCCCGAGGGCGCGCCGGCGGCCGTCTTGGGAGCTTCGCCGGTGGATTGCGCCGCCACATCTGAATGCGCCAGAAGCAAGATTCCCGCAATGGCGAAGATGGCTGTCAATATCGTGATCAGGCGCACGGAATGCGACCCGCGCGCTGGGTGAACGAAAGCGTTGCTCGCTTGCTTTGTGTGCATGGCTGCTCCTTTTCTAACGCGGCTGAGTGACGGTATCGAGAAGGGCCGGCTCACCGCGTTTCACTACGGCAACCGCCCTCTTCAGCGCGGGGCCCAGGTCCTTGGGAGCGGAAATCGGCCCCTCGGAATACCAGCCCATGCTTTTCGCGAGCATTGCGTAATCGATATTGGGATCGACAATGGTCGTGCCGATCCCGGCATTCTCAATGCCGCGCTGATGCCGGTTAGCCATGCGCTGGATGTGCATGACTTCCTGATGGTAGGCGCGGTTATTGCGCATGACCGAGAGAAGGGGGATGCGATGGTGCGCGGCGGTCCAGAGCACGCCGTTGGCGTACATCAGATCGCCGTCGGTCTGCAGGTGCACATATAAGCGTCCATTCTTGCGATGAGCGAGCGCCGCGCCCACTGCGGACGGAGAGGCAAAACCGACGCCGGCTGCGCTGCCGCCACGGGTACGCTGATAGTATTTGTCGTAATTCCATTCCGGGCCGCCGAGACCGCCGGCCCAGTCCTCGCCTTTGACGGCATTCCACACTTCTGCGGAAAGCCGCGCCGTGCTGATGGGGCTGGCGTCCCAACCGTAGGTGGCGTCGACGCGCGCGCGCTCCACAGCTTTTTGGTTGGCCGCGGTGATCTTCGCCGCGCGATCCTGGAAAGCGCGCTTGCGGTCGTCGGTGGTCAACTGCTTGATCGCTTCGGTCAAAGCAGGAAGGGTGGCCTCGGGGTCCGCGGCCATGGCGATATCGACTTCCTGGAAGCGCTCGAAATCCTGGTAGTTGCTCTTGGTGTACAAATCGAGCGAGCTGATGCTGATCAGCTTGGCATTTCCGCGGGTGAGAGTTTGCGAACTGCGATGGAGTTGGTCGCGGTAGGAGTGAACCAAGCCCCAGAAATCGTCCAGCTCGAGACCGAGGATTACATCCGCGTCTCCGATGAGCGCACGGCCGCCCAACTGAACGAGCGGGTGGCGAGAAGGCAAGTTTCCGCCCTGATCGATCACCGGCGCCTGAAGCGCTTCGGCGAAGGCGATGAGGTCTCGCATGCCCTGCTCGGAGTGAATCACGTGTCCCGCAACAACCACTGGATTCTGAGCCGCGACCAAGAGCTTGGCAGCTTCCATGACCGAGCCGGAATCTCCTTGCGGAGGCGCGTCCAGCGTGAGCTTGGGTATGCGCAGCGAGGCGTTATTGGTGATGGGCGCCTCTTGCAGGGCGCTATCGATTACGATGACCACCGGCTCTCTGGGAGGAGTCATGGCGATCCTGTAGGCGCGCACAGTGGACTCCGCGAAATGAGGCAGCGAGATGGGGGTGTCGTCCCATTTGGTGTACTCGCGGACCATGGCCGCCGCGTCCTGGGCGCTGTGATACCACTCCACGCCGGGACGCCGCTCGGCGGCGTCGAGGGTGTTGCCGATCATAATGACGATGGGGGCCCTGCCGGCCCAAGCGTTGTAGATACCCATGGAGGCATGCTGCAAGCCCACGGTGCTGTGGGCCAGGACGAGCATCGGCTTGCCTTCGACCATCGAGTAGCCTTGTGCCAAAGCAACCGAGGATTCCTCGTGGCAACAGGTGATGAACTCGGGGTTCTTGTTGCCGCCGTAGTTGATCAGCGACTCGTGAATGCCGCGAAAACTGGAGCCCGGATTAGAGGCCACGTACTCGAAGCCGAGAGTTTTGATGACGTCGACCATGAAGTCGGAGCCCGAGCGATCGACCGTCAACATGCTGACTTCGCTGGGGGGATCCGCTTCCCTGGGCGGCACGGGCGGGATCGAAGCCTTCGCCTCTATGGTTTGCTGAGCGCGCAATGTGCCGGTGCTCGCAACCAATGTGGCCATACCGCCGACAGCCGCGCCTTTTAGAAACTTGCGACGATCAACCACTCTCTTATCGGATTTCTTCATGGGTGGTATCTCCTTCTCAAGAGCCGTTGTCTTGGCCTTCAGATCCTGGCCCATAAGTCCTGGAATGATCGGGTACCGAGGGCTCCCTAAAACTGGCCGGTATTATAGCCTGAAATGGCCTGTACAAAGCATCCATAGATATAGAGATAATCGTGTCGACGTCGAGCCCCTCAAACAAGCTGTTTCAGCGCGATCCGATTCATTAGTAGCCAGTCGCGGTCACGGGCGCATGGTCCATGCCGGCGGCGAATACAGACATGCGCTCGATCGGCAGGCGCTCTTCGGCGTCTGCATGCTCGAAGACTTTGCGGATCTTATACGTGGTGGAACGCTCGGCGGGAACGCGCCCGATGCTTCGGATCATGGCGCGGAACTCGCCGGGCGAGACGTACTCGCCGAAATTGGCTCCCGCAGCTTTCGAGATGCTTTCTTCCATCAACGTGCCGCCAAAATCGTTGGCTCCCGCGCCGAGGCAATCCAAGGACTGCTGGAAACCAAGTTTGACCCAGGAGACTTGGATGTTGGAAATATAGCCGTGCAGAAGCACGCGGGCGAGGGCATGAATAATCAGATCCTCGCGCTCCGAACGGCCGGCGCGCGCGCCGCCAATCTGGAACAGCTTGGTCTGGGAATGGATAAAGCCCAAGGGGACAAATTCGGTGAATCCTCGGGTTTCTTTTTGAATTTCGCGCAGTAAAAGAATATGCCGGACCCAATGTTCGGGAAGCTCGGTATGGCCATACATGATGGTTGAGGTGGAGGGAATGCCGAGGCTATGCGCGGTGCGGATCACATCGATCCACTGCCGTACTTTCAACTTATTGGGGCTCAGCGAGCGGCGAACTTTATCGTCGAGAACTTCCGCGGCCGTTCCCGGAATGCTGCCCAGGCCGGCTTCCCGTAACATCAGCAGATAGTCTCGCAGCGGCAGGCGCGTCTTTTCGACACCATAAGTGATTTCCATGGGCGAAAAAGCATGCACATGAAGTTCAGGCAGGCGGGCTTTGATGGCGCGAAGGAGTTCGACGTAGTAGTTTCCGTTCAAATCTTTCGGGAGGCCGCCTTGGATGCATACCTCGGTGGCACCGCACTCGACGGCCTCGAGCGATTTGGCGAGCAGCGTATCGGTGGAATGAAAATAAGCATCCGGCGCATCGGGCGAGCGGCTGAACCCGCAAAAAGCGCAGCCCACGATACAGACGTTGGTGAAATTCAGATTTCTGTTCACCACGTAAGTGATTTTGTCGCCGACCACTCGCCGGCGCAGTTCGTCTGCGACTTTCACCAGAGCCAGGAGGTCGTTCCCCTCGACGTTGGCCAGGGTGAGCCCCTGCTCGAAATCGAGGTCCTTCCCGGCAAGGGCGTTCTCCAGGAAACTGGCAACATTCGGGCTTGCCGTAGCTAGGGCGCGATCCCAGGGAATTTCTCTCCATTCAGGACTGATTACTCTCAGCATTGGTCATGACTCCCTCGAGCGAAACCGTCTTCGCCACGGAGCTTGCAAAGATGCGGCTGGAGACGCGCGGCCACGAACCCGGGACGCGATGAAAATTCCGGATAGATCGCCAGGCGTTCGCGCAAAATGAATCCGGCGGACGCAGTCCTCGCCGCGAGCGAAGAGATCTGGGGCCAGGCGGCTTCGGGATTGATGAAATCTCTGGTGACTGGGGAGATCCCGCCCCAATCGTTGATGCCCGCTTTCAGCAAATCGGGATAGTCCTCGGAGAGCAAGTTCGGCGGGGACTGAAGATTCATCTCCCCGCCGAGAATCAAGCGGGCCACGGCAATGGTGCGCTGCAAATCCTCTTTGGAAGGCTCCGGCGCCTGCGCCATGCGAATGTCCGGCTTGGCGCGAAACGGTTGGACGATCACTTCCTGAACGTGGCCGTACTTTTCATGCGCGGCGCGGATTGCCAGCAGGGCATCGATGCGTTCCCCGGGAGTCTCGCCGATCCCGATCAAAATACCCGTGGTGAAGGCCATGGATAATCGGCCGGCATCTTCGATGGTCCGCAGACGGAGCGAAGGAACTTTGTCCGGCGCTCGCCAGTGCGGGCCGCCGGAACGGCCCAACCGCGGACTCGCGCTCTCGAGCATAAGTCCCACGCTGACGTTCGTCTCCCGGAGGCGGCGAAGATCTTCGGTGCCCATCAGCCCCGGATTGGAATGAGGAAGGAGCCCGGTCTTTTCCAGCACCAAGGCACACATGGCGGCAAGATATTCGAGCGTATGCTCGAATCCCAAAAACTTTAGAAACTCCTTTGCTTCGGGGAAGATCCGCTCGGGTTGATCGCCCAGGCTGAACAACGCTTCCTTGCATCCGGCACGGCGGGCCGCTTCGGCGACAGCCAGCACCTCGTCCGGCGTCATGTAGGGCTGCACACCGGCCTGGGGATCGGCGCGGAAGGTGCAATAGCCGCAATAATCGCGGCAAAGGTGCGTGAGCGGAATGAAGACTTTTCTGGAGTAGCTAACCGAAGGGCCTTTGAAGCGGTCCCGAACGGTGGCGGCGGCCTGAAGCAACGCAGGCAAGGGCGCGTCGCTCATCAAGGACAGCGCGTCTTCGCGTGATACGGGGCGGGATACGCCGCGGCCGTTTAACCCAGCGTCAAGAGCGGCGTCGAGGGCGTCCGCGTGGTAAGGAACCGCGACATCCGGCATAGGGAGCCTTTTGGCGGAAATCCTAACTGCAACCTAATTCCATGAAAAAGCATATGCTTGCGCTCTAGTCGTGTCAACGCAGCCTGATTGGCCCTAGAATTATCGCCGATGGCTAACGTCCTCACCGCTATTCGACTGCTCCTCGTGGTTCCATTTGCGTTCTTCATGGCGCATGGAGATGAGGGTTCGGCAGTATTCGCTTTGATCGCGTGGGTGGTGTCGCTATTAACCGATTTTCTGGACGGGCCGATTGCGCGGCGCCGAGGCACGGTCACGGCATTGAGTGGGACGTTCGATCACAGCAGCGATTTTCTTTTCGTCACCAGTGGAATCTTTGCCGGCGCATACCGTGGCGTGTTTCCCTGGGTCCTGCCGGTCTGTATCACGGCGGCGTTTTCGCAGTACGTGATCGACTCCTACTGGATTCACCGGCAAAGCAAGCTGCGCGGGAGCAAACTCGGCCGTTACAACGGCATGCTCTACTTCGTTCCGCCGGTGGCGGACATCCTGATCCGGCTGGGCGCGCGATTCTTGCAACCATTGCTGACGATTCTGGTGTGGGGGCTGGTTCTGAGCACGCTGGTATCCATGGCACAGCGCGCCCGGATGTTCAGGAGAGAGCTACCCGAAAACCTCGCGAGTCGCTCGCCGCAAAAATAGCAGGCCGACGGCGGCGTTAAACAAGACAAAGAAATTGTGCATGACGAAGCCGAAGGCGGTCATTTGGCCGGGGCGGTCCGGAAAGAGCAGGACCCAGAAAAGGATGGCCACCGAATGCATGGGACCCGGCATGGCCGCTCCGAAGAAAATCACCGGGAGATAGCCCAGCATTTCGCTGAAACTTACAGAGCCTCCAAAGAGCCGCAACGCGAGCGTATAGACGATGACGCCGGCGATCACGAGAGGCGCGCGCAACAAAATCACGGCTGCGTAGTGCCAGACCTTGGCGAGCCGGAAGGCGCGCAGGATGGGACGATCGCGCAGGGTCATGCCCGAACCAATCGCGCCCCGGAAGAAGAGATAAAAAAGGACAAAGAAAACGCCGGAGCCCAGGGCGATCCAGGGAATTACGTGAAAGACAGGCTGAATCGTGCCCCAGCGCAAGGTGACGCCGATGGTTCCCCAGATGATCAGGCTGTAATATTCGCAAAACATCAAAAAGAGCATGCTCGAGCCAACTTCCCATCCGGGGACGCCGTCGCGGCGGTTCAAATAGAGAGCGATAGCGCCTTTGCTGACTTGCTCGTTCACCAGCGAAAGAATGTAAGCGCTGGCGCGAATGGGCAAAATATCCGCGTAGCGGATTTTGGCATTGAACCAGTTGATGACACTCCAAACCACCACGCTATCGAGCAAGAGATAAAGGAAACAATAGGGAATCATCAAGGCCAGCCAGCGAGGCCAGCTGACGTTTTCGAAACTCTTGAGGAGATAAGGAAGCAGGCGGCTGCCCTCGGCAGCGGCGCCACGGCTGAGGCGTTCGTAGAGGTAGGCGAAGCAGACCGCGGTGATCAGGAACGGCAACAGCCGCTGCCAGAGCTTGGCTTTTCTGGGGGCTACGGTGGCGGGAATGCTGGCCGCCGGGATGCTCTCGTTCATTTACCGGCCTTCTTTGTAAGGCTGTTGCCTAAGCTGAACCTAAACTGGCTTGAATCATCTCGTCGATTCCGGTGAGCTGGATACCCAGCTTACACGCAGCGGGCTGGGGGTCCAAGCGCGTATCGGCGGTGATCACCTCAAGTACGTCGCTGGAAAATCCCGGCTTGCCGATGCGTTGGCGAATGGCTAGCACCAAGGAGAGCAAATTCTTTGGAATCGAGCTAATGCGGACGTTCCTGCCGAGCAAGCGCGCGGCTCTCTCCACGAGTTCGCGCTCCGGCAAAGAGACCGGACCAACGAGGTCCAAAGTGAGATTCTTGGCCATCGGTTCCTGCGTGGCAGAAGCCAGCGCAGCCCGCGCGAGGTCGTCCACGTATAACGGCTGCTGAAGATGGCGGCCGCCACCGATCAGCTTGGCCTTTGCTCCGCTGATATTACGCTGGAGCGCGGCCGCGCCGGCCGTGCAGGGCCCGAGGAGCAGCGGCGCGCGCAGCACGGTGTAAGGCAGGCCCGATGCGCGCACCAAGGCTTCTGCTTCGCCCTTGGTGCGATAGTAGCGGTTGCGAGAGGCTTCGTCGGCTCCCGTCGCGCTGACCAGAACGATCTTCCGCACGGCCACCCGCTTAGCGGATTCAACGACGCTATGAGTGGACGCCACGTTGGCTTGCTCGTAGGTGGAGTCCGGCCGTTCAAAGAGAATTCCCGGAAGATGGATGACTGCGAAGGCGCCGGCGAACGCCAAATCGAGAACGCCGGGATCTTCATAGGAGATACGGATCACTTCGTTCGGACTGCTCAGCTGCGAGCGGATTTGGTCGGCGACACGCTGGGAGCGGACGGCGGCCAGAAACGTAACCGGTGTGGATGCCTGAGGGGATCCGCATCGCAGAACGGCCTGCCCGACGGCGCTATTGGCGCCGGTGACGACTACTTTCATGCCGGTCCTTTTTCCTCCTTCCTCGCGACGGTGATTAGCCGACGACACGAAAGACGTGAATCGTCGAATTCGGCCGAACCTTCAACTCGGGGTATTTTTTCGACTTGGCGTCGAGCGCGTGCTGCTGCTCATCCGGATCGGTGACCAGGGAAAGCGTTCGATCATACAAGTCGTTCCCAATCTTTATGCGCACGCGCGGATCGCGCAGCGCGTTATCGTTCCAGGTTCTCGAAGTGCCCTGGGGATAAACCGACGAGAGGTAAAGCTGCCCGTTATAAGACATGCAATCGACGTGTACCGAATGAGGCAGCAGGTACCACGACTGAGTTTGAATCGTGATTGTCGGGATCCGATCGGTGAACGACCAATCGGCGACAGGAGTGGTCACGAGATTTCCCTTGAGCCACAAACCCGGCGTTCTGTCGTGAGGTCCCAAACCCGTTATGCGCGCGATGGCCAGGAACAGGATCAAGCAAACAACGATTGCTCCCAATATTCTCAACAGCGTTTTCATTGCGTGCTCCTATGGGACAAATGAATATCATTTTTATGCGGCGAAGGAAAACCGGGCTGAAGTCGAGCCAACTAGGGCGGGCTCTGTTTGCGAGGCGGACACTTAGGACTCAAAATTCAGCGAAGGAGAGGATTCGGCTGTGGGCAGATTGTCGCCGCGGCTTTGGGATGGGATGTGCCGCACGGAATCGCCGCGCCGCGCGTTGGTGGCGCCGATGCGGGTGGGATGCAAGATGGTGGCAAGCAAAGCGACGCCTTCGCTGAGCCGCGGGCCGGGCCGCGAGAAATATGAGTTCGCGTCGACGGCGTAAATACGGTCGTTCTGGACCGCGGGAATCTGATGCCAGCCGGGCGGCAGTTTGGTGGAACGCCAGACATCAATATTCCGCTCAAGGTTATAGCCGCAAGACATCAGCACAACGATTTCGGGCCGAGCGGAGAGCACGTCTCGCCAATCCATGGAAAACGAGGGCTCGCCCTCGCGGGCGATCACATCGATGCCACCCGCGAGCTGCACCATCTCCGGAACCCAATGTCCGCCGGCATAGGGCGGATCGAACCATTCCAGGCAGAGGACGCGCGGACGTGGCGCGGATTCTCGCACGGCCTCGCTCACGGTGGACACTTCCAGGGCCAGCCATCCCGCCAGCGCCTCTCCTTCCGAAGCGCGATCGGCAGCTTCTGCGATATCGCGAATTCCCTGCCACACTTCGTGGAGCGTGCGCGGCGTGAAACTAACTACCCGCGGCTGGCGGCTGGCAGGAAAGCGGGAGACGGCGGCGGCCAGATCGTCGGACGATGCGGCGCACACGTGGCAGAGATCCTGAGTCACGATGAGATCGGGATCGAGCCGCAGGAGTAGTTCGGCATCGAGGCTGTAAATGCTTTCATGACGGCCGATGAGTTCCCGCACCTGGCGATCGATTTCGGCGGGAACTGCGGCCACGTCAATCCGCGGGCGAATGAGCGAGGGCTTGGTGGCGGCTTCGGCTGGGAAATCGCACTCATGCGTGACGCCGACAACGGAATCACCCGCGCCGATGGCGTAGAGGATTTCGGTGGCGGCGGGAAGCAGGGAAACAATGCGCATGGTGGCGGAAGTCTAGTCTTGCATTCGATGCGGCACAAGAAGGAGAGGGGTGGAGTTAGGGCAGGGAAGAGGCGGCGCTTTCGCTGAGTACGTCGGCAAAAACGAAGCCATCGCGTTCCACGATTTGGCCGCTTTTGGCTGCCACCGGATGAGAGAACATGGGCCCGGCAAAGGCAAAGGAGTGGAATTCGCCGTTTTCGCCACAGGGGTCTATCTCGGCGGGGAGTTCGTCAAGCAATTGGCGATCGAAAAGACGGCCGGCGAAGCTGCGGTCGAGCTTCTTGGGATCAACGCAGGTCAGATAGGCGCGCAGGCCGGCGGCCACCATCTCCCGAGCCAGCGCGGCGGTGGGCAAACCCCAAATCGGAAAGACCGGCGTGATGCCAACGGCGCATAGCTTCTCTTCGCGATAGCGGCGAATATCCTCGAGGAACAGGTCGCCGAAAGCCATGTGAGAAATGCCCTCGGCGCGAGCCTGGGCTACCGCCGCAGCCATCGCGGCTTCGTAAACCAGATTCGAACAGCGCGCGGGAATGGGGACCTTTACCAGAGGCACTCCGGCGGCGCGAGCCTGCTTTTCGAGTAACTCTTCGCGAACGGCATGCATGGCCACGCGGGCGGCATCCTGGTTGATGGTAGTCAGTAGAGCGGTGACCTCAAATTCGACAGAGGTCCGCAGCTTGTGCAGAGTCCAGGCGCTATCCTTACCGCTGCTCCAGGAGAGCCAGATTTTGGGGCGAGTCATTCAGGCACCTATCCAGAGAGGAGCTTATCAGTTCAGCGCGAGCGCTCGGCGCTTTTATTGTAGGCCTAGCGAGCCGGGCGATATACTTTTGCTGGGACGCGAAAGTCTGGGCTGAGATGGCTCATGACTTTCGCCGCAATCCACGCATGCCACAAACAGAAGCGGCCGCTAACTGGCTCATGATTTTCCTTAGCGCTTCCTTATTTCGGCTTACCCGCTGATGTCGCGCTCTCGCCGACCGTCAAAGCCGCGTTCGGGCAATCGCAAGGTCTCTCCTCGCCGATCCGAAGCAGAGCGATGGGTCCAGCGCACGCTGGCAACGATGAGCCTCGAGGAAAAGCTTGGCCAACTCGTGATGCTTTCGTTCCATGGAGACTTCATCTCCTCCGAAAGCGCGGAATATCGGGAGTTGCAGCGGGCCATCGAGGAAAATCGCGCCGGCGGATTCATGCTGGCGACACGCATAGGAGCCTTCGGAATCGAGCGCGGGCAGCCTTATGCAACGGCGGCAATGATCAATCTTCTCCAGAAGAGCGCGCGGATTCCGTTGCTATTCGCGGCGGATTTCGAGCGCGGCACAGCGATGCGGCTCGAGGAGGGCACATCCTTTCCACACATGATGGCTGTGGCCGCGGCGGGGCGTCCGCAAGATGCGTACACGGTGGGACGCATTACCGCGAACGAGGCGCGGGCCGTGGGCGTGCACTGGATTTTCGGACCCGTGGCGGACGTCAACAGCAACCCCGATAACCCCATCATCAACGTGCGGTCGTTTGGCGAAGATCCACGGCGGGTGGGCGCATTCGTAGAAGCTTATGTGCGCGGCGTGGAAGAGAATGGGGGGCTCGCGACGGCCAAACATTTTCCCGGGCATGGCGACACAGTAACCGACTCGCATCTCGATCTTCCCACTGTGACCGGCGACCGCGCGCAACTGGATAAGGTAGAGCTCGTTCCCTTCCGATCAGCAATCGCTACTGGAGTAAGCACGGTGATGACCGGCCATCTCGCTGTGCCGGTCCTCGACGATTCTCGAAAGCCGGCGACGCTATCGCCATCGATTTTGGGTGGGCTTCTGCGCGGCGAGATGGGGTTCGACGGCCTGGTGGTTACCGACTCGCTGGATATGGGAGGCGTCGCACGGCACTACGCGTTGGGCCAAGCTTCCGTGCAGGCGATTCTCGCCGGCGCGGATTTGCTTTTGCAGGCAGGCACGCCGGACGCGGCTTTGGCGGCTCTCCGGGAGGCCGCAAAGTCGGGACGCCTGCCAATGGAGCGAATCGATCAATCGGTGGCGCGGGTGCTTCGAGCCAAAGCGCGGGTGGGACTGCACCGAAATCGGCTCGTCGATCTCGAGGCTTTGCCGAGATTGCTGGCGCGCGGGGAGTTCGAGCAAGCCGCCGACGACATCGCCAGTCGGGGCGTCACACTTTTGCGCGATACGCGGCATATTCTGCCGTTGGATGCGGCGCGGCCGCTGAAGCTGTTGCTGGTGAGTATCGCGGGCGATCCCGATCCCTATCCCGGGCGGGCACTGGAAGCTGAACTTCGCCGGCACGTGGATTCGCGCGAGAATTTGCGGTTCGACACAAAGTTCGCGCCGATCGGCAATTTCGACGTGCCTTTGCTGCGATCGTACGATGCCGTGATTCTGGCGCTTTTCGTTCGCGTGGCCGACCGCAAAGGAAGCGTAGCCCTGCCGGAGGAACAGGCGGCAATGGTGCACCACGTGTTGGCGACGGGGATACCCGCGATCGTGGCGTGCTTCGGCAGCCCTTACGTGATCAAGAAGTTTCCCGAGGCAAAAACGTGGCTCGGCGTTTTCAGCAGTGCAGACGTCGCGCAAAAGGCCGCGGCGCGAGCGATCTTCGGCCAGACGCCAATCGGAGGCCGAATTCCCGTCAGTGTGCCTGGCGCGGCGCGCATTGGTGACGGAATCGATGTTGCCGCCAATGCTATGAAGCTCGAGGCAGCAAACGCGGAGATGCGGGCCAAAATCGGATCCGCCGTGAAATTGCTGGAGCAAGGTGTCGCGGAACACGCATTCCCGGGCGGAGTGCTCGCGGTAGGTCATCGAGGGCGGCTGGCAGTTCATGGCTGCGGAAAACTCAGTAGTGCCGCAGGTTCCGCGAAGGTGGATGCGGACACGATTTACGATACGGCTTCGCTGACCAAGCCCGTGGTTACCACGACGCTGGCGGCGATGCTTTACGAGCAAGGACAACTCGACATCAGCGCGCCGGTCGGCCGTTACTTGCCGGAATGGACGCGCGGGGCAAATGCCGAACAGAGGGCGCGCGTGACCGTGGCGCATCTGCTCGCTCATGCCTCGGGACTTCCCGCCCATGAGGAGTATTTCCTGAAGTCGAAAGGCCGGGCGGAGATTCTTGCACGCGCGGTGGCGCAACCGCTGACATACGAGCCCGGCTCACAAACGATCTACTCCGATATTGGATTTATCCTGCTCGGAGCCACCATCGAGAGTCTCACGGGCCGTGGCCTGGATGAATTGGCCAAGGAGCGCATTTTTGCGCCGCTGGGGATGACGAACACAATGTTTCGTCCGATCAAATCTCTTCGTGCAAGGATTGCGACTACAGAACGACCTTCCGCATGCAACCAGGGGGCACGCAAGCAACTCGTGCACGGCGAGGTGCACGACGAAAACGCATGGGCAATGGGCGGAGTGGCGGGGCACGCGGGAATATTTTCCACCGGCCCGGATTTGGCCATCTTCTGCCAGATGCTGCTGAACGGCGGCATCTATGCGCATGAGCGCATCTTGTGTCGCAAGACCGTGGTGGAATTCACGTCGGCGAATTCGCTGGCGGCAAATACGCGCACGCTGGGCTGGAATGTGCCCACCGAGCGCTCCTCGAGCGGAAAATACTTTTCGAAGCAAAGCATCGGGCACACCGGATTCACCGGCACGTCGATATGGATCGATCCAACGAAAGAGCTTTTCGTGGTCCTGCTGACCAACGCGGCTCGCGTGCATACCAATCATGAAGAGGATCTGATCCGCCGCGTGCAACCCGCCGTTCATGACACCATTGTCGAACGCCTGGCACTGGCGCGGGCTGGCAACGAAGAATCCGCGCGGTGAAACCTTCCTCTCACAACGTGGCAGCCACGGAGCGGCGCAATCCGCGCTCGCGAAGGCTCGATCAACTGACGACGCGGCAGTTGTTACAAACGATCAATCGCGAAGATCAGATCGTGGCTCGGGCGGTAAGAAAAGAGATCGAGGCTATCGCGCGGGCTGTCGCGGTTATTGTGCAAGCGATCGAACAGGGCGGACGGCTCATCTACGTTGGCGCGGGCACCAGCGGCCGCCTGGCCGCGCTCGATGCGGCCGAATGTCCGCCGACGTTCGGCGTTGCTTCATCGCTGGTGCAGGCCGTAATTGCTGGAGGCCGGCGGGCCATGACTCGAGCATCGGAAGATCAGGAAGATTCGCTCTTGCAAGGCGGCAGGGATCTGGCCGGGCGAAAAGTCAGCGCGCGAGACGTGGTGGTCGGGGTGACGGCCAGCGGCGGCACACCCTACGTGCTGGGCGCATTGCAATACGCGCGCAAGCGCGGCGCAGTGACCGTGGCACTGACATCGAATCGAACCTCGCCCGCTGCGGGAATCGCGAAGATCACGATTGCGCCGCGGACCGGCCCGGAAGTGATTGCCGGCTCAACCCGTATGAAGGCTGGAACAGCACAGAAACTGATATTGAACATGCTCAGCACGGGGGCGATGATCCGGCTCGGGCGCGTTTACAATAACTGGATGGTGGACCTCAGCATGAGCAACGAAAAGCTGCGCAGACGCGGCCTGCGAATCTTGAAGGAGGCCACCGGCGCAAGCTCGGCGGACGCAAAGCGCGCGCTGGCGCGATCCCGCAATCTTCGCGTTGCGCTCCTCATGCTGGAAACCGGCGAATCCGCGGCGGAAGCGGAGCGCCGGCTGAAGCAGAGTGCGGGCAACTTGCGCCGCGCGCTGGCTACGCATTTTGCCGGGGAAAGCGCAAGAAACCGCGGCGCCAAGACTCAGCCGAGCCGGAAAGAATAATGGACCGCTTCCGCATCGAAGGCGGAAATCGCCTGCAAGGCACGGTGCGCATCAGCGGCGCGAAGAATTCCGCTCTTCCTGCCATGGCCGCGGCGCTGCTCACCTCCGAGCCGGTGCACCTGCAAAATATTCCTCGCGTGCGAGACATCATCACCATGGCGCGACTTTTGGCGCACATGAATGCGCTGGTGGAAATGCCGGACGTGCCGCCTACGGATCTGACGATTCAGGCGCGCAAGATTTCGGATGCCGAAGCGCCATATGAGCTGGTGCGCACCATGCGCGCGTCCATCCTGACGCTGGGGCCGCTTGTGGGACGGTTGGGTTACGCGCGCGTCTCGCTTCCGGGAGGATGCGCCATCGGCGCGCGGCCCGTGGATTTGCACCTGAAGGCGCTCGAACAGATGGGCGCGGAGATTTCGACCGAGCACGGTTATGTGGCGGCGAAAGCGCCTGGTGGCGGGCGACTGCCCGGCGGGCACGTCATCTTTGAAAAGATAACGGTCACCGGCACGGAGAACATGCTGATGGCCGCGGCGCTGGCGTCCGGCGAAACCCTCATCGAAAACGCGGCGCGCGAGCCGGAGGTGGGCGACCTGATCGACCTGCTCACGAAAATGGGCGCGCGAATCGAAGGCTGCGGAACATCGTCGCTGCGCGTGCAGGGCGTTGCCGAACTCGGCGGAGCGAGCCACAGCATCATTCCCGATCGCATCGAGGCAGGAACATTCCTGGTGGCCGGCGCGATAACCGGAGGCGCTGTTGAGGTCACGGCCTGCGCGCCGCAGCACCTTGCATCCATCGTCGCCAAGCTTCGCGAAACGGGAGTCGACATTCAGCCGGCGGGCGAGCAAACGCTGCGGGTTTGCGGCACCCGGAAATTGATTGCGGCGGACGTGAGGACCGAGGAGTATCCCGGCTTTCCCACGGACATGCAGGCTCAGTTCATGGCTCTGGCGACGCAAGCCGACGGGGCTTCCGTGATTACCGAGACGATCTTCGAGAATCGCTTCATGCACGCCAGCGAAATGATGCGCATGGGGGCGAATATTTCGATCGACGGCCGCAAGGCCATCGTGCGCGGGCCGACGGCGCTGCAGGGCAGCTCCGTGATCGCCTCTGATTTGCGTGCCAGCGCTTCCCTGGTGCTCGCGGCGTTAGTGGCGCAAGGGGAAAGTTACGTGGACCGCGTCTACCACATTGACCGGGGCTACGAACGCATTGAAGAAAAGCTGAGTGGGTTGGGCGCGAGTATCGAGCGGGTTCGCTAGTCCGTAGCGAAGGTGCACAAAAAAAAGGAGGCGATTTTGCCTCCCTTTTTTTACAACCTGGATTGTCGTGAGGGCTATTAAGCGCCGGCCTCGCGCTTCTGCTTGTCGCGTTGTTCGCGGAGGATGGCTTTGCGCGAGAGACGAATCTTGTTCCCCTCGATCGCCAGGACCTTCACGAGCACCTGATCGCCCAGTTTCAGCTCGTCGCGCACATCGCGGATGCGCTGCTCCGCGATTTCGCTGATGTGCAGCAGGCCATCGGTGCCGGGGAATATCTCCACGAAGGCGCCGAAATCCGCCAGGCGGACGACCTTCCCGAGATACGTTTTACCCACCTCGGCAGTGGCGGTGACTTCGCGGATCATTTTCAAGGCCGATTCCGCCGAACCTCCGTCAGAAGCGAAGACGTGTACTTTGCCGTCGTCCATGACGTCAATCTTCACGCCGGTTGCCTCGATGATGGAGCGGATCTTCTTCCCGCCGGGACCGATGAGGTCTCGAATCTTGTCGGTGGGAATGGTCAACTGGAAAAGACGAGGCGCGTAGGGCGACATCGTTCCGCGATGTTCGGTGAGCGTGCGATCCATAATGTCGAGGATCTCAAGGCGAGCCTTGCGAGCTTGCTCGAGGGCCTGCCGCATCAACGCTACGCTCACGCCTCCGACTTTAATATCCATCTGCAGGGCGGTAACGCCGGCTCGAGTCCCCGCCACTTTGAAATCCATATCGCCGTAGTGGTCCTCCGCTCCGGCAATATCGGTCAGCACGGCCGCTTTTTCGCCCTCGATGACGAGCCCCATGGCGATTCCCGCGCATGCCGAGCGCAGGGGCACGCCGGCATCCATCAACGCGAGCGAACCGCCGCAGACCGTGGCCATGGAAGAAGAGCCGTTTGATTCCAAAATGTCTGAAACGAGCCGCATGGCATAAGGAAAATCTTCTTCGGGAGGAAGCAGATTCATCAGCGCCCGCTCGGCCAGAGCTCCGTGGCCAATTTCGCGCCGGCCCGGCCCGCGGAGGAACTTGACTTCTCCAACGGAGAACGGCGGGAAGTTGTAGTGCAGCATGAAGCGCTTGAAGGCTTCGTCCTCGAACAGCAGATCGAGGCGCTGCATGTCTTCCTTGGTGCCGAGGGTCAGGGTGGCCAGGGCCTGGGTCTCACCGCGCGTGAAGAGGGCCGATCCGTGAACGCGGGGCAGCAATCCCACTTCGCAGGTGATCGCCCTAATCTGGTCAAATGCTCGTCCGTCGGGGCGCCGGTGGTGCCGAAGCACGTCCTCACGGAAAAGCTTTTCGCGCAAGCGTTCAAATGCCTGCTTCGCCTGCTTCTGTAACTCTTCGTCCTCTTCCGGGATGCTGGCAAGCGCTTCCTCGAGGACTTCCTCCACGCGGCGGTAACTTTCCTTTTTGGGGTACTTGGAGGTGTCCAGTGCGTCATGCAACCGTGCGCCATAGCGGCGCTCGATATCCTTGGCGAGCTCTTCGTTGAACTTTAGCGGCGGCACAACGACTTTGGTGGGCCGGACGCGATCGTGCAATTCCCGAATCGCGGCGATAATCCGCTTGATCTGATCGTGGCCGAAACTAAGGGCGTCGGCGATGGTGTCCTCCGACACTTCGAGACCCCCGGCTTCGATCATCACGATGGCTTCTTCGCTTCCAGTGACGACGATATTCAGCAGGCTCTTTTTCTGCTCGGCCGTGGTGGGGTTGGCGACAAACTGTCCCTCGAGCAAACCCACGCGGACGGCGGCAATCGGCTTGGTAAAGGGCAGGTCGGAGATAAAGGCCGCGGCGGAGGCGCCGGTAACGGCGATGACGTCGGGGTCGTTTTCGCTGTCGGCAGACAAAACCAAGCCGACGATTTGCGTTTCGTTGCGCCAAGCCTCGGGAAACAAGGGGCGGAGCGGGCGATCGATCAGCCGCGAAATGAGGATTTCGCGCTCGGAGGGACGGCCTTCGCGCTTGAAGAAGCCCCCGGGAATTTTACCGGCGGAGTAGGTGTACTCGCGATAATCGACCGTCAGAGGCAAAAAATCGCGGTCGTTGGGATGCGAATCCATGCAGGCGGTAACGAGAAGCTGGGTGTCTCCATACTTGACGAGAACGGCGCCGTTTGCCTGTTTGGCCAGCTTTCCCGTTTCGAGGGTGAGCAGGCGGCCGCCAACTTCAACTTGTACCTGATGCGGAGCGGGTTGCGACATAACTTCGATTCCTTTCGCCGCATTCATGCGGCTTGCAGTGCAAATGTTAAGTAGATTGCAAATGCCGGAGAGAAACGGAAGAGGTTGCGAGGGGCGCGAATGCGGCGGATTTGAAACAACCCTCAGAGCTACCGAAACGTGCTGGCTTTGAGCGCCGACTTCGCAGCAGGGAACCAAAACATCCGAGAAAGCAGATCTCGCTACTTTCGCAGACTCAATCGTTCGACAATCTCGCGATACCGATCAGGATCACGACGATTCAAATAATCCAGCAAACGCCTGCGCTTGTTTACCATCATAATCAAGCCGCGGCGTGAAGCATGGTCTTTCGCGTGCGACCGTAGATGCGATGTCAGGTAGTTGATTCTTTCGCTGAGCAATGCGATTTGAACCTCGGGAGACCCGGTGTCCTTTGGATGGCTGCGATACTGCTCAATCAACGCTGACTTTGCTTCTCTCAAGTCGTCTCTCCGTCGTGCCCTACACTCTCGTTTTCTGTTCTCTTCGACCCTAGTAGCCTATCACACGCTTTCGCGGATGCCTAAAGGGATTTTGGGATAAAACGTCGCGAACAGAAGGGAAAACCCCTCGGCTGAGCTTGCTACATCAGGTGTGCCGGCCATCTCAGGCTAATTCTGGGGTGGGCTCGCTGGCAGGAAGGCTACGGCCATCGAAGCCCAGCCTTCTGCCGGGAGACTGGTCGACAATTGAGACCAGGTGAAGCTGATCGCGCTGGTCCCTGTGTAGATAACGTGACCCCAGCCGTTGTTCTGGTCGACAGGCTCCGGGCCGCTCAACGACTCACCGGAGAATGTATTCGTATCGAAGTAGGAAGTCCCTGTGCTGGCGCTTAGCCCCATGGCTGTATTGAATTCCCACATGATATCAGTGAAGACCAGTTCACCCGACTGCGCGGGCGTGAGGGTGTAAGGTACAGTCAGTGTCCCGTCGGTTGAATCCTGGTTGCCGGTGGCTCCGGCGGCTGTGTCCAATGGTGATGTCGCAGCTCCCGCCACATCGTAAAAGAAGATGGTGAAATCTCCGCTGGAGCCGGTCCAATTCAGTGTAAGCCCCAGACTGCTGGAGGTGGTCGCATTTCCGGCATAGTAAGTTTGGACAGTATCGCTGACGGGTGCT
>Ga0335085_10002036_pt1 | contig 39359 bp, 37 predicted proteins | sample Lox_Sample_45_FD_206712 | JGI IMG/M metagenome (GOLD analysis project Ga0335085, IMG submission 206712) | Soil microbial communities from Loxahatchee National Wildlife Refuge, Florida, United States - Lox_Sample_4.5 | ecosystem: Environmental > Terrestrial > Soil > Wetlands | place: USA...
GGATGAGCGTCTCCACGAGCGTCGGCACGCCCTAGGTGTGGCTTCGCCGGCGGCACTTCGGGTCGCTGCTGTATCCATCTAAGGCGCACCCTATCGCGCCAGTCTGGATCACTGCGAGCCGCACCATAGCAGTGCTGCACGGTGTCTTTCCGCGTTTGCCAACGATCTGCGCCACCACCCTTCCGAGCCGCTCCACCGGCACCGCGATCGGCTTTCGCGAACAGTCTAGCATCGAAGGCCGAACTCGGAGTCACGGTGGATGCAGAGATCGGAACGATCCGTGGAGATGCCGGCGCGTTCGGTGCTCCGAGCTATTCGCGGAGGGCTGCCCAGCATCTGCAACGCGAGAGGACTCGCGCGGCGCCGGCGCCGGGGGGGAGTGCGCGCTACCGGGCGCAGAAGCAGTTCGGGAGCGCGGCTGCGCAGAAGAGCATCACGACTCCTGGCGGCCAGGACGCCGCCAGGTTAACGACTTGATCCAAAAGCCACTACGCGAGCGCCCGCGGGGGTTTTGCGGGGCGCACACGCACACAAGTGTTTGCACGCGTGAGGGCTCGCATTCCCATCATTCACGCCAAGACCAGGAGCGTGCGTTTTTTGCATCGCCCTGTTAATGGCCGGCGCTCGCGGGAGGCTCCGCTTCTGGCCGCGCCTCGGTGCGGCTTCGCCTGATGACCGGCGATACCGGATCCGTTTGCGCCTGCTCGAGCTCGCGGGTCCTGGACGAGAAGCCGTCGGTAGCGGCGCGGATCGGCCACTGCGAATTTCGCAGATGAAACCGCGGGTACGGTCCCGCCACATCCGCCTGCGCCTCCAGATAGGCCTCGATCGTGCCCACATCGCGCCAATAGCCGCGCTCTTCGTAAGGCCGCACACCGGGCACCCGGTTGCTGGCGAAGTCGTATGCATAGGCCCGGTGGGTGCGGGTGAGGCGCGGCAGAAGATCCCGCCCGAAATCGTGCTCATCGCGAGCGTTGGCTTCGCGTAGCGCCTGGGCCAGGACCTGCGGCTCGAACAGATAGTTCCCCATCGACGCATAGGCATGAGAGAGCCGGGCTGGAATCGGGGCAGGCGCGCGGGGTTTCTCCTGGAAATCCTGGATTCGACCGTCCGCCGAGGTGATCATGACGCCGAGGGAGCAGGCCTTCTCCAAGGGCACCGGCACGGCTGCGACGCTGATCTCCGCGTCGCGCTCCAGATGGAACTGCTCCATCTGCCGCACATCCATGCGATAGATGTGGTCCGCGGCAAACACGGCGACCAAGTCCGGCCGGTGACGGTCGATCAGTTGCAGATTTTGGTAGACGGCGTCGGCTGTGCCCCGAAACCGGCCAGGGCTCGAACCGTTGCCAGGAAGCACAACCTCCAGCCTGTAATCCTGGTTCGCGCGACCGAGCCCCCAGGTCCGCCGCAAGTGCTCGATCAGCGACTGCGGCTGATACTCGGCCAGCACATAGATCGGTGAGATCCTGGAGTTCACCAGGTTGCTGAGCACGAAGTCCACGATCCGATGCCGGCCGGCGAACGGCAATGCGGGCTTCGCGTGGTCCGCGGTCAGCGGATACAGCCGCGTACCCTTGCCGCCGGCCAGCACCAAGGCGAGGATCTTTCTTGGCGGGATAGAGCGCATCCATCCGCTCCTCGAAGTCGACTCCGCGCCGTCGACGTGCACCAACTGCCTGTCGATGGGAAGATAACCAGCCATGTTAGGCTGCCAGATGGAACATTTGATGTCCTTGACCTAGATCAAAGGGACCAGCGCCGCACTCGGGTCTCATCGGGGAGCGCGGTTTCATTTTCTTGTACGCTCTTGCATATCCGGCGTGGACCAGGGGGACGCAACGGCCGAACCCCGCCTCAGAGCTGATGCAATTCCGTCCGAACGTCCGATCCGCAGGACGACCGAGTGCAGAGGAGAACATGAGAAGCATGCTGGCTGTCGCGCTGGTATTGCTCGCGCTGAATGCGCGGGGCGATGAACCCCGCGAGGACGTCGTCGACGGCAACCTGCTCTACGAGGAGCTGCAACGAGCGCCGGAGGCCGCAGCGGCTTATATTCTGGGGATCCACGACGGCATCGGAGTCATCCAATATCACGCCCCGAGCGAACGGCGTCTGTTCTGCACCCCGATCGGGATCACCGGCGAGCAGTTGGCTGAAGTGGTCCGTCGCTCTTTGGAAGCGGATCCGATGCTGCGCGACTATCCGGCGGCGATACTCGTGATCCGCGCTTTTGTGCTGGCATTCCCGTGCGGCGGCACTTGACGCGGCAGAGGAGGAAGCAAGGATGAATCTCACCGACACGCAGCTCTCGGAGCTGCGACGCAAACTGGATCAGCGTCATGCCTCGCTGCTCGAGGAGGTGCGTGACGAGCTCGAGGAGAGCGAGAACCAGCAGTATGTCGAGCTGCTCGGCCGCACTCCGGGAGACATCGCCGATGAATCGGTGGCGGACGCACTGGCCGACCTCAACCTGGGCATCGTCGATCGCCACATCCGTGAAATCCGGGACATCGAGGCCACCAGGGCTCGTATCCAGGCGGGCAGCTTCGGCACATGCATCGCCTGCGGCGCGGACATCGACTTCGAGCGCCTGCTGGCCTATCCCACGGCGAAGCGCTGCCTCGCCTGCCAGCAGCAGCGCGAGAGAACGTACGCGCACCAGCCGACCCCGAAGCTGTGATGACGCGAAGCGCCCGATCCGCAGAGCCAGGACGGCGGCATAGGCGCGATCGCCCGGGCCTCGCAGCCTCAGGATGACGAGATACCGCCGGTCAAGCCGATCGCGGTCCAACCTGTCAGGCGCGCGATCTGATACAATGAGACCTGGCTTTCGGATCTGCTATCGAAAGCCGACTGTTCCGCTACAGCTCTTCTCGATGTCAAGCGACCCTGCCCCAAGCGAAAGTATCGTTGCGCCCGACGCCCGTCCGGAACAGCAAGACGAGGCCGCCCAGCATGTGTACGCAATTCAGGCACTGGCCAACGAGTCGAATTGGCCGGTCCCGGTTGTGGCCGATATGTATCTCGACCAGCTGTCTCGCCTCCAGCGAGACGCCACCATTCAAACCTACCTCACGGTGTTGACGACGCGCAAGGTGCGCGACGCGCTGCGAAGGCTCCCCGCCAGGCCCGCCGGGGCGACTCGCGCACCGGCTTGATCGTCCTGCTCGGGACGCACGGCCACCGTCGACAGCCTGGCCGTGCTCCCCCGATAAGCGGAGTTCGTGTCAGGCGGCACCGATCGCCGCCTGTTATGACATTTGGATTAAGGTCACCTCATACCCTGCGCCTGGCGTGGCACTGACACTGCCGCGAGACGTGACGCAGAGGTGTTAGCCCACCCCCCTCCAGTAGTCGTCCACCTGCCGCTGCAGCTCTGCGATCGCCGCGTCATCCCGCTGGGGCTCGAACAGGTGCGCGTAGCGCCCCTGCAAGCTGAGGTATTCCTCTACCGGCAGACGCGGGCGCGGGACTCGCGTGTGCTGCACTTTGCCATCCACGTACTCCTTCAGCGGCCAGACCCCCGTGCGCACCGCGAGCCGCCCAACCTCCACCGACAGCTTCGGATCGTAGTCCCAACCCGTGGGACAGGGAGCCAATGCGAGGATCAGGCGCGGGCCCTTGAGGCTCGCCGCCCTTTGGATCTTCTTGGCGAGATCCAGCGGCTCGGCGCCGATGACCGTTGCGACATACGCCGGCCGGTGCGCCGCCCAGATGGCGAATAGGTCCTTCTTGAAGCCTGCGTAGCCGCGAGAGCCCGCCGTGGTCGCCGTGCGCGCCGCATGCGGCGTGGCAGCGGAAGCCTGCTGCCCGGTGTTGCCGTAGCCTTCGTTGTCGTAGCATAGATACAAGAAGTCGAGGTTGCGCTCGATCGCGGCCGAAGTCGCGGACAGCCCCATCCCGTAGGACGAGCCGTCGCCTGCGAGCACCACGGCGGTCACGTCTTCCTCCGCGGACAGACGGCCTCTCCCCCTCAGGATGTCCAGCGCGTCGCGCACTCCCTGCGCACCCGCCGCTGCCGAGGACATCGACGTGTACAGCCACCCCGAGCGAAACGGCGTGAACGGGTACACGGTCAGCAACGTCATGCAGCCGGCGGCATTCACGAACACGGTCCGAGCCCCGAGCACGTCGTAGATCTCGTGCAGCGCCTCGATCCCGCCGCAACCCGCACACATCGCGGTGCCCGCTCCGAGCAGGTGTGTGGACGGCAGATCCTTCATGCTGTGGATCGTCGCCTCGCTCATGTTCCGATCTCCTTGCGCTCGGCGAGCGCGATGGCGTGCAGCTTCTTCAGCTCGCGCAGCTCGCCGCTCGTATAGAGCAGGCGCGGCTCGGGCGCAGCGCCCTGCTCGGCCGCTGCGTGCGCCACCTTCGCCATCTCGTAGAATTCCTCCGGTGGCAGCTCGCGCCCGCCCAACCCGCCGACAAAGCCCGCCAGGATCGGCGCACCCGGCTGACCGTAAAGCCCCGACGCCAGCTCGCTATACAGCACTCCGCCCTTGCCCATGGACAGGTTCTGGTCGACGACCACCACCGCGCGACGACCCAGCAGCAGGCGACGCAACGCCGCGACCGGGTACGGGCGCAGCAGCCGCGGTCGCGCCAACCCGACCTTCCAGCTCTGTTCGCGCAGGCGATCGACCGCATCCTTGGCCTTGGTCGCAAAGGCGCCGATCATGTAAAAGACGATCTCGGCGTCCTCGCACCGGTACGCGTCGATCGCCGGGTGATCTCGGCCGAACCGGTCGAGGAACTCGGCGGCGATCTCATCGTACGCAGCGAGCGCCTGCAGCTGCGCGAGGTGCACCTCGTAGCGAAAGTAGGAGTACGGCGAACCTCCCAGCACCGCCACCGCCTGGCTGATCGGCTTGCTGGCCCGATATTCGATGCCGCCGGCATCAAAGGCCGGCAGGAATGCGCGGACCGACTGCAAATCCGGAGTCTCCACCGGCTCCCGCGTGAAAGACAGATAGAAGCCGTCCAGGTTGACGATGATGGGAAGCCGCACCCGCTCGTGCTCGGCCAGCCGATAGGCGATCAGCACGCTGTCCAGCACCTCCTGGCAGGTCGCGCAATGGATCTGCAGGAAGCCGCTGTCGCGGGCGGCGAGGATGTCGGTGTGATCCGGCTCGAGCGTGATCGGACTCGCCAGCGCGCGCGACACGTTCACGAGCACGAACGGAACGCGCCAGCCCGCGACCGTATAGATCATCTCCATGGCATACAGCAGGCCCTGGCTGGAGGTGGCGGTGAACACGCGCACCCCGGTCGCGGCAGCCGCCGCTGCCGCGGTGATCATCGAGTGCTCGGATTCGAGCGTGACGAGCTTGCCCTGCATCTCGCCGCTGTCATACCACTGCGCCAGCGTCTCGATGATCTCGGTCTGCGGTGTGATCGGGAACGCGGGGACGTAGTCCGCCTCGGCCAGCCTTGCGCCCCAGGCGGCGGCGGCGTTGCCGGTGAGCAGCGTGCGAGTCATCTGGGCGCCCCCTCGCGCGGCGCCGGTTGCGCGCGCGCCTCATCCGGGACGGTCACTGGCCCCTGCGTGCCGCGTTCCGTTTCCGGCTCGGCGCGAATCGCGTGCGGCGGACACACGGTCACGCACAGCATGCAGCCCTTGCAATGATCGTAATCGACGTGCGGCGTGTGATCGGGCGCCACCTGGATGGCGCTGTCGGGGCAGAGTGTGCTGCAGACCCACGAGCAGCGATTGCATCGTTCGTAGTCGATCACCGGCCGGTGCGTGCGCCATGCGCCCGTGTTGACGAGCTCGCTGCTGGCCGGGCGGGAAATGTCCGGAGCGGAGGTGCGCGCGCCTTCGAACGGCAGGTCGACCCACTCGGGAGGGGAATAATCGGCGGCGCTGACCGCAACGCCTTCGCTCGCGACGCCGGCGTGCACGGCCATCGCATCGAAAGCCGCCAGCGCCTGCTCCAGATTTTTCCGCACGGCCGAGTGACCGAGCTTGCCGATCTCGTGGCGAATCGATTGCTCGAGGCTGTGCCGTCGAATCACGCCCAGCAGGCGCGCCGCGGCACCGGCACAGGCTGCGCCGACGAGCGGAAGCTCGGCGATCTCGGCCGCCAACGGCAGGTTCAGTATCGCCCCGCGCAGCTTGAGCCGCTGCCGCCATTCCTGCGGAGTTTCGGCGCTCTGAATCAGCAGCACCGTGCGCTCCGAGATGCCCTGCAGCACTCCAGCCGCCGGCACCGGCACCAAGGTCTCATCGGCCACCACCACGAGGTCCGGGCGCGTGATCACACCGCGTTCGTGGATCGGTGCTCGCGCGGCGCGCACATAAGCAAAGATCGGGGCGCCCCGCCGCTCCGCGCCATAGCGCGGCGCATCCTGCACCTCGAAGCCCTCGAGAAACAGCGCGGTGCCGAGCATCTGGCTGGCGGTCTTGATGCCCTGGCCGCCGCGGCCATGAAAGCGAATGCGGTACATGGGTGCCTTAGCGTAGTCCAGGTCCGTCGTGCTTCGGCGCTGCCTCTCTGCACGAAGCCGGCGGCGCGTGCAGCGTTCACATGATCCCGAACCTTCGGATGGCCATTGCCTCGCGCACCCGCCGCACAGCCAATTCCATGGCGGCCTGCCGTGGCTGCATCTGTTTGGCCTTCGCCCCGCCCAAAACCGCTTCGGTGTTGGCGCGGATCTTCTCCGCGATGGCGTCGAAGGCAGCCGACCGGGTCGCGCCGCGGAGTTCCATCGCGGTGCAGATCACGCCGCCGGCGTTGGCGATGAAGTCCGGCACGACGAGCACACCCTTCTCGTGCAACATCTTCTCTGCGCCGGGTGTGCAAGGGATGTTCGCGCCCTGCAGCATGAGCTTGGCGCGCAACCGTCCGGCGTTCTCCTCGCGGAGCACATCGGGACGCGCGGCCGGGATCCAGATATCGCAGTCCACTTCGATCACCGCGTCGACGCCGAGCTTGCGTCCCGCCGGAAAGTCCGTCACGCAGCCGCCCTGCGCCTTGTGGTCGATGAGTGCCTGCACGTCCAGGCCATTGGGGTCGCAAACGGTGCCCCGGGTGTCGGATGCGGCCACCAGCAGCGCGCCGTCCTGCGCCAGGAAGCGCGCCGCATGCTTGCCCACTGCGCCGAAGCCCTGGACCGCAACACGCGCGCCCTTCAGTTCCAGTCCGCAGTAGCGGGCAGCGACGTGCGCGGCGGCGCGCAGCCCCCAGCCCGTGGCCCCAAGCTCGTCCAACGGGATTCCGCCGAGCGCTGCCGGCAGGCCGACCGCCCGGCCGATCTCGTCGTGCACCCACGCCATGCAGGTCTCGTCGGTGCCCATGTCCGGACCGAAGATATAGTCGGTCTCGTTGCGCACGGCGTGGGCGAACCCGCGGACGAGCTGCTCCTTCTGCCGCCGGGGCATGCGTGGCTCGCCCCAGAGCACCGACTTGCCGCCGCCGTGCGCCAAGCCCGCCGCGGCGTTCTTCAGCGTCATGGCCCGCGCGAGGCGGCAGCACTCGTCCACGCTCACGTCGGGCGCGATCCGCAGGCCCCCGATCGATGGCCCACAGGCGGCGTTGTCCACCACGAGCGCGGCCTCGAGGCCCAACCCGGGCTCGTGCACGTGAATGACCTTGACCGGTCCGAGATCGTCTGCCAAGTCGAAAACACCGCCCACGCGCCGCTCCCCGCGGATTTCTGCTCGAACGTACGTTACCCCGCGTCGGCGCCCCGCCGGTTGACGCAGGTCAAGCGCCTCGATCGTGTGGCGGATAGGCGAAGCCGGGCGGCACCCGTCGTCCGGAGCAGACGGGGCCCGGCTCAAGTTTCCGGGCACATCGCCGTTAGGTCACGGATGGGCCTCGCCCATGCGCCGTCCCAATCCGGCAGGCACAGCTCGCATGACCAAGCTCACCTCCGCCACCGTCGCACTGACGATTGCGCTTCTCACCGGGTGCGCCGGTCCCGAATCCGTCGACGGGACCACTCAGGTCGGACAAGTCCAGGGGGTGTACGTCGAGCGCTTCCGCGGCGTGTTCGTCGAACGCCAGGTCGCGGGAGACCGCGGCGGCGCCGCGGCTTGGGCCTACGTGACCTTCACCCCGCCGCTTGCGGACGGCCGCACCTTCGTGACGGGCGAAGTGCCGGGAGAGCTCGACGTGGAGCCGGGCGACCTGGTCCGGTTGCGCTTCGGCCATGACAGCGGCAGTGCAGGGGCGCCCTTGCCCGACCACGCCAATGTCATAGCCCTGGTGGCCAAGCACAACACCCAGGCCGCCCGCGATCAAGCCCTGTACACGCAGCGCCCGACACCGGGTGAGCGATCCGCCGGCAACACCGGACTGCTGTCGTTTCTTCCCGTGGAATAGATCGAGCGGTCGTTGCGCAGCAACGGGCCGGCTCGCTCACCTGCCGGAGCCGCGCGCGGCCCGCGCGAGGCCAATCAGATAGAGGATGTCCGCCGCCAGGGTGGCGCCGGCGAGCGCCGTGATCTGGCCCAGCGCATCGTAGGCTGGCGCGACCTCCACCTGATCCCCGCCCACCACGTTCATTCCACGCAGGGCGAACAGGAGCTCGCGCGCCTGGTGCGTGGTGGGGCCGCCGACCACCGGCGTGCCGGTCCCCGGGGCATAAGCGGGGTCCAGAAAGTCGATGTCGAGCGTAAGGTAAACGGGCCTGTCCCCCACCACGGCGCGTGCTCGCTCGGCCGCCGCGCGCGGCCCTTGATCGAGCAGCGAGCGGGCATCGACTATGGTCAACCCGTGCGTTTCTGGATTCGGGGTCCGGATTCCAATCTGGATCGAGTGCGCCGGGTCGATCAGGCCCTGTTCTGCCGCGTGATAGAACATGGTTCCGTGGTTGTAGTCCTCCGACGTCCAGCTGTCGGAGTGGGCATCCAGATGCACCAACGACAACGGGCCGTGACGCGCTGCATGCGCCCGCAGCAACGGATAAGCCACGAAGTGATCTCCTCCCAGCCCGAGCAGCGAAACGCCGGCATCGAGGATGCTCCCCGCGGCTTGCTCCACCGCCTCGACCATGCGCTCGGGATAGCCGACGTTGAAGTCGATATCTCCGTAGTCGACCACGTTGAAGCGGCTGCGCAAGTCGAACTCCCAGGGCCAGACTCCCCACGGGTATTCGCCTACGAAGGCCGACTGCTCGCGCAGTGCCCGAGGCCCGAAGCGCGCGCCGGGGCGGTTGGTCGTCGCGAGATCGTAGGGAATGCCGAGAACGGCGAGGTCGACCCCCCGGAGCTCTCGGGTGTAGGGACAGCGCAGGAAGCTGAGCGGTCCAGCGTAGCTGGCGCCGACGGCGGATTGGGGGATAGCGGGGTTGTCTGACATCGCGCGACGTGGTGGGGACGAGAAAGCTCTCAAGACCAGAATAACACGCGCGCTTCTGGAGCAGCGGTTTCGAGATCCAATGACGCGCGCATGACAACTGCCGCAGCAAAGCGATCGCTACCGCGGGGGGCGCTCAGCGCGCCGCCTCACCTTCCAGATAGGTGTACCCTTCCAGCCCCGCCACATACTCGGCGATGAACGTATTGGCTTCCTGTCGCGACAGCGCCCTGGCGCCGCTCACCTTGCGCCTGAAGGTCGCAAGCAGGCTCGACGGGTCGAACTGCACGTAGCTCAATACCTCGGCCACCGTGTCACCGTGCACGAGGTCGGTGATTTCGTATCCGCGGTCGGTGAGCTTGAGGTGCACTGCGTTCGTGTCGCCGAATAGGTTGTGCAGATCGCCTAGGATCTCCTGGTAGGCTCCGGTGAGGAAGATCCCGACGATATAGTCCTCGCCGTCGCGCAATCGGTGCAGCGCCAGGCTGGGGCGGCCGTCCTTGCCGCCGATGAACCGGTCGATCTTCCCGTCCGAGTCGCAGGTCACGTCCTGGAGCGTGCCATGGCGATCCGGCTCTTCGTCCAGACGGTGCACGGGGACGATCGGAAACAGCTGGTCGATCGCCCAGGAATCCGGGAGCGACTGAAACAGCGAAAAGTTGCAAAAGTAGCGATCCACCTGCACGGCCTCGAGCTCCGCCGCGATCTCCCGATAAGCGTCGCGATCCTGCCGCGCGTAGCGCGCGATTCGATTGATGGTCGCGAAGTAAATCGTCTCCGCCATCGCTCGCTCGCGCAGCGACAGCACCCCGCTGTTGAAATACTGGCGGGAGCGCTCCTTGTCGAAGGCGGCGTCGTGGAAGACCTCGAGAACGGTGCGCGCGTTCGAGGCGGGCTTGGGGCCATCCAGCGTGCGATAGTCCGCCATCATGTCCTGGAGCAGCGGATGGTCGCCGCCGCTCACTTCGGGAAGCGTGGGCTCGGCCTGCGACTCGACGTCGATGACCTTGACGAGCAGCAGAGCGTGATGCGCGGTGAGGGCGCGTCCGGATTCGCTGATCAGATGCGGCATCGGGAGCTGGTGGTCGCGGCACACTTCGGCGATGGTGTAGACCACGTCGTTCGCGTACTCCTGTAGCGAGTAGTTCACGCTCGCGTGCGAGATGGACGACGTGCCATCGTAGTCGACACCCAGCCCGCCGCCGACGTCCACGTAAGCGATCTCGACGCCCGCGCGCCGCAGCTCGACGTAGTAGCGCCCAATCTCCTGGAGCGCTGCCTTGATGTATCGGATGTCGGTGACCTGGCTGCCGATGTGGAAGTGGATGAGCTGGAGCAGATCGAGCCGGCCCGCCGCACGCAGCCGCTCGACGAGCTTCATGACCTGAGCAGCGTTCAAACCGAACTTCGACCGCTCACCGCCGCTCTGCGCCCAGCGCCCTGCGCCCTCCGACGAGAGCTTGATGCGCACGCCCGCCATCGGCCGCACGCCCAGATCGTCGGCCGCCGCGAGCAGCACATCCACCTCGCTCAACTGCTCCACGACGATGAACACGCGGTGGCCGATCTTCTGCCCCATCAAGGCGAGACGCATGAACTCCTCGTCCTTATAGCCGTTGCAGACGATCAGATGCTGGGTCGATTCGGTGAGGCCGAGCACCGCCTGCAGCTCGGGCTTCGATCCGCACTCGAGCCCCACGCCGTGGACGGTCCCGAACTGGACGATCTCCTGGACGACGTGACGCTGCTGGTTGACCTTGATCGGATAGACGGTCGTGTATGCGCCCCCGTACTCGAATTCGCGGATCGCGCTCGCGAACCGCTCACCGAGTGATTCGATCCGCGATCGCAGGATATCGGAGAACCGCAGCAGCACCGGGAGCCCTACTCCTTGCTCCTGGAGGTCTTGCGCCAGATCGAACAGATCGAGCGAGCGTTCGGGATGCGCCCGGTCCGGGCGAACGACGACTCGGCCGCGCTCGCTCACATCGAAGTAGCCGGCGCCCCAGCCCTCGATGTTGTAGAGCACCCTGGCCTTCTCGACGCTCCAGCCTTCTGCTGCCTCGTGCCGTCCGGTGGCAGCCGCAGGCGTGTCGACACTGCTCATGTGCGAAGCGATCTGGCCCGGAGCCGGATGAATGGTTTCGGTATAAGACGCTCGAGTGCAGACGCGCGGCGATCAGCCCTCGCGCGCCGGCAGCACGGTCCCGGATGCTTCTCCGAAGCCGATCCGCGCGGCGCCGGCCTTCTCGCACCAGCCGCGCAGGATCACCCGGTCTCCGTCCTCGAGGAAAGTGCGCGTCTCTCCGTTGGCGAGCGCGACCGCTTGCTTGCCGCCCGCCGACAGCTCGAGCAGCGACCCCGCTTCGTCGGGGCCCGGTCCCGACTGCGTTCCGCTTCCGAACAAGTCGCCGGGATGGAGATTGCACCCGTTGACGGTGTGGTGGGCGACCATCTGCGCGATGGTCCAGTACGAGTGCCGGAAGCTGGTGCGCGACACGGGCACGGGAGCCTGGCCGGATCGACGCATGCCCTCGCTCTCGAGCAGCACCTGCAGTTGGACGTCGAACGCGCCGCCCGCGCGGTTCGCCGCGGAGTCGAGATACGGGAGCGGTTGGGGATCGCTGGCTGGACGCGTCCACTCGACTCGGTAAGGAGCCAGCGCTTCGAGCGTCACGATCCACGGCGAGATGGTGGTCGCGAAGCTCTTCGCCAAGAACGGACCGAGCGGCTGGTACTCCCACGCCTGCACGTCGCGGGCCGACCAATCGTTGAGCAGGCATACGCCGAAGACATGCGACTCCGCATCCTCGATGAGAATGCGGCTGCCCAGCTCGTTTCCCGGGCCGATCAGCACACCGAGCTCCAGCTCGTAATCGAGCCGCTTGCAGGGCCCGAACTGCGGCTGCTCGGTACCCGGCGGCATCGTCTGCCCGAACGGCCGGTGGAAGCGCTGCTCGGATACTCCGATCGAAGAGCTGCGCCCGTGGTAGGCGATCGGCATCCACTTGTAGTTCGGCAGGAGCGGTTTGTCCGGGCGGAACAGCCGGCCGACGTTGGTGGCGTGATAGACGGACGCATAGAAGTCGGTGTAATCGCCGATGCGCGCCGGCACCGCGCATTCGCCGCGCGCCTGCGGCACGAGGCAGCCGCGCAGCTTCTCGGCGGTGAGAGAGCCCGGGCGCAGCGCGCGCGAGAGCGCGAGCCGCAGCGCCGACCATGCGGTGGGTCCCATCGCCATGAACGCGTTCAGAGTCGGTTCGGCGCACGCAGCAGCCGCGCGCGCCGCCAACCCGGCGAACGCGCCGGCGGCTTGCGCGGCGGCGAGGTCGAGGATCTCCTCGCCGATCGCAACGCCGCCGCGGAATGCTTCGTTCGTGCCCTTGCGCCGGAACACGCCGAACGGCAGGTTCTGGATCGGGAAGTCGCAGCCCGGATGGTTGGCGGCCTCCACCCAAGCCTTCAGCGCCGGGTCGTGGGTCTCGTTCACCTCGCGCATGAGCGATCCTCTGGGCTAGACCTCATCGCCGATCGGGGTCGAAGTGCTTCTGCAGCCCCTGCCAGCACTTGTAGTAGTCGGCCTGCAGCTGCGCGCACTCCAGCGCGAATTGCGTCGGGCGAATGACGCAACGCGTCTCGAACATGAAGGCCATGGTGTCCCGGATGTAGTCCGCCTTGGTGAGATCGGCGTTGGCTGCCTTCTCGAAAGTCTCGGCGTCGGGGCCGTGGCCGCTCATGCAGTTGTGCAGGCTCGCACCGCCGGGCAGGAAGCCTTTGCTCCTCGCATCGTAGACGCCGTGGATCAGGCCCAGGAATTCGCTTGCGACATTGCGGTGGAACCAAGGCGGGCGAAAGGTATGTTCCATCGCCAGGATGCGCGGCGCGAAGATCACGAAGTCGATCGTGTCCACGCCCGGCGTGTCGGAGAGCGACTGCAGCACCAGGAAGATCGACGGGTCCGGGTGATCGTAGCTGATGGAACCCATCACGTTGAAGCGGCGCAGATCGTACTTGTAGGGTGCGTAGGTGCCGTGCCAGGCGACGACGTCGAGCGGCGAGTGATCCATCTGCGCGCCCCAGAGATTGCCCATGAACTTGGCGACGAGCTCGACCTTGCCTTCCTTGTCCTCGTACCAGGCGTGCGGGGTGAGGAAGTCGCGTGGGTTGGCAAGCCCGTTGGCTCCGATCGGGCCCAGGTCCGGCAATCGAAAGTTTGCGCCGAAGTTCTCGCAGAGATATCCACGCGCAGCACCGTCGAGCAGTTCGACGCGGAAGCGCACACCGCGCGGGACGACCGCGATCTCTCGCGGCTCCGCGTCGATCAATCCGAGCTCGGTCGCCAACCGCAGGCGCCCCTGCTGCGGCACGATCAGCAGCTCGCCGTCGGCGTTGTAGAACACGCGCTCGCTCATGGAGCGGTTCGCGACGTAGAGGTGGACGCCGCAGCCGCTCTGCGCATGGGGGTCTCCGTTGCCGCCGATCGTGACCAGCCCCTCGATGAAGTCCGTGGGCTCGCTCGGGATTGGAAGCGGATCCCAGCGCAGCTGGTTGGGAGGTGCGGGCACGGCGCGAAAGTCGCTGGTGAGTCGGCCGTTGTCCATGCGCCGGAACGGCTGGTGCATCGCGGAGGGGCGAATCCGGTACAGCCACGAGCGGCGATTCGACGCCCGCGGCGCGGTGAACGCCGTGCCCGACAATTGCTCGGCATACAGGCCGTAGGGACACTTCTGCGGCGAGTTCTGGCCCGACGGCAAAGCGCCTGCGAGCGCCTCGGTGGCGAACTCGTTACCGAACCCGGTCTGGTAAAGCGGCTCGGGCTCTCGCGCGGGAATGGCGTGCGGCGCGGTCCTTTGCTTGGCTGCAGTTCCCATCAATCGGCTCCTCGATCGGAAGTGGGCGTCCGGCGCGCGCTCCGGCGCGAGGCGTGCCTGCGCTTCAACTCTCCAGCGCCCGCCACATCTCCTGATCGCGTTGAGCGGTCCAGATGCGCGGATGCGGATATTGCGTCGCCTCGTCGTACGCACGCGAGATGTCGAACGGCATGCAGTGGTCGAAGATCACCCACTGGCCATACTTCGGCGCGAGCTGCGCGTAGGCGTCCCGGTAGACGCTCCGCAGATCCTTGCCTGCCGCGGCCCCGGCCTTGACCGCCGCGAACAGCTCGCCAACGAAGCTGCGCGTGCCGTCGAGGCCGGCTTGCACCTGCGCCGGCGTGCGCAGCGTCGCGCCCCGTCCTGGCACGAGCTGCTCGGGCTTGAGCGCAGCGATGGCGTCGAGCGTCCGCGGCCACTCTCCGAAGTAAGCATCGCCTGCGTAGGGCGTGGCGCCGTACTCCACCAGATCGCCGGAGAAGAGGATCTTCTGCTGCGGCAGCCAGACGACCGTATCGCCCTTGGTATGGCCGCGACCGAGCTGCATGATCTTGACCTCGAGCTTGCCCAGCCAAAGCGTCATCTCGCCTTTGAACGTGAGCGTCGGCCAGGTCAGGCCCGGCACGGACTCCACCGCCCGGAACAGGCGCGGAAAGCGCTCGATCTCGCTTTTCATGTCCGCCTCGCCGCGCTCGACGATCAGGTCGTAGGTGTCCTGGCTCGCGACGATGTGCTCGGGCCGGTAGGCAGAAGCGCCCAGCACACGCACTGCGTGGTAGTGGGAGAGCACCACGTATTTCACGGGCTTGTCCGTCACCTCTCGAATGCGGCGGATCACATCCTGGGCCATCACCGGAGTGGCCTGCGTGTCGATCACCAGGACGGCGTCGTCGCCGATGACGATGCCGGTGTTCGGATCGCCTTCCGCCGTGTAGGCATAGGCGTGATCGCTCAGCTTGTCGAAGCTCACCTGCTTGTCCTGCAGGTCTGCCTGGGATGCGAATTTCTTCTGCGTGCTCATGCGACGGCTCCCGGGGGATATACGGGCTGGGAATCCCGTTTATACACTATCGTCGAGCGGTTTGTTGATGGCCGGAAGCCGAAGGCTCGGCGCAACGGGCTTCGTCGGCATGCAGAGCGGGCATCGGATCATGCAGGCAGGCCGCATGCCCCGGCGGCTTCAACCGGGGTGTTACCATTCGGCCAAGTCATCCCTCGGAGCGGCCCGCGGGACCCTCGATGCGTCATCGGCTCTTTTCGTTCCTCGCCTGGCGGCAGCTGGTCGACCGGCGATCGCTGCGCGCGGACCTGCTCGCGGGCATGGTCGGCGCCGTGTTCGTCCTGCCGCAGGGCATCGCGTTCGCGACCCTCGCAGGCATGCCGCCCGAATATGGGCTGTATTGCGCCATGGTCCCCACGGCTGTGGCGGCGCTGTTCGGGTCGTCGCTGCACACGGTTTCGGGTCCAACCAACGCGGTGTCCTTGTTCGTCTTCGCGGCGCTCACCCCGCTGGCGCACCCGGAAAGTCCAGAGTACATCGCTGCCGCGCTCACGCTGGCATTCCTGTCCGGGGCCGTCATGCTCGCTCTCGGGCTGCTGCGCATGGGAGCGCTCGTCAACTTCGTCTCGAATGACGTCATCGTCGGGTTCACAGCCGGCGTAGGCGTGCTGATCGTGGCGAGCCAGCTCGGCAACTTCACCGGTATCCCCCTGCCGCGGGGCCGCCCGCTGCCCGACACGCTCGCGACGTTCGTGCGCCACGCCGTCGAGTTCCGGCCGTGGGTTCTCACGGTCTCACTGCTCACGCTTGCCACGGCCGTTGCGTCCCGCCGCTGGCTTCCGCGCGTGCCGTACATGATCGTGTCGATTCTGGCCGGGAGCGCTGCGGCCTACTGCCTCAACCAGATCCTCGGCGCGGACCGCACCGGACTCCAATCGATCGGCGCCGTTCCACGGAGCTTGCCGCCGCTGTCGCACCCGCGGATCTCACCCGAGGCAATCGCGCCGCTTGCCGCTTCGGCCATCGCGTTGACGATCGTCTCTCTGACGCAAGCGATCTCCATCGCCCGCGCCATCGCGCTCCGGTCGGGACAGCGCATCGATGCCGACCAGGAGTTCATCGGCCAGGGGCTCGCCAACATCGCGGCGAGCTTCTTCTCCGGATTTCCGACCAGCGCTTCGGTGAATCGATCCGGTCCCAACTTCGAGTCCGGGGCGCGCACTCCGCTTGCGGCGGTGTTCGCGGCGGCGTTGCTTGCACTGATCGTGCTCGCCTTCGCCCCGCTCGGCGCCTACCTGCCGCTCGCGGCGATGGCTGGCTCGCTGTTCCTGGTCGCCTGGGCGCTGGTGGACGTTCCGCGCATCCGCGCCGCGATCCGCACCAGCCGCGGGTCCACCGCCGTCATGGCGACGACTTTGCTCGCGACCATCCTGCTTCCCATCGAATTCGCCGTGCTCACGGGCGTGTTTGTTTCGCTGATCCTGTATCTGTATCGGACCTCCAGGCCCACGATGCGCAGCCTCGTCCCCGATCCGCGCCACGCGACCCGTAAATTCGGTGAGGTCGAAGCCGGGCTGAAGGAATGCCCGCAGGTGAAGATCCTGCGCATCGAGGGCTCGATCTACTTCGGCGCGGTCAACCATGTGCAGACGCACTTCGAGACGCTGCGCGAGGCGAGCCCCGCGCAGAAGCATCTGCTCGTCATGGCCAAGAGCGTCAACTTCGTCGACATGGCCGGCGCCGAGACGTTGGTGACGGAGGCGATCAAGCGGCGCGCCGCCGGCGGGGCGCTCTATCTCTATTCGCTGCGCCGGCCGGTAGAAGACATGCTGCTCCGGGGCGGTTATATCCAGCACATCGGCGCGGAGAACGTGTTCCACAGCAAAGGCGAGGCGATCGCCACGGTGTTCGCGCGCCTCGACAGCTCGATCTGCGCGCGCTGCACGGCGCGGATCTTCCTCGAATGCCAGGCGCTAGCGCCGCCCGAACCGCCAGCGCACGCTCATCGGCCCGGCGCTTAGAAGCGCGGGCGCCAGCCCCTCGCCTGCTTGAACCGCGCGTTCGAAGCGCGCTGCCCGTCCCGAACGACGTTGTACACGCCGCTGCGCACGGTGAGCGCCGCAGCCATTGCCGCTCCTGCGTCTTCGATATGCAGATGCGCGTCGTAGCCCGGCCTGGGTTCGTCTGCGCCCGTGGTCGGGCCGTAGCGCGCACCCAGGCGCAGGACCACGCCCCGCCGTCCCGCCGCGGCGAAGCGCATGGCCTGCGCTTCGGCGATGAGCGCGGATTCCAGGTGCTTGGGGACCCGCTCCACGAGTGTCGATTCGTGCACCGGACCGATGCCCAAATAGAGGAAGGCCACCGTGGGCTGGACGTAGACATTCACGCTGGAGACAAGCGCGGCATCCACGAGCAGGCGCGAAGCCTCGGTACGCAACCGATCGTTTTCCGCCCATGCATCCGGGAGAGCCCGAAGCGTGGGCGGCGGAATACGGGTTGCCAGGTGCATCACCCCATCGACGCTGGAGACCGCCCGCCGGATCGCCTCCGGGTCGAAGAGATCCAGGTGCTCCCTGCGTGGCGCGAGCACCTCGTGGCCAGCTCCGGCGAGCCGTGGTATCGCCACTCGCCCGAGGACTCCACTCCCGCCGGTGACCAGCACTCGCATTTCTCGCACTCCATCTCGCGTCGGCGGCCGCCTTCAATCCGGCGCGCGAATGCCATCTCCTTCGACGACCACCTCGTCTCCGACCTGGAACAGCACCGGAAAGCTCTGCTCGATCGACTGAATCGTTCCGTCACGGCGGCGCAGCTCGATCACCCAGGTGTCCTTCTGTTTCTGCACCATGAACCCGGGCTGGGTGATCGGGGGCACGTGCGGGTCATACCGGCCGAATGGCGGCTGCCGGCTCACCGGCCCCTGGACGCGCGCGGTCGGTCCGTACTCTTGCAGATCTCCATGCCGTATCGCGACGATCGTCGCGCAGTTCGGCAGAGTGCAAGCGCGCGGAACGGGTTCGCCGCTCGACTCGCCGAGCAACTTGCGGCCGGTGGCGGGCGAGATGTCATCGGCTAGCGCTCGCGACGTCATCACGACCGCGAACAGAAGCAGAAGCGAGAGCAGGTCGGATCGTGGCATCAAGAACAGCCTGCTGGGCTCGGGTCTTTGACTCTCCAAACACGACAGCATCGAGGAAGCGGCCGATCCCGATTGGGCCGCGAGCCGTGGTGGTCGGAGGAATCCGCAACAGCGCCGGGATGAGCCTGAGCGGATCGTAGCAAAATACCCGACCCGTGAGTCACCCACGACGCCGCGGGCGCACAGCCGATTCAAACTTGCTCCATCGGAGATCGAGGCGTCAGAACTCGGCGTGCAGTCTGACGCCTAGAAACCAGACCGGCCCGCGGTCGGCGTTGTAGGCGGGGTTGTCGACATGCTGGACATCCAGTGTGAGCCAACTGCTCTTGTATACATCGAAGCTGTAGTAAGCCTCCACGATCTGCTCCGGGTGATAGTTGAGCTTGCCGTCGCCGATGAAAAAGCCCAGTCCACCCGCAGCCAGATAGGCCTGGTCCACCCCGGACAGGTAATTGGCGATGAACGCAACGCCGACGGTGTCTTGACTGCGGCCCCAGCGCGTGCCCTTCGCCGAGATACCGGCCAGGATCGAGCGGTCGATCTCCGTATACGAGTAGGTCTCCGTTTGCCCGTCCGCCCAGATCGCACGCGAGAATACACCGATGTCGTCGCTCAGGTTCTGCTCGACGTTGACCCCGTAACCATGCTTGGGCTGACGCTTGCGCACGTTGCTCACGGCCGGCGTGCCGCCGTATTGCGCCGCGTAGTTGAGCGCGTCCTGGAAGCTGCCCATGTCCTCGACGTTGCGGAAAAAGAGGAAGCGCAGCCTGCCCGGCTGGTTGTCGATTGTGTAGCCTCGTTCGACCTCCACCTGGTCGCCGTGAAACTGCATGAACTGCCAGTCGAGCGGCTCGCCATTGGACTGCTTCGGCACGAGATAGCGCCCCACGCGCGCGGCCCATTGGTCAAGGTAGTACTCCAGCGTCGCGCCCCAAGTGTAGCCGCGAGCATCAGCGGCAAAGTCGTAGGCACCATAGTCGATGGCCGCCCAGTTCATGAACTGCGTTCTCGTATCATGGCTGAACGCGTTGTTGTCGAACAGATCGACCACAGCGATCTTTCCCACCGTGAGCACCAGGCGGTCCTTATCGACCGCGCCGGCCAACTGATGAAAGCCGGTTTCGACCGGAACGGATCCGCCGCCGAATCCCCACGTCTGGCGTAAGAAGGCTCTGGGGATGTAGAGCTTCGGGTCCGCCCCGGTGACCTTCTGCAGCTCACCGTTCGGGAATCCTCCCAGGCCGGTCAGATTGGAGAACGGCACGCCCGCGATGGCTTCCACGTCCAAATAGAACTCTCCGCCACGCCACGCGCGCGCACCGAGATAGGCGGTCGCAGAGAAGCTGTAGCTGCCTTCTGCTTCAGGCGACAGGCTGTTGGGGCCGCTGTACAGCGCGTCGAAGGCCGGCTTGTACATATAGATCGCGGTGGCCTGAAAGCGCAGCATCGAGTTCTGTTGCGCGGGTTCCGGGCTCGCCTGCGCAGGTGCGATGCTCCCCGATGCGAGCTTCGGCTCTTCGGCGAGGCCCGGTCGCGCGCAGACGCATCCCAGCGCTAGCGACAGACCAAGCGCACGCACAAAGAGGTTCCGCAGCGGTTCCACGAGCGATGCCTTCCACGCTATGCGGGAGGAATGCAGACACGGATGCTCCGGTCGTTGTCGCCAGGGCTCGGGCTCGTGTTCAGCTTCCGCTTCGCACGGCTCGGCAGAGCAAACTCTTGATCGCGCCGCGAGTCTGACGGCCGGCAGCCGCGCCTAGCCCGCTGCGGGGTAGGTCTTACCTCGGAGCTGCCGACGCCGCGCTCAGCGATGGTGCTGACACGCACGCCAAGCCTTGCGCGCCCGTGCAGAGCTACTACCCGCCCCGCCGCGGGATGCGACGAAGACCTACGCGGGCGCTGGACTTTATCACGGCGCGGGCCTTTGACCTGTTTCAATTTCGCGACCATGTGCGTAAGGTTCGCGTAAGCCTGCAACGGTTCTGACACTCCAGCTCTACGTGGACATAGCACGCCAAGTCGCAGCGCGCCGCAATGCGAAATAAAAGCCGGCGACACAACGTTGACCTAGATCAATTTCAAAGCTTTGAATCGCGCGCTTACTAATGCCAAATGTAAGCGCATCGAGGAACGCATTCATCGACACGAGCGCAGATGCGCCCGCGGATCGATCCTTGGACCCTGACGCAATAGGAGGAGGAGATCATGCAGCTTCTTCAGGCGAGAGGTGCCGGCCCTACGCTTGCCGCGGCAGTCGTCGTTGCGATCTTGCTCGCGGGCTCAACACGGGCTCTGGCTGTGCCAAGCTTCGCCAGGCAGACAGGCATGGCGTGCGAAGCATGCCATACGGTTTTCCCGGAGCTCACCCCGTTTGGCCGGGCGTTCAAGATGAACGGCTATCTCATCGACAATCTGCCGCAGGTCAAGGAGGTGACCGCCGACCAGAAAGAAGCGCTGTTGCTCAACTGGTTGCCGCCTCTGTCGGTGCAGTTCATCGCGTCCTACACCAAGTTCCAGACGGCGCTCCCCGACCCATCGGGCGGCGTGTCGCAGAATGGGACGGTCCAGTTCCCCGAAGCGTTCAGCTTCTTCTATGCGGGCAGGATCGCACCGAAGCTGGGCGGGTTCATCCAGATCACCTACGACAACAACGCCGACGCGTTCGGATGGGATAACACCGACATCCGCTTCGCCGACCAGACCACGCTGGGGAAAGACAGCCTGACTTGGGGTGTGTCGTTCAACAACAGCCCGACAGTGCAGGACCCCTGGAACAGCACTCCCGCGTGGCACTATCCGTTCTCGCAAACGAGCAGCCTTGCGCCATCGCCTGTCGCGACGACGCAGCTCCAAGGCATAGGCAACAGCATGGTGGCCGGCTTGAGTGCGTATGGGTACTGGAACAACCTCGTCTACCTGGAGCTCGGCGGATACGCCCCCGCCCCGCACGCGTTGGGCGGTGTGCCGCTGAACAGCCAGTTCCCAAGCGATACCGTCCATGGCGGATCACCCTATTGGCGCGTCGCGGTCCAGCCGCAATGGGGACGTCAGTCTCTCGAGGTGGGCTTGGTGGGATTCGCAGACCAGCTCACCCCGCAGGGGTCTAACGTCACGACCGGCAGCCCGACCAACCAATACAAGGACATCGCGTTCGACGCGGAATATCAGTTCCTCGGCGATGACAACATGGTTACCGCCGAGCTGATCTATATCTACGAGAATCAGAACCTTAACGCGGCAGCGACTGCAACGCCCGGGTTGGATCCCTCGAATACGCTCAAGACGTTCAACGTGGGGGCGAGCTACTTCTACCAGCGTCAATTGGGCGGGTCGATCGGCTATTTCACGACGACCGGCAATACGAACGCTGCGCTTTATACCCCTATGGGTAGCGCCAACGGCAGTCCGGACACCTCGGGCTGGATGTTCGAGTTCGATTACCTGCCGTGGCAGAACGTGAAGCTGGCATTGCAGTACACGCTTTACACGAAGTTCAACGGAGCCAGCACCAACTACGACGGGACGGGCAGGAATGCTTCCAACAACAACACGCTGTATCTCTTCGCGTGGCTGGCGTTCTGACCGATGGCATGCGCGCCCGCAGCATCGTAATGGTGGACAGCCTAGAATGATACAAGGGGGCTCACAATGAAACGCGGTGTTCTGACGTGGCTGGGCCTGGCCTTGGCGCTCGGCGCATCCATTGGGTATCCCGCCGAGGACAAGCAAGCGCAGCGCCTTGCAGTGCAGGTTTGCGCCACCTGCCATGGGCCTAACGGCGACAGCATCTCACCGGCCTTCCCGCGGTTGGCCGGTCAACAGGCCGCCTACATCCAAGCGCAACTCACGGCTTTTCACGACCGGGCGCGCGGCGATCCGGCTGCGATGGCGTACATGTGGGGAATGGCCTCGCAACTGGAGGAGCAGACCATCAAGGCCCTGGCGGCGTACTATGCTGCGCAGCGCCCCGTTCACGGTACGCCTGGGGACAAGGCGTTGATGGCGCGGGGCAAGGCGATCTACGACGAGGGCTTGCCCAACGAAGGCGTTCCGGCGTGCGTGGCCTGTCACGGCCCCGGCGCGGAAGGCAAGGACAACATCCCACGCCTGGCCGGGCAACATCCTGCTTACCTTCTCAAGCAGCTCGCCTACTTCCAATCGTTGCTGCGGGCCAATGCACCCATCATGCATGCGGTGACCGACAAGATGACGTTCGATCAGATGGAAGCAGTCTCCGCCTATGCCGCGTCGAAGTAGAAACGCAACCTTGTACACTGTTGGGCGCGCCGCGCCGAAGTTGGGGCGCGGCGCCGCAACCGCGATCATGTTGCCGGTTTGGCTGGCGGCGGCGGCGGTGCATGGCGCGGAGCCGGACACACAGCAGTCACTGCAGCAGGAAGTGGACGAGCTGAAACGCCAGGTAAAAAGCCTGCAGGAGCAGGTCAAGTCGTTGCAGAAGGAAACCGTCCCCGCGGAGCAGACGCAGCCGCCGGCAACCGCGGCGCCGCAAGCCGCGCCACAGACTGAGCCGGCAGCAAGCCCGGCGCCCATACCCGCGCCCCCGGCTCAGCCCGCGGCGACTGCGACGCCCCAGACCGCGCCGCAGACTCAACCGGCGGCAACCGCCGCGCCTCAGGCCGCGCCACAGACGCAGCCGGCGGCGACCGCGGCACCTCCGGCTACGCGCCCGAGTCAGCCGGCGGCAGCTGCCGAGCCCACGCCTGCCAACAGCAAGCCCACAGCCGATTGGATCGCCACGCTCAGGGAGAACTGGCATCAGGTCGATAGGGGCATGACGAAGGCCCAGATCAGCGAGCTGCTCGGCGCGCCGACCAAGGAGCTGCGGATCAACGAGAAGCTGGTCTGGTACTACTACTACCGGGGCATCGGTGGCGCATCCGTATTTTTCAACAGCGACGGGCGTGTTTCGAGCAACCAGCCGCCTACCCTCGGCTGGTGGTAGTAGAGCGAAGCCGTACTCGCGGGTTCGCGTGCTGCAGCGGCTGGTTCAGGGCCTCCCCGGCCACTCCGCTGCGGGACGTCGTGCTCTTTGAGGGAAGGGGCCGCTTTATTTCGATTGCAGATATGCGGCCACCGCGGCGATCTCATTGTCATTGAGATCCCGCGCGATGCCGTGCATGACGGGGGAATCCCGCAGCCGGACACGCAGCATCTGCATCTGCCGCGTCAGGTATTGGGCGTGCTGGCCCGCCAGCCGCGGGAATACCGACAATCCTTCGGCATTGGCACCGTGGCACCCCGCGCAGGCGGGTATCCCGCGGTCAGGGCTTCCTTTGTCGTAAAGCTCCTTGCCCATCGCAACCACCGCGGGGTCGCCCCGTATGCCGGGCGCCGGAGGCTGAGAGGCGTAGTAGCTTGCGATCGCGGTCAGTATCTGATCGTTCAGCAACCATGCCGAGCTAATGCCCCACATGTAGTCGTGCGCCTCGGGATCGCGACGGTCTTGAGCCCGAAACGCCCTGAGCTGAACCTCGGTATAGCTCTGCTGCTGTCCTGCGATGTTCGGCACTGTCGGATCCGTGCTTCGCCCGTCCACGCCGTGACACCGGCTGCATATGGAACTCGCCAGGGTGCGGGCCGCCTGTTTAGTCGCGGCATCCGGCCCGGTCTGCGCGAGAGACGGCTCCGCACCGCTCAGCATGGTAAGCCAAAGAAGCGTCGAAGCCGCCTGTAGTGCCTTAGTGATTCTGTCCATTCCATCCTCCTCGATGCACGCCGCAACAACAGCGAAACGCGCAATACCCCACCCTTTTCTATGGTCCATGTCGCGCCGGATCATGTATTGATCTAGGTCAAGCTCGGCCATGACAGGCAGGCCTGCTCCGATGCCGTCGGGATCGCCTCGAGGCAGCAGCCGCGCACCAGCGTGGAGCGACTCGAGTAGACGCTGCTCCCGGCACTGAAGAGGATGGGTCCGAAACATCGGCGCAGCGCGTCCGGACGAACTTGCCCGTGCAAGCACAAGCTCAGCATGAGCGCCGGAATCTGTTACGCTCGGCCGGTACATTCCGGTTCAGCCTCACGCATGCGCGCGCTCACCACATCCGCCGTCCTGGACCTGTTCCGCTCGTCGCCGCTTCGGCACGGGCGGTTTCGGCTGTTCTATCTGGGCTCCATCGGGACCGCACTCGGCTACACCATGCAAGGGACGATCGCGGCATGGCTCATGGCTACGTTGACCCCATCCGCTTTCACCGTCGCGTTGGTGCAGACCGCGACCACGGCTCCATCGCTGCTGTTCGGGCTGGTCGCGGGCACGCTGGCGGATATCGTCGATCGGCGCCGGATGGTGCTGTTCACGCAGATCCTGTTGTTGACATCCACCCTCGCCCTCGGGATCGCGACGCTCGCGGGCATGATCGGGCCGACCGCGCTGCTCTGCCTCACCTTTGCGATCGGCATCGGATTCACCTTCTACATGCCCGCGCAGCAAGCACTGGTCAACGATCTCGTGCCGCGCGCCGAGCTGCCTCCCGCGGTCGCGCTCGCGGCGGTCGCGTTCAACGTCGCACGAGCCGTGGGACCTGCGCTCGCGGGAGCCATCGCCGCGTGGCTGGGCTCGGGAAGTGCGCTGCTCGCGAGCGCGCTGGCTTTCGTCTGGATGATCGTCGCCCTGCGCGGCTGGCCCAGCCCCGCGCGGTCCATTCCCGGGATCCCCGAGACGCTGTTATCGGGCGTGCGCAGCGGCCTGCGCTATCTGCGGCACTCGCCGCCGCTTCGGGCGCTCGTGATCCGCAACCTGAGCTTCAGCGTGTGCGCCAGTGCGCTGTGGGCGCTGTTGCCGGTGATCGCTCGCGACGAGCTTGGTGCCGGCGCTGGCGGCTTCGGCATCTTGCTCGGTTTCTTCGGCGCCGGAGCGGTCGTCGGTGCGCTGTGGATTCCTCGCCACCTCAAGAAGGCCTCGTTGAACACCGTGGTCACCGGCGGATTCGTCCTGTGGGCGGTCGCCGCGCTGCTCATCGCGTTCGCGCCGGTGGTCTCCGTTGCGATCGTCGGCGCGTGCGGAGCAGGCGCCGCATGGGTAAGCGTGCTCGCCAGCCTGTCGGCCGGCACCCAGACCGCCGCACCGGCCTGGGTGAGGGCGAGAGCGGTCGCGATCAATCTCGTTTCGGTGCAGGCCAGCCTGGCGCTGGGCAGCGTGGTCTGGGGTGCGCTCGCTTCCGCAGCGGGAACGCGCATCGCGCTGAGCGCCTCCGCCGGGGCCTTGATTCTGTTGCTCGTCCTGAGCCGCCGTGTGCGCGTCGCGCTGGGGCACGAGGCAGACGTCACGACGGGAGTGCAACTGCCGGAGCTCTCCATCGCCGTGGAGCCGCTGCCCGACGACGGCCCGGTCCTGATCCAGATCGAATATCGCGTCGAGCCGCAGAACCGCGAGGCGTTCCTTCACGCCGTCGGTGCGATCGAGGCCATCCGCCGCCGCAACGGGGCGAGCAGCTGGCGGATCTTTCGCGACCTCGAAGACGAACAGCGCTTCGTCGAGCGCTTCGTCGTCACCTCGTGGGCGGAATATCTGCGCCTGCGCTCGCGAATGACCGTCGCAGATCGCGAGGTGCAAGAGCGCGTACAGCAGTTGCACATCGGGGATGTGCCGATCCGGATCTCACGCTTGATCGGCGTCGCCCCGGCGGGCCCGCCCGAGGAGCGGCCGGAAGCGCCTGCGGGGTGATGCACAGTCTCGGGCGAGGTTCAGCTGGCCGGCCGAAGTGTGTCCTACATCCAGCCCGTCGCTTGCACGATCCCGGTCATGATCGGCACGAGTGCGTCCTCCATCGCGCGCTGGGCCGTGCGCAGCTTCCCTAGCGCGGGACCGGGATCGGGCGGCGACTCGGCGAACTCCATGATCAGATCCTCGACCATCGCCACCTTGAGCCCCGGATGCCCTGCAAAGCCGAACGCGCATTTCCCGATCTGCCACAGCGCAGCCCGTTGCCGCTCATCTTCTGCAAGGACATGAGCATACGACGGGGGGACCGGCCAATCTCGCATATAGATCGCGAGCGGATATTCCTCGGGGAGGTACCCGCCAAGCGCACCGGCATCTACTCGCTGCGCGCTCGTCACCTCGAATTCGAGATCCGTAGGCTCGGAGATGCCTCCCGCCGCGAGCGCGAGAACCTGGGCGCCCAGTCCGATCCCGATGACCGGGCTTTCGAACATGAGCGCGGCGTGAGCGAGCTTGATCTCCTGCTTGAGCGTCGGAACATCGCGGCTCCCGGCGCTGCCCCAGGGCCCGCCGCCGAGCAGCACCAGCCCGTCGCGCACGCCGTCCAGATCCGGCAGCTGCCCTCCCTCGGTGAACGGGCGGAAGTAACGGAAGCGGATGCCGCGGCCTTCGAGATGATCCTCGATCAGCCCCAAGTACTCCGCGGAGGTGTGCTGGATTATGGAAATCAGCGGCATGCGGTGGCGCGCGGGTCGGCTGCCGCGCCCCGATATGCTAGCCCGGATATTTCATGAGGGACTCGGGATGATGGCGAGGCGACGTCCGAGCCAGTCTTGCCTCGACCGTCGCAGCCAATAGCTATGACTATTGGCAATACGGGCATGGCAAAAATGGCCGGAAATCGCCCGCCAGCGCCCGAGTAGCCCGGCGGTACTAAACGTACCAACTCCGGTCTCCCGCGATCGACAGTGCATCAAGGTGTCGATCGAGATTCGGGGCGTCTTCATGAAATATTCGGGCTAGGTGCGCTTGCACGAGCCGACCGCGGCTTCGAGCGTTTCGCGGAAATCGGCCGGCGATACGCTGAGCAAGCCGACGTTTGCGTTCTGGAAGAACCGCTCGACAGCGTCTCCGGCCTCGCCGACCGCTACGTCGCGCAACGCCGCTTCCAGGTCGAGAATCGTACGCGGAGGCGTGACGAAGAAATCGCCGGTGATGAGAACCCTGCCGATGCGATCGCGCTGCGGTCCGTCGAGCCGAACGTATGCGGTGATCGTGCCGCCTGCGCCGGTATGGCTCGCGGAATGCACCTCGGTGCCCGCTTCCGGATCGTCGATCTCCGCCACGAACGCATCGGTGCCGATCTCCGCAGTGTGATATTTCTCGGCGAGCGCTTCCTCCTCGGGCGTGATCGCTCCGGCGACGGCGCGGATCCCGAAGCGCTCGGAGAACCCCGCCAGCAGCGCTTCCTTGACGCTTTCGATGGGCGGCGCGGTCCCCAGCAACTCTTTGAGTGTGGCCACCCGCAGCGCCGCCGAGTCGAGCGCGCGCTTGGCCAACTTGGCCTGCGGCACGTTCAACGCAGCCACCATGTCGCCGGCGTCCATGTCCACCAGCACGGTACCCTGGTAGAAGAGCGTGTCCTGGTCGAAGAAACCGCCGGTTCCGCTGATCTTGCGCCCGCCGACCTCGATGTCGTTGCGCGGCCGGTACTTCGCCGCGACGCCGAGCTTGCTCAAGCCGGCAGCCGCGGCTTCGCAGATCTCGCGCGCCAGCTCGGAGAGCGAACCGATTCCGAGCGTGGAGCGGTGGAACACGAGCTCCCATCCGAGCTGCCCCTCGTCGAAGTAGATCGCACCGCCGCCGGTAATGCGCCGGACCACACCGATGCCGCGGGCGTGACAGTAATCCAGCTTGATCTCCCGCGACAGCGCCTGATGGCGCCCGATCAAGGCGGTGGGAGGAAAGCGCAGGAAACGGATGGTGTCGGGTATGGTGCCGGCTCTATGCGCGTCGATCATGGCCTGGTCGAACGCGATCTGCCGCCGGCCATCGCGCACGCCGGTGTCGATCACTCGGAACGTGCGCGTCATGGCCCTAAGAACTGCGGTCGACGAGACGGAGCTGACGCCGCACTTTGCGCAGGTCGCTCTTGCCCGGCTGGAACGGAAAGCTCGCGATATCGCTCGGCGGGGAGTCTCCGTACGGACGGTCGCAAGCCGATACGTCTTCACGGAACTTGCCCGGACAACCCGATGTGCGAAACGCCACGCCATCATCGATGACGGCGTCGAGCTCCGCGCGCGGGATGCCGTAGTCGACCACTCTGCCCTCGCTGTCGAACGACATCCGCTCCACTCGCGCGCCTCGATAGTCGATCAGATACCGGGCGAGCTGCACACGGCGCCACTGGTCGCGCGGCGTCGCCGGCAGATGATCCATCAGCGAGCCTTTCTCGGGGAAGAAGCAGAACATGTGGCTGTGGCCTCCGAGGTCGACCAGCCGTTGCGCCAGGTCGAGCGCTTGCTGCTCGGTCTCGCCCATGCCGATGATGATATGCGCCCCGAACTTCTGCCGTCCGAAGATTTCGCGCGCGTCCATCAGGATTTCCCAGTACTTCGACCAAGTGTGCGGCGATTGCACGCCTTTGCCGCGCGTGCGGTCGAAGATCTCGGGTGTGGCTGCATCGAGAGCCACGGTAAAAATATCGGCGCCCAGATCGCGCAGGCGCTTCACGTCCTCGCGCGTCATCGTCGTCGGGTTGGACAGGATCGACACCGGGATCGCCGATGGGTCGATGCGCTGCGTCCACTGCTTGAGCACCGTGACGGTATCCGCGTCGGAACGGGGATGGGTGATCATCGAGATGCACATGCGGTGAAACGGGCTCTTGGCTGCGTCGCGCGCGACGATGTCGATCACCGTATCGAGCGGCACCGCCGGCCAGTCCACACGGATGAAGTTGCGATCGGCGTAGTCGCGCTCCGCTTCGCGGTGGCGAGCCAGCCCGCAGTACGCGCAGTTCGCCCGGCAACCCTCGGGATAGGTGAGAAGCAGATTGAGGCAGCGCGTGCAGGAGCAGCGGTACATCTTCCCCTGCACGATCCCGAGCGTGATCGCCGCGGCGGTGGACATCTGCACGTAGTCCGGCGAGCGCATGTGCGGGGTAAGGATGTTGTAGTTCGGGACGTAGACGCCCTGCGGCGCGACGTTGTTGGCCTTGACCGGTGCGCCGTTTCTCATCGCGGCGGGGGTCGCCGTCGGGGCTCGCGGCTGCATGACCGCGAGCGCGTTGTAGTCCCGTCCGGGCCCTGCCGCGACTGCGGCGGATGAATCTTCCGATCGGTGACAGCTCATCGCTCCGCTCCTTGTTTAGGCAGCCCAGTACTGTGGATAAGCAATCCACGCGCGGCGCAGAGCGGCTTTGCCGGGCACGGCGCCGGTGCGTGAGATCGCAGCCAGCTCTTCTCTGCGCCGCACCGCGCGACCGAGCGCCGCCTGGAAGACGCTCGCGATCTCCTCTTCGTAGTCGACGCCAGCGGACTGGATCCCCGCCACGGATGCAGCCGCCGCCTCGCCCGCCAGCTTGCCCGATTGAATCGCCGCGGCGATGCCGGCGCCGGTTACCGGGTTGGCTAACCCCGCGGCGTCTCCGGCAAGCAGCGCCAGCGTCTCTGCGACCATGCCCCACGGCCGCAGCATCCCGCCGACCGGAATCGGGCCGCCAGTCAGCCCCAAGATCTCCGAGCCGACACGGCCGCTTGCGACGAGATTCGAATGCAGGCCAGCGAGGATGCTCTTGAGCTGCGCCTTGTGTGCAGGACCGACGCCTGCCCCGAGGTTGGCGACCTGCGCCTTCGGGAACAGCCAGCCGTATCCGCCCGGAATGTCCGCCGAGAGGAAGATCTCCGTGGACTCGTGTGGCTGCGGCAATGCGACCGTGATCTGACGCGTCTCCACGAGCTGTCGGTTGACCTGCCCGATAGCGCGTCCGACGATGGAGCGCGGACCGTCGGCGCCGATGATGGCTCCCGCGACGATCGATCTCCCATCGGCAAGCTCGACGCGCGCGTCGTGTCCGACGGCGCGGACGCTCGCCCCGAACACGCAGCGCGCACCGGCTTCCTGAGCTTTGGAGACCAGGGCCGCATCGAACGCCGCGCGATCGAGCATGTGGCCGGGAAAGTCTTCCTTGACTTCGGGCGCATCGTCCTCGACGAACGTGACCATGGACCGGATGGCCTGGCGCGTCGAGTGGGTGAGCTCGCCGACTTCGATGCCGATCATCGCCGGCACGAATTCGGCGCACTGGACGGGCCGCCCGGGTTCACGCTTGCGGTCGATCGCGAGCACGTCGCAGCCGCGGCGAGCAGCCTCTGCGGCAGCGCTGGCTCCGGCCGGGCCCAAGCCGATAACGAGAACGTCGGCGCGCTGCGCTTTCATCCTGCCGCCACCGATGCGCGACCGTGGAGCCGGATCGTGTGCCCGGTCTTCACGGAGCAGCAGGCATGCTCCTGCACCGCCGGGCGGCCGATGGCCTTCGCCACCGCCAGCGTGCCCTCCGCGGGAAACGCGATGCCATCGAGACCTGCCATCACGGCATACGCGTCGGTGACGCGCCGATGCATCCCGGGTGGCCGGGCACACCCCAACAGGACCTGCCGATCTCTCACACGCTGCCGCGCATCCAAGAAGATCCGACCCACTTCACTGGTCTCCGGCGTCCGAAACGTGCCTGGCTTGGCGTAGAAGGGCATCACCACGACCAGGACCAGAGAATGGATGCGATGGCGGCTCACGATCTCGAGCGCATTGCGTTCGCCGAGGATGCGTCCATAGTGCAGCCCGATGACGATGTGCGGCACCACTTCCATGGACGTCGCACACAGGGCCGCAAGCGTCGCTTCGAACTCCTCCACTTTGCGGTCCAGATGATAGACCTCCGCGATCGTGTCGTTCGCTCCGATCACGTCCATCATGGCTGTATCGACACCCGCCGCTTCCATGCTCTTCGCACGAGATTCGTCGAGCAGCGCCGAGTGGACCGCAATCTTCAGGTGCGGGAAATCGCGCTTGAGGCTCTCGACCACCGGGTAATAGCGCTCGTAGCGGATCTCGTTGCGCCGGTTCGAACCGCCCGAAAGCAGAAAGCCTTGCAGCCCCTGCTGCGCGATCAGCTCGCGCACCTTGCGATCGAGCATCTCGGGGCTCGTCGCGGGAGTCATCGGCTCGAGGATCTTCGCCTGGCAGTGATCGCACATGAGCGCGCAGCCGGCCGCGGTGACGGAGAACGCGGGAAAGCTGTTCTTGCCGCAGCCGCTCAGCTCGCAGCTCGAGTAAGACTTGAAGGTGGGCGTCGAGAAGCGGATCGCGCGCCCCTGCACGAACTGCGCCTCGCTTTCGCATTCGGCGACGAGCGCCGCATCGAACTGCGCATCCTCCAGCTCCTCGAGGCCCGCGAGTCGCGTCATCCAGGTCATCATCACTCCTGCTCAGCTAACGAAGCACTCCGCCTGCCTCGCTGCGCACGGGTTCCAGGCCGAGCCATCCGCGCGCGCGAGTGCTTGCTCGATGAGTTGCCGAGTTTCGTCCCGCACGGGACCCGGGTTTGGCGCGTCGGCGAGCGTCGTCAGCCATTGGCTGCGCACATCTTCTTCGTCGATCAAATCGCAGCGGAGCGAGCGCAGGATCGCCAGCGCCTCGGCAGGCAGCGTTGCCGGAATTTGGCGGCCCGACAGCCGCGCCCACAGCCCGGACCAGTAACGGGCCACCGTCCACGGGTTGTAGCCGCCTCCGCCCAGGACGACTGCGGCGGGCGCGAGCGTTGCGATCCGCTCAACCGCCGACCACAACGCAGCATTGGACAACGTCATGGAGGACAACGGATCGCCGTCGAGCGCATCGGCTCCGCAGGTCAGGACGATCGCCTGGGGAGCAGCCCGATGCGCCAGCGGCAGCACCACCGCCTCGAGCAGCATACCAAGCTCCGCGTCGTTGAGACGCCGGGGAACGGGCAGGTTGCACACCCTGCCCCCCGCCGTGTCCGATACCACGCCGGTATAAGGCCAACGTCCCTGCTCGTGAATCGAGATCATGCGCACGCGTGCATCCAGCGCGAATGCATCCTGCACCCCGTCGCCATGATGCGCATCGAGATCGACGTACAGCACGCGCTCCACACCATGGCGCAGCAGCGCGAGGATCGCGAACACCGGATCGTTGAAGTAGCAGAACCCGCTCGCGCGGTTGGGCCGGCCGTGATGCGTACCCCCGGCGGGGTGAAACACGACGCGGCCTTCCAGCGCCAGCTCGGCCGCTCGGATCGATCCGCCCACGCTCGTGGCCGCTCTCTCGAACACGCCCCGGAACAGCGGATTCTCCATGGTGCCGATGGCGTAGCGGCGCCTGGCCTCGAGATCGACCCGCCCCGTCTGGTCGGCACGCTGCAGAGCATGGACATAGTCCGGCGCATGAAACCACGCGAGCTCCTCCAGGCTGGCTCGCGGACTTGCGCGAAACTCCCGCTCCTCCAGCCACCCGAGCGCTCGGCAAAGGTCCGTGACTGTCTCTACGCGCGCGATGGCCAAAGGATGATTGGCTCCGTACGCAGCCCGCCGGTGGATCTCATGACCAACAAAGAGCGCACCGCGATGCGAATACGAGCGGCCGGGCTCTACCGGAGGCGCAGCTCTGACACCTGGCCTGTGTACTACAATCTCGCTCACTGCGACTTCACCCGTCCGGTCATGCGCTTGATCGAAGAGCTAGAGCGCCGCGTCGTGCAGGAGGAAAGCCTGTTCCGTGCGCAACTGCTGCGCGAGGACATCGCGCGGCTCAAGAAGCTGCAGGAGCTTGCCGGCGCCGCAGCCGATCTCGCGGCCTACAAGAGAGCCTCGCTGCGCATCGGCTGGACGCAGGGCGATTTGCGCACACACGAGCTGCGTGCGCCGCTCGAACCGCTGCTCGAGGCAGTCTACGCCTACGAGACAGGAACGCGCGGCATCGAACAGGAAACGCGCATCTACGACGCGTGGCTCGAGTTGCATCGCGTCCGAATGGAGCGCCTGCTGGGCTGCCTGTCCACCCCGGTGCCCAAGCCCACGGACGGCCACTGAGCCTCGGCGACGAGCGCCGCAGCCTAAAGCCGCGCGCCAGGACCGCTCTTGCTCGACTCGATCGCGTCCGCTCATGTGGTCCTGGCGCAGAACAGATCGTGCAATGTGAGCATGACCGTCTGCGCTTCCTTGCTCGCGAGCGAATAGAAGATCGATTGCGCTTCGCGTCGCGTCGTCACGATCCCTTGCCGCCGCAACACCGTCAGATGCTGGGACAGCGCCGACTGGCTCAGGCCGACCACGTCTTCCAGCTCTCCGACCGACTTCTCGCCCTCGGCGAGCTGACACAGGATGATCAGCCGATTGCTGTTCGCCATCACCTTGAGCAGCGTGGCCGCGTGGAGCGCCTGCTTCTGCAGCCTAGCCAAGTCCAGGCCCGCACGCGGGGGCAATGCCAAAGTCGAGTGTTTCATCTTCCTCTCATCATGACTTGAAATCGGTCGGACACGCACACCCCGGGAAAGCGTCCGCGTCCATCTTCGCTTCGTACCGGGGCCCCACCTGCGAACCGGCGACCAGCGTAGCCTTCACCGACGCCCAATCGTCGGGCTTCAGCACGACCATCCAGCCCGCACCGTAGGGATCCTCGTTGGCGAGCGCGGGCTTGGCCACGAGCTCCTCGTTGATCGCGACCACCTCGCCGCCCGCCGCCGACTTCGCGGGCCCGACCCACTTGCCCGATTCGACTGTTGCGCAGGATCTGTCGGGTTCCACGCGGCGGCCCGCTTTCTTCGGGGTGAACGCCACGAGCTGGCCGGCCATGGCGGTGGCCACGGTCGTCATACCAAGCTGGACGTTGCCGTCGGGCAACTCCCGGAACCAGATGTGGTTGTCCACATCGTAGAGCAGATCGTCGGGCAAGTAGCATCCGCGCACATCGGGCATGACTCGCCCCTCCCGACCCTGCGCCTTCAGAGCGAAGCGGCGCGCAGCGGCCGCGACGAACAGCAGAACTCGCCGAGACGTTCGCTCTGCATCTTTCCGGCCACGAACAGCGTCAGATGCTTCGTAAGCATGACCATCATGCGCTGACGCTGCGGGTCGAGGCCGGTATCGGGCTGCAGGCACAACAGGTTGAAGTGATAGGCGATCTCGCGGCAGGTCTCGCGGCACGCGTTGAAGCTCGGATCGCCCTGCGCCCCCTGGCGGTGGAGCGCGAGCAGCCGAAATCCTTCTCTCCGCTGCGTCGTGGCCGTTTCGCCGCGCGCGGCGACCCAGTGCTCCAGCACCTCTTCTGCCAGCGCGAGCAATGAACGCCCTGCCTCGGACCCATCCGCGTGTACGGCGAACGCGTCGAGCTTGGCTTCGATCGCGTCGAGCGAGCTCACGTGAGCCCCTTCTGCCGCAGCAGATCGAGCGGCTCCGAGACGTTCTCGTGCACACCGACCTTGCGCGGCGAGAGCCCGAGCGCCAGCCCGAGCAGCTGCGTGAAATACAGCATCTTCACTTGCGTCTTCTGGCCCAGCACTTTCTCCGCGCGCACCTGGTGCAGTTCGAGGCCGGAATGGCAGGTCGGGCACTCGGTCGCGATCACGTCGGCTCCGGCGGCTTCGGCCGCGCGCAGGAGGTTGAGCACCAGCTTCGTCGAGATGTCGCTGTCGGAAAGCGTGTGCGCGCCGCCGCAGCAGGCGGTCTTGAGCGGAAAATCGACGTTGGTTGCACCTGCCGCCGCGAGCAGATCGTCCATGAAATGCGGCCGCGAGGTGGATTCGCTGCCGGGCCCTAGGTCCTTCTCCGGAAAGATGTGACGCGGCCGCGTGTACATGCAGCCGTAATAGTTGGCGACCTTGAGCCCCTTGAGCGAGTTGCGCACGCGCCGCTTGAGCTCCTCTTCGCCGAGCCCGTCCTTGATCCAGTCGAGCGCATGGATGGTCTCGACCTGTCCCGCGCGATACGTCGCATGGCCGGCTTTGCGCGAGAGACGGTCCGTGACCTCGCGCGAGCCCTCGTCGTGAGCCAGATCGTATTCGGCCTTCTTCAGGTTGTGATAGCAGCCGTTGCACGGGGCCATCACGACCTTCGCGCCCATCTCGTTCGCCGCGATCGACATCACGCGCGAGGACAGGTAGGTCTGCAGCTTCGGGTCGATGTTCTTCACTTCCATCGCCCCGCAGCAGTTCCAGTTCTTCACCTCATCGAGCTCCAGCCCGAGCGCCTGTCCCACCGCTTGGGTAGAACGGTTGTACGCGTGGCCCGTGCCCTCCAGCGCGCAGCCGGGGTAATACGCGACGCGCTTGTAGCTTTGCTTCTTGTCCTGTTTCGCTGGTTCGGACATGGGTGGTCCTTTTCAGGTCCGCTGCGCCGGTGGCGCTGTTGGCGGGTCGCCTAGCCCGAGCGCGTGGCGGTCCATCGCCTTACGTTCGTCCACGTACTCTTCGATGGCCGCGCGCGCCTTCGTCCATCCGCGCGTACGCGGCCGCACGAGCGCGGCGAGTCCCATCGCTGCAGCCATCTTCAGCGGCAGATGCCGCGCCAGGCGTTTGGCCATCTCGACCAGCCAGTCCTGCAACAACGGCTGGCCGGAGCGGCGGAAGAACCCGCGGATGACGCGGCCTTCCTCGATCTTCCCGGTCGCGAACACCTGCTCGGAGAACTCCTCGTCGAACATCGTCGACTTCGACTTGGGAGTGTGCCCTTTGAGCTCCAGCCAGTGCGCGGTGGCCTTCATCACGCCTTCGGGGACCACGTCGCGCGGGCAGGCATAGGTACACTTGTTGCACGACACGCACTGCCAGATGATGTCTTTGTCGCGCAGCAGCTCCGCTTCCATCCCGATCCGGATCAGGTAGATCCAATAGCGCGGGTTGAAGTCGGGATTGACCGCGTTGACGGTGCACGAGTTGGTGCACGATCCGCACTGCCAGCAGCGGTGGATGTTCTCGCCGCCGGGAAGCGCTGCGATCTCGTCCTCAAGCTTCTCGTTGTAGTCGGTCACCACGCGCGACTCGATGAACGTGCTCCAGTGGCCGGAGACATCGACGCCGTCGATGACGAGCTTGTCGTGCGCCTTGATGTTCTCAGGACGGATCAGCGACTGTTCGTGGATTGGCATGGCGAGCGCTGCTCAGTCGAGAAGTTTGATGTCCTCTACCACGAACGCTTCTCCGTCCACGCACTTCAGACGGGTGCGCCCCTTGGCGTCCACGCCGTCCAGCCCGAGCAGGCGGCGGGTGTGCTGCATCGGATCCTCGGGCGCGTTGAAGTCGGCCCGCAGGTAGCTTCCGCCCTGCTCGGAGATGTATCCGGCATAAATCCGAGCGGTGAGCAGATCGACATAGTGGATCACATCGCGGAAAACGCCGTTGGCGGCCAGGAACTGGGCCAGCTCCTCGCGCAGCATGACGAAGGTGCCGTAGCCGTCCGCAACGTCGATCTCGGCGTACCCGTCGTCGCTGTACCAGATCTCGCGGATCACTCCGGTGCCGGTCTGCGCGTCCCACACCCACCGGCACATCAACGGAAACCGCTCCGGATCGACGTTGTGCAGGATCTCCGCGGCGAGATCGCGCACCCAGCGATGCTCACGGTCTTGCGGAAAAGCGCTGCAGAATGCAGCCACCCGCCGATCGGTGCCGGTCGTGTCCTCGGCACCGTCGAGCAGCGCGACCAGCTGCGTGCGCATGTCCTCGAACGCGGGACTCACGAGATGCGCTCCGATGCGCCGGCGCACGGGTGCGATCAACGCGCACAGCGACTTGAACGTAGCGAGCTCGACGCCACGCGCCTTACCCCCGCCGAGCGCGTCCCGAAACAGTTGCGACTTGATCTGCAGCGCGGCCACATACCGCTCGACGCCGCCCTGCTCCTCGCTGTGCGAGACCAGCGATTCAAACGCTTGCGTAAGCTTCGGTCCGCTCAGCTCGAGCCGTGGACGCGCCAGCTCGGCGGGGCGAAGCGCGCGGGATCCACTGTTGGCGGACACGGTCCTAGCTCAGGCGGCCTTCGTAGCCGACGCGGGCGCCTGCAGGAACGCGAACGCCGACATGGCCGCCGCCCGTGCCTGCGCGATGGAGTCGTCGATGGTCTCCGGCCCGGTCGCGGCGCCGGCCACGAACACGCCCGGGCGCGACGTCTCGCCCAGCGCGCCGTACGAGTTGCCCTTGCCGATATGGCCATGCGTCTCCAGCGTAACGCCGAAGACGCCGGAGAGCGAGCGGTTGTCGACGTTGGGGTCCATGCCGATGGCGTGCACGACCAGGTCGAACGGGATCGTGATCGGCCGCTTTACCAGCGTGTCCTCGCCCTTGATGATCAGGCGCTTGCCGTCGGAGGTGACCTCGGCGATACGCGCCTTGATGTACTTGACCTTGAACTCCTCCTGGCTGCGCCAGTAGTAGCGCGTCTCGTACAACCCGAAGGTGCGGATGTCCATGTAGTAGATGTACACGTGACAGTCCGGCAACTCCTCGCGGATCTCGATCGCGATGTTGCATGAGACCGTGCAGCAGATCTTCGAGCACCACTCGCGCCCGATCTGCCGGTCGCGCGAGCCGACGCAGAGCAGGATCGCGACGCGCTCGGGTTTGCGGCCGTCGGAGGGGCAGCGCACGCCTTTGCCCGAGGAGATCATCTGTTCGACCTGCGTCGTGGTCACCACGTCGGGAAAGGTGCCGAACCCCCATTCCGGCTTGTTGATCGAATCGAAGTGCGTGAATCCCGTGCACAGAATGGCCGCGCCGACCTCGGCGCTCGGGCCATCGGAGAGCACGGCCTGGAAGGCGCCAGGCGCGCCGCCGAACTCCTTCACCGTGCAGTCCTTGTGAATCGACACCAGGCCATTGGTTTCGACGCGGCTCACCATGCCGCCGATGGCGTCCTTCGCCCATTCGCCGGAGGGCACGAGCTTCGCATATCCGGACAGAATCGGCGCTCCGCCCAGCCGCCGCTCCTTCTCCACCAGCACGCTTTGCTGTCCCACGCTCGCGAGCGCGTGCGCGGCGGCGAGACCGGCCGGTCCGCCACCTACGATCAGGACCGGCTTGCTCACGATTGCCTCTGGATCGGGATGTAGCCCGGACCGGAAGTGATCATGCGGCGCGGGTCGTACAGGTGCTCCTGCTTGCCGGCCTTGACCTGCTCCAGATAAGCTTGGAACTCGGCCTTCTTGGCTAGCCAGTCGATGCGCAGCTTCTCCATCAGCGTCTCGGTAGCGGAGGCGTGCCAGTGCAGCTGCACGATCTTGAACGGGTGCGCGCCGCACACGAGAGCGGCGAACTGGCAGTCGGCCATCACCGGCAGCTCGACGGGCTTCCCCGCGGCCTTGCCGATCCATTGGTTCTTGTCGAGCGTGGTGATGCAGCCGGTATCCTGGCCGATCATCACATCGGCATGCGCTTCCTCGACCGCGACGCGCACCTTGCGGTCGATCGCGAAGGAGCGGGTGAACTCGCGCTCGGAGATGATATGGCGGAAGCCGAACCCGCAGCAGTCGTACCAGGTCGAGTAATCGATCACCTGAGCACCGAGCGCCTGCATGATCCCGGTGGATACCGCGAGGCGGTTCCCGCCGAGGATTTCATCGTCGTAGATCGCGTCTTCCGGCACCATCTTGTACACGTGGCATGCCGGATGGATCGTGGCACGGATGCCGCTGCAATCGACCTCCTGCAGCGCGGCGATGCGACGGCGCATGACGTGCACCCACTCCGAATAGTGGACGACCTCTTCGGGGATCAGCAGCTTGCCGTCCACCAGGCGGCCCAGCTTGCCAAGGATCTTCTTCACCCGCTCGCGCAGCGTGGCCGAATGCAGCAGGTACTGGCGCACCTCCTTGTAATTTCCGAAGGAGGTGCCGCAATGCACGAGCGGATAGTAGTGGCCGTCCGGCAAGCCTTGCGCGCGCGCGGCAACGTACGCTTGGTGGAAGTTGCGCAGGAACACCGCTGCGAGGCTTTCGAGATTCCCGATGCCCGAGCCGTGATAGTTCCAGGCGGTGCATGAGGTCTGGTCGGTCTCGTCGAGGTAATCGATCTCGAGGCGGTTCATGAGCCATAGCAGCGAGACTGGATAGCCCGGGATGTTGCCGCACTGACCGCACGACTTGTGGTGCCACAGGTGCTGCGTCGGGATCTTCTTGTCCCAGCCGTACAGCGTCTTGACCATCGCCGGAGCGTGCTCGTCGGTGACCCGATGCACGACGATCTCGCCGTCCTTCTCGAGCTGCCAGAGCACATCGCGCACGTCCTCCACGCGGTCCTTGTTGGTGAGCATCGAGCGCCGGTCGATCTTCTGCTCGACCCACG
>Ga0335085_10002037_pt1 | contig 39356 bp, 36 predicted proteins | sample Lox_Sample_45_FD_206712 | JGI IMG/M metagenome (GOLD analysis project Ga0335085, IMG submission 206712) | Soil microbial communities from Loxahatchee National Wildlife Refuge, Florida, United States - Lox_Sample_4.5 | ecosystem: Environmental > Terrestrial > Soil > Wetlands | place: USA...
GCCCGTATCTCGTCTGGCGCGGGCTGAACGATTTTTCCCATCAGAAACTCAGCCGCTCGGAAAAAAAGCAGGATATGTCCAGCGCCTTCCGGTTTGGCCTGGCGCGGGAGTTTTTCCAGGGCTTTGCAAACGAAGCCCGCTGCAACCTGCACCTGGAATTGCTTTACGGCGATGAGCCGCACCACATCGTCGAAGCCCTGTTTAAAGCCTTCGCCAAAGCCGTGGATTTTGCCTGCCAGCACGATCCGCGGATTGAGGGCCAACTACCCAGCACCAAGGGAAAACTGTGAAAATGAATTCCCACTTCGCCAACGGGAGCACACGCCTCTGGCGTGTGATTTGCGGCGTCTCGCCGCAAATGTCGTCCCACCATCTTTTCCAGTCTGAAAAGCTCGCAGAACTCAGCGTGCTCACCATGGTCGCCGACATTCGTCGGCGCCATTCTAGAACCCCAACGGAGTTCCATCATTCAGCCCAGGGTTGCTCGCGCCAGCGAGCTACCCTGGGTAACCATCAAAAAAAACACGCTGCCCCGAAAGGGTTGCACCCAATTTTGGAACTGCCCATCAGGGACTTACATCAAATCCCCTCCATTTTTAAGGACACAGGCTGCCTTTTTCCGGCCCTAAAATCCCGCCGCTTGAGGATGCGAAAAAATTGCAGCCCCATCGAATAACGACCCCTACCGACGCGTCAAATCAATGGCTGATTTAGCATATTCCTCGGCTGAAGATGCAGCGCTGGTCCGGGCCGCGCAGAAGGGCGATACGGACGCCTTCGAGGAATTGGTCGCGCGTCATCGGGACAAGATTTACGCGCGCGCCTTCAGCATGATGCGGAATGATGATGAAGCCATTGATCTTTCTCAGGAAGCATGGGTGAAAGGCTGGCAGCGCCTCGCGCAATTCCAGGGCGAATCCAGTTTCGCCACCTGGATCACGCGCATCGTCATCAACCTTTGCCTGGACGAATTGCGAAAACAAAAACGCCATCGCACCGAGTCCATCGAGGAAATGGACGAGGAATCCGGCGGAGTCGAGCGGCAGATGCCGGCCATCACGACCAATCCAACCGAGCGATTGGAGCGCGGCGAGCTGCGGCAGCGGATCGATAAAGCCCTCGACCAGCTCTCCTATGAGCATCGCACCGTCCTCGTGCTGCATGAATTTGAAGAAATGGAATACAAAGAAATCGCCAGGACAATGGATTGTTCCATCGGCACCGTGATGTCGCGCTTGTTTTACGCGCGCAGAAAATTGGCGGCGCTCTTGGCGGACCTTAAAAGTCAATGAGCCCACAGTCCTCAGGCGTGTGATTCTGGACTGAGGACTCTGGACTGAGGACTGACGAAGTTATGACTGAAGAGCAACAACTGAGATTGCAGGCGTTCCTGGACGCGGAATTGCCGGAAAAAGACACGCGCGACGTCGCGGCATGGCTCGCGGGCGATGCCGATGCCACCGCGCTGCTCGGCGAATTGCGCAACACACGCAAGGCGCTGGTCGATTTCGAACCCGGATTGAAATTGCCGGAGTCGCGGGAATTTTATTGGTCCAAAATCAAACGCGAAATCGAGCGTTCGGCTCCCGTTGCGGCGCCGGCCAGGTCCGTTTCTCCATTTTCGTGGGTGCGCCGGATTCTGCTCCCGCTGGGCGCCGTCGCCACCCTCGCCCTCGCGGGCATCATCACGGTTCACCAATTTGGCGGCGGCGCGCGCCCGGTCCAAGTCAATGCCATTCTCGCCGATGCCGGGGCGTTCACCTATCGCGATGAATCCCAGGGCATGACCGTCGTCTGGCTTTCTTATCCCGCTGAAAAAAAGTTGGCGGATAACCCTTCGCCCGCTACGCTGCCATCGAAATGAGACCGGGATTGATCTGCGTCTGTTTATTTTTTGCGGCGATGCTCTCGCTCCCCGCTGATTCCGCCCCCGCCGCCGATACCGGCGAGATGACTATTGAAGCCCAACTCATCTGGGGCACAAACGATTCCAAACCCGACCCCAAACTCAAGGTCGCCGGGCCAACTCTCTCCGATAAACTTCGCCACTCGCCTTTCAAGTGGGATCACTATTTTGAAATGCATCGCGAGCTCATCAAGCTCCGCCTGAACGAAGAGAGAACCGTGACCATGAGCCGCAATTGCGTTATCTCGGTCACGAACCTCGGCAACGACCAGGTCAAATTTAAATTGTTCGGCAAAGGCACACTCGCCAACACCGTCAGCCAGGCACTGCCCAAAGGCCAACTGCTCATCACCGGCGGCGATGCCGAAAACTCCACCGCGTGGTTCGTCGTCCTGCGCCAGGTGGATTAACGTGGGTCAGGCGTCTGCTCTGTAGTTTCCAGTTCTTTTTTGAACTGCGCACTAACCATAAACCTGGGAGCGACCCGGGCTGAAGGCCCGAGTGATGAAAGCCCGGGGCAAGGCTCGCGTAGCGGCCGCCGCCCTGGGTTAAATGCTGCCTTGAATAACTCAACCGAGCGGGCGTCCAATTCCATTATGCGGAGGATTGCCATTTTAGCTTTTCTGCTGGCGCTCGTTTCGCTGGAAGGCTGTGTCAGCCGGCCCGATTCACCGGCGCTTTTTGTCGGAATGTCCGCGGAGCGGCTCAAAGCCCGCTTCGGCGAGCCCATCCGGGTGGAACGCGCTCCCTCCGGCGGCGAAGACTGGTATTATTCCTTCACCTCATGGAGAAATGCGGACGTGGAAGCGAGCGGCTACACCGACGCAACTTCACATTCGGTCTCGGTTTCAGCGGTCATTTCCGACGATGGCAACACTCAGGAGCAGCCCGTCCACATATCTCCGGACGGCTACGTCATCGCGCCGCTGCCATCCGGCAAAATTGTCCCACGCTAGAAGCGGTTTCATAAGTCGGGAAAGGGTGGCTTCGAGTGGATTTTGCCCGGACGCGAGGCGCGACGAAGGAGCATATTCGTAGAAATCTGTGACTGAGGAGCAACGAAGTGTCCGGGCAAAAGACACCGAAAACACCCAGCCGGACCTTGTGAAACCGCTTCTAGAACAGAAATCTGTTGAACAAATCCCTGGGTGTGTTTAGATACTCGCAAGGAGAGAAAATAAAAGGAAAGGCCGAAGGGAGAATCGAATGCAAAAATCAAAACCCACCACATCTCAGACCGGCAAAAACACCCCAAAATTGAAGTAAGTTGAACCAGGTTGCAGTAAGTTGAACCAGGTTGAAGTGCCCCCCCCCGGGGCCACTCATTTTGGTGAACCTGTAGAAATAAACCGCCGATCGCGTTATCGCGCGTCTCGGTTGCTTTTTTGTAAGGGAGGTGTATCTCTAATACTCAATCCCACTCCGCCGCGCTGGAGCGCGCGCGTCATTTTTTATGAGATCACTTTTGCGTTTTTGCATCAGCGCGGTTTTTGCCGCGGCACTTTCCGCGGGCGCTCAACCTCTGGGCAGTTATCTCTGGACCAACGTCGTCGCGTTTCCAACGCTCGGATCGATTGCCAATCCAGTCTGCATCGCCTCGCCGCCGGGCGAAACCAACCGGCTGTTCATCTGTGAACACGGCGGCATCATCGACGTCATCACGAACCTCGCCGCGCCCAACCGGACCATTTTCATGAACCTGACCAGCCGCACCGTGTTCAGCGGCGAAGCCGGATTGCTCGGCCTCGCGTTTCATCCCGGCTTCGCGACCAACGGTTATTTCTACGTCTCCTACAACGGAACGAATTCTTCATTGTCCGACATCGTTTCGCGTTTCAACATTTCCGCCGCCAACAGCAACCAGGGCGATCCCGCCTCCGAACTGCAAATGTATGTGCAGCCGGATCGCGCCAATAATCACAACGGCGGCGACATACATTTCGGCCCGGACGGTTACCTCTACATCTCCGTGGGCGATGAAGGCAACGAATACAACACCCTCCACGACGCCCAGCACATCGATCAAAATCTATTCTCCGGCATGCTGCGCATCGATGTGGATAAACTCCCCGGCAACCTCGCGCCGAATCCAGACTCCGGCGCGACGATTACCGGCAATTACTCCATCCCGGCGGATAATCCGTTTGTGGGCGCGACGACATTTGACGGCATCACAGTGAATCCCGCGCAAGTGCGCACGGAATTTTGGGCGGTGGGCCTGCGCAATCCATGGCGTTTTTCGTTCGATCCCGTGACGGGAATTCTCTATTGCGGCGACGTCGGACAGGATCAGGTCGAAGAGGTCGACATCATCAAGGCGGGCGGCAATTACGGCTGGGCCACCTATGAAGGCACCAACAGCCCGCCATCCGGCGTGAACACCAACGGCCAGCCCGTCGCGCAAAACGTCACATTTCCCTTGATCAAATACAATCACGGCAGCGCCACCAACCAGGGCAATTGCATCATCGGCGGCGTGATTTACCGCGGCACACGCTTTCCGGAGCTAAGCGGCGCTTACGTGTATGCCGATTATGCCGACGGAAATTTTTGGGCGACATTCTACGACGGCACGAACGCCACGCCGCCCGTCGTGTTGTTCAAGGGCTCCAGTCCCACGGCGTTTGGCGTGGACCCGCGCAACGGCGATATCCTTTACACGATGGACGGCACCAGCACCATCCGGCGCATCATCTCGCAAAAACCAAACATCGGCTCCATCAGCCTCAACGACACCAACATCGTGCTCAACGGCGCCGGCGGTCCGCCCGGCAGCAATTACTTTTTGCTGACCAGCACCAATTTTGTAAACTGGATCAATTCCTTCACCGGCCAGCTCGACGGCCTTGGAAATTTCATGCTCACCAATCCCGTCGGCACGAATGACACGCAAAAATTCTACCGCATTTCGCGGTGATTTTCCTGGGAGCGCCGGCGTCCTCGCCAGCGAGACGCCCCTCCTACGAAACAAAAAAGCCCCGCACTTTCATGCGAGGCCTTGGGTTTCAGGGGGTAATTCAGCTTCCCACGCTGGCCAGTTCTTCGTTATTGGCCACGTTCACAATCTTGAACTGCTCCGCATGCATGCCCGGATCGGCACGGAACGACAGCTTGCCGAAATAACGCTTTTCCATCTCGATGAGATGCTTCTCGTCTTCGGTGCGCAGGCGTTCGAGCACAGTCGGATGCACCACAATGCGCAGTTGAAAATCCGATTCGTCGCGGGAACGTTTCTTCAGGATTTCGCTGAGCTTGCGCTGAATTTCCACGCTCATGGTGAGCGCGCTCTTCACTTTGCCGCGGCCTTTGCAGTACGGGCAATCGTCGTAAACCGCCGCACGCACGCTTTCGCTGTGCCGCTGGCGCGTCATTTCCATGAGGCCGAGTTGTGAAATCGGCAGGATATGCGTCTTGGCCTTGTCGCGCCGCAACCCTTCCTTCATCCGCTGATACACGTTCTGGCGATCGCGCGGGTGCTTCATGTCGATGAAGTCCAGCACGATCAATCCACCCATGTTGCGCAGGCGAAGCTGCCGGCAGATTTCGTCCGCAGCCTCGACGTTGACCTTCAGAATCGCCGATTCCTGGTCGCGTCCGCCTTTGTGACGGCCGGTGTTGACGTCGATGGCCACAAGGGCCTCGGTTTCATCAATGACGATATAACCGCCGCTCTTGAGATGCACCTGGCGCGAAAACGCGTTCTCCAACTGCTTGCTGATATTGAAGCGGTCGAAGATTGGCTGCGGCTCCACGTACAATTTGATTTTGTTCGCCGACCGTTTCGAAATCTTCGAAATCATGTCGCGCATGCGATCGTGGGCTTTTTGATGGTCCACGACGATGCGTTCCACGTCTTCGGTGAGGAAGTCGCGCACGGTGCGTTCAATCAAATCGGGCTCCTGGAAAACGCAGCTCGCGGGCGGCTGGCCTTTGATGCGATCCTGAATCTGGCGCCATTCTTCGAGCAACAAAAACAGGTCGCGGATGAAGTAACGCTTCTGCTGGCCTTCGCCGACGGTGCGCATGATGACGCCCATGCCGTCCGGAATGGGCAGTTCGCGGAGAATCTTTTTCAACCGCTGGCGTTCCTGCTGGTTCTCAATCTTGCGCGAAATGCCGCTCTGGTCCGAGTTCGGCAACAGCACAAGATAACGGCCCGGCAACACCAGGTTCGTCGTCACGCGCGGTCCCTTGGTGCCAATCGGCCCCTTCGTGACCTGCACGATGATTTCACTACCCGGCGGATAAACCCGCGGAATGTCCTTCTGCGTGATTTTCGGCTTGTCGCGCCGGCGACCTTCGCGTTCGACGATTTCCACGCCGCTGTCGAAGCTGCTCGGGACGATGTCCCAGTAATGCAGGAACGCATTCTTTTCAAAACCGATGTCCACGAACGCCGCTTTCAAATCATCCTGCAGATTGCGCACCTTGCCTTTGAAGATGCTGCCCACGAGGCGTTCCTCGGTCGTGCGCTCGATGTTGAATTCCTCGAGTTTTCCGTCTTCCGACACCGCCACGCGCGTTTCGAGCGTCTCGGCGTTGATGATCACTTCCTTGTGAAGTTTCTTTTGCGGCTTGATCAGCCGCTGGACTTTTTTGACCAGCGTCGTCGCAACGACGCGAATGGAGTCCACGAGGCCCTTGGGCTTTTCATGGATGGTGACCGGTTCGTAGGGTTTTTCCTTCTCGACCGGCATGGGAGTCGGGGCGGTCTGCTCCACCGGCTGATTTTGTTCTTCCGGCGCAGAGACCGGCTCCGTCGGGGTGCCTTCGGGCGGGAGGCCGTTGGCGATATTTTCCGCGCGGTCAATTTCCTGCGCGTGCCGGCGGTCGTAGACTTTTTCCGGCGTCCCGGTCCCGCCGACGACTTCAGCACGCGCCTCAGTCGCTTCGCGGTCCGGTTTTTGCGAAGTATGACCCAGTCCCCCGCTGGGGCGGAACCTCATTCCGCCGCGCCGGCGCCTGGAGAAATTTCTTTCGCTCATATTAGTACACCTTTCGATACATATACACGTTTTGCAGCATGCCCAAGGCGATCAACGAGCCGAGCACCGAAGACCCGCCGTAAGATAACAGCGGCAGTGGTATGCCCGTCACAGGGACTATGCGGATGTTCATGCCGATATTGATGAACACGTGGCTGAAGATTAGCGTCACAACGCCAACGGCTATCATCTTGCCCAGGCGGTCGCGCGCCTGGCCGGCGATCCTGATTCCTGTGAACAGGACCACCGCGTATAACGTCAGCACCAACACGGAGCCGACGAATCCTTTCTCCTCGGCAATCACGGAGAAAATGAAATCATTATGCGCCGCACCCGGCGGCAAAAACTGCAAGGCGGTCTGCTTGCCCTGGCGCCAGCCGCGCCCCCAAAAACCGCCGTCGCCCACCGCAATCAACGCCTGCCGCACCTGGTAGGATTTTTCGTCCTCAAGCCGCTTGGCCTCCGCGCGTTGTTCCGGCGTCGCATCCGACGAGGCAAAACTCGTCCCGAAATACACCAGCAACCGCTGGCGTTGATATTCCTGGATCGGAATCCGCAAATGTTGCGGCGCGAATAATACATTCACCACCAACAGCACGCCCGCCAGGCCGACCCCGCCCACCAGCCGCAGCAGATACGCCCGCGGCGTGCCCGCCACGAGCATCATCGCGAGTCCCGTCGGCACCAGCACCAGCGCGGAACCGAGGTCGGGCTCTTTCAAAATCAATACGAACGGCAGCATCATCAAACCGATCGATTTCCAGAAATTACCAGGAAGCCTCAGTTCATCCGGCGGGCGGCTCAGGAAATGCGCCTGCGCGAGAATGAAGGCGAGCTTGGCGAATTCGGTCGGCTGCAGTTGGAAAACTTTCAAATCAAACCAGCGCCTCGCGCCCAGGTGCACCGAGCCGACGTGCGGGATGAGCACGGCGACGAGCAGGACGATCGTGAACCAATAAATAAGGAACGCCCATCGCGACATCGCGCGGTAGTCCACCAGACAAAGAGCCGCCGCACCAGCCGTCCCCAGCACGTACCACACGAGTTGCCGGAACCAGAGCTGGTCGTAAATGGGCAGGGAAGTCGCGGCTTCGCTGACCATCGTGGCGCTGTAAACGAACGCGACGCCGATGAACATCAGACACGCCAGCGCGGACAATTGCAATTTGTCCACGCGCGGCTGTTGTGCGTTGTTGATGACGTCAAACATCGGTTCTTGGGAACATCCAACATCCAACATCCAACGCCCAACATCCAATCCACGGTTGTCCGCCGACTTCATTGGATGTTCGATGTTCGATGTTCGATGTTCGATGTTTCTTCATATCAATTCCCAGCCAGCGTCCGTGTCGGCACAGGCTCGCGGTCGATTTTCAAGAGCTCTTCGTAAATTTTCTTTGCCGCCGGTGCGCAGGTCGGGCCGCCGAAACTGCCATTTTCCACCATGACCACCACCGCCCAGCGCGGCTTGTCCGTCGGCGCGAAAGAGAGAAACCACGTTGTTCTTCCAGTGGCGCGACCGTGTTCGTCTTTGATTTCAGCGGTGCCGGTCTTTCCGCACATTGGGAAACCGGGAATTGCCGCGAGCTTGCCGGTTCCCTCTTCGACTTCGGAATGCATGGCGTCGCGCACAATGTCCAGGCTGCGCCGGCTCACGCCGAGGTAATCCCGAATTCTCCCTTTGGGATACACAATCGGCTGCCCTTCGGATGGGTCGGCGGGCTCAACCCGGTCCACAAAACGGGGATAAAGCACCTTGCCGCCATTGGCCAATGCGCACGCCATCACGGTCATCTGCAATGGCGTCACCGCGATATAGCCCTGGCCGATGCAGATGTTGGCCGTGTCGCCCACCCACCAATGCGAACTCACCTGCTTCATTGTGGGAAATGAGCCCGGAGTTTCCTGGTTGTTGCCCAGCCCGATCCGTTCGCCCAGGTGCAACCGCTGGCCGAGTTTGACGATGCCCTCGATGTGTGCATAGCGGAGCCCGTTCGTGATGAAATAAGTATTGCTCGACTCGGACATCGCTTTCCGGAAGTCGTACAAACCTGGAAGCGCCAAGTCCCCCATTTTTTTGCCGCGCGCGATATAAATATATCCCGGATTATCGATGGTCGCCCTCGGATCCATTCCCGCCTCGAGGCACGCGAGCCCGACGATGGTTTTGAAGATGGAACCGGGCGCGTAATTTTCCTGCGTCGCGCGGTTCTTCTCCGCCCCCTCGGCTTCTATCACCCGTGAATAGTAGTCGGGCGGAAAATTGTGGCGGTCCACGTAAAAATTTGGATCGAACGGCGGCGATGAAGCCAGCGCCAGAACGTCGCCCGTGTTCACGTCCATCACGATGACCGCGCCGCGCACCGGCGGCGTGTAGGTCACCGGCGCGCTCGCGAGCGCTTCTTCCGCGACTTTTTGAACCCGCAGATCAATCGTCAGCACAACATTGCTTCCCGGTTCGGCCGGTTCCCAGATATTTTCGCTCTGGCGATAACCCTGGTTGTTCACCAGCACGGATTTTCCTCCCGCATGGCCGTGCAGGTAGGGATCCATCGAATATTCGATTCCCACGATGCCGCGGTAATCCGGCAGGCGATAGCGGAAGTAACTCTCCTCGCCTTCGGACGAACTGTCGTCACGCTGCAGATGGCCGAGCAAATGGGCGGCGGTGGTTTGCAGCGGATAATAACGCGACGACTGGATTTCGAGATCCACGCCATTCGTGGCGGTGGTCTGTTCCTCAAATCGCGCCACGAGATTCGGATTGATGTCCGAGATCACCGGGTAGGGCAGGGCAAGCTTGGTCCGGTAATGAAGTGCGAAATCCCTGAAATCCAGCGACACCGGCTGCTGCAAATGTTGCCCGACCTCCGCCACCACATTGCTGGCCACGTCATAACGCGCCTGCCACGTCAGCCCGTTGATTTGAGTTTTCGTCAGCGGCGTGCGCACCGTTTGAACCGTCGGTTTGCGATTCCAGAATCTCCAAAACGGCGCGGCATTCGTGATGGTTTTTGTGCCGCGCAGGTGTTTGTATTCATCCGAAAACTCGTCGCGTAAATCATCCAGGTAAAGGCTCACGCTGTAAGTCGGCGCGTTCTCGGCCAGCGCCTGGCCGTTGCGATCGAGAATTCTTCCGCGCACGGCCGGAATGCGCACCGTGCGGAACGCCTGCGTTTCCAAATGCTGCTGGTAATCCTGCGCGGACACGATTTGAATCCACCACAATCCCGCCAGCAGTACGAACAATCCCACCAACACCCCCGCGGTCAGCAACCGCAGTTGCGGGTCGTTCTTTTTCAGTTGGTCGAAAACCAGCATCTATTTTTTGGCAGGAACAGCGCGCTGCGCTGTCCGCGCCGACTTCAGCGGCGCAACGTCGCGCGTCAAAACATTCAAACATTCCCTTCCGCCCGCTGAATGCCCTTGCGCCTTCATTTCTTCGCGTCTTCGCGTTGAGTTCATTGAATCATCTTCGGCTGCGCCGGATTTCACGGTCCGGTCTGAAACTCGTTTCTGTCGCGTTGCGATAGCTGAATGCGCGGTCGAACCAATCGAACAACAAAAACAGCAGGGGCGTGGCCATCATCCCGCCGGCACTCATGACAAACCATTGCCAGAGTGTCACCCAGCTCAATGTCGGCCCATGCCCGCCCGTCAGCAACAGCAGCAACGTCGCCGCCGGCACAAACGCGCTCGCGCTCAAGCCCAGGACCGATTGCGCGAACAATTGATCGCGCAGAATCAATTCCCGCTGCGTGTAAATCGCAAATCCAACCAGGAACAATGGCAGGATCGAGATGCCCAGCGGATTGGCCGAAAGCGAATCGAAGAACAACCCGCCCAGCACCGCCACCAGCGTGATCGTCGGCATCCCCGCGCTCAGCGCCGCATACACCACCAGCGCCGGCAGCACATCAATCTGCGCCCCCAGCAGGCTGCGAATCCCGCCAAACGCCGACTCGCAGAACACCGCCAGAAACGCGACCAGCAGGATCAAAATGGAATTCAGCGTGCTCATCTCTCAAATAAGACAACATCGAACATCGAACATCGAACGGATGCGAAGATGCGGCTTTCCCTCGTTCGGAGTTCGATGTTCGGTGTTCAGCGTTCGATGTTTCTTCATGTTCATGGAAATAACACCCACACTTCATCCAGCGAACCCAGGTTCGCCGCCAATTTCACCCGCGCCTCCAGGGAAAGCCCGTAATCCACCTGGCGCGAATCGGCAATTTGCCCAATCGGAATTCCCCCCGGAAAATAACCGCCGAGCCCGCTCGTGATCACCGACTGCCCCGGGGAAAGCTTCGCGCTCTTGTTCAAAAAACCGAGCGTCACCAGCGAGTTATCCAGCGGATCCGTCGCGCCGATCACTCCCGTGTCACCCGTCTCCACCACCTTCGCCGCCACCTTGCAATTGCGGTCGCCGATCAGCACCACCGTGGAACTGGTCAGGCCGACGGCCGATACCCGTCCCACGAGACCCTCCGGCGTGAGCACGGGAAGGTTGTTGCTCAGCCCGTCCAGCGAGCCTTTGTCAATCTGCACCGTCCTCCACCAATTCGACGGGTCGCGCACCACGACCTTGGCCAGCTTCATTTTCCAGGGCCTCGTCTGCTTCCAGGCGATCAGCTGCCGGAGCCGGGCATTTTCGCGGGCAATCTCCTGGCCCTGCATGGCCTGCACGCGCAAATCCTGGTTCTCACGGCGCAACGCGTCGTTTTCCTTCAATAACTCCTTCCGCGTCGTGATGGCATCGCCCGCCTTGTTCGCCAGCTGGTCGGAGGAATTAGTCAGGCCGAAGAGCGGAAGAAACAAGCTGCCGATGGCCAGTTTCAGGCGTGCGGTTGTATGGCTGGGCAGATTCAAAAGAATCAACGTCAACAGGAGCACGACGCCCAACGCTATATAATGTGACCGCTTAAACATTCTATTGCAGCGGCGGTCTGTGACCGCCGCCATTGTAGCGCCGGTCTGAGACCGTCGCTAACCACGATGCGGAGAAACGCGGGGGGAACTATTTGGAATTGGAAGAGACGCGCTTGAGAAATTGAAGTTCCTGCAAAACCCTGCCCGTGCCTTCGGCCACGGCGCTCAGCGGATCATCGGCGATGTGCACCGGCAAGCCGGTTTCTTCGGCGACGAGTCGGTCAATGCCGCGCAACAGCGCGCCACCTCCGGCCATGACGATCCCTCGGTCCACCAAATCGGAGGACAATTCAGGGGGACAACGTTCCAATGTAATGCGGATGGACTCCAATATCTGGGAAAGCGGCTCTTGCAGGGCTTCGCGTATTTCCTCGGAGCGAATGTTCAGGGTTTTCGGTAATCCTGCGCTCAAATCGCGGCCCTTCACTTCCATCGTTAATTCCTGCTCCAGCGGAAAGGCAGAGCCAATTCGAATTTTTATTTCTTCCGCCGTGCGTTCACCAATCATCAGGTTGTAGGCACGCTTCATGTGCGCGACGATCGTCTCGTCAAATTCGTCTCCGCCCACCCGCAGGCTGCGGCTGAAGACAATACCGGCCAGGGAAATAATTGCGATCTCGCAAGTCCCGCCGCCGATGTCCACGATCATATTGCCCGCAGGCTCATGCACTGGCAGCCCCACCCCGATGGCCGATGCCATGGGCTGTTCAATCAGGTAAACTTCCCTCGCGCCCGCATGAGTTGCGGAATCTTTCACAGCACGTTTTTCCACCTCGGTAATTCCCGAGGGCACGGCGACGACGACTCGCGGTGCAATGAGCTTGCGGTGATGGACCTTTTGGATGAAATGGCGGAGCATGGCTTCGGTGATTTCGAAGTCCGCGATCACGCCGTCTTTCATCGGCCGAATGGCCACGATGTTTCCCGGCGTGCGTCCCAGCATCCGTTTGGCTTCATCACCAACGGCCAGGACGTTTGTCGTGCCCGCCTGAATCGCGACCACGGAGGGTTCGCGTAGCACAATCCCCCGGTCTCTTACGTACACGAGAGAATTCGCTGTCCCTAGGTCAATCCCAATGTCATTGGAAAACAGGCTTTTAACTTGTGCAAACATGAAATGTTGCCTAACGCCCGCAAGATTAAGAGCCTTTAGCGAACAAGGTCAAGTTATTAACAATGCTGGTGCGCCGAAACGTCCCACCCCCTCAAAATCCTTCGAATTAGAAGGCTGGGGTGAGAATTCCCCTTAACCAATTGCGCCCATTGAACCCCGGAACCGACGCAACACCCCGAGATCTCTTCTCCCCAAAAGGAGGAAAGGGCCCGGGGTGAGGAGGCACGCAGCGTTCAGGGGACGAAGTCTCTGTTTCAAATTCCGGAGCTCAGTTATGGCAACCACTACAAACCCCATTCTGGAGACACACTGGTCATTTTTTGCCCCGGTGTAAAATCCGGAAAAGACCTGAGGCCTATCGGGTCATCCCGTCGTTGCCCTTTTAAGTGCCACAGTCTAAACCTTTCCAGTGAACTCCGTCTACCGGCCCAACCCGCCCCCACTGTCCCCAGGGGCGCTCCTCTCCCTGACGCCGGAAGCCGACACCCAATCCGCCAACCGGGGCCCGCGCGTTCCCAAAATCCTCGTTGTGGACGACAACGTCGTCGTCCTCAAAACCATTTCCATCAAACTCAAATCGGAAGGCTACGAAGTCCGCACCGCCATGGACGGCTCAACCGCCGTCAGCTGCGTCCGCCGCGAAAAACCCGACCTCATCATCCTCGACATCAATTTCCCGCCCGACACCGGCAGCGCCGGAAACGTTTCGTGGGATGGCTTCATGATCCTCGATTGGTTGCGGCGCATCGAAGAAGCCCGCGACACCCCGATCATATTTATCACCAGCGGAGAATCGGCCAAATTTCGCCAGCGCGCGTTGGACGCCGGAGCCATTGCCTTTTTTGAAAAACCGGTCAACCACGAAGAAATGATGAACGTCATCCGCCACACCCTCGGCGACCCACCTTCCTTTTCGCCGCCGCCCGCCACCTGACCTTTTCGTCACCCCCCCGTCCTCCTCCTCCTCCCCGTCCTCGAACCCCTGGGACCGCGATTTCAATTGGTCGTTGTTCGACGCATTTGGAAAATGAAACCCCTCCTGCAATTTGAAAAACGGGGAGCACACGTCTCCGGCGTGTGCTTTGCGGCGTCTCGCCGCAAATTCGTCTCACCATTATCCGAACCATCCGGAGCCCCGGAGAGGCGTCATATGAATTATAGTAGCGCTCAGCATCGCCGTTATCATTTTCCGCAGTGTAGATCCGGGCAATGTTGTTATGACGGCCGGTGCCCTGATTTATTTGGTGGTTGGTGTTTGCGTTCTCCCGCTCGCTATATTTCTGGGTTTTATTCCCGGTCCTGATGTATGTCCAGTCGAAGCGTTCGAATGAATTGCTCGAAATCGTGGAGCGGAATACTCGCCAGACTGCCGTGAACGAGGAGAGACCATCGCCGCCCGCGCGAGGACGGAGCCATTGTCAGGCTGATGCCAATGATGGGAATTTTTGCCGCGGGTCCGTACTGTTGCGCATGGATTGGGACTTGCAATTGTTCTGAAGGCTGATCTGGGTTCGGAATTCACGGTATTTTCCGCGCAGGGTACCAACGCGCCACTGCTCGCTTTCAACGGTCTAATCTTTGATGGAAACCAATACGCAATGGCAGCGACGTTTGGGACGTTTAAGGGCGGCTTTGGTGGAGTCTATGGCGCAATTATTCCCGCAATCATAGCCAGTCTGCCACAGTTGAGCATTGCTCATTCGGGGACAAATGTCATTTTGACGTGGCCAACTAATGGAATTAGCTACACATTGCAATCCGCAACAAATTTAGTTAGCCCGTCAGTTTGGGGCAATGTTTCCCCGTCGTCCGTCATCGTTAATGGCAAGAACACGGTGACTAACGGCATCTTAAGTCAAGAGATGTTTTATCGGCTAAGCCAATAGTGGCGCGGAGGTGGCGACAGTCTGGAATATCGAGCGGGTCCAAGTGGATGTTATTCAAGGAAATACTGCCGACGCGCCTGTTGCAAATTGGCTACGACATTTTGCACCTAAACAGACATGCTGATGCCCTTCGTTTTGTTTCGATGGTCCTCGCCTCCAAGTGCGTGAAAGTCGTTGTGTGAAACAACGTCGTCAACTTCTAAGTCGTAGGAGCCGATCAGCTCAAAAACCACAAATTCACCCTCTTCGGTCAGGGCTGCGAACATTCCTCTCGATGGGTTGGACACTTTAATCGTGGCTTCCTTTATTAAAAGATGGTGCCAGAGGAGGGAATCGAACCCCCGACCAAAGGCTTATGAGTCCTCTGCTCTACCCCTGAGCTACTCTGGCAACCGCCGAAATATTTCGCGGATAATCGGCCCGTGTCAAACGGAATGATATTTTAATAATTTATTTCGAGGAAGCGAGCGGTAAATGCCGAACGAATAATCTGCCACCGCGCCGTAGCGCAGCGAAGGCGGGTTACTGCGGCAATACCAATCGGTAGTAAGTCTGCGCGCTGCTGTTCGTCACCAATAAACTTGCCATCGGCACGCCGTTGGTCACGGTGGTCCAGTTGGGCGATGAAAGATTCGTCGTCGTTTGCACCACGTAATTCAGCGCCCACGACGGCCATGACACCAGGGTTTGGCCGCCAATCTGCCCAACGACTGGCGTAATGGAAACCGGCGGACTGACAATCAGCGCATAGATCGCGCCGCGCGTGGTGCCGAGGGGGCTGTACGTTGTGCCGTACATGGCGCCACTCGCTCCCTGCACCGGTCCCTGGACCAGGCCTGCGCTCGGGGCGCCGCCGGTGGCGGGAGTCTGTTGAAAAGCAGATAACAGTTCGTAGCCGCTGCCATCCTGATTTATTTTAAACACGGTTCCACCTGTATTCGTCGACCCATTGATGGTCGTGCCGTAAAAAAATCCTCCAATGCCGGCTGCCAGTCCGGCCTGGGGAAATTCGCCGTCCCCGGGAAACGACCCGTCGTTAAAGTTGTGCACGACCTGAAAATTATTGCCGTTCGTGTCCACACGGAAAATGGATCCGAAACCACTGCCACCCTCGCGGGCCACGCCGTACAGAAAATCATTCGTCGATTGGATCAATCGCCCAACGGTATTCGAGCCATCAACCCCATTGAATGCATGCAGCGTGGTGTAGCCGCTCCCGTCCTTGTTGACTTTAAAAACACTCTCGAGCGTCGTCCCATAAATCCCGCCGTCGTGCCCCTCCAGCAGCCCCGACAGGGTCCCCTCGATGGCGTTGGTCAGCACCGTGTAGCCGCCGCCATTTGTATTCATCTTGAAGATCACGCCTTCCGTCGTCATTCCATACAGCCAGCCGTCGGATGCCTGAAGAAGTGTCGCCACGGGCATCCTGTCGTTTTGAGAATTGTCAAATCGATGCAGCACCTGATAACTGCCCCCGTCCTCCGCGAGTTTGTATACTGTCCCCAATTCACTATCGCCGCCCAGAAAAGTGGCTCCGTAAAGAAAGTGGTCCGTTCCCAACGTCAAAGTGACGTCGACATCGCTGATGGTCATTCCGCCGTCGGGATCGTCGCTAAACGTGTGCAATACCTGAAATCCGCTGCCGTCCTGGTTGATTTTGAAAATCGTCCCGCCCGCATTGACGCTTCCCTTGCCGAACGCATCCGTCACCCCGTAAAGCGCGCCATCCGAACCGACCACCAGGCGGCACCTGGGAGAACCGCCCGTCACCGAGGCATTCGTGTTGGCAAAAGAATAAATGACTGTTTCAGCAACTGGCAATGCACCAGCCGGAAGGGCCCCGCAAAGGCACGCGACCATGAGCAGTGACCGCGGATGCTGCGCGGAACGTGAAGTGAACTGTGAAAACGTCTTCCGCAGTACACCCAAACAATATCCGAATAATGTTTTTTTCATTTTGAGTGGTTTTTCTTTGGCCCCAAAGAACGGCTTAAGAATGGGGAGCAACCGTGGGATTCGTTTCATGAGTGTTCATACCGCCTGTTCGGTGTCAAGGAAAACGCCGATCGGGAATCGAGGGGTCTCACAAATCGTCTTTGCCTCAATCGTCTGCGAGATGAACATACTTGCTCGCATATTTCACATTTCAGTGTTAGACTTCGTTACGTAGCACCAAACCCTAAAACCGTAACCATCGGAGGCAAAATTATGGGTATGGAATTCTGGCTCATCCCGGTGCTGGCGATGCTTGTCGCCGGCGTGGCAGTGTTCTACATGGTCATTCGTCATCAGGGCGGTTCCGGCGCTCGCGGCGAAGGCCACACCGTTGTCGACAAACCCGCCGTGGAACAAAAGTCACAGGCAGGGTGGAACTACTATAAGTAAAGCCTTCGGCTGAACCGCCTGGCGACAGCTGCTCTTGCGTATTTTACGCCGGTGTGGCAACGCGGAGGGACATTTTTAACCAGCCTTTTTTTGAAATTCCTTTGCCGCGGTGTAAATTCCTTGCTGTGAAAAAGTCCCCTTGCCATTCTCGCGCCCATGATTCTCGCAGGTGATATCGGCGGCACGAAAGTTAACCTTGCATTCTTTACGGAACACCTCCGCACGGCGCCCGAACACCTGGAGTCCTATCCCAGTCGCGATTACGGAAGCCTCGAGGAAATCGTCCAAAAATTTTTGAGCGAGCGAAAGCTCAAGGCCGAGTACGCCTGCTTCGGCATCGCCGGCCCCGTGAAACACGGCCGCGTCGCTGTCACGAATCTTCCATGGATCGTCGTTGATAAAGATATCAAGCACGCCCTCCATCTCAAACACGTCTGGATCATCAACGACCTCGAAGCCAATGCTCACGGTGTTCACGGCCTCACTCCCGGGGATTTTGTGGTGTTGAATAAGGGTGAAGAAGACGCAATTGGGAACGCCGCCATTATCTCAGCCGGCACAGGCCTGGGTGAAGCCGGGCTTTTTTGGGACGGCAACCGCCATCTGCCGGTCGCTTCCGAAGGCGGCCACTCCGATTTTGCTCCCCGCACGGATCTTGACATTGAGTTGCTAAATTATTTGCGCAAGCGCTTCGGCCAGGTCGATTGGGAAGCCGTGCTTTCGGGCCCGGGCCAGTTCCACATTTACGAATTTCTTCGCGACGTGAAAGGCGGCAAGGAACCCGCCTGGCTCGCCACTGAATTGCGCAGCGAGGAACCGCCCCGGGTGGTCACACGTGCGGCGTTGGAAAAAAAATCCGACCTCTGCATGCGTGCGCTGGACCTGTTTGTGGATTATTACGGCGCGGAAGCCGCGAATCTTGCGCTCAAAGTTCTCGCCACCGGCGGCGTGTATATCGGCGGCGGCATCGCGCCGAAGATCATCGAAAAATTGCAGGACGGGAGTTTCATGAAGGCGTTCGTCGGTGCCGGCCGGATGAAAAACCTGCTCGCCGCCATGCCGGTGCGTGTGATCATGAACGACAAGACCGCGCTCATCGGCGCGGCGCGTTTTGCGGCGATGAAATCCGGCAAAATCCTGTAGCAGCGCTCCATGAGCGCCGCTCGAATTCATACGTGTGAAAACCGTCCTGCGCATCATCGCAGCCGCATTGGTCCTTGGTGCGCTGGCATATTGGGCTGCCACCGGCGCGAATCGCGGGTGGACCAAGACCAGCGTTCCGGTCAAGACACTGGATGAAGTCACTGGGATTGAGGGCATCTTGTATAAGAAAAAATTCGTGCCGGGCGTTGATTTTCTTGCCGTGGCCGGGGTGATGGGCGCGATTTTCCTGGGAGCTTCATTTTTATTTCGAACAAAACGGCCTGCCCAAACATCCAACGACAAAGCCAGTCCATCGATATGAGAACCCAACTGACCATCTTGCTTGCCGCCCTCGGCATTATCGGCACCGCGTTCGCCGCTCCGGAAACCTTTGATTTCAAGGATCCCAAAGGCGTCAATAATGCCGGATTCAGGGTGGACGCCCCGCTGGAGGCCATCAACGGCAGCGCCAACGGTGTCAGTGGCACGGTCTCGTTCGATCCGGAAAATCCGGGCGCGACCAAGGGCAAAATCGTTATCGCCGCGAATACGCTCATGCTTCCGAACACGATGCAGCAGGGGCACATGCGCGGCCCGATGTGGATGGACGTGGCGAAATATCCGGAAATCAGTTTTGAAGCGAAAGAGCTGCGCAACGCGAAGACCGACGGGGATGTTACAACGGCTGACGCGGTGGGCACGTTTACGTGCAAAGGTGTTTCGAAGGATATGACAATCCCGGTGAAGCTCACTTATTTGAAAGACAAACTCGGGGAGCGCGTGCCGAATATGAAAGGGGATTTGCTGGTGATCCGTTCGAACTTCAGCATCAAGCGGAGCGACTTCAACATTCAGCCGGGCAAGATGGAAGACAAGGTCTCCGACGAAATCGATTTGACACTGAGCATCGCGGGCGCGTCCGGCAAATAGGGTTGGTTGCGCGGCTGTCTCCATTATCATCTTTTGTCCGCATCGTCCGGTTGGTCGGCCTCGAAGAATTTTCCCACGCGCCACAACACAAAAGCGACGCCCGAAAGAACGATCACCGCCGCGATGGTTCCGATGGTGACGTCGGAACGGTTTTCATGTGAAGTGTCTTTGATGCCGATGAGGAAATAACCGAGCATGCACGCGATTGCCGCGGCCACCACCAAAACCGCGCGCCGCCGTTTCTCCGCGTGAAGAACCATCCGCAAAAACAGCGCCGTCAGAATTCCGCCCGTGACGAACGCGATGACCGTCGCCACGGAAAAGCGAATCTGAATCGCCGGATTCACCTGCTTAAGCGAGGCGAGAAATCCCGCCATCACTCCAATGCTCAGGCTGCAGACCCACATCACGAGTTTCTCGAAGTCACGACCGTCTTTTGAATCAGCGGGAGCCGGTGGATTTGTGCTCGTGTTCATGCGTCATTCTACCATAACGGCCTTCGGATTCAAAAGCTCGCGCATAATATCGTTTCAACTTCTGCACGCCATAAGCAGTGCCAAGGATTGTCGTTCTACCGCGGCGCGGCGCGGACTTCCAAAATCTCAACCGGCCGCTGCGCCGGCGTGAGCTGCAAGCCGAGCCGTTCCTTAGCGGCGGCGACAACGGCCTCCGGGTCTGGGCGGAATTGCTCGGATTCCGGCTTTGCCAATTCCGCCGCCAAGCGCTTCGCATTTTCGAGGGCTTGGCCCGTTTTCAATTCTTCCGGCAACGCGCTGATCCAGTCGCCGTTGGGATTGGCGTCGATGGCCTTCCAGGCTCTGCGGTCCACGGTCTCTTCCAATTGCTCGGCTGGCGAAAGTTTCCATTTCATGTCCACCTGGAAATATCCGCTCAAGCCCGTTTCATCAAAAACCGGTTTGCCCAGGGCCGCTTCCAAATCATTCGCCACGCCTTCAATCGTTCCGCCGCTCGACCGGAACCCGCCGCGCATCTGGCCGCCGCCGCCGGGCTTCTCGACTCTTCTCAAACCGGGGGCGTTGGTGTTCACTTCGGTCAGAATATAAACGGGCATTTCTTTCGTGAGTTGCGTTACATCCAGTTGGAATGTGGTGCGAAGCGCCTGAACGAATTCGTCCCGCAAATCATTTTTCTGACCGGGTGCAGCGCGCAGCTTGAAATCGTAGTAGCCTTCGGGGAGTTTGCAGTGGACGATCATCCTGCAGTCGCTTTTGTCGAAAACCGCGTGCAGCGCCGACTCGATCGTGGCGATTTTTCCCTCAAACCCATTCGTGTCTTTGGACCACATGCAAATCGGTCCGCGAATTTGCGCGGGCATCTTGTGCTCGCGGATCGAAATCTCAAAAAGCGCCGGCGCATCATTGAGCGCGACGGTTTGCGGGGATTTATCGACAGTGTAAACCTCCGGTTCGGGCAGGGAACATTTCTTCCCGGCCAGCACTTCATTAAGATTCTCCGGTTTAATCGCAGCCGGATGAGAAATCGCTGCAATATGCCCAGTGGCATCCACGATGACTGCGTGGGGAATCCCCTCCACATGATACGCCTTGTCCAGAACTTCGTAATCGTCGATGCCGACAGACGATTTAAGCGGGTGATTTTTCAGAAAGTTCCGCACCACGTCTTCGTTCTCGGACGTCACCGAAATAAAAACCACCGGCTTGTCCTTAAACCGGTCCACCAAATCGTTCAAATGTGGGATGGCTGCCACGCATGGGCCGCACCACGTGGCCCAAAATTCGAGCACCACCACTTTCCCCTTCAGTTTTTCCCAGCTTAATTCCGAGGCCGGCGCGCCTTGTATCGTTTTGGTCAAAACGAGCGGCGGCGGAACCTCGCCGATTTTGGGGCCGCCGGGACCGGCAACTGCGAAACAATGAAGCGCAAAAAACCAAATGCAGCAAAAGACGATCGAGAGAATTCGAAGGCGCATCGTCATAAAAATATTTTGCCCGGATTCAAAATTCCGTTCGGATCCAGCGCGCGGCGCAGTTCGCGCATCACGCGCATTTGGGCCTGTCCGGCAAACTCCGGCAAAAACGCTTTCTTGGCAACGCCAATGCCGTGCTCACCCGTAATCGTCCCGCCCAGCCGAATCGCTTCCGCAAAAATTTCCTTGAACGCCTCCTCCACGCGATGCATTTCGTCCTTGTTGCGTTCGTCGGTCAAAAAGGTCGGGTGCAAATTGCCATCACCCATGTGGCCGAACGTGCCGATGCGCAATTGATATTTCTTCGCGACGGATTCTACGAAGCGAATCATCTTCGCCAGTTCGCTGCGGGGCACGGTGGCGTCTTCCAGGATGGTGGTGGGTGCCACGCGCGCGAGCGCTGAGAAGGCGCTCCGGCGCGCCATCGCGAGCTTCGCCGCCTCCGCGTCATCTTTCGCCACGCGAATTTCCAGCGCGCCGTTTTTGCGGGCGAGTTCCTCCATTTTTGCGGCTTCGTCGGCGACGGCCGCAGCGTGCCCGTCCGTTTCCATCAGCAGCAACGCCTCACAATCGAGCGGCAGCCCGATCTTCGCGTAATCCTCGACGCAATGAATGGTGGTGCGATCGAGAAACTCCAATGTGCAGGGAATAATTTGCGCCGCGATGATATCCGAGACCGTCTGTGCGGCCTGATCCATCTGCGCGAACGTGGCCACGAGCGTTTTTTTTGCGGCAGGTTTGGGAATCAATTTCAACAGCACCTTCGTGATGACGCCGAGCGTGCCTTCCGAGCCGATAAATAAATCCTTCGTTGAATATCCCGCCACGTCCTTCACGCATTTGTTGCCCGTCCACATGACCTCGCCATTCGGCAGCACCACTTCGAGGCCCATTACGTAATTGCGCGTGACGCCGTATTTCAACCCGCGCAAGCCGCCGGAATTTTCCGCCACATTGCCGCCAATAGTGGAAATTTTCATGGAGCCGGGGTCGGGCGGATAAAATAATCCGGCGGCGTTCGCGGCGTCCGAAACCGATTGGGTTGTGACACCTGTTTCCACGAGTATCGTGAGATTGGCGCGGTCCAGTTCGAGAATTTTGTCCATCTTTACCAGACAAAGCACGATGCAATCCGTCACGGGCAAACTGCCGCCGCTGAGGCCGGTGCCGGAGCCGCGCGTGACGACGGGCGTTTTGGTTTCATTGGCGAGTTTGAGCATGCGTGCTACGTGTTCCGTGTTCCGTGGGAACACAACACATCCCGGCATTTGTTTGAGCGCGGCGGTGCCGTCGAAGGAGTAGGGGATGAGGTCTTCCTGGGTGGTGAGGACGTTTTCGGGGCCGAGGAGTTGCTGAAGGTCGGAAATGATTTTTGGTGCGAGCGGCATGTGAGGCGAGGATGTTTTAGAAGGGGGCAAGTTCCAAGTTCCAAATTCCAGGTTCCAATCTATGGGTGGGGGGGTGCTTCAATTTGGTTCAACCTGGTTCAACCTGGTTCAACCTGGTTCAACTCGGGTGTTTTTGAATCTTTGGGGGCGGGTGGCCGGGTTGGGAGGGATTGAAAAAATTCGAGCAGGCTTTCTTCGTAAGCGCGCTTTTCTTCCCGGGCGAATTCTTTTTGCTGTTGCTCGGATTGCCAGCGTTCCCAGCGGATTTGCGCGTAGCGGGCAGAATGGGCGCCATTCTGAAAGCGGGACAGTTCACGGGACAGTTCCTGGAATTTGGTCCAACGTTTTTCAGGGTCTTCGATGGCAGTGAGTTCGCGGGTTTGGCGGGCGAGTTCGACGGCGGCAAGGCGTGAAATATGGTCGCAAATGAGACCGTCGTATTCCTGTTCCTGCAAATCGCAGGACTCTCCGATCATGAGGCGGAGTTGGTTGTGAGCTTCCTGATGCCGGAGCCAATCGGCGTAGCCGCCGGCGCGCCAATGCGAGAGGTTGGATTTGCTGATGGGTTGGCCGCCGAATTCGACTTCAAGGACGGCCTGGACGTCAGGAAGGCCGTTGAGCCATTCGAGGAGTTTGGAGCCGGTCCAGCCGTCTTCGAGGAGGCGGTTGAGTTCTTGGCGGATGGTTTTGGGGAGACGAGCGATTTTGCCGGTGCGTGTGTTCATAATTTTAACCACGGATGGACACAGATAAACACGGATGGGGAGGGGATTGCGTTCACCCCCGTCCGCCTCGTTTACCGGTCGTTTCCGTTTCATTCGTGTGATTGAAACAGAGAATTTTTGGGCAGAAAAACTTACGGTAAGTATTTAGTTGTAAGTCGTTGTGGGGTAATTTAATCCAATTAAAAAAACTGCCAAAAATGGTCGAAAATGACATGTTTTTTGGGCGGAGATTTTTGGCCGCAGAGGCACCGAGTGGAGATAGATTTGGAGGTGCGGTTCCAGCATTTCCTTTTTTGTCATTCGCCTTTCAGCCGGGGCGAATGACAAAAAGTGGTTTCAATGGATTGTTACCCGGGGCAGCTCGCGGCGCGAGCAACCCCGGGCTAAGAGACGGAACTCCGTTGGAGTTCGAAAAATGGCGTCGACTGACGTCGGCTGCTGTGAGAAAAACAGGGTGAAAATAGTTCTTGTACGATTTTGCAAATCTTGGTACGCGTTCGTACATGGTCCAAATTATTACGACTCCGGTTCGGAAAAATCCCACGGAATTTACTCTCACGCTCGACGATTGCATTCGCGGTATGGGGCGTCTGCCGAAAGATTCGGTGGATGTGGTGGTGACGTCGCCGCCGTATAATTTGGGGATCAAATATGGCGAGTATGATGATCACCAGCTTCGCGATAATTATTTGCAATGGTCGCTGCATTGGGGGGCGCAGGTGCAGCGGGTGCTGAAGGAGAAGGGGTCGCTTTTTCTGAATGTCGGGGCGTCGCCGTCGAATCCGCTGTTGCCGCATCAGTTGATTTTGGAGATGTCCAAACTGTTCACGCTGCAAAACACGTTTCACTGGATTAAATCAATTACGGTGGAGACGCGCGCGGGGGAGCAGATTTCGGTGGGGCATTTCAAACCGATCAGTTCGCATCGGTATGTGACGGATTGCCACGAGTATGTTTTTCATCTGACGAAGACGGGCAATACGCCGCTGGATCGCTTGAGCATCGGGGTGGCGTATGCGGACAAGTCGAATATCAAGCGATGGGGGCACACGAATGGGCATGACAAGCGGTGTCGCGGGAATAATTGGTTTGTGCCTTACAAAACGATTCGCAGCCGGGAGGAACAGCGGCCGCATCCGGCGACGTTTCCGGTGGAGTTGGCGGAGCAATGCATCAAGCTGCACGGCATCACGTCAGGGCTTGTGGTGATGGATCCGTTTTTGGGGATTGGAAATGCGGCGGCGGCGGCGAGGAATAGCGGGGTGGCGCGGTTTATTGGGTTTGAGATTGATAAGGGGTATTTGGCGGAGGCGAGGGAGTTAGTTGTGAGTTAGGGAGTTTACGAGTTAAAGAATTTAGGAATGGCGATTGATGATTGCCGATTGGGGCGGGGTTTACGCAGGCATGGGTGCAAAATGATGCCCTCGGACCGAACTTTCAGAGCATGGCGATATCGAGCCCATGGTCGTTTCAGACAAGTCTTGTTGGTGGCTACAATACTGTGGGCGTTGACGCCATTGGAGGTGACGGGCTGGCTGGGCAAGGTTATTCCCGCATCTATTACAAACAACGGACGCCATTGACGCTGACCATCAACGGGCGGGGCAAGGTCATACCGAATCTGGATGGAAGAATTCTGGAAACGACTGTGATTTACCAGATGCTTGTTAAACCGAATCCCGGGTACGCCTTTGCGGGTTGGACTGGTGATTTGACCACAAACCGCTCCACACTGAATTTTGCGATGGCTAGCAACCTGGTGTTGCAGGCCAATTTTGTGCCGACGCCGTTTACTTCTGCTGCCGGCACTTATCAGGGAGTGATTGCGTCAACGGGAGCAACCCAGGACTCGGTAAATTTCAAGGCGAAAATATCTCGAGACGGGACATTCACGGCGAAGATTCAACTAAGGAACGCCACCTACGGAGTAAATGCGAACTATGCGCTTTCGGGTGCGTTTTCGGCAGATGGGTCGTATTCCGGTTCGTTTTATCGGAAGAAACTCTCCGGTTACCCCGTCAACCTTCAATTGCAGTTGGATATCAACGGCCGGACAATCAGTGGCACGATTGCCGATACGTTTGTGAATTGGACGGGGGAACTGACGGCCACGTATTTGAAACCTTGAATTTGTGTTTCCAGCCCCACCTGCTTGATATGGTGCGGGTGTTTGGCGCAAGCGAGAGAGACTCAGTTGTGAGTTTGAGAGAAAAGGGTTAAGGTTTACCCGCATTTTCCTCAGCTTGGCTGAGCGGCATTTCCAGGGTGAAGACGGCGCCGAGGTCCGGGCCGTCGCTATGAACGGTGAGTATGCCGCCGATTTCCTTCGCGGCGATGACGCAGCTGTGCAGGCCGAAGCCGTGTCCGTCTTTTCGCGTGGTGAAGCCCTGGCCGAAAATGCGGGGCAGGTTTTCTTTCGGGATGCCCATGCCGTTGTCGGTGACGGTGACGCGGACGAATCTTTGCGGGAGTTCCTGGACGCGGACGGTGACAAGTTTATCCTTTTTGGACGAACCGTCGCAGGCGTATTTGGCGTTGCTCAAGAGGTTGCCGAGAATTTGCAGGACTTTATGGCGGTCGACAAAAACGATCGGTGAAACTTCAAACTCACGCAGCACTTTGACGTCGTGGCGGACGTAGGCGCCGCTGTGGATGTTGATGGCGTCCTCGATGATGTCCACGAGCGGGGTTTTTTCGACCACGCCGGCCACCTTGGCGTAGTTCTGCTGCATCGCGACGATTTGTTTGATGTGATCGATTTTAAGGACCAATTGGTCAATTTCGGACCGGAGAGCTCCGCGTTCCTCTTCCAGATTTCCGGCGAGGAGAGTGAGAAACTCCACGATTTGCGTTCCGCGGGGGTCGGTCGTGAGAAAATTCGGCAGGTCGTTTTTGCGTTCCTGCATGAGTTTGGCGATTTCGGTGAGGCGATTGATTTTGAATTTATTCAACCGGTCGAGGATGACCGTGGCCGCGACGTTGACGTTGTTGAGGACGTTGCCGACATTGTGAAGCACGCTCGTGGCGACTTCGGCCATGCCGGCAACACGCGAGGCGCGCACGAGGTCTTTGTGGATGGTATCCAGTTTCCGCTCGGCCTCCTTCATGGGAGTGATGTCGCGCCCGATGCCGATGAGGCCGATGATGGTGCCGTCCTCGGCGCGCATGGGAAGTTTGGAGGTGATTATCCAGCGTTTGTCGCCGTTTTCGAGGGGAACGTATTCTTCCCGCCAGAGAACAGGCAGGCCTTTTTTGAGGACGGCCTGGTCGTCGGCGACGTAGTGATCGGCCAGTTCCTTGGGAAAGAGGTCGTAGTCGGTTTTGCCGATGATATCGGCTTCGCATTTGCCGCCGATGTTCCGGACATCGCTCGGATTGCTCATGGTTTTCCGGCCTTCGATGTCCTTGGCGTAAATGGCGTCAGGCAGGCTGTCGATCAAGGTTCGAAGAATGAGGCGTTCCTTGTTGAGGGTATATTTTGCCTGCTCGTGCCGGACGATTTCATGTTTGAGATATTCAATGGTGGCGGCCATCTCCTCGTTTTTCTTGACGAGCTCGGTGAGGGAGGGTTGCCCGCGGGTTGCGGCTGAAGGCGACTGTCGTTTTTCAGTTTCCATATTTGGGATGAAGCTGGTTGCGGGCCAATCCGGTGTTCATTTTGCGGTCTAAACTCTTGACCTACAGGCGATGAATCCGCGTTTTCCTTCCGGGTCAATTGAAGACATAAGCCGCCGGGAATGCAACCCACGAAAGTTGTTGCAATTGCGCCAATAAGGGGCAGTGTCCCCTCTGGTTTTGACGGTGAAAAATACGCAAAACAACGCTTGCAAAGTCGGCGGGGCGGGACTACGCTTTGCGCTCTTTTTGGGAAAAACCCCAATTTTGTGGCACATTGCCACAGTTTGAAACGATTGATTTATGTCAGTTAAAATTCGCATGAAGCGGGTCGGCACGAAGAATTTGCCGGTTTTCCGCATTGTTGTAGCCGACGGCCGCAGCCCCCGCGATGGCAAGTTCATCGAGGAGATTGGCACGTATCAACCGCTCAAGAAGGGCGATAATTTCACCCTGGACATGGACCGCGCCAATTACTGGATCAGCAAAGGCGCCCAGCCCAGCGATACCGTGGCCAGCTTTCTGAAGAAAGCCGGCAAGGCCGCCCAGGCAGCCTGAAATTAAAAATGCAAAGTGCAAAATTAGAAGTGCAGGGCTCGTCACTCGCGCCTTTAACATTTTTAATTTTTAATTTTTAATTATCTATGCAGGCCTTTCTCGAGTACGTCGTTAAAGGGCTGGTGCAACACCCCGACGCGGTCACCATCACACCGGTCGAGCGCGAGGGGACGACGGTTTATGAACTGCGGCTGGATCCGCAGGACGTCGGCAAGATCATTGGCCGGCAAGGCATGACGATCAACGCGATCCGGTCGCTGTTGCTCGCCGGCAGCGCGAAAAAGGGAATGCGCTGCACGGTGGAGATTGTGGAAGACAGGACTTGAATCGTTCTCGTGCTCGATCTCGTTATCGTCCTCGATTGCGAGAACGAGGATGAGGACGAGGACGATTAAGTGAAAATCGACGTGCTCACTTTGTTTCCGGCGATGTTCGCCGGGCCGCTGGATGAGAGCATCATCAAGCGCGCGAGGGAAGCGGGGTTGCTGGATTTGAAGATCCACCAGTTGCGGGATTACACCCACGACAGACATAAGACGGTCGATGACCGTCCCTTTGGCGGTGGACCGGGCATGTTATTGAAGCCCGAACCGGTCTTTGAAGCAGTGGAAGCGATTGCGCGGGAGACCACGCGAGTGATTTTGCTCTCGCCCTCGGGCAGGCCGTTCCATCAGGCCATCGCGCGCGAATTATCGCAGCAACCGGATTTGTTGCTCGTCACCGGGCACTATGAAGGGTTCGACGAGCGGATTCGCGAGGAACTGGCGGATGACGAACTCTCGATCGGCGATTATGTGCTGACGAACGGCGCGTTGCCCGCAATGGTCGTGATTGACGCGGTGGCGCGGCTCCTGCCCGGCGTGCTCGGCGATGACGAAAGCTCGAAAGAGGAATCGTTCAGCGCGAACGGACCGGCGCTGGAGTATCCGCAATACACACGCCCGGCGGAATTTCGCGGGAAGAAAGTTCCCGAAGTGTTGCTGTCCGGCAACCACGCCGAAATCGCCAGGTGGCGGGCGGCCCAGGCGAAACTGCGAACGAAAGAAAGAAGACCGGATTTAATGCAGTGACGAGTGGCGGGTGACGAGTGACGAGAGCCCGCAATCGCGTCACGGGACACATGACACTCGTCACACAATAGAAATTTATGAACCAGGCATTACTTGAAAAAATTCATTCGGAACAGTTCCGCAAAGAAAAAGCGGAATTCAACGTGGGCGACAGCGTGCGCGTGCACACCAAAGTGGTTGAAGGCGACAAAGAGCGCATTCAGATTTTCGCCGGTGTGGTCATCGGCAAGCGCGGGCGCGGTTTGAACGAGACGTTCGCCGTCCGCCGCATCAGCTACGGCGAAGGGGTCGAGCGCATTTTCCCGGTCCACTCGCCGCGCGTGGACAAGATTGAAGTCGAGCGCAAAGGCTCCGTCCGCCGCGCCAAGCTCACCTACCTGCGCAAACGCCTCGGCAAGGGCGCGACCTTGGTGAAGGAAAAGGAAGCCAAGGCTGAACCCGCCCCGGCGAAGTAAGTCGACAAATCGTTTTTGAATAGCGCCGCGAGCCTGAGAATGGTCCGCGGCGCTAAAATTTTTTCGAGGAAAAGGGGAGCGCGCCCGCCCCGGGCGTTGTGAACCGCGCCCTCGCGGTTCACTCTGGCGCTCGAAAAATTCCGATAGCGTCCATTCTTCCGACAGCCACCGTGCCGGAAGTTATTTTCGGCAATCACTCAAGCTCGGGATTCAGCCTACGGCGCCGGTGATTCATTTTTCGCCGCGGTGGTCGCGATGTCGCGGATTGATGCGTCGCCCGAATAGGAAACCCCGTCAAGGGTCTCCGCTTCCCATCGCTTGCCGCGCAACAAAATTTTCACGGCTCCCAATTCGCTCGTATAGAGGACGGCAACACCGCGCTTCTCCAGACGCTTCCGCAATGTGTGACTGGCGCGGCGCGTGGCGGGCGATTCCGAATCGGCAACAATAATCAGCCGTGGTTGGATCGCATCGAGCAGCGCATCTTTCAAAGGTTCATTCTGCTCCGGCAATCCGGCCACGACAATGTCCGCGCGCAAATCCCCGGCGCGTTCCAGCAGCGCCTCCTGCCCGGGTCGGCCCAGGTTCGAGAGCAATAAAATGCGCGCTGCCGGAAAGGCGCCGCGCAAGACGAGGGCATTGTCATCGGCGCGCGGAAAATGATTTGTCGCGTTTGGATTCAAAACCGCCCAATCTAAAAAGGCGTCGCCGCAATTGATGATCTCACGGCGCGAAGGAGTTTTTTCAAGCGATTGAAGAATGTCGCGATAACCGGGCGAGCGAAAAGGCGCCGAACTGATCGCAACCTTTTCGATGGGCACTAACGATTGCAGATTTTCAAAGCCGCCGATTTCGCGTTCATCGCCATGCGTGAGCGCGATGTGGGGGAGCGCATTCACGCCCTGGCCGCGCAGGTAGGGTTTCATCACGAACTCGACGGAATCGTTGTTGCCGCAGTTGACGAGCAGATCGTTTTCGTCGCCGGGAGCGTCGCAATAGACCGCGCTGCCGCCGTTGAGCGGAAGAATCGTCAAGCGCGTGGCGGCGCGGTGATACGACCATTGGCCAGCCCAAACCGCCACGAGCAACAGGAGCGCGGTGATTTTCCATTTGCGCCATTCAGCTTTGAAAAGCCAGCCCGTGACAGCGCCGAGCAGGATTCCGTAGTAGAGCAAAATGGAGAACAAATTCGGCGGCGCGACATACGCGTAAGCGTGCGGTAAATGGGCGAACCACACGCTGCTCGCGCGAATCCAGTCCATGACGTGCGAGCCGATTTGGTTGAAGAGCATCGCCGCGCCAGGAAGCCACGCGGCAAACAGGAGACTGGTGGCATTGCAGGCGAGCACAACCATGCAAAGGGGCACAGCGACGACGTTTGCCAGCGTGCTCACCGGAGTGAAAATGTGAAAATAGAAAGCCACCAGCGGAATGGAACCGGCCCACGCCGCGAGCGAGGAGAAGAACAGTCCCAGCGTGTAACGCGACGGCTTGAACAGAATTCGCTGCCAGCGCGGGCGCAATGAATCCGGCACAAACGGATCAAATTTCAACCAGCGTTGCACGAGGCCATCGAAGAAGGGCATCAGTTGCAAAATGCAAAACACGACGGCGAAAGAGAGTTGAAAGCCGGCTTGAAAGAGTTGTTGCGGCTGCCAGAGCAGGATGATGAGGGCGGCGGCGTAGAGGGAATTCAGCACATTGCCCGGCCTTTTTAAAATCCACCCGCCAACGACTACAGTGAGCATCACGGCGGCGCGAATAGCGGAGGCGGGCCAGCCGGTGAGCGCAACGTAAAACCAAATGAGCGGCAGCAGTACGAGGCCCCGGATGTTCCGGGGCACGCGGAGCATTCGCAGTGTCCAAAAAAACATTCCGAAGAGGATCGCCAGGCGCAGGCCGTCCACGGCGAAAATATGATACGTGGCGGCTTGAATGAAAGGCTCGGCGGCCTGGTCGGTGAGATAGGTTTTGTCGCCAAGCGCCAGGGCTTGTTCGAGGCGTGGGGACTCGCCATTGGGTGGCAGACCGAGCGCGAGCGCGGATTCGGCCCAGCGCGTAAAGCGATCGCTGAAGGGCGGCGTTTTGGCGGAGTCGAGGACTTGCCAATCGCCGGCGTGCGCGGTTTTGAGGCGGAAATAAATTTCCTGACGTTGGAGGAAGGTGCGGAAATCGAACAGGCCTTCGGCGATGGGCCTGGGTGGCTGTTCGAGGATGCCGTAGATTTGCACTTCTCGTCCGGCGAAGAAATCAGGCGGTAACAGGTCGGAAATATTGGCGACGATTTGGCCGGAAGCGGGTTGCCAGTTGGTGCCGCGTTCGATGGCGGTGACATGGATGCGCGCACTGGTGCTGAACGATTTTTCGGGACCGTAATCTTCGAGGCGCGCGGTGGGCGTTTGCGCGAGCGTTCCGCGGACTGCCACCAGTTCCGGTTTGCCGGAGCAGAGTGCCCGGAGATCAGTCGGTGAATTGACGCTCGTGTGCCAGGCGAAGTTCGTCCACCCGAGGAAAAACACGGACGAGTAGAAAAGGAACGGACGCAGCCGCGAGGTGATTACTGCCCCGGCGGCGAACGCGAGAGAAATCGCAAGGAGGCAGAGCAGGGGCAGCTCGAAATAATTTCCGAGCACCAATCCGCCCGCATAGAGAATCGCCACGATTTCCAGGGGGCGTTTCATGGGCGGCGGGAGGTTAGGACAAAGCAGTTTGGTTGAACAGAGGTTTTTGAAGATCTGCCCCTTGTTCCCCGAGCACCACATCCCCATGAACCGAGATGTCAGGGGAATGATTGTCAGGGGAATAAAATTCATTCCTTTGACAAATATTCCCCTGACAAAACACCCTGGCGGATTCCTTTTCTTCGCGGGCTTCGTTTTTCTTCCAATCCTGATAGCCGCCTTGTCGCCAGTCCGAGAGGTTGGATTTGGTGATGGGTTTGCGGTTGAATTTCGCGGTGAGCAATTCCGCGGTTTCTGGGAGGGCGTTCAGCCAGCTTAGGAGTTCGGGGCCTTGTTTGCCGTTTTCAAGGCGGCGGTTTTGCCGATGCGAAAGTTCATGGGAGTTTTAGGAGGTGAGAGTTTGAGTGAGAGGTGAGAAGGGACAAAAGGGACGAATGGGACTTAGGGGACCGAAGTTTACTTGGCCTGTCATGACCGGTTGATGCCAGGTTTCTGTTCATCAGCGGCGAGTTTTAGCAGGTTTTGTTTTTGCGGAAAAACTTACGATAAGTATTTAGTTGGAAGGTGCTGTGGGATAATTAACTCCGATTAAAAAAACTGCCAAAAAGGGTCGAAAATGACATACTTTTTGCCACAGAGGCGCAGAGGATACGGGAACGACTTGAATTTTTAAGATTTCAAATGCACCGCGCTGGGTTTCGGCGTGGTTTTTTGGGAGCGCGAACTAAAGTTAACTTTATTTTATGCTTTGCGCGAAATGCCAGGAACGGGATTGGCTACAGCGTTGGCTGCAGGCACCTGTTAGGCGACGACCAAAAGCTCTCGCGCGTTCTGATGTGCTGGATCATAGCTGATGTTTTGCGCTCTTACCGTCAGAGTCCGGCCTCTCAAACGCTTTAATGCCTCTGGTGAAATCAAAACGTTGTGTCCGCACAACTCAAAGCGAGGCCATTGGTCAACCTGCCCAAAAGGATAAAAGCCGATCATAAAATACTCACCCTCGAACTTTTCCATGATGCCTCGTGCACCCCGCGTTTCAAACCCAAAAGACAAAAGCAGCGCAGCCTCCATTCCCGGCGGTGGACGTAAAAGGGATATGACCTGCTTTTGTGCTTCCGGCGTCACTTGAAATGGCGCTGACTCGTGCATAGCCGCTTAACAACTATTGAGCGAACTGGCCGTTCGTTGTTCAACGTGTTCGACGTTGACGGGGCTCCAATTCATTTGCCTCACGTTGAATTGCTTATACGCCTTTGCCAGCATGGGTCAATCTGGAAAAACCAATACCGCGAGTGCTCAGTCGGTTTTTCGAATCTCTGTTTTTGGCCACCAGTTGAGGATGCGGCCGAGGGTCCACAGCACAATCATGCCGATGAGGGCGCCGGTGGTGTCGATGAGCACGTCCGTGAACATGGGCGTGCGGGTAGGGACGAAGATTTGGTGGATTTCATCGGTGCTGGCGTAGAGGAACACGATGCCGACGGCGATGGCGGCTTCGCGCCAGCGCCAGGGGCGCGGGTCGTGGCGTGTGGGTTTGCGGACGGCGCGCCAGAGGAGCAGGCCGAGGATGGCGTATTCGGTGAGGTGCGCGCACTTGCGAAAGGCGTGGTGGATGGCTTCGACGTGCGCTTGCGTCATGTGCGGGAAGAGCCAGTGCAACAGCGGTTCGATGATACGGGAGGAGTGCTGGTAGGATTTGGAATCGCTGGAGCCGACAAAGATCAGTGACATCCAGGCAAGGGGCAGGAGCCAGTATTTTATAAACGAACGCGTTTTTGACACGGCGATAAAAAACAAAGTTGGAGACAGGAAGCAAAGTTAAATTTGAGGGGCAGAAGTTAGGAGTTGGAAATGGGATTTTGGAAACGCGGAGAATTTCGAGGACGAGGACGACTGGGAGGAGGGCATTTATTCCATTGCAAAGAGGGAGCGGGTTTGGCAGAGAGAACTCATGCTGAAACTTGGAGTGAATATTGATCACGTGGCAACCTTGCGCGAGGCGCGGTATCGGGGGATGGGACATGGCGAGCCGGATCCGGTGGCGGCGGCGCTGGCGTGCGAGGCGGTGGGGGCGCATGGCATCACGGCGCATTTGCGCGAGGACCGGCGGCATATACAGGATCGCGACGTGTGGAAGCTGCGCGAAAAGATCAAAACGCGGCTCAATCTCGAGATGGCGAATGTGCCGGAGATTGTGGATATCGCGCTGAAGCTCAAGCCGGATATTGTTTGCATTGTGCCCGAGCGGCGGCAGGAGGTGACGACGGAAGGCGGGCTGGATGTGGCGGCGAGTGAAGAGGCGTTGACCGAGACGCGGAAGAAAATGACAGACGCGGGCATCGAGACCAGTTTGTTCATCGCGCCGGCGACGGAGCAAATCGAGGCGGCGGCGCGCACGGGTGCGGAGTTCATTGAATTGCACACCGGCGCATTTGCGGAAAATTTTTATGAGCGGTTCAGCGAGGGCAGGCCCGTTTCAGGAATTCGAGCCGGGGATTTGCCGGAATTGGATCGGTTGATTGCCGGCGCCAAGCACGCGCACAAGCTCGGACTCAAGGTGAACGCGGGGCATGGGTTGAATTGCGAGAACCTGCCGCTGTTATGGCAGGTGCCGCATTTGGTGGAGTTGAATATCGGGCACAGCATCGTGAGCCGGGCGGTGACGGTGGGGCTCAGTGAAGCGGTGAAAGAGATGCTGGAGCTGATGAAGGATTATCGCGGGTGACAGGGCGAAAAGTTCCAAACCTACGGATCAATCTTCATAGGACAACCAGACGTATGAAAGCGTGCCGTCTGGATTTTTTCGAATTCGCCAGTCGCCCTTAGCCTTGTCCTTGTCCGGGTTATTTTTGTCTTTATTCTTAGTCGTATAGTAGGTCGGAAGGTTTTTAGGGATGGCAATTTTAGTCACTTCGCCTCCCGAAATGGTGACCTCGAGTTTTGGGCCATCAACGTAGCACCAGCATCCTCCATAAGCCCCGCCTGCAGGTTTGCTTTCATCATTCTTGTCGATGCCTTTGAAGGATTCCACCCACTCGCATTTGGGGGTTACCTCCTTGCCATTTTCGTCGTAGATTTTAGTGCAACCGCCTGTGGCATCACATACTACAACGGCGGCGTCAGTTCCTTTGGCTTTAACTTTAAGCGTGCACTTCGCCATATAAACGTGGATTCAAAAATCTTATACTATAAATTCGATGAAAAAGGCAAGCTAAAAATAGTTCGTCACCGTTTTTTCATCGTTTGAACTTTGGACAATGGAGTTTGAATTGTTAATTTTTGACCATGCTTTTGTTTCGTGAAAAGGTTTCGGCGGATTGGTTGCCGAAGGTGTTGGCGAATGTGCCGGCGGTGTTGGTGGATCACGCGCATCTGGAGCGCAAGGCGGCGACTTCCGCGCTGAACCTCGAAAAGCATCGCGACCTTTTTCCGCGCGTGAAAGAGTTGAATGCGATTGCCATCGAGGAGTTGCAGCATTTTCAACTGGTGCTGGATTTGTTGAAGCGGCGTGGAATTCCGTTTGGCCAGCCGTACCCAAGCCCGTGGATCAAAGGGCTCATGAAAGGCGTGCGCAACGGCGAACGGTTTCAGGTGATCGATCATTTAATCTGCGCCAGCCTGATTGAGGGACGCAGTTGCGAGAAGTTTCAGTTTTTGGCGGAGGCGTTGAAGACAACGGATGTGGAACTGGCGAATTTTTATGCCGGCCTCGTGGAGTCCGAAGGCAACCACTACGCGACATATCTTCTGATGGCGCGGGCGATTGATGAGAGCGAGACGGATCGCCGGCTGGATTTTTATTTAGACCTGGATGCGAAGCTGATGCGTGAACCGAACCCGTTGCCAATGTTGCACTGATGTCCGGCAGGATGCCGGACGCACGTTATTCCTGCTGGAATTGTTCGTCGGCTGTGGAGCCTTCGGCTTCGTTTGAGGCGTTGACGCCGCGTGCGAGGGCTTCGCGAGGGGCAAGGCGGCTGCGGCGGACTTCCCCGTCTTTCTCCAATTGGTTTTCCGCCGCGGCGGAAAAGCGCGTCCAGGGGATGGCTTCCAGGCGCGCGGGTTCGATGCGTTTGCCCGTCAGTTCGCAAATCCCGTACGTGCCGCGTCGAATGCGGGCGAGCGCTTCGTCGATTTCATAGACAGCGTCCTGTTCGGACGAGAGGCGGCTGAGGGCAAAATCGCGGTCGAAGCTGTCCGTGCCGGCGTCGGCCATGTGCAGGCTGAAGGCGGGCTGTTCCTCGGTCGCGTCCTTGACGAGCTCGTCCTGGCGGTTCATGAGGAACTTGCGGGCTCGGACGAGGCGCCGGTAATATTTCTTCCATTTGGCGGGCACGGATTTTTCGGACCGGACACCGTTGCCGAGCACATCCGCCGTGGCGGCGCGCGTGCGGCGGGGGGATTTTTTGGAATGTCTTGCTCTCATAAAGTAAACTGGCACAGGCATGGGTGAAATCAATCAAACGTGGCAGATTTTGAATGGGGAATTGTGCCCTATTGGCAGTTTTCGGATGTCTTTAGAAAACGAAATTCGGCATGATGTCAACGTGCAAAAATTGCGATAGGCCCCCGCAAAGAGGGGATGGTTCTGGCATTGAAACTTGCGGGGAGGTCTTTAAAATTTGAGTTCCATGATGTCGTCGGCCCAAATCCAATGCCCGGGGCACAGCGTTCCGCGCCAGCCGCAGTTGCAATGAGCGGCGCGTTGCTTCAACTCACTTCCATTGCCAAATCTTTCGGCGCGGTCCGCGCGCTCAAGGGTGTTTCGTTTGATTTGAAACCGGGAGAAGTGCACGCGCTGCTCGGGGAAAATGGAGCGGGAAAATCGACGCTCATCAAAGTCATCACCGGCGCGCATCATCGGGACAGCGGGGAAATTGAGGTGGCCGGCGAAAACGTGGCGAGGCTTACCCCCGCGAGCGCGCGTGGGCTCGGGATTGCGTGCATCTACCAGCAGCCGGCGCTTTTTCCGGATTTGACGGTGGCGGAAAATATCGGGCTGCGGTTGCAGCGGTCAAAGGCGTTTGCGCGCGTGAAGTGGAATGAGCGGCGCTCGGAGGCGGAAACATTTCTGGAGCGCATCGGGGCGGACATTTCGCCGGAGGCGGAGATCCGGTCGCTCTCCATGCCGGAGCAGCAGTTGGTGGAGATTGCGTGCGCGGTGGGCGCGGGTGCGCGCATCGTCATCATGGACGAGCCGACTGCGTCGCTGACGCAAAAGGAGACGCATTTGCTTTTCGCGGTGGTGCGCGAATTGCGCAAGAGCGGCGCGGGCGTGATCTACATTTCGCATCGGCTGGAGGAGATTTTTCAACTCGCGGACCGCGTGACCGTTTTGCGCGACGGCGAAAGCGTGGGCACGAATCGCGTGGACGAGATGAACGAGGCCAGCCTCATCAAGCTGATGGTGGGGCGGGAGATTTCGGCGATTTATCCGGCGGCGGAAAACGAGCCGGGCGAGGTGGTATTTTCCGCGAAGAATCTGAATTGCGCGGCGGGTGGCGTGAAGGATGTGTCATTGGAAATTCGCGCGGGAGAAATTCTCGGGCTCGCGGGGTTGGTGGGCGCGGGGCGGACGGAATTGGCGCGGACGATTTTTGGAATCACTCCGGCGGATTCGGGCGAAATGATTTTGGCGGGCGAAATGATTCGCATTCAATCGCCGCAGGACGCGGTGGCACGGGGCATTGCGTATGTGCCGGAGGACCGCCGGCGGCACGGAGTGCTCCTGGAAATGCCGATCGCGCAGAACGTGACGATGGCGATTCACCGGAGAATTTTTCCCGGGACGTGGCTGCGCTTTGGCGCGGAAAAACAATTGGCGCTGGATTTTATCCAGGCGTTGAGCATTAAGACATTCGGGCCGGATGCGCCGGGCAGTTCATTGAGCGGCGGGAACCAGCAAAAAGTTTCGCTCGCGCGCTGGCTGGCGGCGAAGCCGAAGGTTTTGATTTTGGACGAGCCCACCCAGGGCGTGGACGTGGGTGCGAAAAGTGAGATTCACAAGATCATCCGCTCGCTCGCGAAGGACGGGCTGGCAGTGCTGATGATTTCGAGCGATTTGCCGGAAATTCTGGGCATGAGCGATCGCATTGCCGTGATGCGCGGCGGGATGATCACCGCGATGCTGCCGTCGAAGTCCGATGCGTCCACTGTGATGGCAGCGGCGCTGGGGCAGAAGGGGGCGGGCGCGTGAAAAAATATTTCCGCGAGCTTTCGGTGGCAGCGGCGCTGGCGGCGCTATTAATCGCGCTGGCGGTTTTCGCGCCGTCGTTCTATTCACCGCAACCGCTGCTGTCGCTGGCAGCGAGCGCGGCGCCGACGCTGGTGGTGGCGTGCGGCATGACGCTGATTATTGTCGCGCGGCAGATTGATATTTCCGTGGGCTCGATGTTCGCGGTGTGCAGCGTGTGCGCGGGGTTGTTGACGGCGATGCACTGGCCGCTGGCGCTGGTGATTGTGGCGTCGATTATGATTGGCGGGGTTTTTGGGGCCTTCAATGGCGCGCTGGTGGCGGGGTTGGGTTTGCCGTCGATTGTGGTGACGCTGGCGACGATGGTGACGTGGCGCGAGGGGTTGCGGTGGCTGAGGCAGGGGGAATTTGTGAATTTGCCCGAGGGTGCGCAATGGTTCGGGTTATCGCAGAGCGTGGGGCAATGGACGCTGGTGATTATTGCATTGGCCATTCTGATTTTGCTGGCGATGGCGATGAAACATCTTTCGATTGGCCGGTTTATTTATGCGGTGGGTTCGGATGCGGAGGTGGCGCGGCTATCGGGCATTCGGCCGAAGCTGACGACATTTTGTGTTTTTGTTTTCATGGGCGCGCTGGTGGGGTTGGCTGCGATGATGAACATGGTGCAATCGCCGCAGGTGGATCCGCAATCAGGAACGGGGCTGGAACTGAAAGTGATCGCGGCGGTGGTGGTGGGCGGCGTGGCGATTTCGGGCGGCCGGGGGAATTTGTGGGGCGTATTCGCCGGTTTGCTGCTGCTGGTGTGTGTGAGTCCGGCGCTGACGCATTTGCACGTGGAGGCGTATTGGGAAAAGGCGATCCAGGGCTTGATCATTTTGCTCGCGGTGGTGGCGGAGGGATTGCGGAGCAGAAAGGCCAACCGCGGATGAACACAATACACAAATTCAAGAAATTATGGACGTTCAAACTACGCTAAATTTCTATGGCCGCACTGAAGAAGCGGTCAAATTCTATTGCAGCGCAATCGGAGCTGAGACTCTTTTCATGATGCGGTTTCGCGACTGCCCGGACCCTTCCCAACGGAAGCCTGGACTTGAGGAGAAAATATTTCACGCGACGTTTCGCGTCGGTTCCACGGAGATTATGGCGTCCGACTGCGGGTGCGAGAGGCCACCGGCGCAAACGCCCTTTGTAGGTGTCGCGTTTGTTATCCGGGTTGAAACCGGTGAGAAAGCCGAACGGTTCTTCGCGGCGCTCAGTGATGGCGGAAAAATCCTGGTTCCTTTGGTGAAAACATTTTTCGCGGAGCGATACGGGATTGTAGTCGATCGCTTTGGTGTCTCCTGGAAGATAATGGTCGAGTCTCAAAAGCAAAACTGAAGTGAGCACAGACAAACACGGGTTCAAAAACATTCTGCTGAAGCACGAAACGATTTTGT
>Ga0335085_10002038_pt1 | contig 39353 bp, 29 predicted proteins | sample Lox_Sample_45_FD_206712 | JGI IMG/M metagenome (GOLD analysis project Ga0335085, IMG submission 206712) | Soil microbial communities from Loxahatchee National Wildlife Refuge, Florida, United States - Lox_Sample_4.5 | ecosystem: Environmental > Terrestrial > Soil > Wetlands | place: USA...
AACGCCGCGCCACCCCGTAAACGTGCTTTGCTGCGGGCGGCCCAATACAAACGCCACCCCCAGCAAAGCACACGGCGCGCCTCGTCGCGGCAGGGCAACCCGCACACGCCTAAACGCGCCCAGGACCTGGCACGCTGGCATGCCCGCGCCGCCGCTTCGCGGCGCCCGGCCCTACGCAATCCCCTACTCCATCCGGGGGGCTTGCTCCAGGCCGGAAAAAGCAAAAGCGGGAGAGGCGGGAAGGTTGGCGAAAGGTGCCCACACACCGCGACCACCCACCGCAAATTCATTTGCGCCCCAACCGCGCCACGGCATACACTGACAGGCGAAAGGAAGGCACCCACATGAGCAGAGGCAACGAACCCACGCACTACCCGCAAGACAAAAACCACCAGGCGGAAATCCACCGACCCGAGCCAACCACGCTCATACCGGTTGAGACCGTCCGCAACCCGGACGGTCAAGGGAGCAGCCAGGCCCTGCAGCCTGAAGACGACGACGAAGACGCAGACCAGCGCGCCGCCTAAACCCCAACCACCCCACCGCCGCCCGCCAGGACGCCGCCCACGCCCCGCGCCCGCGCCCAAACTCGCCCATTTCCCGGCAGCACCCAAAACCCCGCCAAATTCCGCGCCCCGTGCCACGCACAGCAACGCCAAGGCACAGCCCCGACCCACAGGACCCCCGAAAAACCACCCCGAAAAATCAAATCAAGAAACTACTTGACCAACCGCAGAAAGCGACCACGGAACCGCCGCCAGCTCCGCCGCGGGCGCGCCGATCCGCGCCGATCGCCCACACCGCGACCGCTCGCGGGATCCTTTTTCTGACCAAACGCAAGAACATTTCAGGACCTACAACCACGCCCCGCGCCGCCCTCTCGTTCAAATCACCGCGAGCCCCGCACGCAGCCCACGCCGCGCCACGCGGCGCTTCACTCCGCACCAACACCGGCCCGTGTCCACACCGGCCAGGACGCCCGCGCCCCGCCACGCGGCGCTTTGCTCCGCACCAAAACCGGCCCGTCTCCACACCGGCCAGGACGCCCGCGCCGCGCCAGGCGGCGCTTTGCTCCGCACCAAAACCGGCCCGTGTCCACACCGGCCAGGACGCCCGCAGAATAACGCCGGTGAATAATGCACAGCGACAAACAGCCGCGCGACCGAAAGTCAACTGTGCGTTCTACACTGGTAGTTCTACAAGTGTCCAACCCCGGACACCGCCCGCGCCAGACCCACCCCGAAAAAAAATCCTCAAGAACCCTTGACACCCGCCGAAGATAGGCGTAAGAAAGACCAAGAAGGCAAGAACAATGCCGAGGACGGCGGCAAAGACGGGACGGCAAGCCCACCGCGAGGCAACGCGAGGACCTCGCCAGCAACCCCTTTCCCATCATCAGCCGTTGCCCAAATCGGCAACAAGCCTGTCAGCGGGAGTAATTCAGCGGTAGAATGCCAGCTTCCCAAGCTGGACGTCGCGGGTTCGATTCCCGTCTCCCGCTCCACCTTTTCAGCCCGTCGCAATAACCGGTCCGGAGTTGGCAGACGGGAAGCTATTCTAATAACATCTTCCCGCAACGACATGATCGTTGAGTCGCACAATCACCGATCCCAGCCTTGGTCTTTTACGCCCTGCGTTTCTCCATGGGGATCACGTCGCGTTGCTCGTAGCCGGTATAGATTTGGCGGGGGCGGGCGATTTTCTGCTCGGGATCTATTACCATCTCCTCCCATTGCGCCAGCCATCCAGCGGTGCGCGGAATGGCGAACAGCACCGTAAACATTTCCGGCCGGAAGCCCATCGCCTGATAGATGATGCCGGAGTAGAAATCAACGTTGGGATAGAGCTTGCGTTTGACGAAGTAATCGTCTTCCAGTGCGATGCGCTCGAGTTCCAGGGCGATGTCGAGTTTGGGGTTTTTGCCGGTGACTTCGAAGACCTGCTCGGCGGCTTGCTTGATGATGCGGGCGCGCGGGTCATAGTTCTTATAGACGCGGTGGCCGAAACCCATCAGTTTGCCCTTGCCCCCCTTGATGGCTTCAATGTATGCCGGGACGCGATCCTTCGAGCCGATCTCGTCGAGCATCTTTAGCACTTCTTCATTGGCGCCGCCATGCAGTGGGCCGGAAAGCGCCGCGGCGGCCGCCGCCGTTGACACGAAAGGGTCTGCCTGCGAGCTGCCCACGGAACGCATGACGTTGGCGCTACAGTTCTGTTCGTGGTCGGCGTGCAGGATAAAGAGGATGTCAAGCGCGCGCGCCAGGACGGCGTTCGCCTGATATTTGGGCTCCGCCATCCTCCACAGCATGTTCATGAAGTTCTCGCTGTAGCTCAGATCATTGTCGGGGTAAACGTAGGGATATCCCAGGCCGTGTCGGAACGTGTAGGCGGCAATGGTGGGGACTTTGCCGATCAGGCGATAGATCTGGAGCCGGCGCGTCTCTGCGTCGTGCACGTTACGAGACTCAGGATAAATGGTGGCCAGCGCTGCCACCGTGCTAATGAACATGCCCATGGGGTGCGCGTCGTAACGAAAGCCCTCCAGAAAATGTTTGGTTGATTCGTGCAGCATGGTGTGATGAGTGATATTGTTGATCCACTCTTTCAATTGCGCTGCGGTGGGCAACTCACCTCGCAATAGCAAATAGGCGACCTCGAGAAAAGTGCATTTCTCAGCCAATTGCTCTATCGGGTAGCCGCGGTAGCGCAGAATGCCTTTGTCACCATCAATGAAAGTAATGGCGCTGTGGCACGATGCGGTGTTCATGAATGCCGGGTCGTAGGTCATCAATCCGAAGTCGTCCGGGTCGGTCTTGATCTTCCGCAGGTCCATGGCGCGGATGGTTCCCTTATGAAATGGGATTTCATAAGTTGTGTTGGTACGTTTGTCCAGAATGCTCAGGCCGTCGTTATCCATGCGCTTTCCTCCCTTTTACTATTGCTCGGTGCCACTGCCTTGGTTGCCCCCAACATCACCCGGGCAGCGGCAGCTGGACGGAGATTATATTTGTGTTTGCAGTTATTTGCGCTAGTGATTTCTCAATTTCTTCCCGCGCTGAAAAGCGACATTTTGTCTGTGTCATGCGTGTGCTCACGGACCCCCAGACCTTCTATCCGGACCTTCGCCCGGCAGAAAGGCTGACCGGACCCGGAGGTGAATTGTGCTGCCCCTTCTCGATATCTCTCCCGGCTGCATTCATGCCGTCAATGTTTGTGCGGGTGCAAGTGAGGGTGCGAATGAGTTTCTCCCGTGGCATGAATGTGGCGATGGGCGTGGGTGAGATTGGTTTGTTCGAGCAGGGAAGTCTGGCGCAGGATTTCCGTGGGTGTTCCTGCGGCAACCAAGCGGCCTGTCTGAAAAACAAAGCACTCATCGGCAATATCCTCCACAATGTCGAGGTCGTGGGTACTTGTGACTACCGTCTTGGCGCCCCCGCGCAAGCCGATCAGGAAATCGATCATCTGGCTGGCGCTCTTGGGATCGAGGGCCGAGGTGGGTTCGTCGAGCAGCAGCACCTCGGGGTCAAGGACCAGCACGGAGGCGAGCGTCACGCGCTTCTTCTCTCCCGTCGACAAGTGATGCGGCGAGCGGTCCTTGAGGTGGGTAATCCTCATCGCCTCCAACATCTCTTTTACTGCCGCGAGGACCTTGTCCTTGGGCCACTGAAGCTGCAAGGGGCCAAAGGCGACTTCATCAAACACGGTGGGGGAAAATAGTTGGATGTCGGGGTTCTGAAACACCATCCCCACCCGGCGCCGGAATGGATAGGCAAATTCAGGACTCTGTAAGCGTTCTTCACTGAGTGGCTCGCCACAGAAAGTGATTTCACCCTTTTCCGGGAAGGCCAATCCGTCCAAGAGCCGCAGCAGCGTGGACTTGCCGGAGCCATTCGCTCCCAGAAGCGCAATCCTCTTGCCGGGCGGAATGGCCAGGCTCAGGCCTTCGAGCGCTGTCACCTGGTGGTAGCGAAATGTGACATCACGAACATCAAAGACGGGAACCGTCATAGGGTTTTCGGTCATCTTCCGTAATAGAATGCGGCAGCAGCCAGGGCCGCAATCAAAACCAGCATAATCCAATCGAGCGCGGCGGTCTGAAAATCATCGAGCATATAGACTTCTCCGCGAAATCCCCGGGCGAGCATGGCGCTGTAGACGTCGCCGCTAAGCTGCAACGTCTTCGACATCAAAACTCCCACGCTGGCGGCGGCGAGGCGGCGGTTGTCGGGCCCGTTCAATTTGCCCACCATGCGACTGCGGCGCGATTCCAGCATGTCGCGAGCGCTTTCGAGGAGGAGAAAAATGTAACGGTAGGCCATACCTAATATCACCACTAGGACCACCGGAACGCGAAGCACACGCAGCGCTTTCAAGACGCGAGTCCACGGAGTCGAGAGGATCAGCAACACTGAAAGGGTGGCTGCGGTTTCAACCCGGGTTACGAGGTAACCCGCACTCATCAGTCCTTGTGCCGTGAGCGGCCAGCCGAGCCCGGGAAGGCGCCAGACCACACGACCGGGTATTACGAAAGGTGCGGGAAAGGCAATGATGCCGGTGAAAATGAGTGCCGGGATCCAGACCCGCCTGCCCAAGAGCAGGGGGGAGACGCGGGAGGATGCGGCGAGCAAGAGCGCGAAGGCGAACACCGCGCCGATTACCCAGAGTTTGTGAGCGGTCGCTGCAGCGATAACCAGGATGAGAATGCCGATGACTTTGACGCGAGGGTCAAGGCATTGCAGCAGGCCATTTGCCTTGGCGAGATCTTCCGCGTCCAGCGCATGCTCCACGGCATTCAGGAAACCAGCCAGAGTGCGCTCAAGAAAGTTCATGGCGTTTACCCCGCGCACACCCCGCTAGCGAGCCCGCAATCAGAGAAACCAAAATGATGGTGCCTGAACCAAACATGGCGGAAAGCGCGTATCCCACCGCCGGACGCCGCACAAATGTGGGTGCGTATTGCGGGAAGGGCGCGGTCCAAAGCGAGGAGAGGCGCTCTAATTCTCGCGGCGGCTGGACCGGCGGCGCCGTGTTCCGCGACGCCATGGCCATCTGTTCTCGCGCATGAAGATTGGAATAATCCCGCGCACTCCATTCTCCCCAGGCAGTGCCGGCTGCCAGAATTCCCAGTGGAGTCAGCACCAGGAGCAGAGCCAGTCCAATCCACAGCGGGCGCACGGTCCGCCACATGCTCTGATTGTCCGCACCCGCAATCTCCTCCTCCCCGGCCACATTGCCGGGCGCCGTAAGCCTCAGAAGAGTAGGGTTAGTTCGCTGGAAGTAAGCCACCACTCCCGCGGAAAGGACCAACTCCGCGAGGCCCGCAAACGTCAAATGCCCGATCATCATGGCCGGGATGGCGATGCTTACCGGGTAAGGAGCATAGAGCGGAGCGCCACTCGGGTCTTGGAAGAAGAGAGGCTGAATTCCAAATTCCACTGCGGCGCAAAACGCTGAGGCATTGATGGCCGCGTAACCTGCCAGGGCGGCAGCCACCACCCTCCGCGAAGAGGTAAGGGCCGTCTTCCCCGCCGCGAGGCGGTAAACCGCATACGCCACCAGCGAGCCCACAATGGCCATGTTGAAACAGTTGGCGCCGAGCGTGGTAATGCCTCCGTCCCCAAAGAAGACGGCCTGAATCGAGAGGGCAATGGAAATAGCGATAATGGAAGCCCACGGCCCAAGGATAATGGCGGCAATCGCCACGCCCACGGCGTGCCCCGTGGTGCCGCCGGGCAGCGGCAGGTTGAACATCATAATGACAAAGCAAAGCGCCGCCATAACTGACAGCAAGGGCACCAGTCGCGTCGTCAGTATTCTCTTCACCCGTTGCAGGGCGATATACCAGAACGGCGCGGAAGCTCCATAGAGAACCGCGCAGGTCGAGGGACTGAGATACCCATCCGGAATGTGCATGTGGGCTTTCTGAATCTTTATGAGGTGTAGCTTTTAATCCGCCGGCGCCTTGCACAAACCCCTATTGTAACTTAAGCGGCGCGGGAAAAGCTCCTGCGGATGTTGCGTGGAAGCGGGCCATCCATGGATCGGGCCATCCACCCATTGGGAGATCGGTTCTTCGAGCCATTGGGTGGCTAAACCATCTGACGTAGCGCAGCGCCCCGATGCAAAGGGCGGTTCTTTCTTGGATTCACGCATCTGAATCCCGGGGCAGACCCCTTCCTTGAGGTTTGCGGTTTTTCGCAAGAAGACCACATCATAGCTTCCGAGAGCTTAATCCCACCACCATTGCGATTAACCCTCCGAACCTTCGGTAAACACAAGCCAGGCGCCATTCTTCACAACGGAATCTTGACGGCGATACCGTGTAGGATTCCGTATTCTTTGCTGTTCTCCGCGTTGACGACTCTCACACCGCATCGTGTCACATGAAGTTTTTGGTGTGATAGGAGGAGAGGGTTCGAGCTTCCTCGGCGTCGAATCGAAGGCTTTGCAGGCGCTCGCGCCGGGCGCGATCCATTTCCCGATGCAGGGCGGCCACCTGGCGCGCACCCTCGCGGACCTGACGGGGCGAGACTCCGCCGCCTGCCAAAACCGTCAAGGCATCATGAACATACGGGCTGAGTCCGGAAATCGCCGCCAGCATGCGACTGCGCCGCTCGACGGCGGCTGCCAGAGAACTACGGCGCTCGGGTTCCCGTTCCAGCACGTAGCGCAGGTGCTCCATTCCAAAGGCCACGTGGCGCGCCTCATCGCGGTGAGCAAGCCTTGCCAGTGTCGCCGTAACGGCCTCCGGCGCGTGGTCTTCAAGGAACTTGAGAAGTGTGAGGAATGTCCCCTCACCCATCACGCAAAGCAAGAACGTCGCTGTGGTGAAATCCGGCTCTTCCAGCAGTGTTTGGAGGGAGAGTTGGCCGCTGACGGCGGTCGTACCCAATCCTCTACCGCCCACCTCCGCCCGGCGGGTAAAAGCCTCGGCATGGCGCGCTTCATCTACAATCTGAAGGGCGAGCACCTCCACGACCTCGCGGTAATGAGGGTGAATGCGCGGGATGAAGCGAGCGGGCACGTACAGTGCCGCAAACTCATTCTCCGTGAGAAACGTCATGATCTGGCAGACTGCAGCTTCCACCTCCTCCGGCAGCCTGGGAAGATTGTCCCAAGGAACGTCGCGCACGGCGGACCACTGATTTCCGACTGCTTGCTTGTAGATGCTCGACAGTTCCTGTGCCCAGACCTCTCGCTTATGGCGCAAGGTGAACGCGAACTCGGGTCCCCCCGCTTCGATCCGCGCACCGCGTGGCGCCAAACCCCAATGAACATCGGCGGCCTCGGCGACGTCACTGCCCGAGGCCATCAGCGGCGCAAGTCCCGCACCGCGTTCGATGCGGTAAGTGTTCGGCCCCTTGTCTTCTCCCAGATAGCGATGGCCCTCTTTGCGGCACCATGCCGCAAGCTCTTCCGCCAACTCCGGTGAGTCTCCGCGCACTTCCAGCAGCTCTCCGGCAGCCAGCCTGGCGAGCGCCCGCCTCAGCAGAACCGGCGCTCCCCCATGGACGGTGAGGTCTTCGATATCCACCAGCGCCTTGGGAATTCGCTCAGGCATAGAACTTGAAACGCTCCACAGCCCTTTCAAGCTGGGCATACCCACTCGTGCGAGCGGGGAGCCATTGCTTCAGGCCTTCAAGCTCCATCAGCGTGCGGACTTCCGGATCCTGGAAAGACATGCCGAGCAGAACATCGACGAAGGGCTGGGAACGCTCCTCCGGCAGGTCCGCGCGGACGGTGAAATTGCAGTGGTCAAAGGGCGGCGTGGAAGCCAGCACGCGCGTGGTGCCGGGATCGAGTGTGCCCTCATTGATGAAGACCGGGTAGTTGGCGTCGAGCACGCACGCGGCATCGGCGGTCCCTGCGGCCAGCGCCCGCGCGGCATCACGCTCGCCGCCCACGTGGTCGCCGTGCTTCCCCACCATAATATCGTGATAGACCACGCGACAGTCTTCCCCGGGGACGACGCCAGCATCCGCGAGCATCGAAAGAGGGATCAAAGTGGCTTGAGGTGAGTCCGAGGCGCCCACTGCGATCGTCCTTCCCGTGAGATCGGTCAGGCTCGCGGCGTTTGAGTCCTTGCGCGTGAGGATTTTGGTGGTGAGGTCGCGATCCGTGTCGCGCATGGCGATGGCGCGGCAACCACCGTGGCTTACGAACTGGCTCTTGACCCAGGCCAAAGGCGAGTTCCAAGCCACCTCAATTTCGCCGGAGAGATTAGCCTCGACCTGCGCGTCGTAGGTCGAGTACAGGACGTAGTCGATGGGTGTGCCGCGCTTTTCAAAGTAATGTTTAAAACCCTCCCAAATCGTCACGACCTTCGGGTCGTAGGCCACCGCCCCCACGCGAAGCAGCTGATTATCGCTTCCACTTCCGGATATCTGTGGCATATTCCCCCTTTCGTCAGAACAGCGGAACCCCCAGGCACGCCTTCCCCAGGAACTCCTTCAGTACGTCGGTGGAAGGCGCCATGACGGAGGCGGCCTGAGCGTCACGGAACATCCGTTCGAGTCCTCCGCGCCGGCCAAAGGCTGCCCCACCACCCAGAGTCATGGCGCGCGAGGCGACCGCGAGAGCAGCCTCGGCGGCGCGCGCTTTGACGCCCAGGACATCCAACATGGTCTCCGGATCGCCCGCTCCGACGCGGCGAATGGTCTCGCTCAGGTACGCGCGCGCCGAGCGGAGCTCCAGTGCCATTTCCGCTGCCAGGAATTGCACCCGCGGGATTGCCGACAGCGCCATGCCACCCGCGTGTTCATATTTCCGGGCCGTAACGTGCGCCGAGACCGCTTGGAAAGCGGCTCCCGCAATTCCCAGCGAGACCGCCGCAACCCCCACTTGGAAGTGCGGCAGAACAACCTCCATCATGGTCTGGAACCCACTTCCTTCATTTCCCAGCCGCTCGACCTCTTGCAGTTCAACATCTTCGAGTTTCATGGGCGCACTGCCGTTCCCTGCCAGACCCAGACCCTCAAATGGCTTTCCGACATCAAAGCCCTTAGTGCCCTTGGCGATGAGATAAAGATCCAGGTCGGTAGGCCCGGAGGCACCTGCCTTGCGCGTCGAAACCACATAGCTGTCAGCTTCTCCGGCGCTCGTAACAAAGGTCTTGTGCGCCGTCAAATGCAGGCCGTGACCATTCCTTATAACCTCGCTGACTGGCATATAGAAGTGCCCGCCTGAACCCGCCTCGCTGAATGCGAGCGTCGTCAAATGTTCGCCGCCGGCTATAGCCGGAAGCAGCCTCTGCTTCAATGTGGCGCTGCCTTTGGCGGCGATCACCGCCGTGCCGCAGTAGTGCATCAGCGTCACCATGGCCGTCGAGGCACAAGCCTGCGCCATGCGCTCCAGGACTTGCGCCATTTCGGGGATGCCGGCTCCTGCTCCGCCATATTCCTGTGGAACAACCAGCCCCAGCAGGCCGTTGCCTCCCAACTCCTGGATGTTCTCTCGTGGAAAGCGTCGCTCGCGATCAATTTCGTCAGCGCGGGGAGCCAGAAGCTCCTCTGCCAATCTCATATTTTCTATCAGGAGGTCTTGGACTGCTTTCGCCATGGAATTAGCTCCTAAGAATCTCAGGTTGGGCGTCTCTGAATCGCCCGTTTTGGGTCGCTTGCTTGAACCAGGAGGCAGAGGAGTGCGAAGTTGACCTGCCTTGCCCGAATGGCTCCTCTATCTCTGCCTCAGCATGGGGGATGGCGAGGCCTGAAGCCCGTGCTTCACGCTCTCGAATTTCAAGTTTCAGTGGTTGGTGGAAACGGCCGCCGGACGTCTATTTGTTCGACACTCAAGTGAAGCCTTGGGGCTTTGCAAGGCGCGGAGAGTGGACGCGAATGCTTTCGCAGAGAACGCGCATAACATGAAGACTAAATTTCACAAATTCCGTTCCAGGTTGATTTTAGCTTTTACCATACAAGATTATACTGGCCATTACGTCGATTGCCAAGCGCCTGCTTTGCAACCGCGGGTGCGCGGATTCGGAATGTTTGGTGTATGATGCTGCGTCGAGGAGAAGCTGCTCTTGGGGGTGACGTCCAGAAATTATGTCCACGATACAGGAGTGGAAGCGAGGTCAGCGGTTCACTACATCTTTGACTGTTGTCCTATCGAATGGGGAGGCTCACTACGTCTTGGAGACTAAAAACGTGAGCGACACGGGGCTCTGCCTCCGTTCGAAAGAAGTTTTCCCCGTCGGTACACAACTTCAACTTGTCTTTGGCAAACCGCCCGAGTTGCCGCAATTAAGCGCGAAAGGAATCGTGAGGTGGTCTGATGGTGAAAAGGGAGTAGGAGTGGAGTTCACGTCGATCAGCCTGGATGACCAGCAGGCCCTCCTGAGATTCGCGAACTCGCAGTCCCGCCATGAACCGGCTTAGGTTTGGTGATGCTTGCCTACGGGAGAAGCTTCCAGGCAGCACAGATAATGGTTGTGCCTCCTCACCGCCGGACTGGCCACGGCGGTTTCCTCTTGCGTAAAACCCATCCTCGGTTCATGTTCCTGCCACTATGAATTTTTTCTCCACCAAAATGAGAATATGCCGAATCCTCTCGTTGGAAATTGCAGGGAGGTCATGGCCGCAGGTAGCGAAGGCCCCCGCCTGGGTAGTGGTGCAGATTGATGTAGAGGCGGCTTTACCCCGCCAAATGGCCAGGTAAACTCGCCGCTACAAAATCAAACTGAACTACTACCGAGGGCGGAGATTACTCACTTGGCGGAGAGGTTCCTTGACGATTTCATATTGAGCAAGCTGATAAGCTTTTGTCCGGAGGCCGGCGTCTTCACCGCGCCATTGCGGACAATCTGCTCCGCACTCAACTGCCGGCCGTAGAGGTTCTTATTGGCTCCCCCGTCCGAGCGCAGGGTTGAGCCTTCCAATGACACTCCCGCAAAAAGTCCGCGCGAGCGGGAATAGGAGAGGATTTCCGCCTTCATGACAATGTCCGTGTCGGCGGCGGCCGCTCGTCCCTTAGGGCCTGCTGTAGCGGAGGCGTCGCCGCCCAACTTCACCTTGCTGTGGAGCACGGATTCCGCGCCTTTCGGGTTCATCACCAGCAGTACGAAATCGGTCGCCTCCCCGCCAAGCTGGAAACCGAAGTTGACCCCTTCCAGCGCGAACATCGCGGGGGCGCTCCATGGACCCGCGAATGTCTTTCCGGTCCGGCAAGTGATCGCGCCGCGTCCATAACTTCCCCCGATGCCCATCGCACCTTTCTTCACTCCCGGGAAAACGACGACGCACTCGGCCCGGTCAAGTAACCATTGAGGTATGCTGTCAGGCATATGGAGTATCTCTTCCAAAACTGTGCCGCAATCCCCCAGACGATCGCGTTCTTTCTCCTGCGCATGAAGCGGTAAGGTCAACAGCGCGACGATGGCGATAATGGCCACAAATGTCCTCATCAGCATCCTCCGGAAATGTTCAGTACGAGTTTTATCCGGAATCTCTATTTTGGCCTTCCGGCACCTAAGAGTATACACCTAGGTTCTTCGTTCTGATTTCCCAGCCGACCAGAGAAGTGGTAGATACCGGTCAGGCCCCTAAGCAAGAAGAGATCCTTGCGGACATGGCTAGGGAAAGGAACTGCCCGGGATTGAGATTTTGGACGCTACGGGAGCGCCACTAAGCCTGCTCCTTTGATTCGATCTGGCGGATTTTCAGATACAGCCCGGCGATGGCCACGAGGATGGTAATGAGGGCCACTCCCAAGCCTTTGCGGCGGAAGTTTAATTCCTGAAGGGCGGCGACCCCTGCCTGGTCCGCTTTCTTGGCGGTTTCCAAACCCGGATCGGTCACTTTCTGAACTTCTGTATCGAGGAAGGTATGAACATTGACGCGCGCTTTGATCAACGCTTCATTCGCGCTCGCAAGTTCCAGTTTGGCGCTGGAAACCTCCATGCCCGCGCGCTCCGCCGTATCCAGAACCGTGTCCGCCTGCGCGATGGCGAGGTCGAGCCGCCCCAAATTATGGGCGATCCCCTGCGCGCTCCGAAGGCCAGCATCGCCGGCAGTGTGACAGGTGGAGCAAATCGAGTTCGGGCCGGTGCCAACCCAACTATCCGAGGGCCTTACGATCTCATGGTTGGAATGGCACTGGACGCAACCCGGCAGTCCCATTTTAGCGAATGCCGCTTGATGGGGACTCTTCTCAAAAAGCTGGGCAAAGAAAACGTGACACGTTCCACAGACACTGGCGACGGACTTCACACCCGGCGGGGTGGCGCCGTGGTTGCCGTGACAGGTGGTGCAGGTGGGGGCGGACGTGTCACCCCCTGCGAGCATCTCAGCGTGAACGCTCTTCTGATAGTGCGCCACCTGGTCGGTGGGAATCTTGTACTCCTTCATATAGGCTGCGTCCGCGTGGCAATGTCCGCAAGTGCCGGCGACGTTCGAGGGGTAAACCGGCGCGCGCGTGTCGGAGACAGCGAGAATGTTGTGGACTCCGTGACAATCCGTGCAAACGGCAACCTTGGAGTCCCCCTGTTTCAGTCGCTTGCCATGCACGCTGGTGAGGTATTCACTCAACTGGTCAATGCGCATCTTGGTATTGAAGGGATGCATGTAGGTGGCGTTGGAATGACAGCGGGCGCAGAAATCCGGGACGGCGGATTTTTTCGGGACCCCGCGAAAACCTTTGGCCGGACTCATGGCGTCCATGGAGTCATCGTTGGGGTTGCCGCCGTGGCAGTCCGCGCAGGTCAATCCGGCTTGATGGTGAATATCCCCGTCGAAGAGTTGTGCGGGTTTCAGCAACCGTGCGTCCTCCAGCGCCGAATGACAGTTCACGCAGGAGTCCTTGCGGGAATCCGCCCTCGCCGAGCCCAGCACGCACATCATTACCAGGAGTGTCGCAGCCGCAGTTTTCATCTTCACCTCAGAGCCAACCAGGAGAACACCATCATGTACCCGATAACGAAGACGCCCGCGCCCGTAAAGAAGCGTGTCGCTCGGCTGAAACCGATTCGCCGGTCGAGAAACGGGACGGCGACCCAGACCAGCGCCGCGGCCGAGAACCCGAATATTCCCAGCAATTCACCGTCAATAAAGAGCACCTTGGAAGGGAGGTATTTCAAGGTCTGGAACATAAACAGGAAATACCATTCCGGGCGGATCCCTGCGGGGGCTGCTGCGAAGGGGTCCGCTTTGGCTCCCAGTTCCCAGGGAAAGATCGCGGCCAGCGCGCCCAGGGCGCCCAGCGCGGCGTACCAGCCGATCATGTCGCGCAGCAGGAAATTGGGGAAAAAAGGCATGATGCGTCTCGGCTCGCTCCCCTCGGCGATAGCCTTCTCCACCGCCGGCGGCGTGCTCATTCCGAGTTGTTGCACCAACATGAGGTGGATGGCCAGCAAGGTGGTGGCCAGCCCCGGAAGGACCGCCACGTGGAAGCCGAAAAAGCGAGTCAGGGTGGCGCCCGTCACTTCCTCGCCGCCGCGGAGAAAAATAAGCATCCACTTTCCCACGAGGGGAACCGAGCCGGCCATTTCCGTTCCCACCTTGGTGGCAAAGAACGCCAGAGTGTTCCAGGGAAGCAGGTAGCCACTGAACCCGAACCCCATGACGATGAAGAGCAGTAGCATTCCGCTTACCCAGGTGAGTTCGCGGGGTTTGCGGTAGGCTTTCAGGAAATAGACACTGAACATGTGAACGAACGCCGTGAAGATCATGAGGTTCGCCGACCAACTGTGCACGGACCGGATGAGCCAGCCAAAGCGCACCTGCGTCATCATGTACTGAACGCTCTCGAAGGCGTCGTTGGGGGTGGGACGGTAATAAAGTAGGAGGAGAATTCCCGTAAGAACCTGGACGATGAACAGGAACAGGGTCATGCCGCCGAAGTAGTACCAGATCGAATGGCGATGAATGGGTATAACTTTGTGGCGGAGGAACTCTTCCACACTTCCGGCGCCGAACCGTTCGTCAAGCCAGGCAAGAGCATTTCGGTATAGACCACTCATGGCTAAGCCTTCCGCGTCACCACCACGTCCTCGCCTTGGACATGGACCTCAAACACTTCCAGGGGTCGAGGGGGTGGGCCGCTGACGTTGCGTCCGTCCAGATCATAGAGTCCATTGTGGCAAGCACACCAGATTTGATGGATGTCGTCGCGATATTGCACCGTGCAGTTCAAATGCGTACACACTGCGGATAACGCGCGGTATTCGCCATCCGAGGTCCGTACAAGAAGTCCGGGCTTGGAACCGAACTTGAAAATTTTTCCTGTGTTCCGTTTGAGCTCATCCGCTTTTGCCGCTACCACCGACCGGCTGGTGGATTCCGCTACCGCGGGAGGGATGATGTAGCGAATCGCCGGATAAAGAAAGGAAACCACGGACGCAGCCAAGCCGCCGCCGAGGAGGACGTTCACCCATCGACGGCCGGGTTGGCCGGCCTTTTCAGGAATCTCGGGCAGGGACATAGGAACAACCTCTCCTTCCAGTCTTGAGCAATCCCGGTAACACCACTCCCCTGAGGTGTGCGGCACTAACAGACATAATGCCTTTCACCTGAAATAATATAGTGTCATTGGAGCATTCGTAATACCACTACGACGTCACTGTAGAATTTTTGTACAGTTAGGAATTTGCAAAACTTAGCGAATAACGCTTTGGTGTAGCTGATTGCAGGGAAACAGGTTGCGCGAAATCTCTGGCACTTTTGCGGGAAATGACCCAACTCAACAAGGCGCCGCTGACATATGACACCGTGTCACAAAACCACCCTTATAGCTCATCTGCATGAGCATAAAGGATGAATCGTTTGCCAGCTTTGTGGAATTCTTAATCACCTTCTTGAATGCAGAATGGCATCGCATTTGCCCTTTTCTTCAGATGGAGGCGCAGGCAAACGACATTTAACCTTAATCGCAATGAGATGAGGTTCGGCCGATCTCATTTTGCTGGACGATACGGATACTGTGTCGCTGCGACACGAAAAAACGGTTGCTTATGACAACAGCCGTTGTACAATCTGCCCTCAATTCGGTCTTGGCTTGACCCGAGCCCAGCCCCAGTCTCGCGCCTAGTCCCTCTGAAGTTTGCAGGAGGTGAAGATTGTCTCGCGGCTTCTATTTGGTTTCGCTTTTATTCACTGTAGCATCCGTGAGTTGGTCTGCGGACCTTACCGTTCCCAGCAGCGCAGAGTTCTGCGGTGATTGCCACCGCGCGATCGAAGAAGGCTGGAAGCAGTCCGCGCACTCTCAAGCCGTGGAGAGCCGGCTCTTCCAGGACGCCATGAAGTTGGCGGAGACGACCTACGGCGTTTCCGCCCGCAAGACGTGCTTGAGTTGCCATTCCCCCATTGCCGTGCAGAGCGGAGACTTGGCGCTGGTCAAGAAAGTGAGCTGGGAAGGCATCACCTGCGACTATTGCCACTCCATTAGGGACGTGACGCTTACCGGACCGAATCCAAAGGCCACCCTCGACTATTCACTCGTCAAGAGCGGCCCCTGGAAAGACATAAATTCGCCTGCGCACGGGACGGTTTTTTCGGCCGTGCACACTTCTGCGTTGATTTGCGCTTCTTGCCACGAATACCGCAATCCGTTGGGGTTTCCGGTTCTGACTACTTACTCAGAGTGGAGCAAGAGCGCGTACGGCACGGCGAATCAGAGTTGCCAGTCGTGCCACATGTACCAAGTGAAGGGGAAGGTGGTCGACCCGCGCGTCCAAAGGACCGGTGAAGCGAACATCAATCTGCATGAAATCCCGGGCAGCCACTCGATGCAGCAGTTGGAAAAGGCCCTCCACGCACAGTTTTCCACCACACACGAGGGTGGCCGACTGCAGATTGTCGTGGAAGTCACGAATCGCGGTGCAGGGCACTCCGTGCCGACAGGCTCTCCCATGCGGCAGTTAATCCTGGAAGTCCGGGTCGATCCCTATGGTGGCACGCTGAAGAGCGATCGACGCGTTTTCCGCCGCACTGTGGCGGACGCGAAAGGCTCGACCATCGAACGCGAGCCTCAGGCCTTCATCAAGGGGGCCAAAGAGATTTCCGATACCCGCATCCCTCCCGGCGTGACCCGCAAGGAGACTTTCACTTTTCAGGTGCCGCAGGGCACGCGAACCCAAGTGGAGGCAGATTTCATTTATTATTACTCCCCCATGGCAACTACGGAGGCGCAGCAGCAGATTAAGTTCCTGAGCCTGCGGCGGCTGGTGGAATAAGGGCGGAAGCGCGAAGAGGCATGGCCCCGGCAAAACGGCAGTACGCCACCATTTGACGAGCTAAACTCGCCGTTACAGTATCAAACAGACCCGTGGCAAAAAAGCTGTGCTGATCCACCACCCCGCTGGTGGGCAAGCGCGTGTTCACCGGACCTTCCGAATACTCTCCAACCACGTTTTCACTTTGGGGCCCCAGATTTGACTGGTGCGGCCGAGGGCGCCGTGGCCGTACTCACCTTCCTCGGCAATTTCGAGATAGGTGGCATTTTTCAGGCGTTCGGTGACCTTGCGGGCCTGCTGGAGCTCCGCTGGCACCATCATATCGGCGCGCATATTGATGATCATCACGGGACAGCGCACGCGGTCGAGTTGCGACCACGCGTCGAAACCGTTGTTCAGTTCCATCATATAGATTAAGTCGTTCGCGTCAGCCCCTCCGAATGATCCCGGATCGCCAGCCACGGCTTTCTCCGCCGCCTCGCGGGTTGGCAGGTTGTGGTCGTACCAAGTCGCGGTGTGAAGGAATAGCGAATAGGTCAGTGCCGCCAGCCGAGCCCCATCGGGATTCTTGGTGTAATTTCCCTGGTTCCAGGCAGGATCGTTTTTGATAATGGCTTCCGGCAGAAAATCTATGATGCCGCGCCTTCCGGAATTGGGGAAGGGGGAGGAGATCATGGGCACCAAGGCATCCATCCAATCGGGGCATTGCACGCCCCACTGCCAGGTCTGGCGGCCTCCCATAGATGCGCCCAGCACGGCCACAAAATGATGCACGCCCAAGTGCTCGGCCACCAGACGTTCTGCCGTCGCGATATCTTCGAGGTTGTAATGGGGGAAACGCATGCGCAGTCCGTTACTGGGCCGGGAAGAGTTACCGGACCCGATGGTGTCCGGTGCAATCACGAAGTATTTTTGCACGTCAAGCGGGCCGCCCGGGCCGAGCAATGGATGCCTGTCAGGGCTCAGCGGAGCAGCACGCCCCCATCCGAGGCCGTTTCCCAGCGTCCCGTGCAGCAGCAGCATGGCGTTGTTTATTTCCCCTGCAGCGTTGCGAGCGGGCTTGCCCCACGTTACATAATGCAGGTGAAGCTCCGGCAAGACCTCGCCATCGTGGAAGCGAAAATCGCGGACAGTAAGGTCTCCGGCGGACGCAACTAATGTGTAATCCGCAGGAGGCCCGTCGGTAGCGATGAGCGAGGGAGTTGCCGCTCCCCAGACGCCGAACCAAAGCAACCCGAGGGCGGGGAGGACTCCTCTTGGCATGAACGACCTTTGCCGTCGATTCTGCTTCTGCATGGGATAACACTCCTTTCTGACTGGAGCTTGCACGGACGCTTCTTTGCAGTATTACCAAAGATCGAACGTTTGGATCATTTTACCCTCATGATTTCAACCTGTCTGCGGGCATTGCCTGCGCGTAGATATTCTCGAACACATTCTCGCTGTGCCGATGACCACAGACCGTGCGAGAATATGCGGTTCGATGAATCAACAGGGAGTCGATACTATGCTAAAAACACTTTTAATCAGTGGAAGTCCTAAGCCCGACGGCAACACGGTGCAACTCGTGCAGGAATGTGCCAAGGTCATTCAGGAGCAAGGGGTCGAGGCGGAAGTGATCTCCTTCGCCGGGATGAGCATTGCCTCCTGTACCGCCTGCGGGAAATGCTCGGAAACGGGCAAGTGCGAAATCCAGGATGGTTTGAACGAAATCATCGAAAAGGTTCGTGGCGCGCAGGGTTTGATTGTGGGCTCTCCCGTTTACTTCGGCACGGCGCGCGGAGATGTGATGGCCGCCCTCCAGCGGATCGGATACATTTCCATGCGATCCGATAAATTCCTTTCGGGAATGGTCGGGGGACCCATTGCCGTGGCGCGCCGCGGCGGACAGACGTCCACGCTCCAGGAAATGCTGATGTTCTTTCTCATTAACGACATGATCGTGCCGGGATCGACTTACTGGAATATGGTGTTCGGCCGTCTTCCCGGCGAGGCGTGGAAAGACCAAGAGGGAATTGACACCATCCGGCACTTTGCCGCAAACGTTGCGAATCTCGTCAAGAAACTCCATCCGTCTACGGGTGACTAGCGAGTCGGTTTGGTGTAGACGCGGCTTTACGCCGCCATTTGGTCCGTCAGCCAAGGGATAAACTCGCCGCTACAGCATCGATTACCCCGCCAGCAAGCTGGCGGGAGCCAAAGCGGCAGCGAGCTGCCGCGCTACAAAAGGAGGATGGATCGCATGTTAACCGCTGTCTTGCACGATGTTGATCGGCTGGTGTTGGAGGATCGTCCGGTTCCCGAGCCCGGACCCAATGATGCTTTAGTGCGAGTCAAATCCTGCGGAATTTGCGCCACCGATTACAAAGCCATCAAAGGCATCCGCCGCAACGTGCGCTTCCCGCTCGTTCCCGGCCACGAACCCGCCGGTGTTGTAGCCGCTGTGGGGGCGCACGTCCGCAGTGTGAAAGAGGGCGACGAAGTCATTGTTTGCCCCAGCGGCTATTGCGGATATTGCCGGTACTGCCGGTTGGGTAATCAGCACTATTGTGAGAACCAGTATACGACGGGAGGTGACGGTCCGGAGGACGTGCGGCCGGGCAGCTTCGCCGAGTATATGGTGACGGGGGCCAATACGCTCTTCTCTAAGCCCCCTGGTGTGAGCTTTGACGCCGCGTGCCAGACCGAACCCCTCAGTGGTGCTTGGAAGGGCATCATCCACTATTCGGAAATGCGGGTTGGCGATGACGTAGTCATCATCGGCACCGGTGGAATCGGCATGTACTGTTTGATGGTGGCCAAGGCGGCGGGCGCGGGACGTTTAATTGCTGTAGACGTCAGTGACCACGCCCTGGAAACCGCCCGCCACCTGGGAGCAACGCACACCTTGAACCCAAAGCACAGCGATGTGAAGACCGCTGTATATGAGATTCTGCCTCTGGGGCCGGACCTCGTACTGGAAGCCGCCGGGCCCATAGAAGCGGTCAATCTTATGGTCAGCCTTTTGCGGCGCGGCACGCGCTGGAATATCTTCGGCATTACCACCCACGAAAAATTTGTTCTGGATGGCGGCCTGATGCACTTTCTGGAGGCGCGGATGGACTCCAGCTTTTCTACCAATCCACTTGCCATGGAAAGCGCCATTCGGCTAATGGAACGGGGAGTGGTGAATCCCGAAAAGGCTATTTCCCACCGCTTCTCCCTTGCAGAGATCGGCCAGGCTATGGAAGTGATGGGCACTCCCGGCCGCAACAAGGTAGTCATTAATCCCTAGCACCTTTTCGCCTGGGCAGCCTTGAGGATATTCGGGGCTGTGGTACACTTGCGCCATGATTAACGGTGCCCACTTTCTTATCTACAGCAAGGATGCGGAAGCGGATCGAGCATTTTTCCGAGACGTTCTGGGGTTTCGCTCGGTTGATGTTGGTGAGGGTTGGCTGATCTTCGCGCTGCCGCCAGCGGAAATTGCGGTTCACCCGGCAGGCAGGACTTTTGCGAAGCGTCATGGCGGACAGGTGATGATGGGGACGGTCCTGTATCTCATGTGCGACGATTTGGAAGGGCTCATCCAGTCGCTAAAAGCCAAAAAAGTTAAGTGCTCGGAAATGGGCACAGCGCCATGGGGGTCGTACACGACTATCTCGCTTCCGAGCGGGGTCGAGATGGGCCTCTACGAGCCGACCCACCCGACGGCACATAACCTCAAGAAGAAATAACCCGCGGGCGGACTGCGAGTACCATTGACCGCAGCATCGATCTGCGCGCCTCAGGTATTTAGTCCTTATATGGATTGATGACCATGCCATCACCCATTGCCTTAGTCACGGGCGCATCGCGAGGAATCGGGCGGGGAATTGCCTTTGCCCTGGCTCGTGCCGACTACAGTGTCGCGATCAATTTCGCATCAAACCGCGACGCAGCGACGGAATGCCAACAATTGTGCCAGGCGGCAGCGCCGGCGGATTCCGGGGCCTCCTTTGAAACGTTTCCGGGGGATATTTCCTCGCCGAGCAGCCGCGAGTCGTTGCTGAAAGCGGTGATCGACCGCTTCGGCTGGATTGACCTTCTGGTGAACAATGCAGGGGTAGCACCGACCGAGCGGAATGACTTGCTGGAAGTGACGGAGCAGAGCTTTGACCGGCTGATCAGTATTAACCTTCGGGCCCCCTTTTTTCTTACGCAAGCGGTGGCCAACTTCTGGCTCGCCGGCTTGGAGGAACATGCGGCGCGTCCGCGGCCGAAGGTCATCACGATCTCTTCGATCTCAGCCTTCACGGCGAGCATCAATCGCGGCGACTACTGCATCAGTAAAGCGGGACTCTCCATGATGACACTGCTCTTTGCCGTGCGACTGGCGGGGGAGGGAATTGGCGTTTACGAGATTCGTCCCGGTGTCGTGGCGACGGACATGACTGGCACGGTGAAAGAAAAATACGACCGGCTGATTGCCGAAGGTCTGACTCCCATTGCCCGGTGGGGAACGCCGGATGATGTTGGCCGCGCCGTCGTAGCCATCGCGCAGGATCAATTCCCATTTTCGACGGGCGAAGTCTTCAACGTCGATGGCGGATTCCATATTCGGCGGCTGTGAAGAGGGAGTGTGTTCCAGGTGACAGGGAACAGTCGAATTTTCCTGGCGTGAATATGGTCGTGCTTCGCACATGAGCATGCAAGGTGGTGATCCATAGGCCCAAGGATCTTTGTTTTAGCCTGTTTCCTGAAACCCATAATTCTATGATTCAACCTGACTCCACTTTGACGCCAGGATCGTTGCTCACTCGGATTGCCCGCCTCTTCGATCTTTCCGCAGACAAAATCCGCGGGATTGCGGCCGCCTTTGAGTCCTTGCCAGGTTCACCGGTTTTCACCGTTCAAGGTTCCTACGTCGGGCGTGACTGGACGGAGTGGACGGAAGGATTCCATCACGGTTCGGCACTCTTGCATTATGACGCCACCGGCGAGGCATGGTTTTTGGACTGGGGCCGGAGCAAAACCGCGAAGCGTATGGCGGCGCACGTCACGCACACAGGCGTACACGATCATGGATTCAACAACGTCAGCACGTACGGAAACCTGCTGCGCCTGGCCACCGAAGGCAAAATTGAGGCGAGCGAGTTCGAGAAGCATTTCTATGCGCTCGCGCTCAAGGCGAGCGGCGCCGTTCAGGCCGCGCGCTGGTCACTGACGAGCGACGGCCGCGGCTATATCTACTCATTCAATGGAGTCCATTCACTTTTCGCGGACACCATCCGCTCCTTGCGATCGCTGGCTATTGCCCACCGTTTGGGGCATGCGTTAAGGGGCGAAAACGACCGGCGCATCTCACTTCTTGAGCGCTTGGTGCAGCACGCGGCGGTGACGGCGGACTTCAACGTCTATTACGGGGAAGGCCGTGACGCCTATGACGTGCGCGGGCGCGTGGCCCACGAATCGCTTTTCAACCCTGCCGATGGCGCCTACCGCTGCCCTTCCACCCAACAAGGTTACTCTCCTTTCACCACATGGACGCGCGCGCTGGCCTGGATCATGTGCGGATACGCCGAACAATTGGAATTTATCGAGACGGTTCCTGACCCTGAACTGGACCCGCTGGGGGGCCGCGGCAAGATAGAAGGCATGATGAGGCGGGTGGCGGGAACAACGTGCGATTACTACCTCGAGCAAGCCGCAGCGGACGGCATTCCTTACTGGGATACCGGGGCACCCAACCTTGCCAAGCTCGGCGACTGGCGCAACCAACCGAGTGACCCGTTCAATGCTTTTGAGCCCGTGGACAGCTCGGCGGCGGCCATCGCCGGGCAAGGGCTTTGGAGGTTCGGAACCTACCTCAATCGGATATCCGGTCATGCTGGCGAATACCCTATCTTAGGGGCGCAAGGCCATGTGCCCCTGCAACCTGTGACCGGGCACGCTGGCCCAGGTGACCAATACCGCCAAGCCGCCCTTACCATCGCCAAGACGCTGTTCGGCCCGCCGTATCTTTCCACCGATCCCCATCACCAGGGATTGATTCTTCACTCTGTTTATCATCGCCCACGAGGCTGGGACTACATCCCGCCTGGAAGTCACGTGCCATGCGGTGAGTCCTCCATGTGGGGCGACTATCACGCGCGCGAACTCGCGTTATTAATCCAACGTGCGGCCAACCAGGAAACATACCTGACGTTTCTTAATGTGAAGGAAAATGGCTAATAGTAGTTTCATGCCCCAACTGGAGGTGTAACCGATGATCAAATCCATCGCCGTTGTCGTCGGCAGCTACCTGCTCTCGATTGTTCTTGTCATGGCAACGGACCCGTTGCTCTCACGCCTCTTCCCGGGCGATTTCGTCCGAGGCCGTGTCCCCTCCGCCACGGCTCTCATCGCGAGCACGGCGCTCTTCGTCGTCGTCTCGATCCTTTGTGCCTGGCTCTGCGCCCGCTTTGCTCCGCGCCGCGCCGCGCGGCATGTGCTTTGGTTCTTTATCCTCGGGGAAGCGATGGGCATCGGCGCGACTATTCCCAACTGGAGCAAGGCCTGGCCGCACTGGTACTGGTTGTCTTGGCTGCTCACCTGGCCGGTGAGCTGCTGGATCGGCCTGCGGCTTGCCGGGCGCCGGGCTGATTCGCCCTCCGCGTGAGCAGGTGTAGCGCTATTTCTTATTACCGGTTCGGGGCGCGGGGTTCGCTGGCTCCCTGGTTGCCGCCGCCTTCCTTTGCCGGGGTCACGCTCGCGGTTTCTTTATTTGCGACAACCTCGACCACCAGCGGGGCGGAGGGGTGCATGGTGGGCGAGTTCGATTCAACTTCCGCGACGACATAGAAGGGTTGGGTGATGGGCTTGGCCCAATCCTCGGCGTGCAGGGTAAAGGTGCGCGAGGTTTGACTCTCGGTGACCAGCACACCGTTCAGGCCGACATTTACGACGCGAACACCAGGGGGGAGATTTCGCACCGTGCAGGGCACTCGCCCCTCGAAACCTTTGCGGCGTTCGACGTGGAGGGTCACCTTTACATCCTGGCCGGGTTCGAGGGTGATGTGACTGGGCCCTGCCGTCACGACGGCGTCCGGCGGGGGGATGACCGATGCGAGCCCAAGAGGTTCGTCCTCGTTGGCCACTCTCGCCAAATCACGACCGTTTGTTTTTGCATGACCTACAATCTTGAAAGCAGTCGGCAGGGCATCGACGGGTGCGCTTGCGTCCGCGGAGAGCAGAATGACCGTTGAGTCCTGACCGGCGGGAATAGTGGCGGCACTGGCTGTGACCCCGGCCGGAAGACCTTCCGCGGTAATCTCAATAGGGCCTTCATAACCTTGGACGCGGTTCGCGTTTACGGTGACGAAAGCGGATCCGCCCTTGGGGACATTGGGGTTCTCCGGCTCAGCACGAAGTTCGTAATCGGGGTTGGCATCATGAAGGGAAAGACGGTAGGCAAAGGCCTGCCCTTCCAGTCCGCGAACGTCCTTGAGATGCAGAATGTAATCGCCGTCCTGCGGCGCGACGAAGTTCAGTCGCGAGTCCGGCCCATAACCCGGCCCGCCATCATCATTTCGCCAGGTCAGATGGAACACCGGCAAGCCATTGGGTGGGAACTCAGCGCCAGGCGGCAGGATCTCAACCCGATAGACCGGCGTGTTTACGGAATGTACATCCGGCGAAGTTCCCAACAGCGCCCAACGCAAGCTATCGGCAGAGCGCATTCTGACGTCTTCGTCGGGTTGGTCCGCGATGTAGACGAGTTGATCGAGTTCGTCCCCCACCATCACGTAGTCCCTCTCATGGAAACCCGAAGTGGAAGTCAGTCTGATTCCAGGTGATCTGGAATCTCGGTCGGAGAGGGTGGTGACAGTTTCATTGAGGCAGCGAACCGTGGCGCGCGGAATGGAGTCGCCCTGCGTGTCGAGTACCTCAATCACTGAATCGAGTGGCGAGCCCAACCTTGCCGCTGCAACCTCAATGGTCAGTTTCTGATCCTTCCTGGCGTGAAAGCGGAAATAGTCTTCATCGGCCATGCCTCCGTCCTTGGCCCCGCCGTAAATGTGTCCGTTGATGGTGACAGGCAGGGAAACTGTTCGAGCCTGGGCCGGCGAATTATTGGGTTCCTGTTCGAGAAGCTCGGGATCGTTGCCGACTGCAAGCTTCACTGTGTCCAATGACCAACTCCCGTTGCTTTTTACCTTGAGCGGCATCGTGATCCAGCCTTTGGCTGCCGCGGGTGGGGTGACCTTCACTTCGCGCATATCACCCAAGTTGACGCCAGTCACCGAGACGGTGGCCGGTTCCCCCGCGCGCACACCCAGCGGGAACACTTGCGTGATATAGGGCAGAGGGCCCGCATCAATGCGATAGAAATGATCTGCACTACCACCCTTTTCCCGGTCAGTGATGGACAATGTGTATTTGCCTGCCTGAGGCAGCTTGTAAGTCAGCACCGCGTCGGCGCGGGTCTCGTATTGGCCGGATTCGGCCAGCACCTTTCCGGAATCATTCCGCAAGACCAGCAGCGATTCGAGCTTTGAGCCCAATCGCGATGCCACAACCTGGAAAACAAGCTCTTCACCCGCACGACCATCAAATGCGTAGCTGTCCTTTTGGCCGGGAACGGCAATCGTACCCACAAGGGTAGCAGGTAGATTTGCAGGTCTAGGTTGCACGTCCGCTCGCTCGGTGGATTTCTCTCTGGCGAAAACTTCGGGAAAGGACCCTGCATCAAAGGGCCACAAGTTTGAGGTTCCCAGCGGCGTGCGGACGCGGAACCAGTGGAGGCCCGGCGTAACATCTATGGCAGCAGTGACCTCGATGGCGGCCATTTGCCTTTTGCCCTTCGGCACCGGGGCTTCGGTTTCCACAAGCCCCGGCGGCAATACGCGCTTCTCTTCTTCCGCGTCCGTAATCTGCATTACCTTGGCGCTGATACCCGCGGAATCAAACACCACCGCTTTGATATCGGAAAGATTGCGACCATCCAGGGTGAAGGTGGCCGTCGTCCCCCGTTGTATGCCCACAGGCCAAATCCTGGCGATGGCGGGAGGAATGACGCGCTCATCCGAGCGCAAGGGCGCGGCGAACGATGCGCCTAGCACGACGAGAATCGTTGCGAATAGAGCTTGGTTTCTCATAAAAAGCCTCGCCTGCACTGTCATTCTGATCCCGCATTTTGGGCGAAGAACCCCGGTAGTTCTCCTTTGTCCAGCGCCCATGCGAACTACAGGGGTCCTTTGCCCCGATGAAGGGCATCGGGGGCACAGAATGACAGTATTGGTACTTCTTCCCGCATATCTTTCCTTACCGCCGAGTCCCGGAATCCCTAACCCCGTATCCGGTGCCCCGCAATCTATCGGCTGGCGGTCTGTTCCGACGCCTTTTCCCGCGGCCCGTGGGGTTCGAACGCCACCCAGGGCCCAAATACTTCCTTGAAAGATTTCACGTCAAACAAACTCAATGTGCCGTTGTACCGACCAGCCGCCAAACGAGTCCCGTCCGGGCTGATACTGAGCGCCTCTACCCAATCCGGTTGGTGAGCGATGATCCCCACCGGGTCCAGCGTGGCTGCGTCGCGGAAGCGGATGGATCTATCCGAGGAACTGGTGATCAGAACCTTCCCATCCGGCGTCCAGGCAACCGCCAGGATACTGTCCTCGTCTGCAATCAAGGAACGCAGCAGCCGCCCGTCGCTTTCTCCCACTTGCCAAACGTATATGGTCTTGTCGTAGCCGGCGGCAGCAATCTGTTTGCCCGACGGCGAGTAAGCAATACTGGTGAGGCCGTCCGTGGCATCGCTCAAGGTGTACAACCGTTGCCCGGAAGCGATATCCCAGATTTTCACGCTGCGATCTTGCGAACCCGAAGCCAAATGCTTGCCATCGGGGCTGAAGGCCACCGCGAAGACGGCGTCGATGTGATCCTGGAGATTCTTCGCTTCCTGACCGGTGGTAACGTCCCATAGCTTCACCATCTTGTCGTAGCTGCCGGAGGCAAGAAGCTTTCCGCCCGGGCTCCAGTCGACGGAATAGATACAATCCTTGTGGCCCACCAAGGTCCGGAGAAGCTGGTGGGATTGAACATCCCAGATCTTTACTTCGCCGCTGCGCTGAGGCGGTCCCCCGGCTGCCGCAAGCATCCTTCCGTCGGGACTGAAAGCGAGCGAGCGCACGTAGTCCGCATGGCCTGCAAGTGTCGCCAGGGGCTTACCGCTGGCCGAATCGACGAGCCGCACCTCCTTATAGCCTCCCACGGCGAGCAATTTCCCATCGGGGGAAAACTTCACCGAAGCCAGGGGGGAGACCACGGCAACTTGCGGGTTGATGTCAGGTATGGGCACGGGCGCAAGCGTCTTGGTTTTCTCGCCCGGAGCGGGCCCCAGCGCACCGCTCTCGACCCACGCTTTTAGGGTGGCGATGTCCGCTGCCGGCAAGGGGTCAACCCCAAAAGGCATTCGCGGTAGAACCTTTCCCTCAAGCATCTGAATCATTCGGCTCTGGTCAGCTCTGCCCGGAACAATCGCCGCGCCATGCGCGCCACCCTTCATCAGGGCGGCGTAGTCCTCCATGATGAGGCCTCCCATCTTGGAGGCGCTGGAGTGGCAAGCGAGACAATTCTTTTGCAGGATGGGCGCGACCTGGGATTCGAAGCTGGGTGTGGAATCAGCGTGCACAGGGGTGGAAGCAAACGCAAGAAAAACCATCGATGCTGAAACTAAGGCGAAGAATGCACCCCCAAGGCGCCAAGACACGAAGAAAAACCGAGAACCAACGCCAGAGAAGAAAACGCCGCACCGTGCTGGTCTATACCTCGTGTCTTCAAGTGCTACTGGGTGTCTTTGTGTCTTGGTGGTGAGCCTGTTTGTTTTTGTCTTTTTGGATAGCATTTTGGCCGTAAAAATCTAACTCAAAATTCCAGATTCAAAATTCCAAATCCCCTAGCCTGAATCACGATCCTAAGTCCCGAACCTCGAGTCCCGAATCCCGCGTCCCTAACACCTGACCCCTGGCAGCTAACACCTGCACTTAGTGGTTAAACATAAACTCTTCGCTCGTCAGCATGGCCCAGGCCAAGTCATTCAGAGCGGCTCTGCGGATGTCCTCGGTGTTTTGCTCCTCGGCCGACCTAAGCGCGTTGACTAACGCCGTCCGCTCCTTGTCGCGGGGGTGACGGCTGAAAGAAGCAAGGTAGAGGTAATCCACGATTTGATCGTCGGTGAAGCCGAGCTTGAGCAACATATCAATGGCGCTGCCGGGTGCGCGCAGCTTGTTGTTCAGGGTGTCGCCGTTGAAGATATGAAGCGCCTGGGTGACCGTGGGCACCGAGGTGCGTTCACTTTCGCGCGTCTGAGCGCGCACGGGGCGGCCAAAGGCGGAGAGGAAGTAGGACCCTACCGCGGAATCGGGCAGTTGCAGGGCGCGAGTTCCAGCGGGATAGTCTTCGAACTTCTCTGGCACTTTCGTAACCTCGGAATAGGCATCGAGCAGCACTTCCGCCGGAAGACGCTTGATCACATAGTGCGACCCGAACTTGTCGTCGTCAGCGTTTTCCTTCAGCGTCGTAGAGGAGGCCTGATAGGTGGCCGACTGCATAATGGTCCGAATCAGGTAATCCACATCAAAGTTGTGCGCCACGAAATCCTTCACCAGGCCGTTCAGCAGCTTGTCATTAGTGGCCGGATTGGTATCGCGAAGATCTTCGACCGATTCCACCAGTCCGCGGCCCATGAAGTTGCGCCAAATCCGGTTCACGATATTGCGTGCAAAGAAGGGGTTCTGCGGCGAGGTAAGCCACTTGGCAAAGTATACTCGGGTGTCGCCGGGGGTGCTTTCCGGCAGCGCGCTGGCGTCCAGGGGTTTGGGAGGCAGGGGCATCATGAAGCGGTCGTCCATAAACTCGCCGGTGGGCGCGGAATAAACGGTGACATTATTGAGAATCTGCCCCACGCCCGGGCGCGCCGTCTGATTCGAGTAGGTTTTCAGCCGCACCCGCGCAAACAAATTGGCCATGCCGTAATAATCTTTTTGCGTCCACTTGGCGAGGGGATGATTGTGGCAATGTGCGCAGGTAATGGTAATTCCCAAGAATGCCTGCGCCACGTTTTCTGTCGTGTCCAAGGGATCGCGATGAACCACCCAGTAATTGGCCGCGCCATTTTCCACGGTGTTGCCGGTGGCGGTCACAATTTGATATACGAATTTGTCCCAGGGCTTATGGGTGGCGACGCTGTCACGGATCCAATCGTAATAACTCCACATCTCTTCGTTAGACAGGTGGTTGCTCGAGACTAGCAGCAGGTCTGACCACTTGTACGCCCAATAATCCACAAACTCCGGCCGCTTCATAAGCGCGTCGATCAACCGGTCGCGCTTTTCCGGCGAAGGGTCCTGGAGGAATTGTTCGACTTCGGCTGGGGTCGGCAGAATGCCGGCGGCATCCAAATAAGCCCGACGGATGAATTCCGCATCGCTGGCGGAGGGCGAGGGCGGGATGTGGAGGACCTCCAGGTGGTGCAGTATCTCGTCGTCGATGTAATTGTGCCGCGGCGCCTTCTTGAAAACCGCCTCCTCAAGGTTGTAGGGGAAGGGAATGCGCAAGCGGGAAAAGGTGACATGGCTCTGGTACCACACGGTCACCGGCGCCTCACCAAAGCTGTGCATGGTGACGTGGCCATAGTTGTCGACGGTGGCCACGCCTTCATTGCCACTGTCGTACTTCGCCCAGCGGGTGACGTCTTCTTTGCGGCCATCAGAGAAGGTTGCTGTAACGATGAGCTGCTGTTCGGTCCCGGGGCGCAGCGACGCTTCCTGGGGGAGAACTTCAATCCCGGTCACACGCGCGTCAGAATCCTGTGGGGCGGGCATGCCTTGAGCAATCCATCCGGAGATAACCTGATACTCAGGGGATTCAACCGCGAAGCGCTTGCCGCCGCCGTGGGAGATGGCGAGGGTCGGCTTCAACAGAATCAAACTCTTGGCCGGCTCAATACAGTCGGTGCGTCGAGCCAGGGCTTGGTGGGTCAAGGTAAAGTAGTCGGTCTCCGCATCGTAGCCGCGCAACGTCAGCTTGAAGCCGTTCTTTCCGGCTGCCGCGCCATGACAGGGACCGGAGTTACATCCCATCTTCGTTAACACGGGCTGGACGTCATTGCGGAAATTCCATGCCGCCGGAGCAGTGAAATTCTCGATGCTGATGGGGATGCTGGAGCGATTGCCCTGAAGGGTCGCGGTGATAGTCGCCTGGCCGTTTCCTTCGGCGACAGCAAAATTGTTGCTGATCCGCGCCACTTTGGAGTCTGAAGATGCGAGGGTTACTTGTGCAGTCAAGTCCTCCTGGTGGCCATCGGTAAATGTCCCCTCAACAACCAGACTCTGATCATAGTGCGATCCGGAAATGGTGATAGCCGCGGGCAAAATGTCAATCTTGGCGAGGGGAACCTTGGGGTAAGCATTGTGGTCGGCGACCGGGGTCGGTCGGGTCGCACCGCTCTGCGTCACTTGGGGTTTATATTCACCGCCAGGATGGTAAGTGGAATCCTTCCCCATCTGCGGCGATGCTACATTCGGCGACTGCTGGGCGCTTGAATCGTGACCCGCACAAAACACAATTAACGAACAAACGGAAAAAACGACGAGCAGAAAACGGCGTGGGTTCATGTTCCCCCAAGAAAACAGTGAAGCGTGATGGGTAAAGAGTGACAAGCCGGATGAGACTGGTTCGTGCTCATCACTCTTCAACTTGTCACTTGTCACTGTCTTTCAGACCAGCAATTCATCAATCGGATCAAAGCCGTGATCAACGAGGCGCACCACGCGGCCTTGCGGAGTCTTGAGCTCGGTTTCAATTGGGATCCCGAGGCACTTGTAAATCGTCGCCGCCACATGCGCCGGCATGACCGGGCGATCCTTGGGGGCACCGCCGATGGAGTCCGATGCGCCCACAATCTGGCCTCCCTTGATGCCGCCCCCGGCCAGAACGATCGTCCAGCACTGAGGCCAGTGGTCGCGGCCTCCGGCGGGGTTGATTCTGGGTGTGCGTCCAAACTCCCCCGTGGCTACCACCAGCGTGCTATCCAGCAAGCCGCGGTCGCTCAAATCTTCCAGCAGCGAACTGTAAGCGTTGTCGAACATCGGCCCCACCAGGTCGCTGTAACATTGGATAGGGCTGAACGGAGCGGAACCATGAATGTCCCAAGTGATGTCGTTGAAGACAGTCTCAAACATGTTCACGGTGACAAACCGCACGCCCCGCTCCACCAGACGGCGCGCCAGCAGACAGCCCTGACCAATGCGCGTCATGCCGTAGCGCTTGCGCATTTCTTCCGTCTCCTGCGTAAGCTCAAAAGCCTCTCGCGCTTTGGCCGAGGTCATCAGGGTGTAAGCTTGATTGAAGGTAGCGTCCATCAATTTGGCGTCCTGGTTGCTCTCCTCGAAGTATTGCACCGACTGGTCGATGACTTGGCGCCAACTGCGCCGACGGTCAACGCGCACGGCCGAGATGTAATCGGGCGGCAGCATATCCGGGACTTGGAAATTGGCCGCGGAGGGGTCCGCATTGAGGACGAAGGGGTCGTAGGCTTTGCCGAGGAATCCAGCACTGTCGCCATGCGGCAGATTGCCACCCAGTTCTCCGATGGTGTAAGGAATCAGAACATTGGGAGGCATGTCGCCGCGCGGGCCTCGCTCAAACCTGAGCACGGAGCCGTAATTGGGCGACTCCAAGCCACCCTGGAACAACCTGCCGGTCTGCATCATTTGGACGCCAGTGTCGTGGACCGCCGCCCCAGTGTGATACATGGACCGCAACAGGGCGAACTTGTCCGCGTGTTTGGCCATGCGCGGAAAGATTTCAGAAATCTCCATGCCGGGAACGTTGGTTTTTATGGGCTTGTAGGGACCGCGGATGGAGGCAGGCGCCTCCGGTTTCATGTCCCAAGTGTCCAGTTGGCTTGGTCCGCCGACCAGCATGAGTTGAATGCAGTTGATGTCCTTGTCGTTTTGGACTGCGCCCGAGGCTTTTAGTGAATAGAACTCAGGCAGCGTTAGTCCCAGGAATCCGAGGGCACCGGCGTGGAGAAAATCGCGGCGCGTGACCCCGTCGCAAAAGTGCACTTTCTTGTCCGCATCCAGCCTGAACATCTTTTTTATCCTTTACAACCCTTTATAACCCCTTATAAGCCATAGCAACTGTCCAGTACCATTTACGGCGGGACAATCACGAACCGACCGGTTAGCGCTGAATCCCCGCACCCTCTGGCCCCGCGCTGGAGTCCGGAGACTTGCGTCACCTTCAGCACCCCTTTGGTGGCCGGAAAAGCGACAATTTATCGCTCACCAAAGCACCTCATCCCCGGTCGGACCTTGCCCCCAAGGAAGTCTGGTTGGCAGGTTGCTGGTTGTGCCAAGCCGTATTCGCTAGCGGTTCAGTTGCCCTGTTCAGCGCGGAGCCGCGATGTCCCGTACCTCAGGCCCCATACAGTTCATGTTCGGAAGATTACCCAGATCAGGTGCCTAAGGATTCGCTGCCTCGATCTGATTGCTGACCCCGCGCACCCTGCATTATACCTCATCAGGTTTGTGCCGGTATGAGGAATTTATTCCGGAGAGATGATGGTCAATACCTACCTGGCGACCTTCTAGTGGTTGGCGGCGTGGAGAACGTCCCGGCCGGTTTCTTTACGCCTCGGCCCATTGCTTCCTGATGTAGGCAAGCGCTCTCGCTAAGGCGGCTTCGGGATTATCGGTGGCGTTACATTCCATGGTCAACCATCCCGAAAACCCCCAATTCTTCAGCGCCCTGAATCCCGGGCGGTAATCGAAAGGCAGCGAGCCGGGCTCCGTGCGCGCCTTACCATCCGCCAAGTGAACGTAGACGGTGTATTTGCCGTACTGCCGCAAGGTGGCGGCAATGTCCTGCTCTTCCAACTGCATATGATAGAAGTCGCTCAGCATCTTGAACCCGGGAGCGCCGACCGCTTCAATAAACCCGGCGGCCTGGCTCTGGAGGTACATGAAGTGGGTTTCCTTCTGATTGCACGGCTCGAGCATCAGGTTAGTGCCCGTGCGCTGGACGTCCGGCGCCAGTTCCTTCAGCTCTGTCACCAGCAAGCGTTCTTCAATCTCCCGCGGCGTCATGATGGGAGAAATGTCCTGAAACCGATTGGGTCCAAAGGTGGGGACTTCGATAATGTCGTTGGCCCCCAAGGACCGGGCCATCTCCAGGCGCTTACGGTCCAGTTCGACGGCCTGGGCGCGAACCCGGGGGTCCGTGTCCAAGAGTTTGATGGAGCCCACAATGGCGCTGACAGCGATGCCGATGCCGGAGAGTTGTTCCTGAAGAAATTCCACCGGTTTCTCTGACCATTCGTTCCCCAGTTCAATGCCGTCATAGCCTAGATTTTTGACGAGTTGGGCGCGTTCGCGCAAGGTCATTTCCCGGGGTAGGGGAGTGCGAACTCCGAAGCGCACGTTGCCCGCCGCTGGATGGGCAGGGCGGACGCCCGCCGCCACCGTCGCGCCTCCCATGGCCGCGCCCCACCCCATTAGGAATTCTCTTCGACTCACCCCGAAGGCATTATTCATAACCATCACCTCTGAGCCTCTGACGGTACAGATATTATTCTTTCACAGTTTCGCCATCCGGGGCATCGCGCAAGCGCAAGGTGTGAGCCCCGATCCAATCGGTGTAACAGCAGGATCAGCGTGATCCACTGCGTCACGTGGCCGCTAACACGGCCCCGATGGCTTACCCCGCCGCCGGGAGGTCTTCCGCGGGCGAGGAATCTGGCGCGCCCCGATCCAGCAGTTCCCGCACGCGGGTCAAGAGATCGGACAGGGTGAAGGGTTTCTGCACGTAGGCGCTAAGGACGTCCCAATGCCGCATGATCTGATCGGTATAGCCGGACATGAAAAGAACGGGTATGCCGGGGAACTCGGCGCGAAATTTCTCCATTAATTCTATTCCCCCCATTGTCGGCATGATGATATCCGTCAGGAGCAGATGAATTGCCCCCGGGTGGTTGCGGGCCACGGAGAGCGCTTCCAAACCGTTGCTCGTTTCCAGGATGATGTACCCGTGGCGTTCCAGTATCTCCCGCGCATATTTCCGTACCCCGGGCTCATCTTCCGCCAGCAGGATGGTTTCTCCTTTCGAGGAGATTTGGTCGAGGACGACCACCGGGCCGGGCGCGATTTCAAGACCGGAGGAGGGGAAGAACAATTCAAAGGTGGTTCCCTGGCCGGGTTCGCTGGCGACCGAAATAGCCCCGCCACTTTGGTTGACGACGATTCCGTAGACGGTCGCCAATCCCAGGCCCGTGCCTTTTCCCTCTTCCTTGGTCGTGTAGAAGGGCTCAAAAAGGTGGGACTTTACCTCCGCGGACAACCCCGCGCCCGTGTCCGTTACCGCTAGCACGACGTACTTGCCGGGGCAGACATTAAGGTGGTTCCGCGCAAACTGGTCGTCCGCCACCATGCTGGAGGTTTCGATCACCAGCTTGCCGCCGGCCGGCATGGCGTCCTTGGCGTTCACCGCGAGGTTCATGAGGACTTCCCCGATCTGCCCCGGGTCCGCGCGAAAACTGCCCGCCTGCGGGTCCAATGAGAGGACTAACTCGATGTTTTCGTCCAGCAGCTGCCGCAGCATGTTCTCGTAGTCTCTAACAAACTCGTTCACCGCCATCGTCTTGGGCTCCACGACTTTCCGACGGCTGAATGACACCAATCGGCGGGTCAGGGCTGCGGCCTGCAAGGCGGCTTTGGAGAGTTCTTCCATCGAGTCCCGGAGAGCGTCATCCGTGTCCATCCCCGCCAGGACCAAATGGGCATAGCCGTTGATGACGGTCAACAGGTTGTTGAAATCATGGGAAATACTGCCGGCCAGCCGCCCCACGCTCTCGAGCTTCTGGGATTGCAGAAGCTGTTGTTCCAGCCGCTTCCGCTCGGTAATGTTCAGAATCACACCCACAAAGCGCAACGGTTGAAACTGGGCATCAAAAAACACCCGTCCCCGGCTGGAAAGCCAGCGTTCCTGGCCATCTTCAATGCCCAGCGTTTGATAATCGTCGGCGTAGTCCCCGCCATTTTCGTATTGGAGTGCAGCCAGCAGATTTTGTGTGGTGCGGTCGCGGTCGGCAGGGTGGAGAGCGCCCAGAAAGGTGTCGTAGGTGACTTCCGCATCCGGTGACAGTCCCAAGTGCTGCCGGGCAAACTTGGACAAAATGAGCTCGCCGGTCTGGGGGTAGAAATCGAAGGTGCCGAGCTGCGTGGCATCCACTGCCAGTGCCAGGCGTTCCTCGCTCCTATGCAATTCTTCCTGCGTTTGCTTGCTTTCCCGCCGCGAGGCGGCTTCCGCCAGTTCGCGCTCCACCGCAGGCACCAGGCGTGTCAGGTTGTTCTTGGTGAGGTAGTCGTGCGCCCCGGATTTCATCATCTGAACGGCGGTTTCCTCACCCATCTTACCGGACACCACGATGCAGGGAATGTCGCGGCCGCACTCCTGGAGGATGCGGAGGGCGCCAGGTGCGTCAAACCCCGGCAAGTGGTAGTCCACAATGATCACGTCCCAGCCGGGATCCTCCAGCGCGTGGCGCAGACCGTCGGCGTGCTCCACCCGCTGGGAAAAGACCTCGTAGCCGGCCTGCATCAGCAAGCGGGTTATCAGTTCGGCGTCGCTTTCCGAATCCTCGATTTGTAACAGCCGCAAAGCTTTGCTCATAAATCCTCACTTCACTTTGGGGGGTTCCTCATTCAGGACCAACCAATACAATCCCAATTGCGCCACCGATTCGACAAAACGCCCGAAGTCGACTGGCTTGCGGATGTAGCTGTTCACCCCCAGGTCGTAACTGGCGGCCATGTCTTGTTCCTGGCGGGAAGAAGTGAGAATGACCACGGGCATTCGGCGCGTGACCGCCTCCGCGCGAATTCTCCGTAACACATCCAGGCCCGACACTCTTGGCAATTTCAAATCCAGGAGCGTGAGGGTGGGGAAATCGGAGGTGTCGCGGCCCACGTAGGCGCCCGTGCCATAGAGGTAATCCAGCGCTTCCTGGCCGTCGGAGGCCACGACCAGCTCGTTGAGGATGCGGCCCTTCCCCAGCGCGCGCTGGGTGAGCTCGACATCACTGGGATTATCTTCGATCAGGAGAATAGTTTTCATGTTCATCCATTGTCCTATCCAAGGGTGAAATATATCGTTGCCCCCGTGCCAACCTGCGCCTCGGCCCAGATGCGGCCGCCATGCCGGTGAATCACCCGTTGCACGGTGGCCAAGCCAATTCCCGAGCCGGGAAACTCGCTGGTTTTGTGCAGGCGCTGGAAGGGGGCGAAAAGCATCCCGGCATAGGCCATATCAAAACCCACACCGTTATCGCGAACGAAAAAGGCCGGGGTGCCTTCGCACTCGGTCTTGCCAACCTCCACCCGCCCCGGCGTGCGTGGCGCGGTGAACTTCACCGCATTGTCGAGCAGGTTGGTCAGAGCGACCTCCAGAAGCCGGGGGTCCCCGGTGCACTTCAGGTGGGGAGCGACGATGAATTCGATGGACCGGTCGGGGTGCGCCTCCTTCAGGCGGGCGACGATGGTTTCGGCGAGGGAGCTTAAGTTAACAACCCGGGGAACCAGTTCTGCCCGGCCAACGCGCGAAAGGTGCAAAAGGTCGTCAATCAGTGTTCCCATGCGTTGGGCCTCACTGCGCACTCGGTCAAGGTATTTGCGCCCTTGGGCGTCGAGACGCTCGCCATAATCTTCCAGGAGCGCCAGACTCCACCCATCGATGCCGCGCAGGGGGGCCCGCAAATCGTGCGAAACGGAGTGCGCAAAAGCTTCCAGTTCACGGTTGGCCGCTTCCAGTGCCGCGGTGCGCGAGCGCACCCGCTCCTCGAGTTCAATATTGAGCAGTTGCACCGCTGCCTCCGCTCGCTTGCGCTCGGTGACATCCATAAAGGATACGGCAAACTGATTAGGGCGTGGCGAATACGCACTTCCGGAGTAGTACCGCCCCAGGGTGCGCGTGTAGTTTTCGAAAGTGGCCGGTTCACCCGTCGCCGCCACCCGACCGTAGAGCTTGATCCAGTATTTTTCCAATTCGGGGAGTACTTCCAGCGCGCTCCGCCCCACGATTTGGCTGCGGCTCAGGCCGGTCATACGCTCGAAGGCCGGGTTGACGTCCAGAAAACGATAGTCGCAGGGATTCCCCTGCGCGTCCAATAACATTTCGTGTACCGCCAGGGCGCTTTCTGATCGCTCGAACAATTGGCGGTAGCGAAGTTCGCTTTCCGCCAAGGCATTTTCCGCTTGTTTGCGCTCGGTAATGTCGTATTTGATAGCGATGTAGTTGATGATTTCGCCCGAGGCGTCGCGCACGGGGGCGACGGTGGCTTCTTCGATGTAGAGCGTGCCGTCCTTGCGCCGGTTGGCAAACTCTCCGTGCCAGAGTTTTCCGGCGGTGAGGGTGGCCCACAGCTCCTGGTAGAACTTGGCATCGTGCTGGCCCGACTTGAGGACCCGAGGGTTCCGGCCGAGGGCCTCGCTGCGGGAGTAACCGGTGGTGCGGGTGAAAGCCGGATTGACGTATTGAATCGTCGCGTCGCGATCCGTGATCACCACAGTCTCCGCGGCTTGTTCGATGGCGGTGGCCAGCAGAAGATTCTCGGTCTCCGCCTGCTTGCGGTCAGTAACGTCGCTGATCACGCCGTCGATGCGGATGCGCCCGTCCTCCCGCCGCACCTGCACACTGTCGCAGACCCAGCGAATCGCCCCGTCCGGAAGGACAATGCGGTACTCTTCACTCAGCATACAGGGTTGGCCGGTCAAGATTCTCTTGGCGGCTGCCTGGAACCGGGGGCGGTCGTCAGGATGAACTGTGCTGAGCCACCTTTCCGGACCGGGCAGGAAGAACTCGGCTGGTCGGCCGGTGATTTTTTCCACGACCGGCGAATAGTAGTGGTGGATCACCTGCCCCTGGTCGTCGGCCTCCGCGCTCCATAGGCAGTCGGGAATGGAGGCCAGCACACTCTGCAGTTCTTCCTGGCTGCGCCTCAGTTCCTCCTGCGCCCGCTTGGCCTCGGTGATTTCGACCAGAGTACCTTGTACAAATGTTTCACCCCTGTCGTTTGCTGTGATCAGGCTGAGATTGGCGACCGCCCAGATGGGGCTGCCATTCTTGTGCCGAAACTTCACTTCAACCCCGAACATGGTTTTCTCGGTTTGCAGCCGAGCCATTAACTCCGACCGCTTTTCAGGGTTCCAATGGATATCCCTCATGCTAAGGCCCAACATTTCTTGGGGTGACTCGTAACCCAGCATGCGCGCCGCGGGACTGTTACAATCAACTATGTCACCTTCAATCGTGTAGCGGATAATCACGGCGACGTTGGTCTCGAACAGCAACCGAAAGCGTGACTCGGAAGCTCGGAGAGCTTCTTCCGCCCGTTTGCGCTGGGTGATATCGCGATTGGCCTCCAAAACCGTTTTGTTGCCTTCCGCGTCCACTGCCAACGTCCACTGACCCTCGACGGTGAGTTTCCTCCCATCCTTGGTGGTCTGGGTCAATTCCCCCTTCCATTGACCATCGCGTTCCAGCATGGCGTCAATCTGGGCCATGCCCAAGGGGTGCGAGGTTTGCAGGAGTTCGTGGCTGCAATGGCCCACCGCCTCCTCTCGCGTATAGCCGAGTAGGTTTTCGGCGCCGCGACTCCAGAAGTTAATGGCGCCGCCCAGTGGCCAAGTAAACAGACAGTCGTGGGCCTGCTCGAGCAGGTCGGCGTGACGGCGCAGCGCCTGGGTGGTTTCCTCGCGCCGGACCGTTTCCCGTTCAATGACCACACTGGCGAAGACCAGAAGAAGAATCAACGCTCCACTGCCCAGCCCCAGAACCCAACGCCCGCGGGAGGCTTGGCCCCCAGCTTCGGCCGTACGTGTGATCAATAATTGACGCTCATCGCCCATGATGGCATCCAGCATCGAGCGTAGTTCATCCATAGACTGCACTCCTTGACCGGAGCGAACGAGGGCAAGAGCTGCATCTACATGCGAGGCTGTGCGCAACTCAATGGCACGCTTGAGCACGCTCAGCCTTTCGTCGGCAAGCTGATTGATCTCGACAAAACGCGCCTGCTGGCTGGGATTGTGGGAGGTGAGATCCTTCAGTTCTTTCAGGGCGCGCGGAAGGGCAGCAATCGCCGACCTGTAGGGTGCCAGGTAGCTCTCGTCACCCGTCAGCAGATAACCACGCTCTCCTGTTTCGGCGTCTTTCATCATGGACAACAGAGACTCGGCGGAGTTGATCACCCGGTAGGTGTGTACTACCCACCCTTCTGCGTCCTGGGTGCGCTTAAAGTCGCGCAGAAGGAGCACGACCATTCCTACCAGCACTATCGCCGCGCCGGCCAGAACGATGGTTTGGCGGACGACCCGCAGCTTGATGTTTCTTCCCCCTGCGGTCAGGGAAGCCGGCAACCGCCCAGCCACTTCACCCAGGAAACTGATCCCGACTCCAACGGCGAAAAAGCATGCCAGGTTGAGTGCGTCAGACCGGTTAGACATGGCAAAGGAGAATCGGGGTTCAAGGATAAAGTACCAAGCGGAGATACCCCCCAGCAGCGTGGCGAGCAACCCCGGCCCCCGGCCCCATAGGCGCTTGACGATCACAATGGTGAGGACAAAGAACAGATAGGGGGCCCGGGCAGTGAGAATCGGGTCAAAAACCATGCGAATAGCTAACGTAATACCCACGGCCAGGGCGGTTGCGGCGTACCGCTCGATGGCGGGAATTGCTTTCAGCAGTCTTTCCCGGCTCATCATTTTTTTCATCCGGCGTTCCTTTGGAGTCCCCCAAGACAAGCGGGCCTTACCTTGGCTAAGACATTTTGCCGGGAAACACATGGGTATGGGGAGAAGAGTGAATGAGAAGCATTCGTCTTCGCGGCCGGAGGGCGATGCGAGTTTCCGGGGTATCTCCCGCAGCAAAGGGTGGCGGAAGATGAGGGGAGTGAAACCTCGCAGGGCATTTGACGGACTCCACTAAGCCTCCGGTAACGTTCAGCAGCCAGACCCAAGTCACGAGGGTCCCGGGCACGGTCCTACGCGGAAACTGTGTATAATGTATTACATGGTATAAAAACAATGAGTTCCGGGCGGTCCAGTTTCCGTAGCTGATCAGTTCCCGGTTTGCGAGTCCATAGGCCCCACAAACGAGCGGCAAGCAACCCCTGCTTGCCACAGTG
>Ga0335085_10002039_pt1 | contig 39338 bp, 64 predicted proteins | sample Lox_Sample_45_FD_206712 | JGI IMG/M metagenome (GOLD analysis project Ga0335085, IMG submission 206712) | Soil microbial communities from Loxahatchee National Wildlife Refuge, Florida, United States - Lox_Sample_4.5 | ecosystem: Environmental > Terrestrial > Soil > Wetlands | place: USA...
GACTCATAGCGCCCCGAAAGTGGTGCGCCATTTGAGATCAGAGCACAGCCGCATTCACCGCAAGATGATGGCGGCCGGGGTAAGCGATGGAGACAGCGAGTGAAGGTTTCTCCCAAATCAAGCAATCGTGACGAGTCTACTGCCGCGTATGCCAACAACATCGTCCTTCGCAACGTTGTCCAGACCGTGCTTCTGAAGGCCGCGAATGGGCCGGTGCTGAAGGCGGATTACGACGCTGCAATCGACGCGCTCAACGAGCTTTTCAGGAGGGCAGCATGAAGTCTGCCGCACATACGGAATCTGCTTGGAGTGCGGAGTCCTGCTGAGTTGGCTGGTCGCAATCGTTCTCACGTTTTCGCCGCACCATCACAGCCACCCCGGCTGGCATCCGTCCAAAGCGTGGTTGCGGGCGTCGGACTGCATCGTCTACCACGAATCCCGATACCACTGGCACATCAACACGGGGAACGGCTATTACGGCGGCTTCCAGTTCCTCGAGTCGACCTGGACGAGCGTTGGCGGACGCGGTCTACCTTCGGATGCGAGTCCGCGGGAGCAGCGGTACAGGGCGTGGCGGGTGTGGCGGCGTGACCACAATAGCTGGATCGAGTGGGGAACAGCCGGTGTCTGCGGCCTTCGTTGACGACCCCGACTTCACGCTCTATGTCGGCGATGTGTCCGAGGTGCTGCGCGAGCTGCCGGACGAGTCGGTGCATTGTGTCGTCACCTCGCCGCCGTACTGGGGCCTGCGCGACTACGGCACCGGCGAGTGGGAGGGCGGCGACCCCGACTGCGACCACCTGACAGGACGCACCGCCCGCAATGACGGTGACAGAAACGGAACTGATGGCTTCGCCGGCAGTCGAAACCTAGAAGGCCACGCCGACATGGGAGCACTGGCCTACCGCGATGTCTGCGGCAAGTGTGGCGCTCGTCGCGTCGACCACCAGATCGGCCTCGAACCCACACCGGACGCCTACGTCGCCCGGATGGTCGAAGTGTTCCGCGAGGTCCGTCGGGTGCTGCGGCGGGATGGGACGTGCTGGCTCAACCTCGGAGACAGCTACGCCGGAAGCGGCCCGAGCGGCGCGAGCTATCAATCGGAGACGACGAAGCGCCGCGCTGAAGGAGACGGAACGGACGGCAAGTTTCGTGTCAGCAAGACGCTCGCAGATCGCGGCCTGACCTACGCCGAAAAGAAGCCCGTCGCGCCTCCCGGTCTGAAGCCGAAGGACCTCGTCGGCATCCCCTGGCGGGTCGCGTTCGCCCTCCAAGCAGACGGCTGGTATCTCCGCAGCGACATCATCTGGGCGAAGCCGAACCCGATGCCCGAGAGCGTGACGGACAGGCCGACGAAAGCCCACGAGTTTCTTTTCTTGCTAACGAAGGCTCCGTGGCGTGGCCGCGAGCCCGGGCTGATTGAGAGTCGTCTGAGTGCCGAGGATGCGCGATGGCTCGCGCTGCTGGTCGATGCCGAAGGCAACATCTGTGTGAAGCGCAACGCACGCGAAGGACGATCACCCAGCTACGGAGCGCAGATCGCCATCGGCTCGACATCGCGTGCGCTGCTCGAGCGAGCGCAGGAACTCGTCGGAGCCGGGAACATCCTCGAGCGCGGCGGCACGAACGCGCCGATGTTCTACTGGCAGGTGTCTAACAAGGTCGCACAGGATCTTCTCTACGCGATCTATCCGCATCTGATCGTGAAGCCGCGTCAGGCCCGGATTGTGATCCACCTGGAATCGCTGCTCTATCACCGCGGCACACAAACAGCCAAGGAGCGCACCGCGGACGAGAACGCACAGCTCGAATCTCTCTGGCAACGCAACAAGGAGTGCAACCAGTTCGGCTCTCCTGACCTTTCGGATGTTCCTGAGCCGACGTACGGGAAGTACGGCCCCACGCGGTATTTCTATGACGCGGACGCGATCCGGGAGGAACACACCTCGACGCGATGGGGCGGTCGGTATCACACGCAGCCAGAGAACGGGAAATACACGCCTGACTCGGACATTCGGATTGCGGCAGCCGCCAAGGCTCGCGCGGATCGGCCAGACTTCGACCACTACCCCGACGGTGGCCGCAACGCTCGTTCGGTGTGGGAGATCGCCACCCAACCCTACCCTGAAGCGCATTTTGCGACGTTCCCGGAGGAGCTACCGAGACGATGCATCGCCGCGGGCTGCCCACAAGACGGCGTAATCCTCGATCCGTTCATGGGCAGCGGGACGACGGCTCTGGTGGCGCGGAGGCTTGGCCGCAAGAGCATCGGCATCGAGTTGAACCCTATCTATGCGGAGCTCGCGGCCAAGCGTTTGTCGCAGTTGAGTTTGTTGGCCGGGGTAAGCGATGGAGACACCACATGAGCGACCGCCGCAAAGAAATCTCTGGGCAGCTTCGCACCGGCAACCCAAGCGCACGAGAGGCTGCATTGTTGGCCGAGAACCAGCGTCTAAGAGACGCGGCGCGGCCCCTCGCAAATCTGCCGATCCCGATCACCCCTGACGAGCGGGTGCAGTGGCTCACTCACCAGAATCGGCTGGTGGATGCGCTGGCCGGGGTAAGCGATGGAGACACCAGTGGCTAAACGCTACTGGCTCTGCCGCAAATGCTCGACAAGGAATCTGCGGACGTCGCAGAAGTGTGGTTGCGGCCAGAAACGGCCACCAGCACGCGTCCCGAAGCACGCTTTGACGTTGCAGAAAGACTCCTACGACGTCTACAACCAGGTGAACGGCCTGATTCACGGGGTTTCGGATGAGTCGTGTGGGGTGTGCGGGAAGCCGAGAAGCCGGGAGCGCCGGCACGACCGCGACCACGACCACGTAACCGGGAAGCCGCGCGGGTTGGCGTGCCACATCTGCAATCGGGTGATGGTGCGCCAGTTGTCGTTGCAGCGTGCCAGGGCGGTTGTGGCGTATTTGGAGCGTGTCGAAACCTACTACCAGGACGCCGCGTGAGAGTCAGAGAGTGGCTCTTGTTCTGGGCCATCGTTTGGTGACCGCGGCCACAATCATCGGTCTTGTGTTCGCTCTGAATTGGTGGGCGATCCCGATCATCCTCATCTCGCTGATGGTCCTCAGCTACCGCTATATATGAGAGACGCGTGAACTATCTGCGTGTGAAGGATTGGCCGACGTTCCAGCACTACTCCAAGCGGCGGCCGTTGTGGATCAAACTCTACGCCAGGCTTCTACTAGATGACAGGTTCAACGAGCTCGACGAGACGAAGCAGGCGCAGCTGATCAAGTTGTGGCTTGTCGTCTCGCAATCGTCGAGATTCACGCTGGACTCTGACGACAAGGTTGTTCCCGTGATCCCGAACGACGAGCGTGCGCTGCGGCAGGCGATCCGCAGCAGCCGAAAGGTGCCGATCGGTGAGTTCGTGCAGGATGGCTGGCTCGTCGAGGTTCTCGAGTCGGAACTCATCGACGAAGAGATTGGGCGTTCAATCGAGCATTCGCTGGCCGTCGTGAAGGAGTTGAGAGGCAAGAACGTCGATGTGTACGTCTGGGAAGGTGGTTCTGAGGTTGTAGTGAACGATGGCTAGGTTTTGTCTAGTTTTTTGCTAGCAGGATGCTAGTCGCCTAGAACAGAGAACAGAGAACATAAAGACCTAAGTGCTCTTAGACTGGAGACCTGTGGAAAACCCGCCTGAGAAGTGGACACGCATCCAGAAGATCCAATACCTGCTCGAGATGTGGGACGCGATCTTCGACGGAGCCGCATCATCAACAAGACCGGGTGAGAGTCTTGGACTACGCCTTCTGCCGGCGATGGCCAACCATCCGAGTGTGAAAGAGCTCGACAGGTGTCTGATCCTGCTCCAGGAGCATGCGCCGAAGCAGTACCAGCACCTGAAGTCGTACCACTGCGGCTCAGAGTGGAGGATCCAGACCATCCACGTCCGGAAACGGCGTCCGTCTGGGAAGGGCTTCGAAACCGTCGAGATCCGGCAGCGGCAGAAGCTGTATCCGCGTTGGGTTGTGCTCGAGAAGGTCCGCCGCGGCGAACAGTTCCTCTCGGACAGGTTCCGTGGCGAGGTGTTCATTCCGGACGAGTTGTGGGACGCGTTACACAAACCAGCGATGGCCGCATAGTGCCGTCCGACGGATTGGTAGAATCACACGCGTACCCCGGGCTCACTGCGTCCAAAAACACGCCAAGTTCGAGCCCAACAGCCTAGAAGCGAGGTGAATCTTGACCGAAGATGACGTCAAGAACCTCGACATGGCCGTCGCCATCAGCTACCGCGCCGAAATGGCGAAACTGAAACTCCAGCTCGTCCTCTACCGCGACACGCTCCTAGCAAACGGGATCGAACCACCAGACCGCGACGGCGAAGAACTCCTCGAACTCTGGCGCCAATCAGCCCGTGTCATCACCGCCGCATCAGACTTCGTCCACAACCTCGGCAGCGGCAAGGAGATGATGTTCGGGTGGAAACCCGCATCACACTCGACGAGCACGGCCTAACCGCTGACGAAGCCTTCGTCATGGACTCGCTAGTCGAAGCCTACAACACGTATACAGACCTCCCGGTACAACACTCAGACGAGCCAGCAGAGTTCCGCTACCACATCCACATGCTCCAAGGACTACTCGCCACCCGTGTCTGCCGTAGAACCTACCCCCAGGGTTGGGCCAATGCTCAAAGCTAGCGGCTCCTGCAAATCCTCCAAATCCCACAGCAAAGCAGGCCGACCCAAACACAAAGGCTCAGCCAAGCGCAAGGTCCACCACACCAAGGTCAAACACCACCCCAAGACCAAAGCCCACCGCAGCAAGACCAGCGGCCGGCCACGGAAAGGCGGCGGCTGCGGCACCGTCCACCGCTGATACGCGACCCAGCCAACACGCGACCGCTACACGACCCCCATACGCGAAACTCCCACGATTTCACGGCTACGCGAACCCTCATACCATCCACCCGCCACCACCCCAACACAGACCCCCCAAGTTTTTACGGTACCCTACCCCCAACTACCAGACCCCTACAACAGACCACCCACCCTCGGGATGGTGGTCAGTGTTGCCAAAACAGTTGACGGGGGCCGGTATGGGTACACGAAAGTTCCGGCCGACCCCAGTCATCGACCAAAATCTCCCCGATGATTTCAAGTCCCGAAAAACGGTACAGCTGCTACGTCTGCGGGCGTAAGCTTCCGCGCGACGGGTTCTACCGCGACGGCTCGCGTCGGTCTGGGCTCGCGTCGAAGTGCAAGGCTTGCGCGGACGCGCGGGCGCGGCAACGCATCCTCGAGAAGCGGGCAAAAGCGCCATCACCCGCGAAGCGTCCCAAGCGTGTGGGGAAATGGGTTGATCGCCGCAAGAAGTCAAACGATCGTGGTTACGACGGAAAGCACCAGAAGCGCCGGAAGCGATTGAAGCCGTTGGTTGCAACGGGGACGGTCAGGTGTGCGCGCGGCGCGGACTGTTTCTATCGGGAGTGGGTCGGTGGGAGCTGGGTTGGAGGGTTCATCAGGCCTGGTGAACCATGGGATCTCGGCCACGACGACTTCGATCGGTCTCGCTACTCAGGTCCGGAGCATCGAAGGTGCAATCGGTCGACATGGGCGCGAAGATTCAGGAGGAGAAGTTCACGGGCATGGTGACTGAGGCGGTTGAGCGCGACCTGGCGGAGTGGGAGAAGCGGAAGCCTGGTGTGAGCGATTCGCTGTTGGCGGCGGCGTGTTTGTCGTTGGCGGCGGCGTGCGACGACCCGGGGACGCATCCGACGGCGTTGTCGAACTGTTGGAACAGTCTGTTGGCGATCCGGCAGGCGCTTGTGGCCGAGTTGCCGCCTGAGAAGTTGGAGGATTCACCTCTTGACGAGATCCGCGCTCGCAGAGCGGCCAAGCTTGCAAGAGCCGCGGGTGGTGTGGGTTCCTGATGGTTCGCCGCACCCGGACGGTGTCGCTGCTTCTGAGCTGATCGCGGCTGCGGGGATCAAGCTCGAGCCGTGGCAGCAGTGGATTTTTGAGTCGTCGATGCTGGAGCGCGACGGGAAGTGGGCTGCGCCGGAGGTTGCGGGGGTGATCCCGCGCCAGAACGGCAAGTCGGAGCTCGCGATCGCCCGGATCCTGGCCGGCCTCTACGTTCTCGACGAGAACTTGATCATCTATACGGCCCATCTGGCGGACACGTCGTTGGAGATGTTTCGCCGGCTGATCGATTTGATCGATTCGCAGGATTGGTTGGCGCGCGAGGTGAAGCATGTGTGGCGCGCGAACGGGAAAGAACAGATCGAACTCAGGTCTGGGCAGCGTGTCCGGTTTCGAACCCGGACGAAGGGCGGCGGTCGCGGGTATGCGGGTGTCGACTGTGTGATCTTCGACGAGGCGATGATCTTCCCTGAGGCGTCGTTGGGGTCGATCTACCCGGTCGTTTCGAGGAGTTTGAACCCGCAACTCTGGTTTTTGGGGTCTGCGGTCGACCAGTTGGTCCACGAAGAGGGCCGCGTGCTCTCGAGGGTCAGGGATCGGGGGTTGGCGGCGGATGATCCGTCGCTCGCCTACTTCGAATGGTCGCTCGAGTACGAGAAACCCGAGGATGTGCCGCACGAGGTCGCGAAGGATCCTGCGTCTTGGAAGGCCGCGAACCCCTCGCGGATGATTCCGATGTCGCATATCGCGAACGAGCAGCGCACCCTGGAGCCCAGATCGTTCGCCGTCGAAAGACTTGGGGTTGGTGACTGGTTCGACCTTGAGGGTGAGGGGTCGGTCATCAACATCAACAGCTGGCAGAGGCTTGCTGACCCTGACGGACAGGTCGCCGGCGACCATGTTTTCGCGTTTGACGTGTCCCCAGACCGCGCGTGGGCGTCCGTGTGCGTCGCTGGGAAGCGTTCTGACGGCCTCGCACAGGTCGAGGTGGCGGAACACCGTCGCGGGACCGGCTGGGTCGCAGAATGGCTCTCAGAACGCCAAGGAAACCGGGTGATCTGTGACGCGCGAGGCCCGGCAGGCTCGCTGATCCCTTCTTTGGAGCGTTTCGGGGTCCAGGTTGAGCCGGTTTCGACGCCGGAACACGTCAAAGCGTGCGGAATGCTCTATGACGCCGTCTCCCAAGGCACCATCCGCCACCTCGGAGACCCACTTCTGTCGGCGGCGGTGGTTGGGGCGAAGAAACGGCCGCTCGGAGACGCTTGGGCGTGGGCCAGAAACCCCTCGAGCGCCGACATTTCGCCTCTGGTCGCCTGCACGCTCGCTCTTTGGGGTTTGGAGCAGGCGACTGCGGAGGTTTGGGTAGGTAACTGGTAGCCCTGACGGGAGGGAAACCATGCGAGTACGTGTTCTGGGTGCCGGCGGACCCGCCGGTGTCAACTGGTGCCGCGCCCTGCACAAGGCCGGCCACGAAGTGTTCGCCGAAGACGACGACCCGACCCACTTGGTCTGGGCTGCGCCGTACACGATGGAAGATCCGGGGATTTTCGGGCCGGACGTCGTCCATGCTGTCCCTGATTCGCTTGTCCGGGATCTTGTGTTGCGGAAGAACGTGGGCGCCTACCTGCCCGCAACGCTTCTCCCGGACCTCAGAGTTGTTAGCCGCTGCCAGCACAAGCTCGACACCATCCGGATACTGGAGCAGGCAGGCTGCCGCAGCGGCCCAGTTCTCATCCGCAACCCGCTACCCGACCATCTCCACCTCGCGAAGGACAAGTTCGGGCTCCCGTTCTGGCTCCGAGTGACTGTTGGCGCTGGTGCGAAGGGCGCGACCCTCGTCGAGGATCTCCGTACGGCGTTCCACTGGATCCGCTACTGGGAAACCAGGGGTGTGGAGTGGGAGTGGATCGCTGAGGAATACCTGCCCGGCCGCGACTATGCCTGGACTGGGATCTACAAGGACGGCGAGCTCGTGACGTCGTTCGCGCGGGTGCGGCTCGAGTACATCTACCCGAACCTCGCACCATCCGGGCTGACGGGGACGCCGGCCAGGGCTCAGGTCGTCCACGACAGTCTGGTCAACAAGACAGCCGAAAAGGCTGTCGCTGCGGTTGATGAGAAGCCGAACGGGATCTACGGGGTCGACCTGAGGGAATCCGGCCACCACACTCCTGTGGTGACAGAGATCAACGCTGGCCGGGGCGGCACAACGACGGGGTTGTGGGCACTCCACAGTGTGAATTTCGCTGACATCCACGCCAGATTGGCGGTCGGCGAACCTGTGGAGGCTCCGCAACGTGACGCGCTACCGGAAGGACTCGAGTTGAGACGCCACATCGACTGCGCAGCGGTGTTCGTATGAGAGTCACCGTAGAAGACGACGCCGGGTTCGAGCTCTACTCGCACCAGTGCGAATGCAACTCCATCCTCCAAGCCCTCCACCAGACCGCCGAACAGTTGCAGCAGGAGTTGTTGCGGCTTGGCGAGCTGCACATCAGGGCGAACCCGAAATGAATCTTGTCCTGTTGTTGTCGTGGTATGAGGAGTCGCCGGCGTGGCTCGCGACGGTTGTGGCGGGGTACGGGAGGATGGTCGACCATGTTGTTGCTGTTGACGGCGCCTACGCGTTCTTTCCGCAGGGCAAGCCGCGGTCGCATCCGGAGCAGGCGGAGGCGATCATGCAGACCGCCGAAGCGGCCGGGATCGGCTGCACGATCCACCGGCCAAACTTCTTGTGGGACGGCAACGAAGTCCACAAACGCAACATGACCCTGAAGTTGGCGGCAGCCCATGACCCGGACTGGGTGATGGTCGCCGATGGCGACTATCACGTCACGAACTGTGACCCGCCGACCGTGCGCGGGATGCTCGAGGTGACCGACCTGAACGTCGCCACCTACACATTGGTCGACCAGCAGGACCCGTTGGCGCAGCCGGAGTTTGCGGCAGCGGCGATCCAGTCGCAGATCGAGACGGAGTGGCGCGACGAGATCCGCGACATCTACCGGTGGACACCAGACCTCCAGTACGGGCCAGCCCACTACACCATCAGCGGGACCTACGGCGGGAAGAAACGCTGGGTGAAAGGATTCGGGACGAAAGGCCATGTCGCCCCCGACTACAAGGGCAGAATCGCCGACCCCTGTCTCGACCTCCGCGGCTCCCTGGTCGTCGTGCACCGGAACCGCGCCCGGCCGCTGCTACGCCAGGAGGCGGCCAAGAGGTATTACGCGGCTCGAGACGACGAGGCGATCGAGGACGTGACCGAACTGTACAAGGCCGAAGACGAAGCGGCGGAGGCCGAACGTGCGGCTGCGGCAGGCTAAACGCGTCCGGATCCACCTCACAGACCCCCACCTACCCTCAGTCGAAGGACTGCTCCTGTCGAAAAGACACCGAGAACTCGCGGTCGGTGTCCCTGAACTGATTTCGGAGGCTGTTGCGGCGGGCGGCAAGCCAACCATCCTCGAATCCAGGCTTCTGGTCGTGCCCCTGGATCGTGTCGCTTTCTACGAGGTGATCTAGTGGTTGAGTTGAAGTTCACTGGCAATCTGCGGCGCTTACGCCTGCGCCCTGGTGACACGATCATCTGTGAATTACCCCCGGACTCCTATCCTGAACAGGCGGAGCGTTTACGAGAATGTTTACTGGAGTGTTTCCCCGACAATAAAGTCCTCTTGGTGGGCGGTGGCGCGCATCTTGTGGGGACGTTGAGAGGGGAAGAAGCATGATCGTCAAGGAGCGCGGCGGCCGCGAGGTCGAGCTCTACTCGTTTGCTCTCACCGACATGGTCCGGTGGGGGTACAACCAGCTTCGCACGCTCCAGTCCGGGTTCGGCGAACGCGAAATGCGTGGCGTCCCCGCCATTGCGCGGGCCGCCAGGATCCGCGCCGAAGCCGTCGCGAACCTCGACCTCGGCGTCTGGAAAGGCATGGGGCCTGACCGGGTCAAGGTCGAGACGTGCTGGCAGGACAAACTGTTCGACAACAGCCCCAACGACTGCCAGACCCGGTTCGACTTCTGGGAGACCGTCGAAGAATCGTTGGCGTACCGGGGGAACGCGTTCATCTGGAAGAACACGTCCGGCTCGAAGATTGTGGAGTGGTGGGCGCTCCACCCGGACCAGGTGACACCGAAGAACGACGGCACCTATTCGGTGAAGGTCGCCCCCGGCTATGTCGATCCGACCAACAAAGGCCCGGGCGACTATCCCGGCCTGACGAACACGACGATCCTGCATATCCGTGGCCACGGCCAGGGCGGACAGTTGTTGGCGCCGTCGCCGGTGGAGCAGTTCCGGGATGCGATGGCCGGCCCCGTCGGCCGGCAACGCCACGAGGCACGCATGTGGCGCAGAGGTGTCGCAGGCCAGTTGGCGGTCACGTTCCCCGCGGGGATCTCCAAGGATCAGGCCGATCAGTGGCGCGAAGCGTACCGCGCGAACTATGAGGGGACCGAGGGCGAAACCACCCTGGTGATGGGTGGTGGCGCCGAGATCAAGCCGATCGGGTTGACGCCGGCGGACGCTGAGTTCGTCGAGATGAAGGTGTTGACCGCCCAGGACGCCTCCCAGATCATGGGCGTCCCCGCCAACCTCCTCGGGGTCAGCGTCCAGCAGAAGGGTACGCCGAACCTCGAACAGGACCTGATGGAGTGGCTCCGGTTCGGGCTCGGCCCCGAACTGAAACGCATCGAAGAAGCTTTGAAGGCGGACGAGCAGCTGTTCGGTTTCATGGGACGGCTGCAGTCGAACGTGGTCGGGTCGATGGGGATCTACCCGAAGTTCAACACCGACGACTTCGTCCGCGGCGACAACCTCACGGAGGCGACGATCCTGGTGTCAGACGTACAAGCAGGCATCCTTTTGCCGGACGAGGCCCGCAACATCAAGGGCTACCCGCCACTCCCGGGCGGCGCAGGCAAGATCCCGCAGATCACCCCGGTTGGTGGAGCACCGAACGCCACCCCGCCAGCCCCTGGTGGGCATGCAGGCCCGCCGTTGCAGGCGCCCAAGGACACCCCGGACGACATCCAGGCGGCACGTGTCCCGGATGTGCATGTGCATGTGCCGAACGAGATCCGGATGGACGGGTCGTCGTTGACGGAGGCGTTCATGCGCCGCGACGAACAGATCGAAGACGCCCTCGAAAGGCTGGCTGTCCCGCCGATCGTGAACGTCCATGTCCCGGAGACGACGCTGCCGACCCCGGAGGTTCATGTGCCCGCACCGGAGGTGACGGTGAACGTCCAGCCGACCCCGGTCGAGATCCATGTGCCGGAGCAGCAGCTGCCGGACATCCACGTGAACGTTCCGGAGCAGGGAGACATGGAAGTCGAACGCGACAAGCGCGGCTTCATCACCCGCGTACGACGCGGACGAAAGGAGCAGTAAATGGCGAGCTTCGTCAAGTTCTACCAGTTCGCTTACGACCTCTCGGAGAAGGTCCACAACCTCAACAGCGACACCATCAACGTCGGACTGACGAATACCGCCCCCACAGCGTCGTCGAACAAGTTGTGGGCCGACATCACCGAGATCACCGCCCATAACGGCTACTCCGCTGGCGGCGCGTCCACGGGCGCGTCGGGTGGGACAGCGTCGGGGACGTTCACGCTGACCGGGACGAACGTCACCTGGACGGCGTCCGGGGGGACGATCGGGCCGTTCGAATGGGTGATCCTCTACAACACGTCCACCAGCCCGAACACGAAACCGCTGATCGGATACTGGGACTACGGGTCCGCGCTCACCCTCAACTCGGGTGACAGCTTCACCGTCCAGTTCAACGGTGGCGCGTCGTCGGGGACGATGCTGACGGTCGCGTGAACGACTGCTGCCAGGAAGAAGGCAGCCTGACCGAACCACAGCCCGTCGGGGACAGAGAGGATCTGCGTGTCCGCGAGTGTGTGGTGTGCGGCGCGAAACACTACGAGCTCGACGCAGACGCGTTCGAGCTGTTCGGTGAGGGCGCCGACCTCTAGGAGGCCCGATGGCTGACGTCAAAATCTCGGCGCTCCCCAGCGCATCCTCGGCCGCAGGCACTGACATCCTGGCCGCCGACCAGTCCGGGACGACCCGTGGTGTTACGGCTTCTCAGCTCGGCACCTATGTCGCAGCGAACTTCCCGGGCCTGTTGAACGTCCAGGTGTTGACGTCGACGTCGGCGAACCAGACCTACACTCCCACAGCGGGTACGGCGTCGTTCCTCGCCGAGTGTATTGGTGGTGGGGGTGCGGGCGGCAACACCCCGGGCGCCGCGTCCACGAACAACAAAGGCTGCGGCGGTGGCGGCGGCGGCGGCGCGTGCGTCCAGTATTTCAACAACGCGATCGGCGGCACCTACTACTACTCGTGTGGCACGGGCGGGACTGTGGGGGCAGCCAACACGGTCGGCGGCAACGGTGGCAACACTATTTTCGGCAACACTTCCAATAACTGCTTCTACGCGAACGCGGGCGGCGGTGTCGGCGGCGGATTCAACAACGCGACGGGCGCAGGATCGGGGTTCGCGGCTGGCGGCTCGGGTGGAACTCCGAACACCGGGATCGCGCTGATGCGCGGCATGGACGGCGAGGGCGGCTGGAAGGCCGGCAACAACGCGGCAGTCTCGGGCCTCGTCGAAGGCGGCGGCGGAGGCGCTGCTGCGAGAGGCGGCGGCGGCGGCCAGGGCGGCGGCGGAAGCGCGAACGCCTCGACGGCCGGAGGCAACTACGGTGGTGGCGGCGGCGGGAGCGGCTCCAACAACAACGCCACGAGCGCGGCTTCGGCGGGCGCCCAGGGCGTCATCGTCGTCTACGAGTTCCAGTGATGAGAAAGACAGTCTGGACTCTCAACATCGACGACTACGCCCCCGAACTGTGCGCGTGGACGTACCCGCTGTTGCGCCACTACGCCGACAAGATCGGCGCCGACTTCCAGATCATCGACGAACGCTGGTACCCGGACTGGCCGGTCGTCTACGAGAAACTCCAGATCCACGAGCGCGGCGCCAGCAACGACTGGAACATCTACATCGACTCGGACGCGCTCGTGCACCCGGACATGTACGACCTGACCGACCACCTGTCCAAGGGCACGGTGATGCACAACGGCCGCGACATCGCCGGCAACCGCTGGCGCTACGACAGATACTTCCGCCGCGACGGCCGCCATATCGGGTCGTGCAACTGGTTCACGATCGCCTCCGACTGGTGTATTGACCTGTGGGAGCCACTCGACCTCACCTATGAGGAGGCGCTCGAGAACATCTCGCTCGCCCACTGCGAGACCGCGAGCGGCGTGATGGATCCGGGCCACCTGATCGACGACTACACCCTCTCACGGAACATCGCGAAGTACGGGCTCAAGTTCCAGACGTTCCACGAATACAAGCAGACGATCGGCGATGGTGGCGACTATCTGTGGCACATCTACACCGAACCCGTCCCGAAGAAGGTTGTGCAGATGATGAGTGTGCTGGTCAGTTGGAACATTGACCCCGATGATCTTCTCGAGGGACGGATCGGGCCGGTACGGGAAGAGACACGGGCTGCGATGGAGGCAACCAGTGAGCTGGCCGCCGTCGGCGGGTAGCCGATGGCCATCACCTATGTAGGCGAGCGCGGCACCGGGGCCGCCACTCAGGCGAACCCCGCCACGCTGTCTGTCTCGTCGAACGCCACAGCCGGGAACACGATCATCCTGATCCTCGGCTGTCGCAACCAGCGCAACCTCCCGTCCGGTGTGACGATCACGGACTCCAGGTCTAACACCTGGAATCTCGACAACGCCGAAGAGGACAACTCTCTCAACAACCTGTCTCTGATCGCGTCGACGAAACAGGACGGCGGCACTCTCCAGTCCGGCGACACGATCACGGTCACGTTCGGAACCGCCCCGACAGGGAACGTCTGCTACTTCCTCGAAGAGTTCAGCGGCATCCAGACGTCCGCGTACGCCCTCGACCGGACCGGCCAGGGCATCGACGACGTCACCACGAACGGCGCCACCGTCACCGTCGGCAGCACAACCCGGCAGGGCGTCGAGCTCGCGATCGTCGGGATGATGGTGAACGGCGGCCCCGGAGCCGTCACTCGGGACGCCACCTGGTCGAACTTCACGACCAGCGAACAGTACGACACCGTCACTGGAAAATCCCTAGACGCCCAGTACCAGATACAAGCGTCGAAGGGGACGCCGTCCGCCACATACACCTGGACTTCGCAGGGCTCGAGCCGTGTCATCACCACCTATTTCTCGGTCGTCAACGGGCACATCCTCACCGAGGGTGGCGACTACATCGACACCGAGGGCAGCGACAGGCTCGTCACAGAGGACTTCGTTGCCGCTGGCGGCACACTCAACGCCACAGCAGGGTCGGTAGCGGTCACCGGGTCGCAGGCAACATTAGCCGTACACCGCGTCTTCACCGCCTCGGCCGGTTCTATCGCAGTAACCGGGGCGTCGGCCACCCCGAACGTCAAGATCACCGCCACAGCAGGATCTGCCGCGATCAACGGGACCGCGGCAACGTTCGCGATACACCGCACACTCTCCGCCGCCGCGGGGTCTGTGACGGTAACAGGCGCCGCGGCGACACCCAACGTTGGGATCACCGCCTCGGCTGGTTCGGTAGCGATCAACGGGAGCCCGGTCACCCCGGCTCCGAAGATCACCGCTACCGCAGGAGCCGTTGCTGTTACGGGGTTCCAGGCGACGCTCGCAGTCCACAGGGTCTTCTCGGCTCTACCCGGCACCTTCACCATCACCGGGGACAACGCGACCCCGAACGTTGCGATCACCGCGTCGGCGGGGTCTGTCGCGATCAACGGTACCGCCGCCACACCAGCCGTAGCCATCACCGCCTCGGCTGGTGCGGTAGTGATCACCGGGAGCCCGGTCACCTTCTCCGGACTCCATGCCTACACGCTCAACGCGACAGCCGCGTCTGTGACGGTTTCGGGTAACGCAGCAACCCTGACGAAACAGACCGCCGGGGGTGGCGGGGCGACACCCACAGATGGCGGCGCCGTCGAACAGCAACGGATCAGCCAGTACGTGAGCCGGCTCCGCGCAGAAGACGACCTAGTCACTGTCCTAGCGGGCTTGTAACCAGAGAAAGGGAAACGATGTTGGAGATCACCTCGACGACGGCGGGGTCGTCCGAACAGTTCGCCGTCTGGAGTACGGCGTACATGAACGACCTCCCGGACTCGGCGTTCCTCTACATCGAGCCGGGCGGCAAGAAAGACTCGGACGGCAAAACGACGCCCAGGTCGCTCAGGCATTTCCCGTACAAAGACGCCACTGGCAAAGTCGACCTCGCCCATTTGCGGAACGCGCTGGCGCGGATTCCGCAGTCGAACCTGCCCCAGTCGGTCAAGGACGCGGCAACGGCGAAGGCGAAGAAGCTGCTCGCCTCCGCGAACTCCTCGAGCATGGCTGCGGACAACTTCGAGTTCTTCGCGTTGGACGCGCCGTTGGCGCATACGGAGATCCGGGACCCGTCCCAGAACCCCGACAACACCTGGACCATGTCCGGGTACGCCGCGGTGTTCAACCAGGAGGCCGTGTTGCGGAAGATCGGCGACAACGAGCTCCGCGTCACCATCGACCCCAAAGCGTTCCGCAAGGTCCTGAAGACGCAGCAGTTGGCGTCTCCGGACGGTGTCGTCCACCTGAACCTTGGGCATGACATGAACCGTGTGGTGGCGTCGACGAACGTCCCCGCCGGCCAGCCAGGCTCCCTGATCCTCGACACCGATCGGCACGGGCTCAAGTTCCTCGCGAAAACCTCGAGGGATGATCCGGATGCGCAGAAGATGGCTGTCGGGATGCGCGACGGGTATATCGCGCAGGCGTCGATGGCGTTCGCCACGTCCCCGGACGGCAACGAGTACTCGGAGGTCGACGACACCACGTATCTCCGCAAGATCAACGAGATCAACATGCTTATGGACGTCTGCGCCACCCCACAGGGTGTGTTTCCGCAGACAACCTCCAGACTTGAGTCGTATGCACTCAAGTACGGTCAGCCCGTCCTGTACGGGGGCCGCCTCGATCAGCCCACCATGGGGGTCGAGATTCCGATCAGCGACGAACCGTCGGGTCGGATGGTGAAGCCGCGTCTCAGCGCAGACGAACTGTCGCGAATCAAGCGACACCTTCGCCGCCGCTAGACGCTTCACCGAAGAAAGGCAGGACTGACCCGTGGATATTCAGGGTTTGTCCGAGGCGTACAACGCCGCCGTCGACAAGGTCGAAGAGTTCTCGGCCGAGTGGGACGGATTGGCGGAGGACGCCGACGAAGACGCCGTCACAACGGCGAAAAAGAACCTCGACGACGCCCTCCAGGTCGCCGACGAGGCGAAAGAGGCACTCGACCACGCCCAGAGCGTGAAGAAGGCGCGCGAGAAGCACGCCAAGGTCGAGCTCGCCAAGGAAGACGCAGAGAAACTGGACCTGGCCGTCCGCGAACCGGACATGTACCAGAAGCCGCGCGGCGGCGTCCCGGGCCAGTTCCTCCAGGATCTGTACTTCTCGCAGATCAAGCATGACCCGGCCGCCACCGAGCGGATCGGGAAGCACCAGGCGTACGAGATGGAGCGGTACGCGATCGCCACCGGCACCCTCGGCGGCATCATTCCGCCCCAGTATCTCGTCGACCTGTACGCGAAGGCGCAACGGTACGGCCGCGTGTTCGCAGACCAGTGTCGCAGCGTCCCGCTGCCGCCTGAGGGCATGTCGCTCGTTGTTCCGCGTCTCACCCAGGGCCTGTCGGCCGCGGTGCAGACGTCGGAATCTTCGACGGTGTCCACCCAGGACGTCACCGAGACGGACCTGACCGTCAACGTCCGCACCGTCGCCGGCTACAGCCCGGTGTCGAGGCAGACGCTCGAGCGGGCCTCCTACTCGGAGCAGATCCTGTTCGAAGACCTCATCGCCCGGTACAACGCTGCCCTCGACACGCAGTGCATCTCCGGGACCGGGGCCTCCGGCCAGCATCTCGGCGTCCTCTACACGGCGTCGATCTCGACGGCAACCGTGTCGTCGTGGACGGTCGGCAACTTCTACAGCGCGCTCGTAGGAGAAACCGGCGTCATCCAGGCGATCAACAGCTGGGTTCCCACCACGGGCGCCCTCGCCGACAAGATCGTCATGCACCCGCGGCGTTGGGGAGCAGTCCTCAACCTGCTCGACTCGAACAGCCGCCCGCTGTTCGCGGTCGACTCCATGCCGAACTACGCCCCGATGGGCGAAGGACAGGCCGCAGGGTACGGGCTGGTCGGCCACATCGCCGGCCTCGACGTCTACATCGACGCGAACATCAGCACCACCTACGCCAACCCGGGCACCAACCAGGACTACATCATCGTGATGGCGTCCCAGGCCGCTCTCCTGTGGGAGCGGGCAGATGATCCGGTCACGCTGGCGTTCGAGCAGCAGGCCGGCACCAGCTTGCAGACGCAGCTGGTGTGTTACGGCTACTCGGCCTTCACGGCGGGTCGCTACCCGGCAGCGGTCGGCGTCATCAGTGGCGCAGGCCTGACCTAGGACTGGGGGTAGCTGACCAATGGCTATCACCGTCCTCACCAACGCCCAGGTCATCGTCAACGGCGTAGACCTCAGCGACCACGTAGACCAGGTCACCGTGGAAGACATGCGTGACTCGGTCGACATCACCGCGATGGGCGCATCAAACAAGGCGTACACGAAGGGTCTCGGTGACGCGAAGATCACCGTGGAGTTCTTCCAGGACTTCGCAGCCGGGAAGACGTACGCCACCCTCCAGCCGCTGATCGGCAACACCTCCACCGTCCAGGTCGAGGTGCGCCCCGTGAACGCTGCGAGGAGCTCGACGAACCCCGGAATGGTTCTTCAGGCGTACCTGATGACGTTCAACTCGTTGGACGGCAAGGTCGGGGACGCTTCGAAGATCAGCGCGGAGTTCATCAACGGCAGCCAGTCGGGTCTTACGTACCAGACGAGCTGACCTGTTCCACCGGGGGGCCGGATCCCAGCCTACGGGCGCAGGGCCCGGCCCCCAAACCTTTGGAGGCACCAATGGACCGTGTCGAGAACCTCACCCGCACCTCGGAAAGCATCTCTTGGGAATGGGAGGTCGAGGGATGGCGCAACGCGATCGCCGTCGCCGCACCTCTCCTCTTCCGGATCGTTGACGGTGTAGTCGTTGACAAAGACGACGACGAGGACGACGAGGAGGAGTAGGTGCCCTACACGAACTCCGACTACACGTCCCTAGCCTCCGTCAAAGCGTCCCTCGACATCAGCGAGACGACGTTCGACACCGACATCGCGCTTTGTGTCACCGCGGCGTCGAGGATGATCGACCAGCTTGGCGGCCCTGGCCGGACGTTCTACCCGTACTACACGGGGACGCTCAAGTTCCTGCCGGAGAACAACGGGTACTGCATCATCTACGACTGCTCGAGTTTCACGTCGCTGGTCGCCCAGAACGACACGTGGACGCTCAACAGCGACTTCTATCTGGAGCCGATCAACGCCGCGGCGGACGGGATCCCGTATACGGCGATCCGGACTATCGCTAGGCCGTTCATTTTCACGAAAGCTGAGATTTCGCCTGGCGGCTGGGCCGCGTTCGACGGCCGGATCAGCGTCACCGGCACGTTCGGGTTCGCCTCCGTCCCGGAACCGATCCAGACCGCCGCGTCGCTGTTGGCGGCGAGGTTGTTCAACAGGATCCGCCAATCCCCGTACGGGTCGGGGAGCCTTGGCGATGAGGCGGCCGCCTACCGGCTTGGTGATGTCGACCCGGACGTGTTGAACCTTGTCGAACCGTATTCGCGCGGGTCGCTGATCTCTTGAGCAGCAACACCGAACTGATCCGCAACGGGTTCGTAACGAGCTTGGCGCCGCTCCTGGTGTCGAACGGGGGTCCGCTCGGCCAGATCACCGCCTATGTGATGTCGAACCCGTCGCCGCCGTGCGCCTATATCAGCGCCGGCCCGATCGTCTACGACCGCGCCATGCACCGGGGTCTGGACGAGGCCGAGTTCACCGTCACCGTCATCTTCCCGTTCAACGTCGACATCAGCCAGCAAGCCACCCTCGACGAGCTCCGCGACGGGGACGGCGCATTGTCGGTGAAAGCGTTGGTTGAGGCGGACAGGACTCTGGGCGGTGTCGTCCAGAACCTGCGTGTTACGCAGTCGACGGAACCACGGTTGTACACCCGCCAGTCTGGGCCGCTGGTGTTCGGGTGCGAATGGCAAGTCGCGGTCTACCCCATCACAGACTAGAAAGGAACCAAGCATGGCTGCTCTGTCCACCCAGACCGTCAACCGGACTGGAATCACTCTCTCGTTCTCGTCGTGTGCCGGTGGCGGCGACACGTTCACCCCCGGGCCACAGACGATGCTGTATGTGAAGAACGGCGGCGGCACCGCCCAGACCGTCACGGTCGCGGCGAACTCGTCCGTCTACAACGACATCGCCCTCCCCAACCTCGCCGTCTCCGTCTCCGGCAGCTCGGAGAAGACGTTCGGGCCGTTCCCGCCCGCCGTCTATGCGGGCTCGTCGGGGACTGCGGCGATCACCTATACGGGTGTGTCGTCGCTGACGATCGCCGTCATCAACATGGAACAGCCCTAATGCCGAAGAGCACGCTCGGGTCTGGCTATGAGATCAAGATCAAGGGCCAGAAAGAGCTCGAGCGTGCGTTCCAGAACGAGAAGAAAGAAGTTCTCGCAGGCCTGAAGAAAGAGATCCTGGCGATCGGCGCGTTCGTGAAGAAGGACGCCCAGTCGAACGCGCTCGCCGAGATTTCGAACATCGGGCCGACCTGGTATCGGATGCGGATGGGCGTCACCCCGGTCATGGCGTACATCGTTCCCAGTTCACGGAATCGGGGCGGGTCGCCGAGGCCGAACCTTGCGGGTCTGCTGTCGAGGTCGATGCAGGAGGCCGCCGACAAGGATGGCGCGGAGTTCATCACCCGCGTGGACGCGCTGATCGACGCGACGTCGGCGAAGAACGGGTTCCTCTAAACACACGGAAGGACGGGATTCTGTGAAGTCTCTAGTGATAAAGGGGCTGCCGCCCTATGACGGCGAATACCCACTCGACTTTGGCGACGGTTTCTCGCTAGGCGAGGGCCACAAGATCAAAGAGATCTTCGGGCTTACGGCGGGCGAACTTGCACCGGCTGTGGAGAGGGGCGACTCGGACCTGTTGGGCGTGTTTGCTTGGGTTCTTCTCACCCGGGCAGGGCACACGGTCGACATGAACGTTCTGTGGGATGCGCCACAGTCGGCGTTCGACATGGTCGGAGAGGACGACCCGACGGAGGATGATGATCGCCCCCCGGCTTCAGCGACGACTGGTGGCGACTCGAACAGGACCGCCGTCGTCGCAAATCAGAGCTCCGAACCAGGGCCTTCTGGGCCGGATGGGGACACAGGTGGGGCAGACAGTCAGCCCGACCCGAATCCTATTGGCAGCCCTGGCTAGGCGGGATCTGTGGGCTGCGGCCGGGCGATCTCGAGTTGTTGACGCCGGTCCAGTTGGACGCGTGCCGCGACTATGCGGAGAAGCAGGGAGTGAGGTTCGTTGCCTAACAGCCTGATAGTCGAGATTCTCGGCAACGGGAAACAGTTCGCCCAGTCGATCGACGAGGCGTCGAACAAGACCGCGAGGCTGGGGAAAGCCGCCAAGATCGCCGGGACAGCGATCCTCGGCGGCCTCGCCTACGGGCTCGACAAGTCCGTGGAAGCGGCCGTCAAGGCTCAGACGTCGACCGCGCGGATGGACCAGGCGTTTAAGCAGTCGGGGTTGTCGGCGAAGACGTTCGCAGGCCAGATCGACCATGCCGAACAGTCCGCGCGGAATCTGGGATTCGCGAACTCCGATGTGCGGGAGAGTCTCGGCAGCCTGGTGATCGCAACCAAGAGCGGCAAGGAGTCGTTCAAAGATCTCGGCATTGCTGAGGATCTCGCGAGGTTCAAACATATCGGCCTGACTGACTCGACCAAGATGTTGACGACAGCGATGGCCGGATCGACGAAGGCCGTCCACGCGCTCGGCCTCAACATCATCCCCGTCACGTCTGCGGTGGACAGGGTCAACCAAGAGTTCAAGGTTCACACTGGCCGCGCCTACGAGGCGGCGAAGGCAACCGCCGAACTGGCCGACAAGCAGGCAACCGCGAAAGAGATCATCGCCGCAGTCACCGACAAGGTTCATGGACAGGCGCAAGCGTTCGCCGAGACGGCCGCCGGGAAGATGCAGACATTCAAGGCGCAACTCGAATCCATCGGCGAGTCCATCGGCCAGGTGGTTCTGCCGGCGCTCGAGTCGTTCGCCAGCGTGTTGGCCAAGGTTGCGGGCTGGCTGGCGCAACACCAGACAGTCGCCAAGATCCTTGTCGCCGGCCTCGCCGCGCTCGGGGTGACTCTGGTCGCGATCATTCCGCTGGTGACCGCGTTCGGGACGGCGCTCGCGTTCGTAGCAGCCAACCCGATCGTCCTCCTCGTCGCCGGTATCGCCCTCCTCGCCGGCGCAATCGCCGCTGCCGTCCTCGCCCCCCAAAAGTTCGAAGCCGCCCTCGAAAAAATGGGGGTGTCGGCGGGGACAGCTAAGGCCATCGTCACCGACCTTCAAGGCGTGTTCACGGATTTCAAGGCGGTGGTTGAGGCGCTGCTTCCCACCATCGAAGCGATATTCGAGGGGATCGTCGAGGAGATCAAGGGCGCGTTCACCGTTATCAAGGGCATCTTCGACGTGATCGACGGGCTCCTCCACGGCAACTGGTCCCAAGTCTGGACCGGGCTCAAGGACATCGTCTCCGGCTCCCTCCAGGCGATTGAGGGGTTGTTGCAGGCTGCGACGGCGGTGTTGGGGTCGATCATGACCGCGATCCTCGGCGCGATGTGGTCGGCTGTCCAGTCCGGTTGGCAGACCATCGAGAACTTCTTCGGCGGGATCGGCGGCGACATCACCTCAGCTATCGGCGACCTCGGCAGCCTCCTCGCCACCGCAGGCACCGACGTCATCTCGGGCCTCTACAACGCCGCCGTCACAGCATGGAACACGGCTACCTCCTGGTTCAAAGGGATCCCGCAGGCCATCCTCGCCGCGATCGGCGGGGTAGCCACCTTGCTCGCCCAGAAAGGCCAAGACATTCTGACGGGACTCTGGAACGGCGCGAAGAACGTGTGGTCGAACGTGGCCAGTTGGGTCGGCGGGATCCCAGGCAAGATCAAGGACGCCATCGGCGGCGTAGCCCAACTCCTCACCGACAAAGGCAAGGCGGTCCTCAACAGTCTCTGGGACGGCGCGAAGGACGTCTGGAACACCGTCAAATCATGGTTCGGCGATCTTGGTTCCAAAGCCCGTACCGCTGTCGGTGATGTGGGACGCCTTCTCTATGACAAGGGCAAACAGGTCCTAACCGGACTCTGGGACGGCGCCAAGAACGTGTGGGCGACTGTGACCGGCTGGTTTAGAGACCTCGGCGGCAAGATCAAGGACGCGCTTGGTGATCTCAGCCGCCTGCTTTACAGCTCCGGGATCGCGCTGCTCAAAGGACTCGAGAGCGGAATCGTTTCCGAGGCGAAACACCTCTACAGTGTCGTGTCTGGGATCGCCGGCAAGATCGCCGGCTTCTTCCCGCACTCGCCTGCGAAGGAGGGGCCGCTCTCGGTTCCGATCAACTGGGGCGCCTACCTGACCGATGGACTCTCCCAGGGAGGCGAAGTCCTCTATTCGGGGATGGCGGCGATCCTCGGCACCCCGCTCGCGAACATCATGAGCGCGGCTCTCTCCTCCACGATCGTGGGCGTGATCCAGGCGGCCGCAGCCGGGATCCCCGATCTGGTTACGGCGACACTCGGCCAGCAGGCCGCAGGCGCTCCGCATGGCACGCTCAACCCGACTCCGCCACCCACGAAAACAACAGGCGGGACAGGCCTCATCCCGCATATGGCTGTCGGCGGGATCGTCCGCACCCCAACCCTGGCGCTGATCGGCGAGAAAGGCCCCGAAGCCGTTGTCCCGCTCAACCAGATGAACGGCGGCCCGCCCGTCTACAACTTCAACTTCCCGAACTATGTGGGGTCGAAGCAGGAGTTGACGAACATGATCCAGCAGCAGCTGCTCCGATTGCAGCTGCGCGGCGGCCAAGCCCTCCTGCCCGGCTAATGCCTGTCACCTATGTAGCCGAACGCGGCACCGCGGCCGCCACACAGGCCAACCCCGCCACCCTCTCGGTCACGTCGAACTGTGTCGCCGGTAACACGCTGATCCTGTGCATGGGCTGCCGCGACGCGCGCAACCTCCCCTCCGGGATCACCATCGCCGACTCCCGGTCAAACACCTGGAACGCCGACATCGAGGAGCAGGACAACTCGCTCAACAACTATGCCGGGATCTGGTCCACCCGGTACGACGGGGGGACGCTCCAGAACGGTGACAGCCTCACCGTCACGTTCGGGACGAGCCCCACCGGCCCGATCTGTTACATGCTCGAAGAGTTCAACGGCCTCTTGATCAGCGGGGCATTGGACCAGACCGGCCGGGCGATCGACGACGTCACCACCAACGGCGCCACCGCCATATGTAACGGCCCGATCGCGCAGCCTGAGGAGCTCGGGATCGTCGCGATGATGGTCAACGGTGGGACGGGAGTTGTTACCCGGGACGCGACGTGGACGGATTTTACGACGAGCGAAGTACTCGATTCGACGAACGGCAAGACGCTCGACGCGCAGTACAAGATCATCACGACTGGCGGCACACCGTCCGCGACGTACACATGGTCGGCCCAGGGGGCTGCACGGGTGATCGCGACCTATCGGTCTGTGGGGTCGGCAGGCCGCCCCCACCGTATGCCCCTCGGAGTCTAAGGAGAACCGCATGAGCTGGAGAATGGACAGCACGGCAGGCGCGACGATCTGGGACACCCAGCCCCTGACCACGGACGAGCTTGCGCTTCGCGACGAAGAGATCCGCTGGCTGATCGACAACGAACGCCAACAGTGGGGACTCATCAACGGACGCCTCGCCGGCCAGAAAGACCCAGAGTTCTACGGCACCTACGCCGGCCTCGCCGCCGTCCCGCCCTCCGGCACGTTGGCGAACGTCGCCTCGCTGAACGGCGAAGCATCGTTGTGGACGACCTCCCTGTATACGCCTTGGCTGGCGAACAGTCTGGTGGCGCCGTCGGCGTGGCAGTTGTACGCCTCGTTCCAGGCGACCACGTCGACGTCACCGGGCAACCTGACGATGATCCCCAGGGTCGGGTCGATCGCGGCGGGCTCGTCGAGCACCGGAGGGGTCACGCTCGGCACCGACGCCGCCATCACGTTGACCGCGTCGATCACCACCGATTGGATCGTTTCTGGACGGCTCACCGTCCAGTCGATCGGTCTGCCGGGGGCGAACTCGAAGGCGATCGGGTCGTTCATCACCACCGCCAAACCAGCCTCCACAGGTACTGGCGCGGCGACGATCAACGACATCTACGGATACACCCAAGCATCCTTTGATGCGTCTGTCGCGTCGGGGTTCGTGATGGGGATGGCGAACACGGTGACCACGATCACCTATGCGGTCACGCAAGTCCATTGGCTGAGTTTGTTCTAACCCTTTAGGGGGCTTGTCAGATGCCGCAGCGGGCCGGACAGCCCCCAGGGGCTGGGCTTCTAAACCCAAACCCCGGATGGCCGTTCTGGGCTGCACCCGTCCAGATCAACAAGGGGCCGGGTTCGGCACCGCCAACCCCGGTCCTGATGTCGGTCTACCCGGGGTCGTTCGCGATCACGGGCTACCCGATGTCGGCTTCGGCGCCGGCGACGTGGGTGGGGTTCGCGTTGGGCGCGTCCATCCTCGCCACCCTCTCCGACCACCAGTTCACCCAGTTCTCGAACGCGGCGACCCCGCTCCGGGTCAGCCAGATCAGCACGTCGAGAGGACGTCAGTTCGAGCTCGACACGATCCAGCCCGGAACCTGTTCTGTCCTGTTCAGGAACCCGGACGGGCTGATGGACCCGTTGAACGTGAACAGCCCCTACTACCCGGATTTCATGCCTACGGTGCCGATGAGGATCGTCCGGGTCGCGAACGGGACCGAATACCAGCTGTGGAACGGCCTGGTCGAGCGGATCACCCCGGACTATGTGGTGCCGACCGCGTCCGACGGGTCGAACATGGGCTACTCGAACATCCAGGTCGACGGGGTCGACGCGTTCGACGTGTTCTCCAACACCAACCTCGTCACGGGCGCCCAATCCTACGTCTACACGGACCCGGCCACTGCGACGGACAAGCTGACGTTCACATCGAAAGTGAACGGTGATGTGGGGATGACCGTCCGGATGATCGTCCCGACCGGCCAGGACTCCGCTGCCGCCTACGTGGTCGTCGACGGATACCAGATCACGATCAACCTTGCCACGGACGGGTCGGGGAACTGTTCCAGCACCCCAACGTCGGTGGCGTCTCTGGTGAACAGCGACAGCATCTCGTCCAAGCTCGTCAGCGTCTCCCATTCAGGGTCGGCCGTGTTGGCGCCTTCGAACGGCGACACCGGCGCGCAGGCGTTCACCGGCGGGGATTGGACGATCGAGCTGACCGGCGACCGCGTCACCCGGGTTCTCGACAACATCAACTGGGCTGGAGGAACCAGCATTGACCCAGGCATCTACGACGTCATCGACCAGGTGTTCGGGCCGGCGAACCAGGTGAGCGCCCTCCAACACCTCCAGGACGTGTCCACATCGGAGATCGGATACGTGTTCATGGACGCCGCCGGCAACGCAACGTTCCATGACGGCGACCACCGCGCAAACAACTCGCGCTCCCAGATTTCGCAGATCACGTTCACCGACTCGGGCGGTGTCGGTGTCCCCTACCAGAACCTGACGATCGACTACAGCTTCGACCATGTCGTCACCGACGCCCGCGTCACCGCCGGCTCGTCTGGGGCTGTTCCACAGGAAGTGGCTGTCGCGTCGGACGACCCACGCCAACTCCAGTTGTCGACCCAACTCGTCGAGGACGCGGACGCGAACAGTGTCGCCACCAACATCGTCGCGGCACGGTCGATGCCGACACCCAGGATCGCGTCGCTCAGGACGATGGACGACGGGTCGACTGCGTGGCTCCAGTGTCTCGAGCTCGAGATCGGCGACCGGGTGACCGTGGTGTCGAACCCGCCAGCGACCGGGGTCACCATCACCTATGTCTGCTACGTCGAGAACATCTCCCATTCGATCGTGGCGGGGATTCCGCACACGGTCACCTATCAGCTCACCCAGATCAGCGCCAGCCCGTCCGGTGGAGGCTCCGGTGGTGGCGGCGGCGGCGGCGGTGGCGGCGGTGACACTGGGGCGCTCTTGGATGCGGCCTCGAGCGCGTTCATTCTCGACACCAGCGAACTGGGCTCCGGATTGGCCGCCCCGATACCTCCCAGCAGCTACTCGCTGCCGAACACGTACACGCTCGTCACAACGTCGGCGCAGCTGATAACCGCGCTGGCCGCGGCACAACAGAACATCGTGTTGGCGAACGGGATCTACGACAACTCGAGCGCGTTCACGAACCCGCACGGGTCGAGCCTGTACGCCCAGAACCTCGGCGGGGCGACATTGACGGCGGGGATCGGGATGAGCGGCGGCGGCACCAGCGGCGCCACGTTGCAGGGTCTTGCGTTCAACATCTCGTCGAACGCGAAAGCAGACCAGACACTCGGCAACCCAACACTCTCATCCTGCGTGTATTGCGGGACGATCGGAGGTGCCGGCGACAACACCTCGATCCTGGATTGCACGTTCGAGGGGAACTATGTGGTCGGCTGCGGCGTCGAAGCCTACAACCCCACAGGGCTCACCGTGCAACGGTGCACCTTCGACCAGTTCGCCTACGTCGCCCTCAGGGCGTCGGACGACAGCGAGGTCGCCTACCACGCGTCGACGCCGGCCATCAACACGATCACCGACATCTCGGTCACCGGGGTTGTCGCGTCGCCCCCGGGCTCATCGGGCGGGGCAGGAGAGGCTGGTGTATGGGTTGGCCAGCCGGTCACGAACGGTGTCCACCGGATCAAGATCCGCAACGTCAGCATGGCGTCCCTGTGGACCGGCAACAACAGCTGGGACACCCTCTTCAGCGACCTGGACATCGACATGTCTGGGGCGAACGACTACAGCGGCAACGGCATCTACATGGAGCACTACACGACCGCGAACACGTTCCAGAACTTCCAGTTGACCGCGGTCCACACCGGGTTCGTCGCCGAATGGGACTACGGCACCCCGGGCAACCAGGCCGAGAACAACTGCATCATCCAGAACGGCACCGTCGACGCGACCGGCGACACCGTCTCCCTGTCGATCAGCCAACAGACCGGCGTGTTCCTCGACCAGGGGACAGGGTCTACGACGGTCCAGAACGTGGTGTTCAAGGGCCAGTCGTTGGCGGGGATCGCCGCCTACATGAACAGCGGCACCAACACGCTCGTCAACAACAGCTACACCGGCCCCGGGGTCCTCTACACAACCGGCCACCCGTAGATGGCCCAGGTGTATGTGAACCACGGCCGCTGGGTCGTGGACTGTCCCAACCCCGAATGTTTCCACGCCTACAGGGCACTGGGTCGTGGCGGACGGATGATCGCGAAGATCCGGTGTCGCGGCGGCGCAGGACTCGTCCTCGGCCGACCACACCTACGCCACAAGCGGGGTTGCGGGATCGCGTTCGAGCTCGAATGGCCCGACAACAAAGCCGACATCGAACAGATCCTTGCGTTGCGGCCGGCGAAGGCGAACCGGAACTGGCGTCCCCCCGAAACCGTCGCCACCCTCATCAGTGAGAACGAGACGTTCCTGGTCGGATGGACCCTCAAAGACCTAGTAGAGAAAGGAATCGGGACGGTATGAGTTGGACAGCCCCGGTCACCTGGACAAGCGGCGAAGTGCTAACCGCCGCGGACATGAACCAGCAGCTGCGCGACAACATGAACGCCGCGTTCCCGATCGGCGGCCTCCACTACTTCATGCAGAACGGGACATCGGTGGAAACCCAGATCAACGGGTTCGCCCTCGAAACCAACGGCGTCGCAGTCTCCAGGACCACCTATGCGAACCTGAACACGTTGCTGTCGGGGATGTCGTACCCGTTCGGGACGGGGGATGGGTCGACGACGTTCAACCTGCCGGACACGCGCGGCCGGGCGTTGTATCACATGGCTGCGTCGGGGAACGCTGATGTGAACGGGATCGGCGACAACGATGGCGTCGCATTGGCGTCGCGGTCGCCGAAACACAACACCACCGTCGCGGCCCACACCCACGGAGTGGGGACACTGTCGGCCACCGACTCCGGGCACGTCCACGGCCCAGGGTCCGGGACGAACTTCGTCAACGCTCAGAGCGGGTCGCAGCAGCTCACATCCGGCGGCGCAGTATCCCAGCCTCAGTCTGCGACCACGGCGAGCGGGACAGCCAACATCTCTCTGAGTGGGGCCACCGCGTCCACCGCACCGGCCGGTGGTCCTGGCGGGTCGCGGCCAACGGATCTGTCACCGTGGATCGTTTGCGGCTGCTACGCAGTCAAGTTCTGAGGGGGTCACATGAACACAGGGGATGCCGGGTTCACGGTCAAAGAGATCGTGATCGACATTCGTGACACGCTGAAAAGCCTGGACGCGAAGGTCGACCGTATCGACCGCGAAGGCGCAATCGGGACTAGGGACCAGCTTGCCGAGTATGGCCGGGTGAGCCGCGACAACACCCAGCGTCTCGAACGCGTCGAGAAGTGGCAGTCGGATCGTGATGCTGTCGCCGTGTTGAAGCGGTGGCAGTTGACGGTTGCGCTCGGCCTCCTCCCGCTGGTGATCGCGTTTCTTACTTCTTGGCTCACCTACTACTGGATCAACCACGGGTGAGCCACCTCTTACTGGTGGGTCTGGCGATCGGCGTCAGCATGTTCGCACGCGACATCGCCTACACCACGTCGACGGCGTTCATCGCCCACGGGAAAGGATGGCCCGCAGCAGCCTGTGACGTGTTGGGGGACTGGGCGACGCTGATCTCGATCGGCGGGGGCGCCACTGAGGCGTGGCACGGCGGCACAGAAACCCTGTTGGTGGTGGCTGTGGCGATCGCGATCGGTTCCGCGCTGGGGACGCATAGCGGTGTCTGGATGGAAGCGTGGCTTGAAAAGAAGTTTGCGGATGAGCTGTGATCCACCTGGTCAGTCACTTCCTCGGGATCGACACCCAGTCGTCCCCGTTCTATGACTTTTGGTCGGGACTCGGGCCGTGCGTTGTCGCGGTCGTGGTCGCCGTCCTGGTTTACCGGGTTGAGCGTGCGATGACGTTGCGCAGCCTCGAGTTCGAACGCCGCAGCCTTGAACTCGAGGAGCGGCTTTTCGAGATGGAGAAACAGCTACTGGAGAAGGAGGACCCGGATGCTGCATCTGGGCAAACGCCCGGCCACCGAACCTAGATTCCCGCGCTACAGCGAGCTCCGCGCCCCGTTGAAGCGGGCGGGTGTGTTGCCGAAGGTCCCAGCCCATTTCGGCCACGCGACCGCGTTCACGAACTGGCTGATGTTGGGCAACGGCCCCGACGACAGCGTGTTCAAAGGGTTCGAAGGCTGCGGCGACTGCGCGTGGGCGGGGCCCGGCCATGCCGAGATGGAAGCCGCCCGCACCGGCAAACGGCCAGCACCGAACTTCACCGGCAAAGTCATCGTCGAGCAGTACTCCGAGTACTCCGGCTACAACCCGCACACCGGGGCGAACGACAACGGCTCCAACCCACAAGACGTCTTCGAATGGCGCCAAGAGAAAGGCCTGAAAGACGCCGACGGGAACGTCTTCAAGATCGGCCACGTCGTCGCGCTCGAACCGGGCAACCTGACCGAGCTGTGGGAGGCCGCCTACCTGTTCGAGGACTGCGGGATCGGGTTCGTCGTCCAAGAAGCCCAGGAAGACCAGTTCGCCCGCGGGCTCCCCTGGAACTACGTCAACGGATCACCGGAGGTTGGCGGCCATTGGGTCGAAGTCATGGGAAAGCCGAACGGAACTTACGGCGCTCTCATCACTTGGGGGCAACGACAGCTGTTCACTCACTCGTTCTACGCGCAACTCAATGACGAGTCGTTCGCGTGGATCGACCCCGAACGCTACAACCGCGTCACCGGCGAAACCGCCGAACACTTTTCTGACCAGGACCTCGAGAAGTACCTGACATTGGTCGCGAAAGCGAGGCAGTGATGGGCAAACTAGTCATCAGCCCAGCCGCGCGTAAGCGGGCGAAGAAGTTGAAGCACTCCCACGTCCATGTGGGCTGGAACAGCCACCACAAGTTCTACGCCAACGTGCGCCCGTTCTGGCCACGCCAGATCCGGGTCGGCTCAACCGCCAAAAAGAAGCTGAAAGAGTCTGCTGGCGATGTGGTGTTGTCGTGGTCGTCGGCGAAGGGGTTCCGGTGCAAAGAAACCGCCCCACCGAAACCGTCGAAGCGTCAGGTTGCGGTCAAGTACGCGGTCGAGTCGTTGAAGTATGCGGGCCGAATGGTTTACACCGAAGGCCCCGGACGGTCCGAACTGTTCAACCGGCCACCCGGCGACTTCGTCGGTGCCGGCGCGGACTGTTCGCAGTTCGTGTCGTCGATCATGCACTGGGCTGGGATCGACAACGTCAACGAGTTCGACGACACCGGTTCACTCCTCGAGAAAGGCAAACACGTCCAAGGCCCAGCCTACGGTCGTCTGGTCGTGTTCGGGCCAGGCTACGGCGTCCACACAGGCATGTTCACCCGCCACGACCTGAAAGGCGGCCACTGGTATCTGACCGAGTTCGGCGCTCAAGACCAGCCGAACGAGATCGAACTGACAGACGCGGAAGAGTACTTCCGTGAACGGGGGGAGCCTGGCGTCCGGTTCCTCGACTTCTTCGAATAGGAGGTCTAAGTGAGCACCTACTACGACCCGACCAAGGTCACCGCGGCCCCGAGATTCCAGGGCGTCATCTCAACCACCACCTACAACCCGCCAACCACGAAGGAGCGGATCGCATCCGCATTGGAGCGCATCGCGGCAGCACTTGAGGCCCAGACAGGAGACAATTGATGTTCAGCGAAAAGATCCTCGAAAAGCTCGGCATCACGTTCGCCCGCGCGTTCATCGGCGCGTTCGTCGCCGCAGTCGCAGCATCGAACATCGCCAACGTCCCGTCTCTTGATGGAGCGAAGGCGCTTCTGTTTGCTGCGCTCTCGGCTGCTGTCGCGGCTGGTGTGCACGCGGTGAGTGACGCGGTTGGTGTGAACGCCCAGAAGGAAGCAGCGAAGAAGTGAGCAGCCCGTCCCCCGCCGACGTCCAGGCGAAACTCGACGCTGCCGTAAAGGCGTTGGCGAAGACGACGTCTAGCTACCAGCAGATGGTCGTCCGGTACGGGCCGACCGTGTCGAAGTGGCCGGCGACAACTCAGTGGTCGGTCGCGCTCGCGGCTATCGCTGCAGCGAGGGCTGAGGCTGGGCAACTCTCACCGCCCGCACCACCTCCTCCGCCTCCACCACCACCACCGCCACCTCCGCCGTCGGGTGTTGCAACCCCGACGCCTCCGAGCCCGTACACCGTCCCCAGTGGTACACAGGTGGCGACTGGGGCCGCACTCGACACGGCGTTGGCGGCGAAGAAACAAAACATCATCCTCGAGAACGCCAGTTTCGATTCGGAGTCTGCGTTCGAGCAATGAACGAAAGATGGCATGCCACCCGAGCAGCCTGAGCGTCGACTCTGTTCCTGTTGTGGGGAGCCGATGGACCGGAACCGTGGCTCGAAGGGTGGCTGGACGTGCGCTGTGAAACGGCGGGCCAAACAGTTGGCCTGGTACCACGAGCACAAGCACGACCCCGACTATGAGCTAGCCCGGCAACTCCGCAACATGACGCGTATCCGTGTCCGCTAACTAGGAGGCCGTAAACTCCGATGGCAGCCCTCTCCGACCACGCCCGCCGGGATGCTGAGCATTGGGCTCGCATCACGATCGCAGGGCACGTCCAGATGTATGTGCGCAGGCTGACCGAGTTCAGCAAGACAGACATCAAGGAGGCTTTGGATGCGGCAGCTCAGTCCGGAGGAGACGTCGACGCTATTGCCCTCGGTCGCGCCGCTGCGGACCGCGCCTTCCACTTCTACGGGTTCGGAGTCGAGGCCCCCCAGGCCGCTCTCGAAAGTAGAACCGATCCCGGCGACGGGTTCGCCTGACCGGATCCTCGGAATCGATATCGAAAACAAGCCCCTCTGGTACGGAGGAGGGGATTACGTGTACGACAACGTCGTCTGCGTCACAGCCAAACAGGTCGGCGAACCACCAGCGGAGACGTTGTGGCTGGACTGGACGTTGTCGGACCGGACGCTCGTCCGGCGGCTCCGACCACTCCGGGAGATGATCGAGGCTGCGGATGCGCTGCTGGGACACAACTTCCGCCACGACTGGAAGGGCTTGCAGTCGGTGTTCAACCATCTCAAGCAGCCGTTCCTGCCCAGGAAGCCGATGTTGGACACGATGCGGTGTATCCCCGCCGGCATGCCACGCGACTTGGAGTGGTTGTGCGACATGTTCGAGTTGGGCGAGAAGCCGCATGTGCCGAAGCGGGTGTGGATCGCCGCGATCGAACGCAAAGACCCCGCCGCGATCCAGAAGGTGAAAGACCGCAACCGCGCCGACGTCATCTTGACCGAGCGGTTGTTCGAGCGGGAGAAGGAGTTGGGGTGGCTGACACCGAGGATCACGAAGAGGACACCGTCGTGATCTTCACCCCCTCCTACCATCTCGAGTGGCTGCTGGGTGACGAGGTCGTGGTTGTGTTTGAGCCGGAGGATGAGTGAGCGTCGTCCGGGTGTGGCGGCTGTTCGCGTACATGATCGACGACGAATCAGGCGACAGCGACCATCGGCGGGCGCTCGCGGACTGGCAGATCGAAGACGAAGTCCGCCGGTGCGTCTCACGGGGCTTCGACATGATCATCCTGGACCGTGATCCGTCGGCGACAGCCCAGTGGCCGACACGTCCCGGGGGAGCAGATGGCAACCAAGAAGGAACCGCCGCCTGAAGACTTTCGGACTCCGCCGGACCTCACCGACGCCCAGCGCAGCCTTCGCCGTTGGCGGTGGAAAGAAGCCCGCAAGGCCGGGTTCTCGTTCGTGGAGGCTGACCTGTTCGCCGACAGTCACGCCGACATCGGCGAGCTCCGCCGCCTGAAAGAGAAGGGCTGTCCGGCCGCCTTGATCTTTCAGATCCTCAACTAAAGCTGGCCGTATCCCCCGTCGGGTATGGCCTCGAGCCCCCCGGTTTCGGCCGGGGGGCTTTCGACGTTAGCAGGAGCGAGTAAGAACGCGACGATGATCGCGCAGACGGCGTATCTCATCTGTTCCTCCTTGACACCATCCGACAGGCATGGTACATATGGGGACAGCGATGGTCAAGATTCCCTACAAGTTCACATGCGGCGAGGACCTCGCCGAGTGGCTCGAGAGGAAGGCCGAGACCGAACAGCGGCCGATCGCGTCGATGATCCGCGTCCTCCTCTACGAAGCCAAGGTGCGTGAGGAAGAACGGGACAGGAAGGAGATGTTGGCGTGACTGTCCGCGCGAAAGCCGCCACTCTTTTGGCTGTCCTGGTGTTTGCGAACCTCGCCATCTACGGGTTGAAGGAGATTCTGTCGTGAAGCGGCCGCAGAAGTATGTGTGCGCGGATTGTGGCCGCTGGTTTTACAACCTCGGCTGGCACGCCGAAGCGTGCGGCTCCTCGAATTTCAAGGCTGTTCTGGACGGGGTAGCTGCTTCCTCGCGGGTGGCTGCTTCCTCGCGGCCCTCCTCTCCCTCGATGCCGGCGGCTGCCCCGTCGAGAACAGCCCGATGAACGAACCCCTTACACGCGAAGAGATTGAGGAGTTGGCTCGCTTCAATGCCGAGGTTCATCGAGGCATCGTCCACACGGATCAATGGAACGCCTTCATGGCCGATCTTCAGAAGCGGTTCGATCGCGCTGGTTGGATGTCGAACAGCGGGCAGATTTGGAAGTCGAATAGTCGGCAAGTAGGCCGGGCGTGATCCGCGTCTACTGTCACGGCGTCCTATCGGTTGCTCTCCTGTTGCGGGATGGGACAGCGGTGTGTGGGTGCGGCCAACGGTTCAAGGCAGTGTCTCCGTGAAGCTGCGCCTCGATCACGCACATCTCGGCTGGAGCTCACCAGTCCCGCCCGAGGAGTCTTTGAAGCGGACGGTGGAATGGACTCTTGGGCATCCAGAATGGTTGTTGCCGTGATCTCGTACTATCAGGATGATTCGGTGACGATCTACCACGGCGACTGCCGGGAGATTCTGCCGACTCTTAGCGGGATCGGACTGGTTGTGACTGATCCGCCGTACACGTTCGGGTTGGCGTCCACGGATCAGGAAGGCAAAGCTGGCGGCTGGGGCGACCTGATGAATAACGCCCTGTTCTACGGTGCGTGGCTCGCCGAGACGCGAAAACTCACGAACGCGCAGCAAGGCGCGGTTTGGGTGTTCAATTCGTGGCGGTCGTTTCCAGTGTTGGCTCGTGCTTCGTTTGAGATCAGATGGCCGATCACGTCACTGCTCGTCTGGGACAAGCGCGCACTTGGACTCGGCGGAGCGAAGGGGTTACGGCCAACCTATGAGCTAGTCGCCCTGTTCGCCCACGACACGTTCCAGATCAAGGACCGCACAGTGAGAGATATCTGGACGGTTCCGCAGGGCGGCAGCAGACAGACGGAACATCCGGCCGAGAAGCCCGTGGATCTGCTTGGTCGCATCGTCCGCGAGTCCGGGATGAATGGTGCGGTTCTTGACCCGTTCGCAGGGTCAGGCTCCACGCTTGTCGCCGCTAAACGCGAAGGCCGCTGCGCGATCGGAATCGAGATCGAGGAACGCTGGTGTGAAGTTGCGGCTCAACGGTGCGCCCAGAATGTTCTAGATCTGGAGGTCGCATGACCCATCAACATCGCTACGGGTGGACGTCTGTCTGGTGCGGCATCACGGTTGGCGCGCATGTCGGCGTCTGTGAATGTGGTGCTCGCTGCGAAGAACTCACGGCCGCTGGGATGCAGCAACTCAACTGGTGGGGCCAACTCGGACTCGACTACCCAGAGGCCCGTGCCCGGATCTTGGACGGCGACTATCCGTGGGAGTTGACTCCCGACCATCGCCGCCCGACCATCGCCGCCCGACCATCGCCGCCCGACCATCGCCGCCGCCGGCCGCGTCTTGGGAGGGCCGCGTGAACTACGAAGACCTTGACGCTGTGGAGCTCCGCGCGGAACTGGACGACTGGACCGCCCGCACCATCAAGTGGGCCGACGACCTGGCGAACGCTATCGACGGCCACGATCTGATCGAGGCGGCGTTCATGGTGCACGGCTACCGGCAAGCCAGGATGCAGGTCAAGAAGATCCGCCATGCCATGCAGGTGAGTGTGGCGTGACTCCGCGGCAGGCGAGATTGTGGCTCGAGGCCGAGGAACTCAACCGCGAGGCGGACGAGCTTATGCGCCTGAACCCGGTCATGTTGCGGAAAGCCGCAACCCAAAAACGGCTACAGGCGATCCGGCTGAAACAACAAGCAAAGGAGACGGTGTGAGCGTCATAGACGAAAGGCTCGTCTACCTCGGACCACTCAAGCTCGAGAAAGGCTCGCACGATCCGCCGAACAACGGGCTCGTCCACGCCTGCGTCATGGAAGCCGTCGCCTATGTGGCCGGGGAACCGTTCTCGGATCATCCCGAGTGCGCGTCACCCGTTCTTGGCGCGTTCCTGCGGTCGTGGAACGACTCGCTCCTGGACGCGGACAGGCAGATGTTGAAGCCGCTGATCCCGCGGCTCGTCGGCACGAAAGCACCCGCCAGGGTTGAGGAGAAGCGGGCGTGGATGGCGACCGACTGGCTCGCCCGCGAATGCGCACCCGCGTTCCTGCGGCTCGCTGGGCTGACCGAGCATGCCGAGACGCTGGAGGGGCTCGCGGCGTTGACGACCGCGAAGCGCGCCGAGAAGGCACAGCCTCAGTTGACCGCAGCCAGGGACGCAGCCAGGGCCGCAGCCTGGGACGCAGCCTGGGCCGCAGCCGGGGCCGCAGCCAGGGACGCAGCCTGGGCCGCAGCCAGGGACGCAGCCAGGGCCGCAGCCGGGGACGCAGCCTGGGCCGCAGCCGGGGACGCAGCCTGGGCCGCAGCCGGGGACGCAGCCGGGGACGCAGCCGGGGACGCAGCCGGGGACGCAGCCTGGGCCGCAGCCTGGGCCGCAGCCTGGGACGCAGCCTGGGCCGCAGCCGGGGCCGCAGCCAGGGCTGCAGCCAGGGCCGCACTCGAACCGACCGTCAAGCAGCTACAGCAGTCGGCGCTGCTGCTGGTCGACCGGATGATCGAGGCCAGATGAGCGTCCATCTTGCGAAGGCGTTGCACGCGTTCCAGAAGGACGCGCCACCAATCCACTTCGACGCGGAGAACGATCACTACCACCACAAGTTCGTGTCTCTGTCGAAAGTGATCGCCGAGATCCGACCCGCACTCAACAAGCAGGGCCTCGTCTACACACAGTTCCTCACGAACATCGATGGCCTGCCTGCGTTGGAGACGATGCTGATCCACGCCGAATCGGGTGAGGACATCGCCGCCGTGGCGCCGCTGATTCTGGCGAAGAACGATCCGCAGGGTTGGGCGTCGGCTGTGACGTATGCGCGACGGTACGCGCTCCTGTCGATGCTGGGACTGGTTGGTGAGGAGGACGATGACGCGCAGCGGGCGTCTGATCCTCATGGTTTGCGGGCGTCCCGTGCGGACGCCCCACAGGATCGCGGCGCCACGGATCTGGGCCAGTCGAGCACCACGGCGGCTCCTGGCTCTGGCGCCGCGACCCCCAAACAGAAAGCCATGATCCGCGCCCTCTGCAAAGAGCTCGGCCTGAAGGCCGACGACTTGAACGTGTTGACGAAGCAGGGCGCGTCGGAGCGGATCAGCGAGTTGATGGGCGTGAAGGCGGCCGCGGACGAGGCGGCAGCGATGGCGACCGAAGACGATCTCGCGGACGTGCCCTTCTAGTGAAGACCGAACCCAAACCACGCGCGGACGGTCGGTGTGTGATGTGTGGGAAGCCGAAGCGGCGTACTCGTGCCGCGGCGAGCGGGAGCAAACGGCTCAAGTCGGGGTTCACCCGCCAGAACCGGCGGTTGTGGCTTGTCCATCTCGACTCGGACCCGTTCTGTTCCCGTTCCTGTCTCGAACAGTACGGAGAGAAGTAGTGGCGAGGGTGAGACGGAAGCTGTTGTGGATCCCGGCGGACAGGCTCCTGCACGTCCTTGACGTGAACGGCGTCACGAACGTTGACCTGTCCCAGGCGGGTATTCGGCGCGTGTTCGGGTTGCGGAACGGGGAGGCGCGGTTTATCAGCCTTGACGCCGCCGACCGGATCTTGACGAAGGTTGGGTTGCAACATTGGTTCCATCGTCCCAAGGCGGACGGCGGCCTGGCCGACATCTACGAGGACGGAGCCCAGTATGGGCGGCCATCGTTCGGCGAGATAACGTCGGGCGACCGGCGGGCACGGCCGTGTGTCGAATGCGGCAAACCCGCAAGAGGCAGACGGTGTATGGCGTGTTACCGGGATCGGCCGCGCCAGCCCTGTGGGACTCGTGGTGCGTATAAGCGCGGCTGCCGGTGTCTCGCGTGTTGTCGCGCGTCTGCTGCGTATCAGCGCGAACTGGTGCAGAGAAGAAAGGAAGCAGCATGAGCTACGCAATCTGTTTCGACTATCCCGAAGCCGACGAGCCCGTGTTCGCCGGAATGCACAAAGGCGGACTCGGCTGGGCACCGACTCTCAAGACCGCGCTGATCTTCGAGAACGAAGAAGACGCGGCGCGGACCCTCGAGAACGGGTATGGCGAACACACCCGCGCCTACGGGGCTGTCGTCGAGGTGGTATCCGCATGAGAACCCTTACTTTTGTGGCGGTTGTGGGGTTGGCGTATGGCCTGTGGGTCCACGATTGGCAGACCATCCTGGCGTCGTTGGCTGTTGCGGTGATCTGGCCGCTCATCCGAGACGACGTGGGTTCGGCTGGTGAGTTGGAGCGGGCGTGGGGCGACGACCTGTGAGGTGTACGTGTTCTAAGGGGCGTCGTTGTCTGGCGTGTATTCTCAGGGACGGGTTGACCAGGCCACAGGAGAACCAGCAGTGAGCCACGAAGACACGATTCGCAGCCTGATCGAGAAGTACCGCCAGTTGGACATTTATCACCTCGGCGAACCAGATTTCCCGAAGGCTGAGGCTGCTCTGGACGCGCTTGTGGCCGAGAGAGACGAAGCACGCGACGAGGAGAACGTCTGGCACGACATCGCTACTGAGCGGGCGCAGCAACTCGATATATTCAAGGCTGAGATCCAACGTCTACGAGACGCACTGGAACACGCAGATGTTCACTTGGCAAAGGCTCTTGGCGGCGGGATTTCGTTCATGACGGTCAAGCACGACGTAGACCACGCCCGTCAAGTCATTGCTGCTGCCCTGGCCCGCGAGGAGGACACATGACCGACCACGCCGACACGATCCGCCGCGTGCTGAGTAGCCTCGGCCTCGTTCGTTACGGACGCTTTGAGCGACCGCAGGCCCAGGAAGGACTAGATGCCCTGGACGCGCTTGTGGCCGAGAACCAGCGTCTAAGAGACGCGCTGGAGCAGGCGCTAGGCGTTATGGGTTACTCGGCGCAGACGCTCACCCTGACTCATAGCGCCCCGAAAGTGGTGCGCCATTTGAGATCAGAGCACAGCCGCATTCACCGCAAGATGATGGCGGCCGGGGTAAGCGATGGAGACAGCCAGTGAGTGTTTCGCCCGAATCAGCCGCGATGCCGCGTCTCATCCGCTCCAGGCTAGAGGACGCGAGGGATACGGCCCTGCGGAACATCGAGTACCTGCGGAAGGAGAACGGGAAAGCGGTCGTCAAGATCGACGCGCTCCGCGCTGAGATCGCCCACAACGACGCCGAGATCGCTGACAACGAAGCTGCGGCGGCGGAAGCTAAGCGGCTGCTGGGCGATGGAGACACCACATGAGGTACTTCGGCCAGCTTTCATTCTGGCGCTGCACGCTTCACCCTTGGATCTATCTGCGCTGGCTCGATGACTTGCAGACCGGGAAGCGACTCATTGGCGACCCGCCGCCCGACGAGATTCGCTATCGGGGTGGAGACACCACATGAGCGGCGACTATGTGACGGTCAGCGATGCGAATAGACTCGTTCATGACAATCCGAAGCAGTACCGAGCCGCCATGGTTGAGGCTCCCGGTACACCACTGCTCGATCATCCCGATGCTACCGTCATGCTGTACGCCAAGATAGGGGATGCGACCAACGATCTTCGATCACGTAAGGAAGCCCTCGTAAACGAGGGTTGGCGCGTGACCTGGGGCAATCTTGG
>Ga0335085_10002040_pt1 | contig 39335 bp, 59 predicted proteins | sample Lox_Sample_45_FD_206712 | JGI IMG/M metagenome (GOLD analysis project Ga0335085, IMG submission 206712) | Soil microbial communities from Loxahatchee National Wildlife Refuge, Florida, United States - Lox_Sample_4.5 | ecosystem: Environmental > Terrestrial > Soil > Wetlands | place: USA...
CGTGCCGAGCGCCTCGCAGGGCGCGCAGGACGGAGCTCGCGAGGTCGCCAAGCGAAAGGCGCTCGGCCTGCCCGCCGGCGGCGCGATCGTGTGGGACGCCGAGGGTATGGGCGGCACGGCGGCCGACGCGACGGCGAGCGGCGACGCGTACGCGCAGCAGGTGCAGGCCGCCGGCGACCAGTGCATTGCCTACGTGGGCGACAGCGTGCCGCTCACTCCGGGCGGGCTGTACGCGCTGCTCGAAACGCTCTACTGGCACTCGCTGTCGAACGTGCAGCAGGTCGCGACGGCCGATTACGCCATGCTGCAGGCGTACCCGACGCAACTGCTCGACCTCGGCGCCGCCGGCGTGCGCGCGTTCGACGTGAGCCTGATCTACAGGGACAAGCGATCGCGCGCGCCCATGATGTACCGGGCGAGCGCGTGAACCTGCAGCTCAACTGGCCTACCGCGTTCGTCCTCGTGGCCCTGATCGGGAGCGTGACGCTGCTCGCGATGCATGGCGACATTCCGCAGGCATGGATCGAGCGCACACTGTCGGCGCTCCTCGGGATCGTCGTGGGCATTCCGCTGGGCCGCCTACGCGCGAGCGCGCCGGTAGAGCCCGCCGTGGCAGCGGCTCGAGCGTCTCGCGAGTAGACTCAGGCTGAGTGCCGCCGCGCGACGACGAGATCCAACGCCGCCGCGGCGCCGAGGCCGTAGCGATTCGCAACGTGATCGGCGAGCTCGAGCGCCTCCTCGAGCTGCTGCGCGCGCGCCTCGTCGAGCTCGTGCCCGTCGGCTCGAGGACGCCGAGCGCGAGCGAGATCGCGAAAGAGCTGATCGACTACATCGAAGAAAAAACGAACCCGGCAATGCGTCTGCCCCCGCCGCCGGCGACGCCGCTGCTCACGGAGAGCGAGCGAGTGCGCCGACAGGTGACGCAGGTGCTCGACCAGGGCAAGGCGCGTCGATGGGACGAGCTGTCGAAGACGTCTCGCGGCACCGTGATCGTCGCCGTGCTCACGGTGGTCCTGGGGATCGTCGGCCGCGTGCTCGAGGCCGCGATCCGCGGGCACTGGTAGTGCGCGGGTATGCCCGCGGGAATACCGATTACGAATAGTTCGGATTGAGCATCGTTGGTCGGAGCTCGGCCAGGTGGTAGCCTTCGACTCGTGCGCAACTACGTCGTGCAGCCCGGCGACAGCCCGGCGAAGATCGCGATCACATACGCAGGTTGCCCCAAGTGCGTCGCCGACCTGGTCGACGCGAACCCGCACAAGCCGAACGTGACGCTCGCGGGCGGATACCGCACGTTCAGCGCGCTCGGCGTGGGTGAGAGTTTGAACCTGCCCGACAAATGGTTCGACGGAACGCTCGACCGTCTGCCACAGCAGTACTTCGACGCCCTGCCCGCGCCTCCGCAGCAGCGCGAGCGCGCGCCCGGTCCGCAGCGCGGACCCTCGAGGCGCCACGGCGGCCTCGGCGCGTCGTACGAGGCCGGCGGAAAGGAGCTCGACGAGTGGGGGCTGTCGGCGCCGATCAGCCTCACGAACGGGCAGCGCTTCGCCATGACTGTGGGCACGGGCTCGAGCGCCCTGACGGGTCCTGCGCTCGCCGGCGCCGTCCTGTCGGCCTTCAGCGGCCCGAACTGGACGCAGGTGTCCAACGGCCTCGTGTCGCCCGGGCAGACGACCGTCGACGTAACCGGATGCTACGTCGGCACGGCACCCTTTCCGGTCAATCCCACGATCGTCGTCAACGGGATCACGCTGCAGGTGAACGCCGCGCAGGTCACGGGGTCCTGTCTGCAGCAGCCGATCCCCCTGCCGCACCAGATCCCTCCGCACACGACGCCCTGGCCGCCGCAGGGGGGCAGTGGAGGACAGCAGAAGAACCCGCCGCCGCAGCAGGGCGGCGGACAGCAGGCGAGCGTCTTCACGCAGCAGCAGGGGCACCGGATCCAGTCGACGGCGATCAGCAATGCTGCGCTCCCCCCGTCGATCGCCGGCGAAACGGTCGCGACGCTGCAGGCGCAGTTCGATCAGCTTCACGCGGGGCAGTACCGCGTCGTGAGCGTCACTTTCACCGGGAGCAACCGCGTCGACGTCGTCGCCGACTACTGCGGCCCGACGAAGACCGTGCCGTCGCCGTCCTCGAGTCTCTTCGGCGGCGTGTCCGTGCAGTTCACGTACACGGACCTCGGGCCGTCGCCGGCGGGCACGAGCTGCGCGCCCTCGAGCTCCTCGAGCAGCTCGAGCTCGTCGACGACAACGATCGTCGCAGTCCTCGCCGGCCTGGCCGTCGCCGGCGGCGCGTACTGGGCGCTCAGCAGGTAAGCGCGATGCCCGGCGGCGCGCTGAAAGAACGCGTCGATCGCAAGCCGCATCCCGGCGGCGTCGCCGGCGCCATGCTCAGCCTCGACGAGGTCGCGCGTCGCGCGTGGGCCTCGCGTCTCGATCCGCGCGTGCGCGCGTGGTCGACGCAGGTCCTCGCGAAAGCCGGCTGGCCGTCGACGAGGATCGCTCGCGTGCAGGCGCTCGCCGACGCGTATCACGCGAAAGTGAAGTACCTCGAGGACCCGCCGAAAGTGGAGTTCATGGCGAGCCCGGTGCAGCTCCTTTGCCTCGACGACCACGGGCTGTGCATCGTCGGCGCCGACTGCGACGAAGCGACCATCACGGGCGCAGCGTGTTGCCTCAGCGTGGCGATCGAGCCCGTGCGCATCGTCGGCGCGAGCTACAAGCCGCCGCTCGAGCAACCGACGCACGTGTATTTCGAGTTCCTGTCGGAACGTCGGCAGTGGATCCCGGCAGACTTCTCGACGACGCAGCCCATAGGCGTCGTCGCTCGGCCTGCGCAAACCTGGTACGTCGACCCGGACAAGGGCGTGGGCGCCGCGGGCCTACCCGGCGGCGACTTCGTCGGCGTGAGCGGACTGCCGGGTGGTCCCATCGAAGGGTACTTCGGTCCGTTCGAAGAGATCAGGGGCTGGTACCGCGTACGGAGGCCACGACGATGAACGAATGGGGCGAGCTTCAGTTCGGCGGCCGACAGCTGCAGGGCCTCGGGCAGCACGGCCTCGGCGTGTGGCAAGAGGACGTCGACAACGCGATCACGGTCCACGATGCCGACATGGTCGCGATCAACGCGGCGATCGGCGAGTGCGCTGCGATGGCGCCGGGCGACGTGCAGGCGTGGACTGCGGCGTACGAGAAATGGCAGAAGGTCAAGAGCGACTGGGCCTTCGATAAGACAGGCTCGATCGCGCCGGGCCCTGTGTACGGAACGGGCATCCTCGCTCGAGTGCAGGACTCGACGAACGACGCCACGACGTACTGGGGTAAGCTTCGGCTCGCGTGCCCGCCGCTCGCGCCGCCGGCGCCGAACGCGAACGTGAGTCAGGGATCAAGCTGGGTCGACGACCTGAAGACCGCAGGCAAGGTCGTCGTCGGCGTCGTCGTCACCGGCGTCGTCGTGTACGCGGCGTATCAGGGCGTGAAGCTCGTGAGCGCGGCGAAAAGTTGAGGTCGAACCGTGTCCGTTATCGTCAAGGCAGGCGAGATTGACCTGGACCTCGATAATGGGAATACGGTGGTACTCCCGTCGGGATACGGAATGGTGCACGACACGACGGGCGAGCACCTCGACAAATGCAGTCTTTTTTTCGGTCCGATAGAGACGACGCATCGAACGCCGTCGGAAGTTCCGTCGGACGCGAGGGAATACTTCGGAAACGATTACGTAGTGCGGATTGCGTTGATTGACGTGCCCGAGGGAAAGTGGAAGCTTGTAGGGCGCGCCACGGAGATCACGTACTACCGTCCCGGCGAACACGAAGGCGACTGGCATCATGCATTCGAATCACCGCAGCCGCTCTTCCAACACGGTGGGTGGCTACGCGTCGAGCTCCCGGGCGACTGCGAAGTGACGTACCGAGGGATCGTTCGACCGTGACGCATGAAAAGGGTGGACTACGCGGCGAGACTGGCGGCCTTCCGAGGATTGGAAGCGCCGGCGCTGCCCCCCGCGTCGCCGTCGTCGTCGGCTTCTCGAGCATCGCGATCGCGCTCGCGCGGCATGCCTCGCGTGAGGCGGAGGCGCGCTGCTCGAGCGCGCTCGTCGACGCCGACCTCGCTGTCGCGCGTGCCCGTCGTAGCAGCGAAGCGCGCGCCGTCCGAGATTCAATCGCTTCTTTTCAAGCGCTCGCAGTGGACGCCGTCGAAGGCGAAGGCGTGGGCGAAGTCGCACGGGTTCAAGTACGGCAAGGTCGAGCTCACGCGCGGGTACATCCACCTGCCGCAGCTCGATCCTCGGGCGCATCCCGTCATCGGCACAATCACACTCGGCCCGGGCATTCTCGCTCGGGTCACGCGACGTAAACACAACGGACGAGGAGCTCAGGAAGCCATGGCCCAGCGTGACAGCAAAGGTCGTTTCATCCGGCGTCGTCGCCGCGCCCGTGCGGCCGCCGCTGCCCCTGCCGCCGCGGCTCCGCGCCGCCGTAGGCGTCGGCACTACCACCGTCGAGCCCGGGCGAGCTACTCGCCGGCGCCTCGAGCGGCCGCGCCGCGTCGCCGGCGTCGGAGGCACACGCACCGTCGCCGAGCTCGCGCCGCCGCGATGCCGTGGGCGATGGCGCTGTCGATGGCGCCCCGTCGCCGTCGTCGCCGCTCGCACCGTCGGCACTCGCGGTCGCACTACGCGCCGAGGCGGTACCACCGTCGCCGCCGCATGCACGCGTTCGCGAACCCGTTCAGCCGCGGCGAGGTGATCCTCGCGATCATCAGCGCCGGGCTCGGATTCGCGGTCGCCGACTTCGTCGATCGCTACCTGGCGACGTACGACCCGAGCGCTGCGACGCCGCCGACGGACCGCTTCACGGGCGGCACGAACGGCACGCTCGCGAACACGCTCAATATCTCGAGCCCGCCGAGCATGATCCGCCTCGGCGCCGGCGTCGGCGTCACGGCCCTCTTCGGGCTCGGCGCTTACGTCGTGAAGAACAGCCTCGGCCGATCGGCGCTGCAGGGCGCGATGGTCGGCGCGGGCGTGAACCTCTTCAAGCTCGTTTGGAACGCGTGGGTTATGGGGAACCTCCTCAAGCCCGCCGCCGCCGACCAGGCCACGATGCAGAAGAGCCTCGGGGCACGTCTCTACCCGGCCGAAGTCGTCGCCGCGCAGAACCTCGCGAGCAACCCGCCCGCGTACACGTCGCCGCAGGGCCTCAACCGCGCGCCGCAGCAGCAGCAGATGCCCGCGGCGCCTCCCGCTGCGCGTCCGCAGGGCGTCGGCGACCCTGGACCGTTCGCAACCGCTCCCGCTGCGCCTCCCGCGCCGCAGGGCCTCGCACGACCCGCCGCGCCGGCGAACACGAACGGCGCCGGGAAGATCCCCTACAACCCGCTCATGTTCACGCTCACCGGGAGCTGAGGGAAAGGAATCCGAATCTTTTTTGCGCGACGCCGGGGAGCTCCTCGGCACGACGGGTCGGCGTCGTCGAGCGCACGGCAAGCAAGCAAGCGAGTCGAGAACGAGAGGTAAACCCCGCCGCCCCGGGGAGCCTCGCCAACGCAACGCAGACGATCGGCGGCCTGTCGGAGAAACGGCCGATCAACGGAGAAAAAGACAATGGCTCAGGGAAACAAGGGACCGTCCGAAGGTGTCGTCAAGCCGCGAGTGCCCGCTCGCGCAAATCATCGATTCGGCAATGATCGCGACCCGCTCATGCGGCAGCCGTTCGGCCTGTCGCAGACGCCGCCGCCGGCGATCCCCGATGCGTCCGGTCAGGTCGAGAAGTGCCTGAGCTGCGGCTTCGGCAAGGTGCCCGTGATCGAGGAGGTCGTGTGGACGATCCTGGTGCCCATGAAGCACGCGGACGTGCAGACGACGTTCGGCGACACGGTGAACCTGTTCAACCCGAGCGGGCCCGCCGCCGGCGTGTGCTCAATCGACAGCACGTTCCTCGTGAACGGCATCCTGCAGACGGACCTGTTCTGCACGGGCATCGGGATCCACGTGTTCGTCGAGCCGCTCGTGTTCACGGCGATCGGCAACGGCTGGACGGCGCCGAGCGCGCCGGCGAGCTCGCCGCCCTCTCCTGACGTGTTCTCCGCCGACGACCTCACGCAGGGATGCCTCGGCGGCGTCACGAGCGGGATCACGCCCGCGTCGCTCTCCTGGGGCAATGACGCATGGGACGCGGGGTGGAATTTCATCAACGCGTACCAGCTCCAGTTCCGCACGAATCAGCGCGAGCTCATGCTCAACGAGATGCTCGCCGACGTGAGCTACTTCTCGAGCTTCGGCGACGCTGTCGCCGCGGGCACGAGCGAGGTGGCCGTGATCGAGTACGCGGCGCTCGTGAACGAGCAGTACCGCGCGCTCGGCAGCGCCACGATCTTCCTGCCGGCGAACTTCCGCCGCTACGGAAGCGTGGGCACGACCTCGACGCTCACAAAGGGCCTGTTCCACCCGACGCGCGACTTCGACTTCGCGCCGGCGACGCACGGCGGGATCAAGTTCCAGGGCAGCTCGTGCAAGGGACAGATGTACCGCCAGATCGAGCGGCCGTGTTTCTTCGAACGCGGCATCCCAATCGGGCCGCAGTTCATCGTCGTGGATCCGTGCCACCAGGCGCGCTTCCAGGCTGCGATCAGCATCGACAGCTTCACCGGATCGCAGAACCTGCAGCCCGACGTGAACGTCAGCGGCAACACGCTCGTCGCCGCGAACGGTCCGCTCGAGCAGACGCTCGACCTCACGACGCCCAGCAACGTGCCGCAGTCCACGACCGTGACGCGGCAGGTGTACAAGGGCGGGATCTTCAAGCTCGGCGTGAAGCTGAAGGGCTGGGAGATGCCTGGCGCGTGGAAACAGTGGTGCCAGGCGAACATGCCCGGGCTGCTCAACCCGAGCGCCGGTCCCGCGCCCTCGACGGCGACGCAGTAACGACCCTGGCGCGCGCCTCGCGTCGACAGTCGGGCGCCTCACGGGTTCCGTTCCTCCTTTCCCCGTGAGGCCTCGGCTGGCGGCCGGCGGAGGCGCGAGGTGCGCGCGCCCTCTTTGCCCCGCCCCGCCGGCGAGCCCGTTTCAATCGAAGGACGCGCGCCATGCTTCCCCGTGACCACGACATTCGCAACCTGGCGATCTACGCGCCGCGAATCGCCTACGCGATGATCGCGGGCATTCCGCGCGTCCCGTTCGAAGCGGACCTCGACGTGCAGTTCACGTCGAGCGCCGTCGACGCGCCGCCGGTCGTCGTTTCGCTCGAGAACAACCTCACGCAGGACACGCTGATCGAACGCGTGAGTTACACGCTCTTCCAGCAAAACAGCTTCCCGGGCAACCCGCTGCAGTCGCTCTACCTGGCGCAGCTCAAGGCGTGCAGCGGCGTGCGCATGCAGCTCCAGGTGTTCGGCGGGCCGAAGTACAACGTGAACGACAGTTTCAGCCCGCTCGAGAACCTCGCCGACGTGCTCGCCGTGACCTGGCCGCAAGGCTGGCCGCTCGCCAAGCAGAGCAACGTGAAAGCGAACTTCGTTCTGTCGCAGACGCCGACCACCGTCCCGTACGACGTCACCGTGAGCCTGCTCGGCTGGCAGTGGCTCGACAAAGCGATGGACGACATGGACGACGACGAGGCGCGCCGGCGCCTGGCCGTGCTGCTCCCGAAGCTCGAGCTCCCCAACGTCCAGGCGCTGCTCAATCCGCAGCAATGATCCATGCAGAAAGGAACGACTGACGCGCAGGTGATCCCGTTCCGCCGCGACTCGTGCGCGGTGGATCCGAGGCACGCCTGCAGGCGCGGTCGTTTCGAGGTCACTACCGCAGGGTTCGATCCGAACCTGCAGCTCAGCGGCGGCGATCCGTGGGGCGCGCCCGTGTTCACGGGCCTCGTCGTTCCCACGACGCCCACAAGCGCGACTCCGCCCGCAGGGCAGAGCCGATACCTGTTCATGCTCGCGCGGTTTTCGCCGAACTACCGCACGGCCCTGGTGGGCCTGAGGCAGTACGCGTCGCTTTTCGCGACGCTCGACAGCGGCGAGATCCTCGAGCGCGAGATCGTCTCGCCGATGTGGAGGTTCCCCGACGCCAATATTTCGTGGCACGTGCGCCTGCTACCGCGTGGATTCCGAAGCACGCGCAACCCCTTGAACGCCGACAGCGTGCAGTTCCTCGACAGCGTGTCGCCTGCGCTCCTCTTCCAACAGCTTGGCCCGTACGTGCCGCCGAACGCAGGGCGTCCGTGGGGCAAGCCGCTGCGCAGCGACCTCGGGAACATCCACGATCTGAGGTACCCGTGGCGCGACAGCCAGGTCGAGCTCGAGCTGCACGTTCCGATTCCGCCGAACTACGACGTTGCCGTGTACGCGAGCGTGGCGCAGCACGACACGTCGATCGATCCGCCGACGCTGTCGACGGCGCAGGCCGCCGCCGCGTCGCCCGAGGACGCGTTTTGGGCGGCCTTCGGAGGGAACGTGCAGTACGGGCGCGTCGCGGCCTCGCTCATCTTCGAAGAGGCAGGTGACGAATGACCGTCGCCGACCAGTGGCTGTACGTCGCGCAAGCGGACCTCCTGGCGATGCAGACCATGTGGAGTGCCGTGTCCGGGCCGCTGTCGCAGGCGCAGCGATCGACGTCGGCGAACGGCCAGTGCGCGGGGAGCCTCGACGCGTCGTACGCGCCTCAGATGCAGCTCGCGAGCATCCTGGCGTGCAAGTGCGCACACGAAGCGGTCGTCGCGGCGCAGCTCTACGCGCAGAGCTGCTCGAGGGCGGCGGGCGCCGCCGGCGGCGCACGTGAATGCCCCGGCCTGGACCTCTCAGCGGAGCACGCGCAAGGCACGCCGTGGGGCACGGTGTGGAACGGGATCGCCGACTGTCTCGATCAGAACCTGGCGGGACAGGTGCAGCGCCAGGTGAGTCAGGCGCAGGCGAGTGTCGCGGCGGCGCAGGCCGCACGCGCGGCGAGTCAGAACTGCGGGATCTACAAGCCCGAGCTCCCGGGCGCACACTGGAGGATCGGAATGCTTGGCGCAGGCGGCGATTACTGGACGACTGGGCACACGGAAGACAGCGCGCAGCGTCGCGCAAATTGCGCGTTCGTGCAGGGCCTCGCGGGAGCATGCGCGAACTGCGGCTGCGTCGGCTGCAACTGCTCGTGCGAGGGCAAGCTCGGCGTCGGCGGCCCGTGTGCGAACTGCGGCGGTTGCTGCGACTGCAAGTGCGTCGAGGGCAGCGGCTTCCCCTGCAAGTGCCCGCGGCCGCAGGGCCCCACGGATCATCACGGGCGCTGCGCTGCGTGCTGGTGGGTGACTGAAGGGATCGGCGTGGCTGGAGGATCCATGGATCAGGGATTGTCTCTCAACGGGCGTCGCGTGCAGGGGTTCGGCGTGGGCGCAGGACCTGCCAGCGTCTACAGCGGCCTCAGTGCGCAGCAGCAGGCGTGGGTGCAGGCGGCGCTTGCCGCGTGGCTCGCCGATCCGGGCACCGTGTCCTGGTGGAACCTCAATCAGGGGTCGTGCCCGAGCGTGACGACGGGCATGGATCTGTCGACGCCGGCGGCGCTGCAGGCCGTCGTCGGATGCTTCCAAGCCTGGTTCAACGCGCAGCAGAGCCAAGGCGGCACGATCACGACGGGCGGCACGCTCGATCAGATGACGCTCGCCGCGCTCATGGCGACGACAGCACAGGCGACCTGGGGCGCCGCGATCGGCGGATGCCCGGGGAACTGCAACATCACGCCGAACAGCGGCGGGTCCACGTCGACGACGTCGTCGAGCACGAAGTACTGGGTGATCGGCGGCGTCGCCGTCGCGTTCGTCGGAGGACTGCTCTACTTCATGGGCCGCAAGCGCGCGGCGTAACGGGAGAGACCATGCGATACACCGTGCAGGCGGGAGACAGCCCCGCGAAGATCGCTCAACAGCTCGGCGGCGACGCCCGGCGCCTCGGCGAGCTCCTAGCCGCGAACCTGCACAAGCCTCGAGCCTTCGGCCTCGGCGGCGTCGAGACGTTCGCTGCGCTGCACGTCGGCGAGCAACTCGCGGTGCCCGACGCGTGGGGCGTCGGCCGTCCTCGGCAGTACGGCCTGGCGCAGTACAACGGGTTCACGATCAGCGCGGCGGGAGCGGCGGCCGCGGCGCCGGCGTTCGCGGCCCTCACGAACGTGAGCGACTTCTCGCAGCCCGCAGCGTGCGCGCCCGTCAAGGCCGCGCAGCAGGCGTGGAACGCGAACGGCGGCACGCCGACGCTCACCGTCGACGGCGGATACGGACCCGACACGATCAACGCGTGGGGCGAAATCTCCACGATCCTCAACGGGACGCCGGGGCAGGTACCGTCGCCGCCCTCGAGCTACCCGAATTGCGGAGTCGGAGGCGGAGGCGGAGGAAACTTCAACTCGGGCGTCGTCGGCGCGGCGCGGGCGCTCGACGCGCAGCTCGCCGCGCAGGGCTGCTGCGGCTGCGGCCAGGCGGGTAGCGCGCTGTCGAACGCCGTCGCGGCCTTCAAGCAAGCGATCCTCGTGAACCCCAGCGATTGGGGTTCGAACAGCAGCGCGCCGACGGTCACGGGTTCGACGATCAACGTGAGCGATCCGGCGTGTCAGATCGCGTTCGGTTCCGAGCTCGGCGGCACGCTCGCCGACCTCAAGTCCGTGCTCGGATCGTCGATGCAGTACTCGGGCAGCTACTGCGCGACGTCGAACTGCCAGTGCGTCAACACGGGCACGAACTGCGGCAACACGCCGCCGCCTCCGCCGGCGTGTGTCGCGCCGCAGGTGAACGACAGCGTGACCGGGCAATGTGTCAACCCCTGCGCCGGGGGAAGCGCGCCCGCGAACGGCGTGTGCCCGCCGGCGCCGTCGCCCTCGAGCGGAGGGAGCTCGGGCGGCGCGCTGATCGGGATCCTGCTCCTCGTCGGCGGCGGCACGGCCGCGACGTACTACGCGATCAAGGCAAGGAAGCGCCACGCGGCGTAGCGCACCATGGCTCACTGGCTCGACACGTTCGTGGCTTCCTACATCGAGACGGCCCTGTGGTCGTCGACGGACGACGACGGCGTGCCGCTCGACGAGAACTACGGGCCGCAGGACATTGCGCCGCGCACGATCAGCGACATGGCGAAGGACTGCGTGTCCTTCGTCCAGCATCACGGCGAGCTGCTTGACGTCAGCGGCCTCACGGCGAAGCGCGCAGGTCACGACTTCTGGCTCACGCGCAACAGACACGGCGCGGGTTTTTGGGATGAGGGCCTCGGGCAGGTGGGCGAGAAGCTCACGCGTGCCGCGCACGCGTACGGGTCGTTCGACCTCTACGTCGGGAGCGATGATCTGATCCACGGGAGCTGAAGCCGTGCTCCGCATCGGAAACCGGATCGTTCCCGGATTCTCCCTTGCGGCGGCGAGCTCGTACGTGCAGCCCGCGCTCGATCTGCAGAATCAGGTGACGCTCGCCGTCGCCGCCGGCGACGCGTACTACCTGGCCGATACGACGGCCTTTCGCCTCGACTTCAGCGACGCGACGCAGGCGTACCAGGCCGCGGGGCGAGCAGGCGCGTCGAGCGTCGGCCCGGAGATCGACGCCGCCGGCGCAGCTAGCGCGACGCAGCCGTTCACGCAGCAGGCGTGGAACCTCAACGCGCAGCTCGCGGCGCTGCAGCCCAGCGGGCAGCCCGATCCCGCCAACGGTGTGAACGCGCCGTATTTCAATCAGGCCGACGCCGACAGGGCGCGCGGCCTGGTCGTGTCGATGATCGGCCTGTACACGCAAGCGATCGCCGCCGGCGCCGCCGCGCAGGGGCAGCCCGTGCCGCCTCCGCCTGGCCCGCAGCCGTCGCCGACGCCGCCCTCGCCGACCCCGTCGCCGGCGGCGTCGAGCTCGGGCTCGAGCTCCGCGTGGCTGTGGCTCATTCCCGTGGCGGCCGCCGGCGGTATCTTCGCTGCTGCCCTGCTGCAGAAAGGACCCCGCCATGCCCACGCCTAGGAAGCTGCTCACGCGCGACGATATGTGCTGCGGCCACAAGCGATGCCCGGTCGTCGAGGTGTACGAGGACGGGACGGTGCAGATCGCCGACGACGGCAAGGTGATCGAGTTCACGGCCGAGCAGGCCGATCGCCTCGAGGCCGTGCTGTCGATCCGCCGCACGGTGAAGGAGGTCCTGTAAATGCCCACGCAGAAGATCGGTCGTCCGCATTCCTCCTCGCGGCGCTCGACGCTGGGCGCTCGAGGACGAAACCGCGGAGCTCCTCGCTCGCTCCAGGACGAGATGACGGCGCGAGCGGCGAAAAACTCGTCGAGCCGCACGAAGGGCCTGGCGCAGAGCATCGACAGCACGAGCTCGCCGCCGGTCGCCGACGTCCTCGCGGCCTTCAGCACGAAGCACGTGAGCTAGCCCATGCCCACGAAGGTCGTTCGCTCGTCGAGGATCGGTCGCAAGGGCGGCGCCGCTCGAGCAGCTCCGCGCTCTCTCGTCGACGAGGGGCTCGCGCGCGTGCACCTGTCGAAGTTCAATCGCCTGAAGCCACTCGCCTACGCGCTCGACACGTCGATCCGTGCGGGCACATCGGCCGTGATCGAGTCGTACGCCGTGACGCCGATCCTCGCCCCGAACCTCGCGATCGGCATCAACCCGACGACGGGATTCGCGAACATCACGGCGACGCTCGCGACAGCGACCGTCACGGGCAGCGGCCCGACGCCGACGGGAACCGTGCAGTTTCAAGTCGACGGCGTCAACGTGGGCGCGCCGCACACGCTCGTCGGCGGCGTCGCGAGCCTCAGCATCACGGGGGGCAACTTCCCGACGCCGGATACGGACTACTCGATCACGTACGTGTACTCCGGCGACAGCCACTACTCGGGCGGGACGTCGCCGGTCGCGACCTATCACACCGAGGCGAGCTGAGGTCCCATGAACATCCAACGCCGACACCGGATCAACGCAAGCGCGGGCGAGCTCGCGCGCAAGGCGATCGCGCCTCGAGCGCTCGCCGACGGCATGGCGCTGAAGGAGAGCAGGCACGCGTTCACCGGCGCGCGCCTGCACCAGCTCGACAACGCCGTCGCCAACACCCACAACGTCGACTGCAGCGGCCGCGTCCCGCAGGTTCTGCAGATCGCGGCGACGCCATTCTCGTATCCGACCTGAGGGAATCGGTGCTCCTCGAGGTCCTCGGCGCAGTCGGCGTGACGAACATTCTCGTGCGCGGGAGTGTGTTCGCATGGCTGCGGCGTGTACATGGCCTCAAGTCGCTGCTCGGCTGCGCGATGTGCACGGGGTGGTGGGTCGGCTGGGCGGTCGACGTCGCGCTCGAGTATCCGTTCTCGCGCGTGCGTGACGCCCTTGTCGGCATCGTCCTGTTCGCCGGCGCCGTGAGCGCGCTCGCGACGCTGCTCGACTTCACGCTCGCCTGCCTCGACTCGCACACGACGACGGAGAAGACATGAGCGCGATCGTTTCGAAGCATGAACCCCGCAACGGCCTGCGCGCCCTCATCGACGAGCTCTACGCGCGACGTGGCGGCGGCGGTGGCGGGAAGAGCGGGACGCAGTACGCGTTCGTATACAGGCCCGGCGGCGTCGCGGGCGAGAACGTGTACACGGACGTGCCCAGCCTCTACGCGGCGCTGTCATCCATTCAGGGCAACAAGCTCGTGCTCATCGACGACAGCATCGTATCGCCCGCGCCGTGGCCTGCGATGGGAGGGGGGGGAACATACAATCTCGACGGCGTCAGCTTCACGTCGATCGCTAGCTTCACGAACGCGAACGGGGGAGCGATCCTGTCCCTGGCCCCGGGTGTCAAGTGGTCCTTCGGCATGCTGACGATCGAGCCATGGCTGAAAATCATGGCCGCTCCCCAGGCAGGCACGTCAGTCGTGACGGTCTCCGCAAATCAGGAGTGCAACCTCGTCGTTCGGTATTTTTCGAGCATCGTATCGACGACGGCGCAGGCGTTTTTTGAGGTGAAGAACGGCGGGTTCCTGTGGATCGACATGAACAATGCGGATCTCGGGGACGGTGTGAACCCGGTCATCGCAGTCGACGCGGGCGGCGCGGGACAAGCCAACTTGCAGCAGGCGGCCCTGTCTGCCGGAAGCGTCGCGGGAGCTGGTGCGAGCGCCTTCGAGGTGTTCTTCGATACGGAATCGTCGGTCTACTGGGATCTGCCGATCGCGTTTCGCATTGATGACTTGCCGGAGCTGAGCGCCGTGTCGATCGACACGGACAACACCGGGTCCGTCGACGCATCCGGCGCGCTTGAAAAACTGATCTCGCTCACCGCCGGTACCGGCATCGAAGGCGTCATCCCGGCCGGCATCTATCTGATCAAAAACCCGATCGCGCTTCAGAACTTCCTGACGATGCGCGCGTCGCCTGGCGCGACGTTCGTGCTGCAGATGACGCCGAGCGGCGGGCTGCTCACGGCGTGCGCTTTCATCAAGTTGACGACGGCAACAGCAAACGTCGGAACGGTGCACACGACTCCGACGCTGCCATCGACGACGCTGGACGTGTCTTTGCCCAGCGATCCGACGGGCAGCCCTGCGTTCAATGTCCAGCATGGCGTGACGGCGTCGGTGCAAACCTACCTGATCGAGAACGTGCAGGCGCTCGGCGGCGGGGTATATCGCATCACGCTCGACCGGCCGATGGTATGGGCCTTCGTGGCGACCGATCCCGTGACGGTGCTCAGCGACTATCCCCACGACATACACCTCGACTTTCGAAAGGCGCTGTTCACGGGCACGGGGGACCGTTTTGTGGAGATGGCCGGTGGTTTTCGATGCACCGTCCTCTGCGCGAGCGCTGACGCGAGCAGCGGTAGCATTTCTGACGTCGGTTTCGGGCAGGACCTCGGCGGAACGGAGTGCGACTCGGAAGGGTTCTCCTGCACGCTCGGCGCGAACCTGGCCGTCGGCACGACGATCGAGTCGCGAGAGCGGTGCACCGTGTCGAAGTCCCGCGTGTCTGGGGGCGCTGCGGGATCGGCCGGGCATGCGTGCAACAGCAACTATGACGCTGGGTGGACGGAATGTTGGGCCTTCGAGATCGACACAGGGTTTCTCGTCGAGAATTCGAACAACGGGTTCGACAACATCGACTGCTATGCCCGCGCCTGCGGTGTCGTCGGCGGCGTGAACGGCATTTCGATCGCCAACTCGCAAGGCTTCTGCCTCGACACGTTCACTGGAACGGGACAGAGCACAGCAACCGTGAGCCTCGCGGCCTCATCGACCGACACGCGGATCAGCAAGCTTGCGAGTCGCAGCGCGGCGCGCGCGCTCAGCATCTTTACCGGCGCCAAGGGCACGAAGGCGAGCGAGGTGGTGTGCACTGGTCCCACCACCGAGGGGATCACGGCCGCCGACGAGCTTACGCTCGAGGGATTCCGCGGCACGAGTGCCACCGCCGTCACGATGCTGCACGCCACGGTCGGGCGGCACTACTACAGCGAGCTCGAGATCTCGTATTCAGCCGGGAATGCCGCCGTCGCACTCGACCTGGCCGGGTCGTATCACGAGATCGACGGCGCCAATATCGACATGACCGGGACGTCGTCCAGCATTTGCATCGTATGCGAGGCGGGCGTCACGGTGCTTCGCGGCGTCAAGGGGCTTGGGGCAAACGTCGGCCTGCAGGTGCTCGCGGGTGCGACCGTGGTGCTCGGACGCGATTGCGACTTCTCGGGATGCACGAATCCGATCCAGCTCCTCAATGGCGGCGTGATCCTCGCCGAGCAGTCGGGGTTCCTCCAGGTGCCCGTCACGAACGCGAACGTCACGCTCGACAGCAAGCAGCAGCTCAATCGAGTACTCGAGGCGACCGGAGCGCTGACGGCCGACGTCGTCATCTACATCCCACAAATGGTGAACAACTCGATCGCCGGCCTCGAGTACGACCTGTCGAACGCGACGAGCGGCGCGCATACGGTCACGTTTGCTGGACTAGGAGGCGGCGGGGGCGTGACGGTCGCGCAGGGCAAGCGCGCAAGCGGATACATGGACGGCGCGAGCAACTTGCAGCGGGACTCGCCGGACACATGACGGTGCAGGTCAACTGGCAGCCGCTGCCGAACGGACAGCAGATCCTCGTGCAGTCGGGCGTCTACTACGCAGTCGTCGCCCTGGTCGACGTGCCCGCAGCGAAGATTCATTCGATGGCGCAGGGCTACGGTCTTCAGATCATCGAGAGCACGTACGTGGACAACGTCGACCCGAGCTCGACGACGCCGCCCTTGCCGCCGGCGCCGAGCGGCTACCGCTACGTCGCGGGGCAGGCAGTCGGCCAGCAGAGCGGCGCGACGATCCCGTGGTCCGTGCCGAGCCCGTGGTCGCTCTTCGACAGTTCGACGCTGATCTACGCGTGGGCGGGAGAACCCGCCGGGAGCTCGCAGCCGCTGCCTGCCGTCACCTGCCCGGCGCCGGCGTCGCCGTGGGGCCCTGCGCTTGCCGGCGCCGCTGGGGGTATCCTCGTCGTCGAAGGGCTGCGCTGGCTCTTCTCTCGCAGGTGATCCCATGCCGAACGTGCTGCGCCCGCCGAAGCTGAAGTACCACCGCAGGCCGAACGTCCCGGACGGGCCGCCGGCGCCGCAGGTGGTCGACATGACGGGCCGACGCATGCGCGAGCTCGCCGGCGCGCCGCAAGGCCTCGAGCGCCTTCGCGCCGACTGCCGGCGCCTCGAGCTCGACGAGGCCGTGCTGCGGGGCATGAAGGCCGACGCGCCGCAGCCCCACAACCCGAGCGTGTGCGTGCACGACGGGCAGCTCGTCGCGTGCGTGCGCGTGCTGACGGGCGGCGTGAGCATCACAAGAAACATCCTCGGCACGATCAACGGGCAGGGCGCCCTCGAGGACCAGCGCGAGATGCGGGACCTCGTGAAGTCGCCGTCGCGCAACCCGCACGTGCGCAGCTACGGCTTCGAAGACATGCGCCTCTTCGTGCGCGCCGGGCGGCTGTGGGGCAGCGCGACGGTGGCCGATCGCGTGCCCGGCGATCTGATGGCGAAGATCGCGGTGCTCGAGCTCGACCAGCTCGGCAACGTCGTCGAGTGCCACATGCAGCCGTCCGATCGGATTGAGAAGAACTGGATGCCGATCGCCGGCGAGGACGAGCTGCGGTTCGTGTACGGTGTCGAGCCCACGGTCATGGTCTGCACCTACGACGACCGCACGCACATGGTCATGCCCGAGCCGCGGCGCATGCCGAACGTCACGGGGCACCTGCGCGGCAGCTCGCAGGTCCTTCACTGGAAGCGCGGCTACCTATGCGTCGTGCACCAGGTGCATGCAGGTCGGCCGACGTACGTGCACCGCTTCGTCGAGCTCGACGAGCGTCTGCAGCTCGTGCGCATGGGGCGACCGTTCTTCTTTCGCGAGGAGGGGATCGAGTTTTGCGCTGGCGCGGCCCTGTGGGGGTCGCACCTGGTGCTCAGCTTCGGCGTGCGCGATCGCGAGGCGTGGATCGCGCTGCTCGACGAGCACGAAATCGAAGGGATGCTGTCGTGAGGACGCGCGACGAGCTCCTCGAGGAGCTCTGCGAGACGGAGCGAGCGACGGCGCTGCCCGGGTGGTGCACCGTGGGCAAGGCCAAGCGGATCGCCAAGCTCGTCGAGGACGCGCGCGCCCGGCTCTGCGTCGAGCTCGGCGTGTTCGGCGGCCGCAGCCTGGTCGCCCTCGCGCTCGGCGGCGACGCGCACGGGGGGCACGTGCACGGGATCGACCCGTACGAAAAGGGCCCTGCGCTCGAGGGCACGAACGACAACGAGAACGATCGCTGGTGGTCGACCATCGACTACGAGGACATTCTGCGGCGCTGCCGCGCCGGCCTCGTCGTCGCCGGCGTCGAGTCGCGCGTGCGGCTCGTGCGAGCGCGGTCGCTCGACGTCGTCGACCAGTACGCGCCCGTGAGCGTCGACGTGCTGCACCAGGACAGCAATCACTCGCAAGAGGTGTCCTGCGCCGAGGTGCGGGCGTGGGTGCCGAAGCTTCGGCCGGGTGGGTACTGGGTGTTCGACGACACGAACTGGCCGTCGACGAAGATGGCGCAGGCGCTGCTCGAGCAGAGCGGCTTCACGCTCCTCGAGGACCACGACTGGTGGCGGATCTACCAGAGGACCGCATGAGGACCGTCTGCATCACGACATTTCGCGCCGAGGAGCAGCGGCAGCGGCACTTCGCCGAACGCGGCGTGCACTGCGATCTCTTTCGCGCGATGCACGCCGAGCGGCTCGGCCTGCGCACCCTGAACCCGTACGAGGTCGATGCCCCCGGGAGCAAGTTCAACATGGGGGCGAAGCCGACGGGGATCTGGCTCAGTCACCGCGCGCTTTGGGCCGCGCTCGAGCTGGTCACGGACGACGAGGTTCTTATCCTCGAGGAGGACGCGCGGTTTCCCGAGGACTGGCGCGAGCGCTTCGACCGCGCGCTCACTGCAACGCCGGCGGACTGGGACGTGCTCTTTCTCGGGTCGTGCTGCACACAGCATCGGCCGACCAGGCACGTCGCCGACCAGGTGTTCGAAGTGCAGTGGCCGATGTGCCTGCAGGCCTACGCGGTGAGGCGCAAGGCGCTGCAGACGATGATCGAGACGCAGGACGCGGCGACCTGCTACGGGCCGATCGACATCACGCTCACGTTCCACACGTTCCCGAAGCTGCGCGTATACACCGTGCTCCCGCGTATCGTCGACCAGTTCGACACGGAGATCCCCGTCTAGTACCGTCGCCGGCGACGTCGCCACGATGGCGCGTCGACGCCCGGCGCTTCGATTCGTCGAGAACCGAGTACTCAGCGCCGGGCGTTTTCCTACCCGCGGCGACGCGCCTGGCGCGCTTCTCGAGCCTGCGCTGCGCCCTTCGCGAGACGGTGCAGCCGCGGGCGCCAGGTCCAGGCGATCTTCGTCCAGCAAGGGACGCCCGAGCGGCCGACGTTGTCGAGCGCCTCGACCTCCTCGAGCTCGATGATCTCGATCGCCGCGCGAGGCGCCATGCGGTGCAGCTCGCGCAGCTCGTCGAGGCACGTGTCAGGATGCAGCAGGAAGATCGCCGCGCCGTGCACGTCGGCAAACACGCAGCGCACGCGCAGGCACGTCCTCATTCGGGCGAATCCCCGTAGTAGACCCGCACGCGCCGCATGCCCGGATTGTACGACCACGTGACCTCCTCGAGGCCGTCGGGCGCGCGCTCGAGGACCTCGAGGGCGGCCTCGGGCGCCATCAGGTGCAGCGCCCGGAGCTCCTCGAGGATGCGCCGCGGGCGCAGGCGCACGAACACGAACGCGCCCGGGCCCGTGAACATAGCGACGAGGACGAACGGCCCTTCGTCTCGCTTCCGGTCGTGGGCGCTCATGTGGAACACGTGATCGCGATGCCGCCGAGCGGGTCGCTCGAGCAGCTTTGATTCGGCGTCGACCCGGGGCACGTGAAGTACTTCGCGATGCACGCGCATGTGTAGTCGCAGAGGCACGGCGGCGGCGTCGCCGTCGTGGCGCAGTACTCGGCCGGGTTCGTGTAGAGCTCGAATGAGGTCGGCCAGGTGCCGTGATTCTCTGAGGCGATCGGGCAGCTCGCGAGCGGGTACGAGCACGCCGCCGTCGGCATCATGCAGCACGCCGGCGCGGCGTCGACGTCCGGAGCGGGCTGCGCGTCGGCCGAGGCCTCGCTCGAGATCCCGTCGGCGACCATGTTGGCGTCGCCGTCGCCCGCGGCCGCCTCGAGGAGCTCGTCGCCGGCGTCCGGGTGGTCGACGACGTCGCCGGCGCCCCCCTCGAGCACGACCTGGTCGTCGCCGGCGTCGCCTTGCTGTGACGCTTCGAACCTGGCGCCGCCGCACGCGATGGTCGAGATCGCGACGACGAAGACGAACCCCCGATGCAAATACCGCGAGACTTCCCGGGCGTGCACGCGGCCGTCGCGCCCTCGAGGCCACGCGAACGGGTGGCACCCGTGCTTGCACGTGATCGTGCAGCTCGAGGGGAGCTCCGTGCGGACCTCGCGCCCGACGAGCGTTGCTCCGCAGAGGGCGCGCGCGCTCGTGCGGTAGGCGGCGACGTGCAGGTCGCCGGCGGAATCACGGTAAAGACGGGTTCTCATGGCTTGAGCCTCCGGTAGTACATGATAGCAGGGTGCTAGCAGTGTGCTAGCATGTCGGCTCATGGCGAAACGGAAGACGAAGGCCGCGCCGCCGGCGACGACGGCGGGCAGAAAGCGCGTGCTGTACATCCGCCTCGAGGCGAGCCTCGCCGATTGGATCGATCGGCTGGCCGCTGAGAACGGGCGCAGCACAAACAACTGGGTAGAGCGCGCGCTGTCGCACGCGTGCCAGGAAGCTGCGCGCGAGCTCGCGCAGCGCGACCAGGACGACGTAACCGCCGGCGGCAACCCGGTGCGCGGGAGCCCGTGAGCGACGCGCCGATCCTCTGCGCGAAGTGTGGCAAGCGCTTCGTGCTCGTGCCCGCCGACCTCCGGTGCCCGTGCGGGTCCACGCAGTTCAAGCACGAGCTGTCCGATCAACCGTTGCCGAAAGGAGAACCCAAGTGAGAGGGAAGCGACGAAGCAAAGAGCTCAACGTTCCGAAGACGCCGATCGGCGAAAAGATCCGCCGCATGGCCGCCGCGTACAAGGGCGCCCACGCCGACGGCATGATGCAGGCGGCCGACATCCTCGAGGCCGAGATCAAGCGCGCCGGGATCAACGCGGCCGTGTTCTTCCCCCCGAAGGCCGGCGGCGTGGTCGTCGTCGACGTCGGCGCCGATCCCACGATGCGCCTCGAGGCGGTAGCGGTTCGCCTCGAGGACCTCTGCGCGGACCTCGCCGCGTTCGTGAGCGACTCGCCTCGAGGACCTCGAGGGGTGCCTGCGATCCTGCAGGACGTCGACGCCGGCGTGCCCGTGAGCGCGGCGACGGCTGAGGTTCGCAAGCTTCAACGCGAGACGCCCGACAGTGCGATCCCGCCTATGGTCGTGGGGCGCAACGTGAGCGCGAGGACGGCGCGCGCCGTCGTCAACGGGCTCGAGCAACTCGACGAGGGCGGACGCGGCGAGCGCGAGCTCCTCGCTGCGATCGTCGCGGCGAACTTCAACGGGCACGACGAAGCAACACAGCGATGGCTGTGCGTGCTCACCGGGTACAAGCCGCGCACCTGTTCGACGTACGTCTCGAGACTGCGCGCGAAGGGCTACGTGAACCCGGGCGAAGTGTCGGCGACGGAGGCGGGGATCAAATGGCTCGGCGACTACGCGCGGCCGCCTCGAGGCGCAGCGCTCGTCGATTGGTGGCGTCGACGACTCGGCGCCGGCGGCGAGCGCGAACTGTTCGATCGCCTGGTCAAGGTGTACCCCGCGGCATTGGCGCATTCCGATCTGCTCGACGGCTCGAGCATGAAGGCCCGCACCGTGTCGACGTACCTGTCGCGCCTCGCGCGTCGGAAGATCATCGCGAAGAGCGGGCGCGCATACCGCGCGGCCGACGAGCTCGGGCTCAAGCCATGAGCGTGCGCGCCGGTCCGCAGCAAGTACCGCTCGACTTCGGTTTGTCTGAACGGGAGCGAATCGCTGCTCGATTCTGGCCAAAGGTGAACCGTCGCGGGATCGAGGTCTACGCTGGGATCGGCGAATGCTGGATCTGGACCGCCCCGAGTGTGCACCACCCGTTTACATCGTGCCGAATCCGCCGCACCAGGGAGTTCGATTCGTGAAGGCCTTCGGCCTGTCGATGGGGTTCGGTTATCCGATGCGAGCGGTGACGATCTACGAACGCACGCAGTCGTCGCTTTTCGAGGCGGAGTGAGATGGCTGCGCGTCGCGACGTCGCATGCGCGTGCGGTCACGAGCAGCAGCGGCACGAGCTCGGGTTCGGCGCGTGCCCGTGCGGCTGCGACGGCTTCCACCTGAAGGTGCCCACGATCGAGGTCCTCGACATGCTCGAGGCGCCGTCGTACGCGCCCAACTGTACGCCGCCGCTGTGGCGCGTGCGCTGCCCGGAGTGCCGTCGGGAGTACTCCACGCGATCCTGGCGCCGACAGCTCGTGACGCGTCGACGCTGCCGAAGGTGCGCCGACGCTCGCAAGGCCGCTCGAACGATGCCCGCGGAGCTCCGCGCGCCGGCGCTCGTCGACATGAGCCCGACGGAGAAGTTCGCGCACGGCACGCGCGCGCGGTACGTGAAGGGCTGCAGGTGCGACCCCTGCCGCGGCGCGAACAACGCGTACGAGCGCATGCGCGGCAAGATGCAGCGAGCAGGCACGTGGGTCGGGCTCGTCGACGCGTCGCGCGCGCGCGCGCACCTGGTCAAGCTCGCGGCCGCCGGCGTCGGCCTGCGCGCTGTCGCCGACGTCGCTCGAGCGAGCCGCAGCTCACTGCAGGCGATCAAGGCGGGCACGAAGAAACGCATCCTGCGATCGACGGCCGACAGGATCCTCGCCGTCGACGCCCTGGCGGCCGCCGGCGACGGCACGCTCGTCGACGGAGCGTGGACCCGGCGCCTGATCGCGCTGCTGCTCGAGCAGGGGTTCACGAGGTACGCGCTCGCCGCGCGCCTCGGGAGCACGAGCAAAACGCCGGCGCTGCAGCTCGCTCACCGGGAGCTCGTGACGGCGAAGACGCAGCAGCGGGTCGAGCGCCTGTACATCGAGATCATGGGCCGACTGCCCCGTCGACCGCGCGCTCGAGGAGCTGCAGCGTGAGACCGCCGGCGCGAGGTCCTCAGCTTCGCATGGACTGGGGTACGTTCGTGCCTCGAGAAGCGAGGCCGAAGCTGCGACCACGCAAGGAACCCGGTAGCGCGTGCCCGTCGTGCGGCTGCACGCCGGCGCGTCCGTGCCGCATCAACCTTTCGGGCGGCGCTGTCATCCTCGACGAGCCGCTCGAGGCCGACGGCTCGCCCGTCGTCGAACATGGGTACTGTGTCCCGGCAGGTGTTCTAGGCTTGAAAGCGTGCAGCGCCTGCACGGGTGAAAGGGAATCGAATCATGGCTCGCAAGGTCCGAAAAGAAATCATCGCCGTCGCCGATGAGCTCCGAAGCTGGCTCCCCAACTTCGACCACGGGCCGAACACGTTCCCCGATCTGCTGTGGCGGACGCTCGCAAGCCTGCCCGGCGGAGACGAGGCTGAAGGCATCGGGTACAAGCCGTTCGAACAGGTCGGGTGGAAGGAAGCGGAGCTGCTCGAGGAGACGCTCGCCGCGATCGAGACGCAGCAGGACACCGAGGACCTGATCGCGCTGCTCCTCGAGGACGAGGACGACGGCGAGGACGACGAAGACGACGAGGACTAGCGCGCGCCGGCGGCGACGAGCACGGCGAGCAGTCCCCAGCGTGACGGCTGAGGGCCCGCGATAGCGGCCCAGCGTGCCCGCTGGTCGGCCGACAGCGTGAACGCGAGCACGGACCTGTCCACCGGCCTGCGAAGCGCGCAGACGGCCGACAGCGGCCCACGACGGCCGTTGCCGTAGATCGCGCCCCGGGTTCTCACCGGAGCTCCGCGGCCCCGAGGGCCGTGATCTGCCGCGAATCGCCGGCGATCCCCGCGGCGGCCGCCGTCGACGCCGGCGTGTACCCACAGTGCGGGCGGAGGACCATCCGTGGATCCTAGCCGCTTGCGACACATGCGGCGATCATGTGCGGCGCGACGTCGGCGCGCGCCGGGTTCTGCACGGCGCATTCATGGGATCGCGCCCATGCGGGGCACCAATGGCGGCCCATGTCCCACTCATTCCGCCGATTCTCCGCAGTCTCCCCGCAAACTCCCCGAAATCGTCCTGAGAATCGTGGTCGGCTTCTTGACAGCTCGTGTGTACAAATGGCGAAGTGGGTTTCGCGTACGATGATTACCGAAAGCGCCACGGCTCGCACCCTCGAGCTTTTCGTCGACGAGGAGATCACGTACGAACGCGCGCTCGAAATCGCGGCGAAGATCCCGCTTCGCGCGACCTTCCAGTCGCGGAAGTTCTACGCCCACCGCGAAGGCCGCAAGTTCGGGCCCTACCGCGCTTGGTACGCCTACTGGCGGCAGGGCAAGCGACCGATCCAGCGCTACATCGGCGGCACGCAAAAGAAGCGGCAGATCGACGCCGCGCACAAGTTGCTGCAGCACATGATCGACCAGGCGACGGCTGCAGCGCTCAAGCTGCCGCAGGTCGCTCGGCTGCTCGAGCTGCAGCGTCTCTCAGGGGCGAAGGAGGACGACGACCTCGTTGCGATCGTGCAGGTAGTCGGCGAAGCGAAATGATCCACCGGAAATAGCGAAGGGCCCGGAGCTTCCAACCTCCGAGCCCTTCTGAGTTTCCCCAACCTTGCGAAAGAAGGGTGAACGCGATGAAAAGCATAAGTCAGAAGGCCGCCTGTAGCCAGATCCCTGCGTCTGAAGAATCGGGGCAGCTCCCCGTCGCCGGGCTCGAGGACACCGTGATCGGGCTGCGCCCGGTCGCCGGCCTCGCCGGCCTCGAGCTCACGCCGATCGAGTCGCTCCCGCCGGTCGACTGGTCGAACATCGCAAAGGACCCGCGCCACATCGACCTCGAGGCTTTCGAGATGCACAAGGACGATTGCATCTGCGGCGGATGTGTCCGCACGACCTTGCGCATGAGCAACCGACCCGAGCTCGCGAGCGACGTGCCGTGAGCTCACCAGGCGGGGACCGTTCGCTCATTGACGAGCTGGGTGCGCGTGATCTGCTCGAGCTCGCGCACAAGTGCGCTCGCGCGGCGCACACGACACTCGAGGAGATGCTTTCGGGAGCGCGCTCTTCCCCTGCGACACGCGCCCGCGCGGCCTTCTACGCCGCGCTGATCGAAGAGGGCTGGAACCCGCACGCGCTCGGCCGCCTGATGCGCCGTCACCATTCGACGGTGCAGTACGCGCTCGATCGCTACGCGCCCAAGCGAGCCGCGAGCTCGCCGCCGGCGTCGGGTGTCGTTCCCGTTGCCTCGCCGGCGCCTCTGGCGTCGTGCAGGCCGTCGACGTCAGCGCCGCGAGCTCTTCGCGTCGTCGGCGGCGACTGAAGTTACTCCGCGACCTCGAGCAACCGCCCTAGCGGCTGCACCGGGCGCGCACCGGATCACGGTGTGCACTGGCTCCCGGGTTCAGCGACAGCGACAGCGAACGCGCGAGGCCGCAGGTGCAGTGCCCCTAGAGGGCGCACAACGGTGCGGGCTGGACTCGCACTGAAAGGCGCCCGGGAGCTTTCGAGTTCGTGACTACTGCTCGTCTCATGTTGCGCGTGCGCGAACGTCGTCGCGACGTGCCCAACTTTCGCGACCACGGCATGACGGTCGACAGGCCGCTGCTCAAGCTCGTCGCGAACCTGCAGCGCGCCCACGGGTACGCGTGGTCGAGCGAGGCGAGCCTGCGCGCGATGATCCACCAGGACTGCGGCCACCTGCCGGGCGTGAGCACCGTTCCGAAGGCGCTGAAGCGCCTCGAGGGCCTCGGCTACGTCGAGTCGCGATGGATCTACCGCTCGAGCATGCTGCCCGACGGCAGCCTTGCGCAGGTCGGGTGCCTGCGGCTGCGCGTCGCCGTCAACCGCGGCGAGAGGCGCGCGATCGCCTCGAGGGCGAGCAAGGCCGACAGGCGCGCGAACGCGAGCGGTCGCGTGCAGCGCAGCGTGCCGCTCGATCTGAAGGCGGCCGTGCGCGAGATCGAGCGCGGAGCTTCGAACGGGTCGACGCCGTCGTCGGCCGAGCGTGAGCGCGAGTACGCCGCCAAGCGGGCGCAGAGCCTCGACTGGGCGCAGCGCATGGCCGAAGCGGAGCTCGAGGAGCTCGAGCGCGAGCTCGGCGACCCCTAGCCCGCGCCCGAGCGAGCGGGCCGAGCGACCAGGGGTGAGCAAGGTTGATCAAGGTCGACGTGTGCCTCGAGGGCGCCTCGAGGCGGGCGCCCGGGCCCTTTCGCGCCTGCTCGAGGGTCGCCGCGAGCTCGCCGAGGCCTCAGGAGGGGCGCCGAGGGGCGGCAACAGGCCTCGGCGAGGCCGACGCCGGCGCCCGAAACGGCCGATCGCCCCTCCCCGTGATTCTGCATCCGTTCTGCATGACGCTTCTCGACCTGTGCTCGTTAGAAACTTCTGTCGCGTCCTGCTCCTCGCTGCTGCGCAGCTCGGGGGAGTGAGGCAGGCGAGACCCCTACTTTGCTCGTCGACACGGATCGCCGGCGTCGTGGCGGCGCATCGGGCACCCGACGAGAGCGCGCTGAGGAGGCGCGTGCACGACGCGCGCCAGGGCGGCGCCCGGGCCCGAGCGCCTCGAGACGACGTCAGCGTGCGTGCCCGTCGAGCCGCAGAGGGCTACGATCGGCGCTGGTAAATCCGTGGGAGTACTCCTCGCCCTAGGCGTCGTGATCCTGATCGCCGTCGCCGACGCCGTGCGCCTCGAGGTGAGCCTGTGGCGGCGAGCTCGCGAGACTGATCGACTGATCGAAGGGTGCCGACGCCGCGATCGCGAGCTCGAGCGCCTGCGCCGCAACTCGGATCGGGGGCTGAATTGAGGACGTCGCGCGCGATCGTGTGCGCGATGCTTGCGTACTGCGCGCTCACCTGCCCGGATCTCGAGCTCCGGTTCGCTGCAGGCTGCGCCGTGTTCGTCGAGCTGCTCGAGCTCGTGTGGAGGTTGCCGCGATGAAAGGGTGGTCGCTACTGGTCGACGGGACACATGCGCTTTGCGAGCTCGCCGAGCGCGCGCTCGATCACGAGCTGCTCGAGACGGGCGCCGCGATCATCGTTCGCGCGCGGGAGCTCCTCGAGCGCGCCGCCCTCGAGGCGGAGATCGAGATCGGCGTCGGGCCCGAGGGGTTCCGCAAGCTCGAGGGCTACTACGCCCGGGTCCACGTCACGCTCGCACGCCTGCGCGGCCTCGAGACGCGCCTGCGGACGCTCGAGCGCTACGTCGAGCAGTCGCGACGCGAGCACGCGCGCATCGGCGTGTGTTGAAAGCGCCGCGTCCGCAGAGTTCGCCCGGGGGGGAGAGCGGAACCTCTTCGAACGCGGCGAACTAAGCATGCGCGAGCTAGAGCTCGCTCTCAAGCGGGCGGATCAGCGGCGGCCGAAGAACCGATCGATCAGCGCGATCCCGCTGGCTGTCGCCCCGAGCAGGATGCTCGCCGTCAACAGCGCCGAGGTTCCGCCGCCGGAGCTCGGGGGAACAACGCCCTGGCCGGGCGACGTCGGCGTGTAGACCGTCGCGCCGTGGTAGCAGCCCGGGATCACGTTCCCCTCGGCATCCGTCGTCCAGGGGTGCGGGTCGACGCGCACGATCAGCGGGATCCCATTGACGTAGATCGTGTCGGCGTATCCGAGCGGGAGCTGCATGTTGCCGGCGAGCGCCTGCGCGTCCTGCACGGCCGCCGTCGGCACGGGTCCGTCCGTCTGCGTGTTCCACACGCGGTAGCCCGCCGGCGGCGCCGGGAAGGGCGGGCAATTCGCGGCGTAGGACTGGCCCTGGCCGAACTGCACCATGGCGAACTACTCGGGTCGCTCGTCGCGCTCGCGTCGCCGGCGTCGAGGTCGTTCGCGTTCGCCGAAGCGCTTGTCGTACTCGTCGAGCAGCTCGTCGGCGACGTCGGCGCCGTACGCAGCCACATCGCTCGCGGTAAATTCGTCGTCGTCCGTGTCGAACCCCGCGACGGCGGCCGACGCGAACTGCGCCCACAATTGCCTGCGCTCGTCCTCGCCCATGCAGGGCAGCTTAGCGCAAGGTCCGCGGGTCCGTCGCGACGTACACGGCGCCGGCGGCGGCCGCAGTGACCAGGGCGGCGAGCAGCACGTTGCTCCCCGAGGTCCTCGAGGCGACGGCGACGGGCGGCGTTACTCCCCGCTGCGCGTACGCCGCGGCGACCGTCGCGCGCACCGGAGCCTTCGACGAGATCCCAGCTAGGACCTTGCGCAGGTCGCCGAGCTCGATCGCGCCGCTGCCGTCGACGTCGAGCCATTTGTTCGCGTCGTATCCCGCGCTCGGCGACGCGTACACGACCGATGCGTCGCTCGTCGCGTGGGCGAGCGTGCCCGGCGCGAGCTGCGCCCACATGAGCGTGCCCGCATCGCTGATCGGTCCGTACGCTTCGGCCCAGCGCCAGTACGGAAGCACGGTCCTGAGGAGCTGATCGGCGGCCGACCACGCGAGGTAATCGCTCGGCTGCACGCCGCTCGCGCGTAGCCAGCGACCGCTGATCTGATTGAGGCCGTAGAAGTCTGTTCCGCTCGAGTGCGCCGTCGGACTCAGCGTGCTTTCGAGGTACAGGACGGGAACCGAGGTCTCAGGGGGGATCCCGAGCTGTGCGTCGATCTGCCATAGGGCGGCGAGGGCGGCGGCGTCGAGCACCAGAGCAGTGTACCATCCGACTATGCTCGAGACGGTCACGCTGCGCGGCCGACGCCTGCAGCCGTTTGGGGGTATTGCCGCCGCGCAACGAGGGCGCTCCGGTTCGCGCCGGTTCGGGTTGGCCGGTCCACAGGCCCCATCGACCGACACTTCTCAGTACCTCACGCAAAACACTGACGGCACCTATTCGGTGAACACCGACGGCCTATCTCAACTGGTCGTCGCGCAATCGCCGAGTTTCGGGGCAGCCCTCGAAAAAGGCCTCGTCGATGGCATCGAGGCAGCCACGATTGCCGACATGGCCGTAGGTGCCGTCGTCCTGGCTACGACTGAAGGAGCTAGCGTGGCGCTGAGCGCCGTCGCTGCCGGCGACGCCGCGACACTTCTTGGAGCAGCCGGAGGAGCATCACTGACGGGCGTGGGCGTGGCAGTTGGTCTCGCCGTGCTGGTCGAAGTAGCGTTGCTGAGTGCATGGCCAGCGCAATCGGGGCCAGGCTGCTGCGGATCGCAACAGCTCACAACAGCGCAGGCGACTGCGCTTCTAACGCCGCCCATAGGCGGTCAGCCACCGACTCAGGCGCAGATTGCTCGGCTAGTCAACTTCGGTACCTGTGATCCGGGGGAGTTCAATGATTGGTCCAGACAGCAGTGGGTGTTCACCGACTCGCCGATCTTTTGGAGCTCCCTGCAAGGAAGCGCCGAAGAGTTTCTCGATGCCGTCGTCGAGGGCGTTTTTGCAGCGTCGAGTACGTGCTGGTCGGTCGCGCCCCCGCTCGGTCCGATTCTGGGCAGCGCCGTCGCATCGTGGAACGCGACCCATCAAAGCAGTTCGACACGTACGATCTCGCGCACCGTGAACAACTCGTACGAGTTCACATTCGGGGGGAGCAAGCAGACCTACACCGGCCAGCCTTACAGCGCCGAACCGATCTCAGTGGCACTGAACGAGCTAGCGATGGCCTCTAGCTCGCCGCCGGCTGCCGGCGACACGATGAGCATGACGATCAACGATGGCCCCGCCCTGACCCAGTTGCCAAACCCGCAGGGGCACGCTTCTCAGGGCGGCACAAGTGCCCCGGCTTCTAGCTCGAGCGGCAAAGCGATCGTCGTCGTCGGCGCGGGGGCGGCCGCCGGCGCCGGCGCGCTCTACTGGTACGCGCAGCGCCACGGGATCACGATGCGGCAGGCGCTCACGCGCCTTTTCAAGTGAAGGAACGTTCGATGCCTACGCCCGAAGAGCAGTACGCGAAGATCCTCGGCATGGTCCGCAGCCTACTCAAGCCAGGCTGGCGCGAGGAGTCCGTCGAACCGCCGTGGCGCGGCCAGATGCCGAAGTGTCGCGGCTGCGGCGCCGATCCCTCGCACGCGGGCCCGACGCAGAAGTTCAGCATGTCGCCGATCCTCCGCAGCGACGGCAAGCGCCAGGTGATCCAGTGGACGATCGCGCTCACGTGCGAGAAGTGCACGCCGAACAAAGACACGATGAACCGCCTCGCCGTCGAGGCCTTCCTGCCGCTGCTCCCCCCGGGCTCGATCCCCAAGGCGAAGAACGGGGTGAACGCGGGACTACTCGCGGGCATGAGCGATCGCACCGGCGGCACCGTCAAGATAAGCTAGGCGCATGAGCGAAGCGCAGGTCGTCACGGGCGACGCGGGAGACGCTCCCGCCGTCAAGGGTACCGATTGGGTGCAGCGGTGGACGGCCGACGGGCCCGAGGCCCTGCGGCGCCAGTTCGTTGCGTGGAAAGGCACCTGGCTCAAGTCGCAGACTCCCGACGTGATCGCGCAGGCGAACGGCGCGCTTCTGATCGCGCTCGCCCTCATGCGCTCGCGGAAGGCGCCCTACGTGTTCGACGTCGCCGGCGACGGCACGAAGGACGGCAAGTGCACCGTGACGCTGCGTCTCAGCGCCGATAGCGTCGACGGCCCGAGCTCGTAGCGGCTCTGCGTCGCAGGCTCGAGAGACGATCGCCGATCGACTCGGCGCGCGTAAAGAGCTCGTCGACGTGCTTGAGGACGTTCTCAAACGGCGACTCGGGCGACGCATTCGCAGCGTTCGGATCGACGATCGCGAGCTTGTGCTTCGTGAAGAGCTCCGCAGCTTTCAGCGCGCTCGAGATACGCTGATTTTCTGGCGTGCGCTCGTCGCCGGCGGCGGCGAGCATATTGGCAACGGTCGTCGGCAGATCACGAGGCATGGCCGCGCTCCCGTCTCCGCTGCCGCACGTAATCTCTTAGCTCACGTTCGTGTTCGAGAAGACCGTCGGACTGGGCGTGAAGGGAGTCAGCCTTTTCCAGCAGCTCTTCGTCCGTCGCGTTTTCGACGTGAACGTAGACGGTCTCCTCCTCGCCCGCTTCGTTCACGCGTCGCAGTGAATAGTGACTCTGGAGTCGAGCGTAACCTGGAAGCGTTAGCTGAGCGCCGGGAAGCGACTCGCCGCGTTCCTCTTCCTTGTTTGCCCGGAACATGCGATCGACGAGGTCGCCGATCGCATAGTAAGCGCTCAGGGTGTAGAGCTCCGCATCCTCGCCGGAAGGAGGGTCCAAATTGGACACCAGGTCGTGTACGAACCACCGTTTGCGGATGTCTTCCTTGCGCGCTGAAGCCTGCGCATGTGCCTCAGCCACAAGCTCGTGCAGCGGGCGAAAGCGCTCTTCGCGTTCCTTCTTGCGGGTCATTTCTTGTTCCTTCCCTTTTTTTGTGCAGCCTGCAGGCGCTTGAGCCATGCGATTGCGGCGACCAGTTTTCTTGCCAGCTCGCGGCGCTCGCTCGGAAGCGTTCCTCTGACGACTGAACGAACGTCGAGCCCGTCGACGTGCTTCACGAAGTCTCGCAAGGCGCCGTTGCCCCGAACAGATGCCCTGACGTCTTCAGCCGCACGAGGGTCTCGCTTTCGAAAAGGCGCCGGCTTCGTGCCCTTCTTCGCGAGTTGTGTGAGCGTCGCAGGTCGTCCGGGTCGCTCGACCAAATCCTCGAACACTTCGTCGGGTACAGACGCGACGCGCGTAGCCTGTTTGGCTTGGTGCCTGGATAGGCCGGCGTCTCTAGCAGCCTTCCCACGGCCGCCGTGCAATTGGGGAGGGGCGCCCATCCCCAATCGCGGCTTGACGCCGGGCGCTGCCTCTTCGATCTCCTTGATAAGCTCGCCGACCCGCTTGATCGCTCGGGCCCGGATTCTCATTGCCGTCTGCAACAGAGTCTCGTCTTCGCTCTGTCGCGCGTAACTGGCGATCGCCTCCGCTCTGTTTGCCCAGTCTTTGCACTCGTCGATCCGGTAGCAGGTCGCAAGCGCCTCCTGCGCTTGCTCGTAGACCGCGGGTAGCTTCGCCTCTTTGACGGGGAGCCTTGCGAGATTGGTCATCGATGGTGTTCCGGCAGCGTACTCCGCCTGAGGTACAAGCGCGCGCGTCCGTTGAGGAAGCGAGCGGCGCGTTGACGTAAACCGCGGGAATACCATAGTTTTCTATCCACCGTGACCGAACCTCTTCCGAAATTCGATCGGGTCGTCGCGCTCAAAGTCACCGCGTCGCAGAGGCGGCGCATGCAGGCCGCCGCGCGCAAGCGCGGGAAGCGCTTCAGCACATGGGCGCGCGACATGCTCGTCGAGGCCGCCGAACGAATCATGGGTCGCACGAACGGCGGCGCGGGCCGCCTCGAGGCGCCGTCGATCCCGGGGTCGCGCGCATCATGACGGGCGCCGCCGCGCAGGGGTTCAGTCGCGACGACGCCGACATGCTCGTGCGCCAGTCGATCCGCATCATGTCGGAGAACGATCCGGGCTCCGATGAATGGATGACTGCGGCGAGCGTCCTGCAGGTCGCCGTGCAGCAGCTCGTGCCCGTCGGAGCTCGGCGCTGGAAAGCGATGCGTCGTCAAATGCTCCGCATGGTGCAGAGCTTCCGGTACATCGAAAAGGAGAGCGAGCGGATCCTCGAGGGCGCACGCCACGTCGAGGGGTGCCCCGCGATCAAGGATCGCAAGCGCCCGTGTCACCAGGACTGCCCGGATCGCGAGGCCTTCCTGTCGGCGCTCGTCTGCCGCGCGAACGCCGAGCAGTTCACGATCCTGCAGTCGACGTTGCCCAAGCGCATGAGCGACGACTACAGGCCGCCGCCGCGCGAGCTCTTCGACGCGATCTGCGCGGAGCTCGAGGTGCGCCTCGAGGCCGGCGACGTGATCGAAGAGATCGAGCGCTACATCCGAGAGAACCCCGGAGCTCGAGCGGCCGACGTCGCCGGCGCCGACACGGAGCCCGCGCCGGCGCCCGAGCGCCCGATCAATCGCCTCGTGCCCGTCGGCGACGAGACGGGCGCCGCCGACGAAACCGACGACGACCTCGAGGCGCTCGGCGACGAGGACCTCGACGAGGACCTCGCGACGGGGTCGCCGTGAGCGCGCGCCGAGGGTTCGCCGTGATCCCGCGCGATCAGGTGCGCGCGTACGCTCGACGCGGGGGAGCTCGGGGGCACGAGCTCGGGACGGCGCATGAGTGGACCGTCGACGAGGCGCGCAGCAACGGGCGACTCGGCGGCCTGGCCGCAGCTCGAGCTCGAGCTGCACGGAGAGCGAAGAGACATGAAGTTCATTCCGAAGCGTAAGCAGATCGTCGGACGCACGGTCGACGTGCAGGAAACGAAGGGCGGGATCGAGCTGCCCGACGAAGTCGTCAAGCACGTGACGTGCTTCGTGCACGTCGACGACGTCGGGCCCGAGGTCACGCAGTGCAAGGTCGGCGACCTGATCCTGCACAAGCGCCTGCTGCACGTGTTCCTTCGCGACAACACGCACGTCGTCCTGGTCGACGACGAGGACGTGCTGTGCGCGATCGAGACGAGCGAGGACGAGCGCCGGCGCATGAAGATCGAGGGCGCGAAGGACTACGAAGGCGGACGCCTGCACGCCGTCGAGGCCGCGCAGTGAAGATCGAGGCGCTGTACGAGGCGCGCTCGTGCTCGTGCGGGCACGTCGACGCCGCACTCGGCAAGCTTCACTGGCGCGGCGACGCCGAAGTCGAGGGCTCGAGCCACGCGATCGTGCCCGAAGGCGAGTACTTCGTGCAGCGCACGCCGCTCGAGTCGCAGTTCACGGGGTTCGTGCTGTCGTTCGGCACTCGCGGGACGATGCCGCATCCGCTCGGCGTCTACTCGACGCAGAAAGCAGCGAAGCGCGCCGCGCGTCTGCACTACACGAGCATGACGCAGAAACCGGGCGCCGCTCCGCAGGCGATGGCACCTGCCGAGCGTGACGCCGAAGAGGGCCGATGCCGCCCCTACATGAAGATCGAGAAGGACGCGGCGCGCTTCCAGGCGTGTCAGAAGATCGCCGAGCGGCTCGGCCCGATCAGCGATCCGAAGCGCGCTTACGAGATCCTTCGCGAGGCCGCCGGGCACGAAGTCGCCGAGCGCTTCGGCGTCATGACGCTCGACACGCACCTGCACCTGCGCGGCCTTTGGGAAACGGGCGCCGGCGAAACCGACAGCGTGCAGGCGCCCAAGGTTCCGACGCTGCACGCGGCGATCGTCGACGAGGCGGCGGCGGGCATCATCTATCACGTGCATCCGGCGGCGAGCGACTACCCGAGCGACGCCGACGTCGAGGTCACGAAGGGCTTCAGTAAGGCCTTCGATGAGGTCGGGATCCTCCTGATGGATCACATCATTGTCGCCGTCGGTTCGCGCCGCGGCTTCTATTCGTTTCTGCAGTCCAAACCCGAGGCGCTCAGATGACTCAGCCCGCGCAGCAACAGACGACGGTCGTGCAGGGGTTCGCGGTCGACGGCAAAGAGCTGCCGTTCGAATTTCCGCGATGCAGCCGCGTGCTCAGCGACGCTCCGCTGCCCCCGGACAAGCCTCAGCCCGGGCAGGAACCGCCGCCGCTGCTGTGGGGGCACGGCGAGGCGCACCCGATGATCGAGGGGCACGTGATCGTGCGCATGTACGTGATGCCCGGCGTAGGCGTCGAGGTGTACAGCGTCGAGCGTCCGAAGGACGGCGTGAAGGGCGCCGTGCGTGGCGGCGTGCGCGTCACGATCCCCTGGTCGCGCGTGCGCACGGCCGAGGAGGTCATGGATCTGTCGACGTTCTGCGACGAGATCATCAACGCCGAAAAGGGCGAGGGCGAGGGCGCCGGCGACGAGCCCGACGCGCCCGCAGACACACCGCCGGCGGCCGTCGCCGCGAACGGGAGCTCACCGAGCTAGACTGAAGCGCACCATGGTCCTCCCCACGAAAGTCACGCTCGAGTACAGCGCAACCGCTACGAATGCAGCCGTCGCGACGCTGGGTAGCGCGCTGTCGTCCGTGTCCCTCGCCGAAGGAGAGTCCGTGCTCTTTCGAAACATGGGGCTCGCCCTCGAAAGCGACGCCGTCGGCACGCTCGGGAGCGTCGTGACGCGCACGCTCGTCTACAGCCTCAGCCCGTTCGAAAGCGTACCGGCGCCGCGGTTCTTCAACCTCGCGGGAGACCCGCCGGGCAAGGAAGACGTGCTCGCTATCTTCAGCTCGAGCGGCAAAGACTTTTTCAGCGTCAATCACCTGGTGTTCTTGCCCGTCGGCGCCGAAACGGTCGAAGTGTCGTACCGCGACTCGACGGGCGCCGCGTTCACGACCAGCGTGAACCTCGCGGGGCAGCAACCCGTCGCGATCCCGCTCGCGCCGGGGAGCCTCAACTTCGCCGGCGGGATCATCGATGCAGTCATCACGCGCGCGGGCTCGAGCGGCGTCAATCAGGGGCAGCTCACGATTTCGGTGATCGAGGGATCGTTCGCCGAACCGCTACCGGCGATCGGTAGCCCCGGGATCAACACGTTCGACGAGCTCACCGACGCGCTGCAATCGCTGCTGCGGCAGCCAGTCACGATGCTCCCGAACGGGTACCAGTCGTTCGACCCCTCATTCGCCGGCGCCGTGCTGAAAAACTACTTCACGTACACGCTGCAGAAGGCGCTCGCGACGCCGATTACGGCAGCCGCGCCCGCATTCTCCTGAGGTACCCATGGGTGGTCTGAGAAAAGGAACGCGACAGCCTGCGCCTCCGATCGAGACGCCGCCGGCGAGCGAGATCGACCAGGAGATCGGCGAGGAGGTCGACGACGCCGACGGCACGATCCCCGTCGAGACGGCCGAGGAGCTCGGCGCCGTGAACGCCGAGGCCGTGCACGCGAACCGCGTGCGCAAGGAGGCCGTCGGAAAGAAGCGCTCGGGCACGGGCAAGCGGATCGCGTGGGGCCAGGACAACGCGTGCCTGCTCTACGACACGGTGATCGAAATGTACCCGCCGTCGTCGCTCGGCATCCACGTGCAGCGCCTCACGGGGGGATCGCCGGCGACCTGGTACCTGCAGAGTCAACCGATGCACGGGCAGGAGCTCTACGATCACATCCTGACGCAGTGCCACGGACGCTCCGGCGAAGCGCAGTACAAGGTGAGCCTGATCGACGCGCACACGCGGGCCTTCCGCGGCGTCGGCCGCGTGACGCTTCCGAGCACGATCGGCGACGTCGGGCGGGCAGCTCCCGTCCTGCAGCCGCAGGCGCCGCAGCAGTACGCGCCGGCGCCGGCGGCGCCGCCCTGGGCGCCGCAACCGCCCCTCCCGTACCCGACGCCGGGAGGACCTCCCGCAGCAGCGCCCGCGGCGCCCGTGCCTGCAGCCCCAGTTCCGCCCGGCGTCGACATTACGCGCGCGCTCGAGCTGCAGAAACAGCTCACGACGATGCACGCGCAGCTCGAGGCGCTGCTGCAGGGTCGCGTCGCTCCCGCGCCGCAGGCTGCGCCGCCGGCGGCGCCGGCGCCCATGGCGCAGCTCGGCGCGCCCTTCCAGGTGCCCGCGGGGCACGTGCTGCTCGTGACGCCGACGGGGCAGCAGGTCGTTATGCCCATGTCGCAGGTGGGCCTGGCGGGAGCTGCGCAGCCCGCGGCGCCCGCGCAGGCTCCGCAACCGCCGCAGACGCCGGCGCAGCAGTTCGCGGCGTCGATCGGAATGATGCAGCAGGCGTTCGAAGCTGCGACGCAGATCCAGCGCATGGTCCCTCAGGCGCCGCACGCCGCTGCCGCGATCGAGAAGCCCGAGGAGGAGCGCGAGTACATCAAGACAACGAAGGTGGGCGACATGCACATCGCCCAAAACAAGGACGACGGGTCGTTCCTGCCGCTCGAGACGTTCCTCGCGAACGGCGACAAAATCATGGGCTGGATGAAAGAGCAGACAGCCATGCTGCGCGGGCAGCAGCCGCAGGCGCAGCAGCAGACGAACGGAGCTCCGCAGGCGTCGGGCGGGCATCTTCCGCCGCCGGCGATCCCGGTGCAGGGCCCATGAGTGGATCGGGCGTCGCCGATTGGATGAAAAGCGAGACGTGGCTCGCCAACGTCGGGCACGTCCTCGCCGGGTACGGCGCGATCCTCACGGCGTGGGCGTTCACGCACGCGACGGTGCACCTGGTCGACACGTGGATCGCCCTGACGATCTACGCGATCCTGAAAGAGTACGTCTTCGATCTGCGATTCGAGAGCGGCGAAACCGTTCTCTCGAGCACGGTCGACTTCGTCGGATACATCGGCGGCGCGGGCCTCGGCACGGTCGTCGTCGAGCTCGCGCGGGCGTTCGCGCATTGAAAGGGAAACGTCGCATGAAGCTGTCGATGGTCACGCTCGCGATCGCCGCTCCGCTGCTGCTCTGCGGCTGCGTTCAACCGAAGACGCCCGAGCAGCAAGCGCAAGACTTCTCGAATGCGTTCGCCTGCGTGCGCAGCGACTGGGGCAAGCCGATCCCCGTGATCGCCGGCGATTGCTTCCAGAGCCTCACGACGGCCGCCGAAGACGCCGTCGCCGACGTCGAGGCGATCGTCGAGGGAACGGCGATCCTCGCGCAGCAGGACGTGTCCAAGGTCCAGGCGGCCTTCCCCTACTCGAGCGACGCGCGCGTGGTCGCCGAGCTCCCGGCAAAGCGCGATGCGTTCGTGAAAGGCGGCGCGCGATGACTTGCTGCGCGATCGTGATGCAGGCGACGAGCTCCTCGCTCGTCTCGCAGGTGAACGTCGACTGGCTCGGCCGCTGCGCCGGCGCGTGCTCGACGCAGCTTCGCCGCGACGTCGCGCCCTTGTGGGGCACGGCGATCGACGGCGTGCGCGTGAGCAACGGGCAGGACCTGCAGTCCGGCGAGATGGTCTTCGCGATCCTCGACGAGCTCCCCGACGCGCCCGGTGCGATCGCGTATCACGACGTCCAGGGCAACGCGGTTCCGGTCGCGTACCTCGCGCTGAGCACGTGCAACACGCTCGACGATGTGTCGACGGCGATCAGTCACGAGCTCTGCGAAACCGACGGCGACGAGGACTGCAACGAGTGGTGCGACGACGGCCAGGGGCACGAGTTCGCGCGCGAGCTCTGCGACGCCGTCGAAAGCAACAGCTACCCGATCGACCTCGGCGACGGGCAACCGCCCATCCGCGTGAGCGACTTCCTGCTGCCCGCTTTCTTCGAAGCGAACGCGCCGGGCCCGTACAACTTCTGCGCGACGATCGCGAACGACAATCAGGCGCGCCCGTCGGCGCCCTTCGCGACCGCGAGCGGGGGCTATCAGATCGAGCGCGACTCGGGTGGCAACGAACAGCAGGTGCAGGCGCGGCGCCAGGTGCACCTGCAGGGCATGGGATCGCAGAAGCGCGGCCGCGAGGAGCGGCGGCGGCATTGGTCGTCTCGAGCGGCTCGCCGAGGATGGGGCCCGGGCGCACATCAGCGCGATCGTCGAGCCTCGATCGGCGACGCCGTGACGTCGGCGAAAGCCGTGATCGCCGATGCCCGCGCGGCCCTCGACGAGCTGCGGCAGATCGAGGAGAGCATCGTTCGGCGCACGCACGGACTCGAGGCGAACGTGCTTCGCTTCGTGCGCCTGTGGACGAAGCACCTAAGCGGCTTCCACGCAGAGCTCGAGAAGCGCGCGACGGAGCTCGAGCAGGCGTCGTGATCCCCGTCGTTCCCTCGCTGCCCGGTCCGATCGTGTACTCGGCGTATCTCGTCGGGTTCTACAGATCGGATCGGCCGGGCGAGTACCGCGACGCCGGCGTCTACTCCGAGGCGACGCCGACGTTCACGGCGGGCATGCGCTACCACGACGAGTGCGATCGATCGGCCGTCGTCTTCCAGGTCAACAGTCGGCGCGACTACGGGCGCGCGAGCGCCGCGCTCGAGCACATGATCGAGACGCGCCCGGATCTCGCGTGGGTTCGATCGATGCACACGTACCGCCTGCAGCGCAGGGCGAGGATCACGTCGGGCACCGTTCTCGTCGGAAGGGCCGTCACATGAAGTACACGATCCCCGTTGAAATCGTGATCGAGGCCTCGAGCGACGCGCAGGCGCTCGAGCAGGCCAAGAAACTGCGCGAGCTCCTCGCCGACCCGCTCGTGCAGGCGAGCGTGCGGAGCGAGGGGATCTCGCCCGTGGGCATCGCAGTGCGGCCACCCACGCCGGCGCCGACGAACGGCGCAGCCCCTCGAGGGCCGACGCCGTGACGTACGCAACGAAGTCGCGTCTCATGCTCCCGGCGCCGAAGCTGCCCGACGACGCCACGGACGTGAGCGCGCCTGTCCTTCACCTGGCGATCGAAACCCGCAAGCTGCTCGAGCAGGGCTACCCGCGGAAGATCGCGCGCAAGATGGCGCGCCGCATGTGCGGGTACGCGTCGTGACGGTCGACGTCGTCGCCGCGCCCTTCGGGGCGATCATGCTCGACTGCCTGGTGCCCCTCACGCAGCCCGTGCTCGACGCCCTGGCGCCGCCCTACACCCTTCCGAAGACGAACACGGGGATCACGCTCTTCGGCCGCTACTTCGAAAACCTCACGTCGGCCGAGGTCGCGCTCATCCTCGGGCATCCTGCGCGCTTCGGCCTCATCGGGATCGGCGAGAGTCGCGCGAACGGCTACGTGCCGAGCGCCTCGCAGGGCGCGCAGGACGGAGCTCGCGAGGTCGCCAAGCGAAAGGCGCTCGGCCTGCCCGCCGGCGGCGCGATCGTGTGGGACGCCGAGGGTATGGGCGGCACGGCGGCCGAC
>Ga0335085_10002041_pt1 | contig 39325 bp, 36 predicted proteins | sample Lox_Sample_45_FD_206712 | JGI IMG/M metagenome (GOLD analysis project Ga0335085, IMG submission 206712) | Soil microbial communities from Loxahatchee National Wildlife Refuge, Florida, United States - Lox_Sample_4.5 | ecosystem: Environmental > Terrestrial > Soil > Wetlands | place: USA...
GCGTCTCGTGCTTCCCCTGCTCGGCGATCTTACCACCCTCGAGAACGAGGATCCGATCCGCTATCCGGACGGTCGAAAATCGATGGGAGATGAGAAGCGTGGTCTTCCCCTTGGTGAGATCGGCGAAGCGTTCGAAGACCTCGCGCTCGGATCGCGCGTCGAGCGCGGCGGTCGGCTCATCGAGAATCAACAGTTGCGCATCGCGCAAGTGCGCCCGAGCGAGGGCAATTTTCTGCCATTCTCCGCCGGAGAGATCGACACCGCCCTCAAACCGGCACCCCAGCAGCTGTTCGTAACCCTTCGGCAGCTTTTGGATGACACCTTCTGCGTAGCTTTTGGTGGCGGCGGCCCGAACGTGGAAGGGATTATTCAGGCTATCGATACGCCCAACGGCAATGTTTTCCGCGGCGGTCATGTCGTAGCGTACAAAATCCTGAAAAATCACACCGATTTCCTTCCACCAGTCCTCAAGGTCGTATTCCCTGAGGTCGACACCGTCCAGCAGGATTCTCCCCGCCGTGGGGTCGTACAAGCGCGTCAGAAGCTTGGCGATCGTCGTCTTTCCCTGTCCGTTTTCGCCGACGAGGGCGATTCTCTCCTGGGGTTCGAGGCGGAAATCGATGTCGCGTAAAACGGGATGCCGATCTCCAGGGTACGCGAACCAGACGCGTTGGAATTCGATCCCGCGACAGATCGGCCGGGGAGCAACCAGCGCTCCTGGTTTCGACACGATCTTGGGCTTGACGGCAAAGAAATCGAGTAGGTCGCTCATGAAAAGGGCTTGGTCCGCAATGCCCGAGAACGTGGAGAAGAACGCTTGGATATTCGTACTGGCCCCCGCGATGGCTCCAGCAAGAAACGTTAGTTGGCCGAGGGTCAACAGTCCGCGCACGGTCTCGTAAATGACGTATGCGTACGTCCCGTAGTAGCCCACGGTGCCGAGCAGGGTCAAAAGGCCGCCAAAGAGAAGCTTGCGTTTCGCGAGTTCCACCGTTTGCAGATGAAGCTCGTCAGAAAGGGCCTTGTAACGGCGAATGAGGAAAGGCCCGAGCCGAAAAAGCTTCAATTCCTTGGCGCTTTCTCTGCTGCCGGCAAGCGTCCGCAAGTAATCCATTTGCCGGCGAGCCGCGGTCTGCTCAAAGTTCAGCGAATAGCCGAGAAACGCGAAATGCGTCTCGCCCAGAAACGCAGGCACGACGCAGAAAAACAAGAACGCCAGCAACCAAGGCGAGTACAGCAAGATGCCCGCCGCGAGGCTGGCCGTTGCGATGCCTTGTTGAAGGAGGCGGCCGGCCATCTGAATCATCATGACGCGGTCAGTGCCTTGCACGCGCGCGCGGTCCATCTTGTCGAAAAAGGAAGGATCCTCGAAACGGGTCAAATCGAGGCGCGAGGCGTGCTCCATGATGCGCGTGCTGACGTGGCGAGTGTAATTGTCGGCGAGGACGCTGTCGCAAAAGTCGGCCAGGCGCCCCAGGATCGTCGCCGAGCAGGCAATGCAGAACTCGAGAGCAACCAACCGCCAGAAATATCCAGGCAACGCCGTCTGCCGCGAGGTGAGGCTGTAAATGGAATCGATGATTGCGCGCGTGACGCCCAGCAAAGCAACCGGGACAAGAGCAGCGAGAAGGCGTAGGACAATACTCGATAGAGCGGCCGGAGGCGAAGACTCCCATAGCATTCCGAGAATTGGCGGAGCGTTCCGGAGCGCCTTAAGCCGCTCGCCCCATTTAGGAAGGGGTTCTTGGCCGGAAGGTCGGCCCGGTGGCTCTATGCCCATTTTGTCTCCGCTCCTCAAACCGTTTCGCTTGCAATCCTGTTTACGCTTGCCGCCATGTGGATGCACGTCGCCACGCTCTCCGAACGTCTGGCCAATCGTTTTTGGGTCGGATCCGGGATCAGATCAGCGGGGCTGAGTACTCTGTAGTTTGTGGGGCCGGGGGACGTCAGGGAAAAGGCAATCGCTCAACTGGGATCTGTGAAACTCACGTCGTATTTTTCAAATTTCGCCGCCCCTCAGTGATAGCCAAGAGATCTGCGGCCCTCCGAGGCCTACATTTATCGATGCACGTCAATTTCCACGGAAAACAAAAATCGTAACCCATTTGCACGATGACACTTCGGCCTGGAGGCGCGCGGAAGCGCCTGCGAATTTTTATCTCCAACGGAAAGATTTACCTGGGGTTAGCCTTCGACCAGCGCACCGAACCATTAGCGTTCGAGCTCATCGAAAGCTCGTGATTGCGGTGCCCTGATGATTTGCAAACCGCCGTGGTTCGCGGCTCAGCGCGCGGCGGCCACCATGGCGATCGCAGGCTGCAGGCCCTGCATCATGGTCTCAAACCCTTGCAAATCGAGCGATTGCGGGCCGTCCGACAGCGCGCGCTCCGGGCACGGATGCACCTCGACGATGATGCCGTCGGCGCCGATTGCGACAGCCGCGCGCGCGGCCGCGGGTACCAGGCTGCGGCGTCCCGTGGCATGCGACGGATCGACCACAACTGGCAAATGGCACAGCTCCTTGGCGAGCGCCACCCCCGCGAGGTCCAGCGTGTTCCTCAGCTCGGAATCAAACGTCTTGATTCCTCGCTCGCATAGAACGACGTTTGCGTTTCCGCCCGAGAGCAAATACTCGGCCGCTAGCAGCCACTCCTTGATCGTGGCCGAAGGGCCTCGCTTCAGCAGCACCGGCCGTGACACGGTCGCGAGCCGCCGCAAGAGCGGATAATTCTGCATGTTGCGCGCCCCCACTTGCATCATGTCCGCGTACTCGACCACGGCGTCGAGGTCCTCAATACCCATCACTTCGGTAACGATTGGCAGGCCGGTTTCGTCACGGGCTTCCTTCAAAATCTTCAGTCCTTCAACACCGAGCCCTTGAAAATCGTAAGGCGAAGTCCGTGGCTTGTACGCCCCGCCGCGCAGCAGATGCGCTCCTGAGGCCTTCACACCGCGCGCGGTCTCAAGCAGCTGCTCGCGCGACTCGACCGAACACGGCCCCGCCATCACCACGAGCTCCGGCCCTCCGATTTTCACGCCTCTCACGTCCACCACCGTGCGCTGCGGCTGCAGCTCGCGGCTCACCAGCGTGAAAGGCTGCGAGATGATCAGGATGTCATCAACGCCCGGCGCGACTCGCAGCGCTTCGACCTCGCTGCGGCGCCCGCGATTCTTTCCGACCACTCCGATGACGGTGCGCTCGGCGCCTTGAATCAAATGAGGGAGAAAGCCGCATTCCTTGATTCTGTCCATGACGTGTTGGATTTGCTCCTCGGTGGCATTGGCCGACATGTTGACGATCATTGGCAATCTCCTTTGGATCGCATTCTTCTCGAGAGCATAAAAAAAAGCCGCGGACCCATTGGGTGCTCGCGGCCAGTTCCCGGAATCTTTTCGCGCTATCTAGCTCTTCGCTTTACCTCGACTCGCGCGCGATCCGCCTCTGGCCGCTCCCCCACCAGGGGAAGCGGTACGTAAAGGCGAACCAAGAATAGTAACGCGCGCTCATATCCAAGGCTCGCAGCATACGCAAAGGTGCGCCAAATGTCAAGGATTTAAAGGCACTTCCAAAGGAGAAGGGCCGATGCAAAACCGGATCGCCCTCGCTAATCGCTCAAGCCGCGCCGCACATCCTCGCTCAAAACGATGGCTTCGGCGACTTCCTTCATGGACTTTCGCCGCTGGCGGCTTTGGCGTTGAATGGTGAGGTAAGCTTCTTCTTCGGTGATCTTCAGCTCGCGCTGGAGAATTCCCTTCGCGCGTTCGACCAGCTTTCGAGTTTCGAGTTTTTCCGAGAGATGCACGTTCTCGCTTTCGAGGCGCGCCATCTCGATCTCCGCTCCCACCAGAAATCCGATCGTGGAGATCAGCCTGATTTCACTGCCCGTGTATTCGTGCGGCTCGCGATTTTGTAGATTGATCACTCCGACGATTCGCCCGCGGCACAGCACCGGAACGGACAAAAACGCCTCGAACCGGTCTTCGGGCAAGTCCTTGAACAATTGGAACCGCGGATCCTGCGACGCGTTGACGGCGACCGCGACGGGCCTTCCGTGCTCGGCGACCCAGCCCGTGATGCCCTGCCCCAGCCTCAATTTCAGACGATCCACAACGTCAGGGTGCGCGTTCTTGGAGGCGCGGAGAATCAGTTCGCCCTCTTCGAGGGCATATAGAAAACACGAATCGCATTGCACGACCGACGCCGCGAACTCCACAATCTGCCCCAGCACTTCATGCAACGGATCCGCCGCCGCCATGCGGCTGGCCATCTTGTGGATGAAATCAACCTCGGAGTTTTCGGCCATTGTGGACTTGGAATAGTCGGCCATTACGCACTCAGGCTAAGCGGGAGCGCCCTACCTGTCCAATTCTTACTATGGATGTGAACGATCAGTCTTTGTTTGATGTGACGTCCCTCTCGAATCGGGAAGAACCGGACAGCCGGCTCCCGCAGCACCGGACCAGGAGGGCTACTTTCTTGACCGGGCTCGCTTCCGGCGCAGAATCTCGGTGCTGTGTTGCGCGGCTTCGCTGACGAGGAAGCCCATTTTCGGGTGTGACGGCTCGAGGTCCGGCACGATGTCGAACTCGCGAAGCCTCTCGCTCGTGGTAGGGCCGATGGATGCCACGAGCATGCGGGACAACGCGTGACGCAGGGCGTTTTCCTGCTTTATTTCTGCGGCGATTTGCAGGAGATGATCCGCCTGCGTAGCCGTCGTGAACAGGATCGCGTCGATCTCGTCGCGCGCAATGGCAGCAATCGCGGAGCGCAAAGGCCCCGTGTCCGCCGGCAAAGCCCATTCGTAAACCGGAACCGGCGTGACCTGCGCACCACGCTCGGCAAGGCCGCTCACGAGATCGGCATTCGACACGCCGTATTCCTGCACCGCGACTCGCCGTCCATTCAGGGGCAGCGTCGCGGCGTTGTCGTCAAGCGCGCGCAAAAGCTCACGCCAGGTATTCGGCTCGGGCGCGGCGAGGGCAATCGGCACGTTCCATTCCCTAAGAACCGACACGGGCTTCGGCCCGCGTGCAACAATCGCGATTTTGCGCAGCTCTGCCAAATAATCGTCCAAAGGATAGATGGTCTCGACGACTCGCGCGAGCGCTCGCGTTCCGACGCCCGTCAGGAAAATGACGATGTCAAACCCGCCCGCGAAAAGCTTCTTTGCAAACTCGAGTGCGTCGGTGTTGGTTTCCAGGGGGATTTCCCGCATCGACGGCGCTATGACCGCCTCGCCCCCGCAATTGGCGATCAATTTCGCCATTTCCGGCCCGCGCCGGCTCTCGAGCGAAAGCACGCGCAGACCCGAGAAGCTCTTTTTCGGCTCGGCACCGCTCATGGTCACAATAATGCCGTATTTGCAGGGTTTCTTCCATCCTTCGCGATGGGCATCGAATGCAGCGTTCCTCCACGGAAGGGGCCAGCCGTCTCATTTGGTTCACCACCGAGCGGCCCATTCATCAGGTACTTTCGCTCCATCGACTCATCCATTTCCCGGCTCTATCCTCATTGCGTCCAAGCTTAGAAAGAGGTTACATGGCGGAACTTGTGCCAGGGAAAGACCGACGGCGCGAACCTCGCGCGCAAATCGCCCGCCCCGTTTACGTGGAACCAGCCGATCCGGACGGGGCGCGCTTTGAGGAAGTGCATACGACGCGGGACCTCAGCCGCTCCGGCTTCTTTTTCGTAACCGAAAAGGGCTCTTACCGGCCCGGCATGCAAGTGCATGCCATCCCCTCATTTGGGTGTCTCAATCTTGAATATGTGGGTGAGGTCGTGCGGGTCGAGCAGCTACCAGAGGGTGGCGTAGGCGTCGCCGTCCGGCTACTTCGCGTTCGGGATCCCATCGCCGGCCTGCGCACCGCAGCGCGTTCCACGTTCCTTACGTTTTCCCGCGCAGACACATCTCTGTAAGCGACCCGCGAGTAAGCACCTCGAACGCCCCGGCTAGTGCGCAACGGCTGCCGGGGCTCGGTGGAAACTGCGCCCTTTGCGTTCTTTTCCCAGCGCGAGAATGCCAATCAGCACGACGATCGTAAACACCTCGAATCCGGCAATCGCCGCCTGGTATCCGTAGTTCGCTTTGAGAGCAAATTCGATCCGGGGCGCGGGCGCTCCAAACAAGGTTCCGAGCTGGTAGGCGAGACCGGACACGAGGCCGCGCGTTTCGTCCGGGACCATCTCGGTCAAGTGCACGGGGACAATTCCCCACGCGCCCTGCACGCCAAATTGCATCAAGAACGCACCCGCGATCAACATGCCCGCCGATCCGCCAAACGCCCACATCGGAATCACCAGCAAGGACAGCGTCATCGCCGCGATCATGGCGTATCTTCGGCCCAGCTTTTCCGAGGACATCCCGATGGCGATCGAGCCAAGAATCGCTCCGACGCTGTAGATCATCGCGATTTCGGAAACACGGGCTTTCGTAAAGCCGTGCACGCTGCCGAGAAAATCGGGATACAGGTCCTGGGTCCCGTGCGACAAGAAAACCATGAAGGTGGTCAGCAAAATAAGATACACAAACATCTTCCATTGCTCGCCGACAGCCCGGAAGACGCGCGACACGGTCGGCGCCCGATGCTGTTTCCAAGCTTCCGATTCCGGCACGCGCGCGCTGATATAGAACGCCAACAGCGCGGGAATTCCCCCCAGCCAAAACATGGGGCGCCAGCCCCACGTGGGCAACACGAACCGCGCAATCACGGCGGCGAGAAGATTTCCCATGATGTATCCGCTCTGTAGAAACCCGGAAAAAATTCCTCGCCAGCGCGGCGGCACCGCCTCCATCGCCAGGGACGCTCCCACGCCCCATTCGCCGCCCATGCCGATCCCGTACAGAAGCCGCAGCACAAAAAACACAGAATAGCTGGGCGCAAAGCCGCACAGCAGCTCGACCACGGAGAAAAAGACCACGTTGGCCATCAGCGGCTTGCGTCGGCCGTAACGGTCGGCAAGCAGGCCGAAAATCACGGCGCCGACGGGACGCATGACCAGCGTCATCGTCAGCGTCAACACGATTTTTTCCTTGCCGACATGAAACGCTTCCGCCAGGTTGTCCAGCATGAAGACCACGACGAAATAATCGAGCGCGTCGAGCATCCACCCAAGAAAGGAGGCGGTGAGCGCGTGCACCTGGCCCGAGCGTGAGAGTCCCGTCGCGCTGCTGTCAGGCATTTGCGCCTCCGATCGGTTCGGCCGTGATCCGCTGCGAAATGTCTCGATAGAGCAGCGCCGCGCAGCATGTGGACGCCGCGAGAAGCCCCAACCCTGTTGCCGTCTTGCCCAGGCACAACCGGCCGATCCCAAACAGCGCCGCGTACACCATGGCGCATCCGAGCACCCATGCCAACAGGTTCTTGCCAAGATCGCGCGTTTCGGGCGCTTCGGGCACGAGCGCGGCGATGCGCCGCCAGCCGGTCACGTGCGGGCGCACTTTCCGGTAGAAGCGGACTAAAACTTCCTCCGGCTCGGCCGGAGTAAGCAGCGTCACGGCGAGCCATACCGCGGTGGTCACAGCCGTGGTAGCGAGCGTCGTCTTGGCAAAAACGACGGGCTCGCTTCCGGTGAAAAGCAGCCAGCGATGCAGGACGAGCGTCATGGCAAGGGCCGTCGCCATCGCGGAGATTTCGCTCCAGGCATTGATGCGCCACCAGTACCAGCGCAGCAAATACACGCCGCCCGTTCCGGCGCCCACCTCGAGCACCACTTCCCAGCCCTGGCCAATCGTCGCGAGCTGCGCCGAAACATAGGCGGACGCCGCCACAAGCAGAAGCGTCGCCGCGCGCGAAATATTGACGTAATGCTTTTCCGAAGCGTCGCGCCGGATGAACCGCCGGTAAAAATCCGCGACGAGGTAGGAACTGCCCCAGTTCAATTGCGTCGCGATGGTGGACATGAACGCCGCCATGAATCCCGCGATCAAGATTCCACGCAGCGCGGGCGGCATATACGTCGTCGCGACCAGCATGTAGCCCGATTCGGGATGCTGCAAGCCGGGATACAGCGCCGCGGCCGCGAGCGCCGTCAGAATCCAGGGCCAGGGCCGCAGCGCGTAATGCGCGAAGTTGAACCAAAGTACGGAAAGGAGTCCATGCCGTTCATCGCGGGCGCTAAAAATCCGCTGCGCGATGTAGCCGCCGCCGCCCGGCTCCGCGCCCGGATACCAAAACGCCCACCACTGAATTCCCAAATGGACAAGAAACGTGAGCACCGGCAACGTCCACAGCGCCTCTCCCGTAAGTCCGTGGGAAAAATCGGGAAACATCGCGGTGATATGTCCTGCTTTTGGAGCCGCGGCGTCTCGCATCGCCGAAAGCTTGTCCAGCATCGTGTGTATGCCGCCCGCGCCCCGCACGCCGTAGTACGCGACCGCGATCACAATCCCCATTTTCAAGACGAATTGGAAAAGATCCGTCCACAGCACACCCCACAACCCGCCGAGCGAAACGTACAATCCCGTGAACGGAATCAGAAAAAAAATACAAATCGCCAAGCTCGCGGCCTCGCTCTTGCCGAGCACCGAGCCGACGATGCTCGTCATCGCCTTGGTCACCCAGCCAAGGATCAGGCAATTCATCAGCAGGCCCAGATAGACCGCGCGAAACCCGCGCAGAAACGCGGCCGGCTTTCCGGCGTAGCGCATCTCCGCGAATTCGACGTCGGTGAGCAAGCCGGAGCGCCTCCAAAGCCGCGCAAACAGAAACACCGTCATCATTCCCGACGGTAGAAAACTCCACCAAAGCCAGTTGCCGGCAATTCCCCGCGAGTAGACCAGACCCGTGACCACGAGTGGCGTATCCGCGGCGAACGTCGTCGCGACCATCGACGTTCCCGCGAGCCACCACGACACTTGTCGCCCGGATATAAAGTATTCTTCGGTACTGCGGCTCGAACGGCGCCGAAAATAAATCCCCTGTAGGAGCATCAGCAGGAGGTACCCGGCGATCACGACCCAGTCGAGTAGAGTCAGCGTCATGAATGGTCCAGCCGTGGCAAGCCCGAATATGGTGCGAAAATCGGCTGCTAAGTGTCATTAGAAGCGGGCGAAGTGTCAAACAAAAATTGGTTCGCGCGCGGGCGGGCGGCGCAGTCGTGGGGTACAATGCCCCCCGCGATGCTTCATCACAGAGCGCTGCAATTCTTCGGCGGGCGCCTCGCGGCGATTCCGGTGGCCGATGAATAGCTGGCCGCGCGCCATTTCCCCGCCGCGTGTCGTGAACGTGGAGGATTTGCGCCGCCAAGCCATGCGCCGCTTGCCGCGCGCGGTGTTTGATTACGTCGACGGCGGCGCCGAACACGAAGTCACGTTGCGTGAGAACCTCCGCGCGTTCGAAGCGGTCACCTTTCGTCCGCGAAACGCGGTCGCTGTGCCGCACTGCGATCTGAGAACAAAAGTACTAGGCGCTGAGCTTTCGATTCCGGCGATTCTGGCGCCGATCGGTTACTCGCGTCTGATTCACCCGCGGGGCGAATGCGCCGCTGCGCGTGGCGCCGGCGCCGCTGGCACCGCGTATATCCTCTCCACCATTTCCGGCCATACGCTCGAAGACGTCCGGGCAGCCTCGGCCGGCGCCGTGTGGTATCAGCTCTATTTGGTGGGAGGACGGGCGGCGGCGGAAGCGGCGCTCGAGCGCGCAAATGCGGCAGGTTTCTCCGCGCTCTTTGTGACTGTCGATACGGGCACGGCCGGAATGCGTGAGCGCGATGTGCGAAACGGCACCGCGCAGCTCTTGGGCGGAACCTGGCTCGAAAAGATTCCCTTTCTCTCGCGAGTGCTCGCTCGCCCCGGATGGCTCGCGGCTTTTCTAATGGACGGCGGCGTCCACAAACTGCCAAACGTGGTGGTTCCCGGGCGCGGACCCATGGCGCTCATCGACGTTGCCGCCGCGCTCGCGGATTCCGTTGTAACCTGGCGTGATTTTGAGTGGTTGCGCGAAGTGTGGCCGGGTCCCATTGTCGCGAAAGGCATCCTCACCGGCGACGATTCCCGGCGCGCGATCGATGCCGGTGCTGCGGGCGTTGTGGTATCGAATCATGGGGGCCGCCAGCTTGACGGCGTTTCGGCAAGTTTGCGCGCCCTGCCGGAAATTGTGAAAGCGGTGAACGGCCAGGCGGAAATCCTGATGGACGGCGGCGTGCGCCGAGGCAGCGACATTGTCAAGGCGATTTGCATGGGCGCGCGCGCCGTTTTAGTGGGCCGCGCGTATGTCTATGGTCTGGCCGCCGCAGGCGAGCCCGGCGTCCGCAGGTCCGTCGCAATCCTTCGCACAGACATGGAACGCACCTTGAAACTGCTCGGCTGCGCCTCGGTCAGCGACTTGGATCGATCCTATGTAGACGTTCCCCGCGACTGGCTTTCCTGAAGTTCTTGTCAGTGGACTCTTCCGAATTACGACTCACGCCGCACCAATCACCAGTCACGATTTACCACAGGGGGAGGAGAAGGCCCCGGGTTCGTCAGGGGGATGCAAACCCGGGGCCGGGGGGTTGAGGCAGAAGCGGGGCCGGAGTAAATTCAATTTCGTTGCGGGTTGCAAGTACAGCTCGCACCCGTCTCGAATCAAGCTATGACGTCGGGCCTACGATCAGCCGACACAGCTTGTACAATTCCTCATACGTGAAAACCAGTTGCCCGGCCTCCTTGCCTGGTTCCATATGTCCCAGGCCGGACAGTTCACAAATCTCACGAAGCTGCTCTCTCGGCAGGCCTAGCAAAAACGCAGCCCTGCCTTCGTCGATAATCTCTTTCCGCGTGGAGCCGTTTGTCGTTCGATTCGACTGCATCTGGCGCACCCCGAGTCTCGGACGAACGGCTTCGTTCATTCAGTTCATGACGATGCTGGCCCAATTGTCTTGCTCCACCGCCAGAATCATCGGCTTGTAAATATCGATGTCCCAGGTATCGCCGATCCGAAAACGCACCGCACCCTCTGACTCGCCCACAATGGTGCCGCGCAGCGGCACACGCAAATCCCCAGCAGCAACTTGAAGAACGACCGCTTGGCCTATCCAGGATGCATACGCGCTTGGCATCGAAGTCCCCCCTCAGGTCGATTGAGCTGCGTTTGAACATGACCATTTTTCATCCAGCCAGCGTTCGTCACAATGGTACGGAGGCCTCAATCCGATAGGAGAGAAGTACTGTTAGCGGTTGCGGCACAAGTTTCCGGCCCCCCTAGTACTAAGTACCCGGGTACCGAAAATCTAGCTCCTCCGTATCATTGCCGGGCCCGTACCATAGCTCCAAACTGCCCCGTATGACATCCTCGCGCCGTCCGGAGCCAAACTTCATGATGCGCCCCGCGGATGTCGAAACGCGGCCGCGCCGAATGCCAACCAGCAATACGGGAGCAGGAGTGGCCCTCGCTTTGGGAGGCGGGTTCTCCCGGGGATTCGCGCATTTAGGCGTCCTGGAAGTGCTCGAACAGGAACAAATCCCCGTATCCGGCATCGTCGGAACCAGCATCGGAGGGCTGCTCGGAGCGGCCTACGCCGATGGCATTTCCGTTCGTGAGCTTTGCGAACTGGGGAGCCGCGTGCGCTTGCGCGATTTCATCCGTTTTCATCACTCGAATCGAGGCCAACAAGGGAAGGACCTGATCGGCCAGTTTGTGCGGGAATGGTTCCGCGCTGGCGGGTTAGAAGAACTGTCCATTCCGACAGCAATTGTGACCACTGATCTCGACACGGGCGCTCCGCACGTCTTTACGCGCGGCCCGCTCGAATTGGCCGTCCGCGCAAGCTGCGCCTTTCCGGGCCTCTTCAAGCCCGTGGAGCACGAGGGGCGCCTCCTCGCCGACGGTTGCATTGCGGCTCCGGTGCCCACGGCGATCGCAGCCAGAATTGGAGGCGGGTGTGTTCTAGGAGTCGCCGTGAACTCCAACGCGGCGAGCGCATCTTCCCCGGAAAATGTCGTGAAGGTATTCGACCGCGGCTTCCGCGCTTCGCACAGAAGTGCGCTCGAGCCTTCCTGGGCGAGGTACGCCGATATCCTTCTCGAACCCGAAGTGCACCACATCGACTGGAATGATTTTTCACGAGTGAGCGAAGTTTTCGCGGCGGGCGCCCAAGCGATGCGCCGCGCGCTGCCGTACCTGCGCGAATCGCTTGACCGGTGGTCTCGATTGGCGTCCGTGCCGGACGCTTCGATTTGCCCGGAAAGCGGGCTGGCGCTATGAGGCCCGGACACTTGGTGCGGACGTTCATTGTCATCTTGGCGTTGGAGTGGGAACTCTGTAGCGAAGATCCCTGCGTTTTCTGTTACCGTATGGGAGTAGAGCCTGCGCGCGTCTTCCTCGGGAGATTCGGCAAGCGTCGGTGACACCGTGACCGGATCGCTCCAACAGCTACTTCATCTTCTATTCAACGTAAAGGGCCTGATCGAGTGGGGCGGCACGCTGCTAGTGTGCGTGATCGTCTTCATTGAGACGGGCTTTTTTGTGGGATTTTTTCTTCCGGGCGATTCCCTGCTCGTTACGGCTGGCGTGTTTGCGGCATCGGGGCAGCTCGAAATTGCAAAATTGGCGGTTTTTGTTCCCCTGTGCGCAATCGTGGGCGACCAGATCGGCTACTGGATTGGCCGCAAGGCGGGCCATGCCCTCTATCGCCGGGAAGACTCGTTGATCTTCCGCAAGCGGCACCTGCGGCGCGCGCATGAGTTCTACGAGAAATACGGCGGCAAGACCATCATTCTCGCGCGATTTGTTCCCATCGTCCGGACCTTTTGCCCGCCGGTAGCCGGCGCCGCCGAGATGCCCTACGCTCGCTATTTTGCCTTTGATGTGGTCGGAGGGCTCCTATGGGGCGGTGGCATGATCCTGGGCGGCTACTTCCTGGGGCGCCAGATCCCGAACATCGGCGAGAACATCCACTACGTCATCGCCGCGGTAATTGTGTTGTCGTTACTGCCGCCCATTATCGGCTTTTTCCGCAACCGGTCTTCGGGGGTGCCAAAGCAGCGTGTCTCTCATCCGGACGGGGTCCACGCCCCGGCCAAGCCGGCGGCGTTCAACATCAAGGTAGCGCCTGCTCCCACCGAGCGTGATTAGCCGTGCCGTTTTTCGGGCCCGCCATCGAGAAGGTCCCGCGCGCCATCATCTTTGACATTGGCCGGGTCATCATCCGTGTCGATATGTCGCGTTCCATCCAAGCGCTCGAAAAGCGCCATGGGCAGGCCGTGTCCCACTTGCAAGTCCTGCGGGAACTAGAAGCCGACCCGAACTGGCTAGATTGGCAGGAAGGCCGCATGGCGCCTCGCGATTGGCACGTTCATCTGGCCAAAAAACTGCAGTTTTCCTATGGCTTTGAGGAGTTCTGCACGATCTGGAACAGCGTCCTCGACCCCGGCACCATTTTGCCGGAGGAGCTTTTCGAAAGCTTGGCCAAGACGTGCCGTCTCGCTCTGCTTTCCAATACCGACCCGATCCACGTTGCCCATATGGAGTCTACGTTCCCGTTTGTGCGCCACTTTCCCACACGGGTCTATTCCTGCCGCGTGGGAATGAGCAAGCCCCAGCCCGCAATCTATCACCGGGCGCTACGGGAAGTCAGCGCCTTGCCCGAGGAAGTCATGTTCGTAGACGATGTTCCTGAGAATGTCGCAGGCGCCGCCAGCCTTGGAATCAACGCCTTTCACTTCGTTTCCGCGGAGGAACTGCTCGCGGAATTCTCTCGGCTCGCCCTCTGGCCGGCCTAGACCGGCATCCATATCCAGAAAACTCCAAAGGCACGTAAAGTTTGCATGGAAGCCGCCGAGCCCCGCAAAGTATCCCCTCTTATAATCCTTTAATTTTCAGGTTGATACGAGGACGTGGACTGTTCCTGCCACTTGGCGGGCGGCGTGCTTCATCCTGTGGAGTTGGTATTTCAAAGGGGGGAATAGATATATGGTAGAAGAACTCGATCATTCAGCAAACAGCCGCGGCACACCCGCCTGGATTTTGGCAGCGGTTGCGGTCCTTGGAGTCGTGGCGCTGGTTGGGCTGGTAATGGCCCACAACGCCTCAACCCAGGCTCAGGAAGTGCAGCAGGCGTTCGACGGCAAGGTCAAAACCGTGCAGCAGGACTTCGCGAGCCAAATCGCTCAGCTGCAACAACACTTGGCTCAGGCGGACACGACCAATGCCAGCCTGCAAAGTGATCTGAGCGTCGTGACCAAGCGGCTGCGGCTCACTCAAAGCGATCTCAAGAAGGCACGCGATGAAGCCGAGGCCATCCGCACCGAAGACCAACAGAAGATCGATGAGATGAACGGCACGGTGACCACCGCGCTCGCCACCAAGGCCAGTACCGATGATGTCAAGAACGTGGACGGCAAGGTTGAGGGCGTCCGCACGGATCTCTCGAGCACGCAGAACGACCTGAAAATGGCACGCAGCGAGATGGGCACTCTGATCGCACGCAATCATGAGGATATCGACACACTCCGCCGCCTCGGCGAGCGCGATTACATCGAGTTCAGCATCGACGCAAAGAACAAGCCCCAAAAGGTCGGGGCGTTCATGGTTGAACTGCGGGGAACGAATCCGAACAAGAAGCGTTACAACGTGGCGTTGATCGTAGACGATTCCCGCATTGAAAAGAAGAACCTTCCAGTCAACGAACCGATCTTCTTCCACCAGGGCAGCGACCACCGTCCGCTGGAATTCGTGGTCAATTCCGTGGGGAAGGACAAAGTGACCGGTTACATCAGTGTCCCCAAATCCGCTGGCGCTCAGACTGCATCGGGTGATTAGCGGAGCCGGAGAGTCCGGGCGGGACTTCGTCGTCCGGACTTGGCAGTTGGGCGGGCAGGGCGCGGGGGTGTCCTGCCCGCCACTGGCCTTTGGCGGCCGCCTCGTTCTCCTAATCCTCGTAAGACCTCTCAAGGACGCCACAATGGCTTTCGAGATAACGTCCTAGAACACTCCTATCCGCGCGTTACCATCTCAAGTTACACTGCTCCACGCCTTGCTTGCCCCTCGTCATCTCATTTTTAGCGCTCTCGAAGGCGCATTGGTCAATCCGCGCACGGATTCGTTTTCCGGCGCGGAGGAAGCCCTCGCGGAGCTCGACCGGCGGCATATTGCACTTGTTTTGCTCACGTCGCGCACTCGTGCGGAAATCGAACCAGTACGGCGCAAACTCGCGCATACCCATCCATTTATCACGGAAAACGGCGGCGGAATCTTCTTCCCGGACGGCTACTTTAATCTGCGAATTCCGGGCGCCGCGCGCGTGGGGCGGTACTTTTGCATCGCGCAGGGCCGTCCTTACGAAGAAGTCTGCGCCGCTCTTGACCGCATTGCCGAGGAATGTCGTGTGGGCGTCGCCGGCTTTCACCACATGAGCCCACGCGAAATTGCCGGGAATACGGGCCTGCGCCCGCGCGACGCCGAGCTTGCGCGCGACCGCGAGTTCGATGAGCCTTTCTTTTTCACTTCTGCGGATGACAAGGCCATCGCGCGATTTGTCGAGGCCGCGCGCCAACGCGGCTTCGATGTCCGCCGTGGTCCAACGTTCTGGCGCCTTTCCGCCGGGTGCGATACCGCGCGCGCGGTACGCGCCGTTGCCCGATTGTTCCGGGAGGCCACGCACATCAAGCTGCGTCTCGTTGGGATAGGATGCGGAAACGAAGATTTTCTCTGGCTCCGCGTCGTGGATCAGCCAGTCCTGTTGCCTAACGCGCGCGGCGCCGCGAATCCCGAGGGCCAGCGGCAAGAAAGCGAGCACCGGATGAAGGCCATTGTCACAGGTGATGCGCCCGGCGCAGCCGGGTGGAATGAAGCAATACTCAATATTATCGGCTAGTTTCAGTACTGACAGGACTGGCCGCTCAAAGAATCCACTTTCATACTGTGGTAACTCGCGCGCACTTTTGCGCTGCATTCTACGACCGCGCATCTTTCAGAAATTCCGTTCGCCGGACTAATTTGCACACGCAAACGGACTTAGGACGCAGGATGGCCCTCCGCAGAGTTGGCACTCGTCGTGCCATATGTCGAATATCGCGCAGCGGACTGAGACGCACTGCGGCGCTTTCTTTCGGGAACATGCGAACGGGGAATCCTGTTTCGCATGGCGCGTGGTTGGAGGATCGATGATCCGAGCATTTCGCCGTTTGAGTGCGCCGGCAACGGATTCTCACCTGAGCATGGCGCTGGGCATGGCTGCTGTTACGCTGGCCCTGATGCTCTGGGCCATCATCTGGCAGGCCAACATTATCGACTACCAACGCGACCTGATCCGTGCATTGTTCACGGGCCGCTTCGGCGGTTCAGCCTAAAGAGCATTCGTGGATTGGCTTTTACTCTTTCCCTACCGGGGGAATGAGCATGGGCGGCGCAGTAGGAATCGCGCCGCCCATTTTTTGTGCCCGCAGGCAAAGACGCCGCAGAAAACCCGTCTTACAACGAAGAATTTTATTGGCATCAAAAAACCAAAACGGGGAACCTGGCAGTTCCCCGTTTCGGCACTTTTTCGTTTTGCCGCCACGGCGCCGATCAGCGCCTTGGGCGGGACGCACCGCGTGCGCGGTGTGATAAACGTTGTTTGTGTTCTAAGCCCGGTGGAGTCATCCTCGCCTCCGCGGCTTTTCGAACCACGATTCCCTTGTACTCCTGAGATCGGTATTTCGCAACAGTACGTTTGTTCTCTCCGCGATCTGGAGACGCAAGCAGCAGGACGGAGTCTGTGCGAACGGTTTGGTTAGGAGGAACGAGCCAGTCACGCGTCCCGCGCCTATTTTACAAAAAGCCCTTCGCGAATCTGGTCGCGCCCAACAAACATCTTCGAAGACCGGTACCGGCAGAACAGATTGGAGATTTCCCGATTCTGAAAAACGCGCTGGGGCTGGAAGGGACAAGAAGCGGGAATCAACTCCAAATTTTGGCCGTCCAAAACTCGGTACCGATGGAAGGTTTCCGGCTTCCGCTGATGGAACATAGCGAACACGACTCCTCCATCGCGGACCAGGGACGTAATGCGCGCCGCGAGTCTGGCCATGAGATCGCTATCGAGATAATCCAAAATGTCCCACAGGAGCACGGCGTCAAAAGTGTCATCGGGATATAGCAGCGTGGTTTCCATGAACCGTTGCGCGCGAGTGCCGGGCGTCCGGTCCCCCCGGTCCACTCCGACGGGAAGCGACTTGAGCCACTGCGCTTCCTCGTCCAGAAAATTTTTCCAGGTCGCCAGCAGATCCTCGGTATAGACCTTGAAGCCGCGCTCGATGAAGAAAGTAATGGTCGTTTGCCGCGCGGGCCCGAGATCAAGCAAATGGCCACGTCCGATTCCATCGAGCTGCCATAGGAACTCTTTCAGCCCGTTCGACTGGCGCCCGCTTTTCGGCGCGATGCCGGGACCAGCCGGTTGCACGCTGGCGTTGGCAACGGCAACCGCGGTCACCGGGTGAACTTTCCCCGGCGGCGCGAGCCTTTGCGGCAATGCTGGACTTTGGCCAGGCCGTAATTTACTGAAAAAATTCATCTTAGTTCGCGATTTCGCCGGTCGCCTTCATGGTCGCGGTCTGCGCGAGCGCAGTTGAAGCCCCGGCGACTTTCGCCGCGGGACGATTGCCCCGCGACTCGTCCGCGCGGGTGATCTCCACCTTGCTGTGAATGTGCGCGCCTTCACCGATGGCAATGCGAGTCGTCGCAATATCGCCGTAGACTTCCCCGCTCGATCCGACTTCCACGCGCTCGCGCCCCCGCAATGCACCCTTCACTTTTCCTCGGACGATGATTTCACGAGCGTCGACATCGGCTGAAATCTTGCCGTGCGGCCCAACGGTGACGCGGCCTTCCGACAGGTGGATTGTCCCTTGGACTTCTCCGTCGATATATAGATCATCGCGCCCGCGAACTTCCCCTTTAATTAAAAGTGTCGAAGTGATAATTCCACCGGAAGGTTGCACCACCTCAGCGGTCAACCCGGCAACGCTTCGGACAACCGGTTCGACTCGCGGCATCGAGGCCGGAACTTCGGCGGCAGGCGGCACGGATGATGCCGGCGAAGCCGGCTTTGAATCTTCTGGTTTACGCCACATGAGTTTCTCCCCCCAACCGAGACCTCCGTAGCCACAAGGCTGGGGCAGTCACAGCAGCCCGGAGAGGACGGTAGCGTGCGAACTATAGTATGGCGAGTACGGGGGGATAAACCTGTAAACGCGGCGTGTTTCCAATCAGATACGGGAGAAGTAACAGGAAACGTGGCGCCCCTTCGCCTGCCCGCTTTCAATTTGGAACACCTAGCAGGCTGCGGCACAACACGAAATGCCGTCATTCCGAGGCACGTGGCGTGCCGAGGAATCCCTCTTTCCTCGCATTTCTAACTGAAGAAAGATTCCTCGCTGCGCTCGGAGTGAGCGACAGCGGGACTCTTTCCACAGCCTGCTCGGGCCGCCGCTGATGATTTCTCGTTCTCAGGAGCCAATCTTCGCCGCAATTCCCATCTTGCGACCACGTAGCCCAAGAGTTCGGTAACGAAGAGTTTTTGCCCCTGGCGTGTTTGCCACCAATGCGCGGGATCAAATTCGAAATCCCGGGCACCGCTCACACGAAGAGTGACCGCTGGTGGAAAAACGCGCTCATAGATGAACCGAGCGCGGCGCGCATGATAATTCGATGTCACGACCGTAATGCGCTTCCATCCCCGGTTCTCAATCAGGTGGGCGACATCGAACGCTTCTTCCCGTGTGTTCCGCGCTCGTTGTGGCAGCTTCACAATCGCCGTGGATGGCACACCAAAGGACTCCAGATCGTGCTCCATCACGTCCGCCAGGCTGACGTTGGCTCGCAACATTCGTCCGCTCGCGACGACTACCGGAGCGCCCCCCGCTCGGTACAGCTCCGCCGCTCGAAACGCGCGATCCGCGGCGTAATTGTCATCGCCAAGGACAATGAGCGCGTCGGATGGCCCAGCGGGTTCATCCACCACCCAAGATCGTCCGGCGAGCTCCATGAGCGGATGCCTGGCAAGAAAGAGAACGGCCAAAACGCCAATGAAAAACAAGAGAAGCAACAATCGGAAAAAGATTCCGCCATGTTGCGCGCGGTTCATGAGATTGGATCCAGCTTGCGCAGCCGTTCGGCCGCCTCTTCCGGCTGGACGGCGTTGTAATACACTTCCTTAATGCTGTAGGACTTGCTTCGCGTCTCCACAATGGGCAGGATTTCGATGTGCCAATGGTAGTCGTCGGCGATGGTTTTCCAGTACTCCGAAGAGGTTTCTCCCTTGGGATGAATCGTGTTGGGTGAGGTATGCACCACGAGATGGTACGCGGGCGCCACTTGGCGAACCCTTCGGAGGATGCGCCTCAGCAGGGCCGCCATGTTCCGCCGGTTCGAGCCCGGGCGCGGCTGCTCGAACAGGTAATTGTGCCTGCGGTTGAGCAGCCAGACTTCGTACGGAACGCGTGACGCGTAGGGGCAAAGCGCGACATATTCTCCTTGGGTGTCCACGATGCGCTTTCCCTGCCGCTCTTCCTGCTTCACAATATCGCAAAACACACAGCGTTCCTTTTCCTTGAACCATTCCCGCGCGGCGCGGAGCTCATAGAGCAGCCTCCGCGGAACAAACGTTGTCGCGGTAATTTGCGAATGGGCGTGGGAACCTTCCTGGCCGGCAAGAGAACCGTAATTCTTGTAGACGGAGACATATTTGAACCGGCGATCACGTTTCAAGTCTTCGACGCGCTGCCTCCACGCCTCCATCACGAGCAGAATTTGATCGTCCGCCAAATCCTCCAGCTTGCGGTCGTGCTCGGGCGTCTCGATGACGATTTCGTCCGCGCCCACCGCCTGCATCTTGTCGTAAATTCCGTCGGCACGCCGGGAGGCATCCCCTTCAACGCGATAGAGCGGGTCCGGGTGTGGTATGACCGTGACCTGGGCCGGTCCCTGCGGCGGCAAACGAAGCAAAGCCGCCCCGGCGTTCGCATGCGCAAGACAAAACGGACAGCCGCCCGTTGTTTCGCAGGCATCCTCACGGTGTCCCACGATTACCCAACTGCGCGTGATGGGATCTTTACGAAGTTCCATGAGAGAACTTTAAGGCAACGCCGCAGTTCGCAGAAGAATTCATTCGGTTGAGCAGCGGAGATTTACGGAGGCGGCGCCACAGCCAATCAACGCGTGTACCGCGCAGGCGTCGGACCTTCCTCGAGGCGGTGGCGATCCCAAATTGCTCCCTCGCGGGAGTAGGAGGCCATCTCGAAATCCTGCGTGAGCTCGAGGCAATCGGTCGGGCAGGCATCCTCGCAAAGCCCGCAGAACATGCAGCGTGAAGTGTCGTAGGTGAACGTCGTCAGCACCTTGCGGCGCGTCGCATCGTCGCGATGCCAGCCGACCACGATCAAATTTTCAGGGCAAGCAAGTGAGCACAGGTTGCACGCGATGCACAGCGTCTCGCCGGTTTCCGGATTCATGTTCAGCCGCGGCGCACCGCGGTACCGCTCCGCGACCATGGGTCGTTCTAGCGGATACTGCTCCGTGTAGATGTTTTTTGGGTTTTGCGTCCGGAAGGTCAGAAGAAGCCCCTTCCAAAAATCCGCCAGGAACAACCGCTTTAGAAATGAGTCCATGCCGTTAGTCTGTCGGGGCAACGCGGGATTGTCAAGGGGGTGTCTGCGATCGGCGGAAAAGGGATTCTCACGATGCGCCAGGACGAGAGCTTGGCAAACGGGCCGTCCAAAAAGTAGACTGGGCTCGCATCGATCGCAGACATCCGAACCGCAGCGAGGAGCGCCCATGGAAGCGATGAATCGGAGAACATTTATAGCGAAGACGGCGATGGCGACAGCCGGGGTAGCCTTGGAGGGGTCCGCGTCACGCCGCTCGCTCGCCGCGGATGCTCCCATGAAGCTGTCGCTTTCGGTCACGATGGCCGAGGGAAAACGGACCCCGCCGGCCGTGATTGAGCCGACGATGCCGTTTGACGCTTTCCTTGCCATGGCAAAAAGCTGTGGCTATCAGGCAATCAGTATGCGGGGCTCACAGGCCGGCGTGGACACCCCGATTGAAAAACTGCGCGAGATGGGACGCATGGTCCGGGCACAAGGATTGCAGGTTTCGCGTGTGATGCCCGACAGCGCCGAGGGAATCAACTCGGACTACGAACTCTCCACACATGCCATCCGGCACATTACGCCGTATTTGAACTACGCCGAAGCATTTCACTGCAACATGATTCGCGTCATGGTGTGGAAAGATCCCGACGACATTGTTTCGGTGCAGCGCGCTTGCGACGAGGCGCGCGAACGGAAAATCAGGCTCGTGCACAACTCACACCTCGGCACTCTCTTCGAGACCGTGAACGGCGCAATCGCCACACTGAAAAAAGTCAATCGCCCGAATTTCGGCATTAACCTGGAACCTTCGCTCTGGGTCGGCGATTCTCACGGCTACGGCATCGAAACGATCAAACGCATCAGCCCATGGCTGATGGACGTCGAGCTGAACAACATGGCGGACAAGCCAGGCAGCCGCGGCTTGGGCTTATGGGAAAAAGGAGCTGTGGACAGCGTGCCGGTTTTTGAGGGTTTGTACGCGATTCACTACAGCGGTTGGGTTACCGCTTTTGGCGGGCCTGTCGACGGGATGACGCCGCAGGAAACGGCGCGCAAGACCTATGAATATCTGAAGCCGTACGCGACTCACACGGCAAAAATCGATAAGGCGTAGCGGGCCTTTCCGAAAGCGATCGATCGAAACCCGTGCGGGTCCCTTCCGTTGACTGCTTTTAAACGCGCAACGTCACTCACGATCACGGTGATGCCGCCGGGATGCTAAGATAGCTCCGTCATGAGCGCGCCCGGCACACGGCCGCAATTGCAAATTCGTCCCGCAAGCGAAGAGGATGCCGCGGCGCTCTGCGAGATTTTCAATGAAGCGGTGCAGGACCTCCGCGAGACCTTCGATTCCGACCCACGCTCCGTGGATGACCAACGCCTGCGGATCATTGCCGCCGAGCAGGATCCCAAGCACCCGATCTTGATCGCTGAGGTGCGGAACTGGGTTGCGGGTTGGGTGACTCTGGTACCTTACGACAGCCGTATCTCTCTCGACGACATCGGCGAGATTCTCATCTACGTGCGGCGTTCGTTCCGCAATTACGGCGTCGGACGCCAGTTGATGCGGGCGATCCAGGAATCCGCCGCAAGACTCGGCTACCGGAAACTGATTGGCCGCATTCTCGTGGAAAATCAGGATGGATTGCTGCTGTGCCGCGCGATGGGCTGGCGCGAAGTGGGCCGCCACTCGGCGCACGCGCGCCTGAATGACGGCCTGCACGATGTGATCTTGATCGAATATGTGATACCCACCCAGACCGCGCCCTGCCCGCCGTGACCGATTTCGAATATATGCATCTCGCGATTGCGCAAGCGCAAGCCGCCGCGCTGCGTGGAGAGGTGCCCATCGGCGCGCTGGTCCTGCTCGAGGGCCGCATTCTCGCCGCAGCGGGAAATCGCACGATCACGGATTGCGATCCAACGGCGCACGCGGAGATTGTGGCCTTGCGCGAGGCCGCGCGGAAGGCCCGCAACTATCGCTTGGTAGGCGCGTCGCTCTACGTGACGGTGGAACCGTGCGCCATGTGCGCGGGCGCGCTCCTACAGGCGCGCGTCGCACGCCTGGTGTATGGCGCCGACGAACCGAAGGGCGGCGCGGTCCGAACCTGCATGCAAGTGCTCGATGCTCCCGCGCTCAATCATCGCGTCGAAGTTGTTTCCGGCGTCCTGGCAGCAGAGTGCGCGCAATTGCTTCAATCCTTCTTCGCGGCGCGGCGATAAGCGGCGCGAATCGCGCATCAAAGTTCAGGCTTTTTCCCTTCATTCATCTTCCACAACATTTGGCGCAGCATTCCAAGCCAAATCGCGGCGTCGCGGGCGGGCAAATGCAGGCGGCGCACGAGGCGGCGAATTCGTTCATCGGCGTCGGATACGCGGCGCCGGTCCAGAAATCCGCTCGTCTGAAGCGCTTCGAGGAGCAACGAAGTGACGCGTTCGAGTTCGGCCGAACTGGCCGCTTTCCATTGTTCCGCGGACCGTTCGCGCGCGGAATCGCGGACGAGTTCGTACAGGCACACTGCGACGGCTTGGCCGAGGTTCATCGAAATGTTCTCTTCGCAGGTAGGAATCCGGATGAGCCAATGGCAATGGCTGAGGTCGTCGTTGGAAAGCCCGAATTTTTCCGAGCCGAAGAGCAACGCCACGTTGCCGGATGCCAGCCTCCTGCGAATTTGCCGCGCGCCATATTCCGGGCGCCGGACCGGATGCTGCAGGTCGCGATTGCGGACCGCCGTTGTCCCGACCACCAATGCGCAATCGGCGACAGCTTCGGCCACGGTTCCGTAGCGCCGGGCTTTGGCGAGGATCTCGGAGGCACCAACAGCGGAACGCGCTTCGCGAAAGGAAGGCGCGAACGGTTTTACCAGGCGAAGCGCGTCAAATCCGAAATTGCTCATCGCCCGCGCCGCCGCTCCGATGTTGAGTGGGTTGCGCGTGGAGACGAGAACGACACGCAGGCGGCCGGGTTCTGCGAGAGGCAGCACGGGCCCTATTGTAAGTCATCCAAGTGATTGCGCCAGCCGATGCGACGGAGCGGGCGCAAACGCTCCCGCAGCCCGCGGCGCAGCTTTTATCCTATCCTCAACATTAAATCGGTGAATTGGACAGATCCGCCGACAAGGATTAGGATCAGGGTTGATTACAACGAGTCGCCGAAAGGGGACTCCCATGAGCCATGAATACGATCTCTTCGAGAAGTTCGCGGATGGCTCCTCACTTTGGCGGGCTTGCGTGATTGGATCCCAAAGCGCGCGCCTTTATCTGCGAGACTTGGCGCAACGCTCCCAGAATCAGTTCTACGCTATTCACGTGGTGAGTGGAAAAACAATCTTCTCCGATGTCCAGGGACGCTGTTTCAAAGCCTCGCCCAAGACGGGAAAGCGCAACGAAACTCCCGTCGCCTAAACCGACATAGGAATCGCAGCCTCCAGCAGCCGCGTAGACCGGCGGCGAAATCCTTCGTCATCGATTTGTGCTGGCTTCGCTTTTTATTCTACCGGATTCTCCCTCCCAAGAATTTGGAACGTTTGTTCGTCCATGACGGAATACAAGGCACCGATGAGCCTTCCTCCGACAGGTTCATCCGAGAGGGACGCTAGCTACCGCGGCGCCCCTCTTTTTGTTTCTGCCAAGAACAAACCGCCTTGGCCAGGGATCAAACTCCCTTTGGACGCAAGGCATGTTATTTGTCTCTTCTTCTCCCTGACCTCTCCTATTAGCTGAGAGAGCACACAAATCACATGGCAGTGGATTCCCGCGGACCATTCCCTTATTTTGTCTTGTGATTCGATTAGAGAATTCTTAGACTCGTGTCGAGTCCGAGAGACGAGGAGGGACTTTGATGCTGACCGCAGTGAAGGAATGTCGCGTGACCCCGCGCGAGACGTTGTCCGAACCGGTGCTCGTCCGCCCCTGCGATTCGTCCTATCCCGCGGAAGTTTGCATGACGGCAAACGTATCGCGTAGTGGGTTGTATTTCGTGACGGCCACCAGCCATTACTTTGTGGGGATGAACGTTGTTGTGACGCTGAATTTTGGTCCAAACGACCCGATTCATCACGAACAAATTGGGGACGTCGTGCGGATCGAAGAACTCAAAGACGACAAGTGGGGGGTCGCCATCCGAATTTTGATGCACAACAATCCGGGAATTTACAGCGGCACCTGAAAAACTACCCCGCGTCGCCGCACAACGCACGGCGGCACCGCCAGCCAGAACCTCCGGCCTGTCCAATTTCCAGCGCAAGGAATCACATGTGTTTCAGAAAGAGCCGACAGCGCAGCCCATTGCGAAGCATTCTCCTTACACGCTCAGCAGGCATTTTTGCCGCCCACGCCGCCGTACATGGTTTGGAGAGCGATGCTGAGATCAAGCACCAGGCTCCAATGCTGCATGTAGTGCAGGTCCCAGCGTGTGCGCTCGCGAATAGAAGTATCGCCGCCGCGGCAACCGCGCCGCGATTTGACTGAACGGCTACGAAGTAGATCTCCTCTCCGTCTATGTCGCTCCTGACATTTCTACGGAGCGACCGAGTTGGTGTTGCTATCTTTCGACTCTCTCAGCGAACGAAATGACGAAGCCGAACTAACGATGATGCCAGCTCGGCTTTTCCAATGACGTCCGGAGCAAGACTCTTCTCTTCCCACTGTTGAAGAATCAACGCTCAGAACAACAGGCTAAGCGACATTTGAACCTGCCGCGAGCTACCAATCGTCTTCACGACCTGCCCCAAGCCCGTCGGGCAATAATAGAAGCCGTTGGATGGCGCGGCCGTATTGCAACCGGACGCCAAAGTTGGTGTGGTGCTGCTTCCGTACGGCGGCTGGGCCACCGGGAACGGGCTAAAAGCTAGATTTTGGTCAATATTGTCGATAGGAATATCGAAGCTGGGATGGTTGGTCAGGTTGAAAACGTCTAAGCTGTACTTCAACCTAGCCCGCTCCGTGATTTGCGTTACCTTCACAATCGAAATGTCCGCGCGCTTTTGCCAGGACTGGCGGAAAATGTTGCGTTGTCCGCCACCGCTAAGGAAATTGGTTTCGAACGTGTCTCCAGGGGGAATTGCCGAACAGGGGAATGACCCATCGATCTGCTGGGCGTTGGGCTGGTTGCAAGGAAGGAGCTGCGGTACGGTGAAACACGACGCCTTCAGGGCTGGGAAATCGAAATTGTTGCCAATCGCGCCGGTTACCGCGTTCTGCGGCGTACAACCGGGAGCAAGAGGAACAATCGGATTCGTGATCCCGTCGTTGATGCTGTAATAAATGCTTCCCACGGCGCCGGAATAGTCGATCACGCTATAGGGTTGCCCGCTTTGAAGGGTTACAAGACCCTGAACAGCCCAGCCGTCCACGAATTTGCCTTCCACGGAGGATTCCGGGGCGAATTTCGGGAACTCGTAATGGTAGTCAATATTGAAAACGTGCGTCCGGTCAAAGTCCGACGGGCCGTAGCCATCGTGCAGGTCCAGGGGGTTGCTGCCGTTATAGTACAGGCCGAGGGCGCTCTGCTCGTCGAACGAGCGCGAAAACGTGTAGGAAAATCCGGCCTGAAGCCCGTGGCTGAACTGTTTTTCAGCATGGACTTGCAAAGCGTTATAGGCCGAAATTCCCGCGGCCGTGTAATTTTCCGATTCGGCGGCATACCCAATATACGGAACACGCTCGTCGATGTTACCGCCCTCGTTGTTAAACTGCATTGGCTGCCCATTCGGCAAACTCAACGTGCAACCCAGGAACCCGCACGTGGAAAACGAGTCTGTCTGCACCGTGTAGCCATACGTATAGAACTGGGCGTGTAGAGAACCGGACGGGTTCGCGCAAACGGGAGCCGGGCCGCAAAGCGGGTTGGTGGGAGTCGCAATCCTCGCCTGATTGAACGGGACAGGAATGATTTCATGCCTTCCCAGCGCATTCACGCCGCCGATATCGATCACCAGGTCGTTGCGCGGCTGCCATTGGATGTCGAAGGTCGTATTCATGGTATAGGGAAGCTTATTGTTGCGCGCGTAGGCGGCCAGATAAAACGGAATTTGGCTGTCCTCCAAACCGGCGGCGTTAGGCATCGCAGCAACGCCGGTAATGGGGTCGGGGATCGCGACGGTTGCCGGATTTCCGTTGGGCGGAGCCGCAAGGGTGTTTCCCCAGGGATTTGAAAGCGTGGTGGCGCACGTATTAAACGTACCGAACACTCCGGGCGGTAGAGGACAGAACTGCGCGCCCACGAAGGGCAATTGCTGGTTGATCCCGAATGGACCGCCCGGGGCAATACTTTGGGCATCCGGTGGGGAGAGATACGAATACAGCTCGCCGCGGTCGTAATACATTCCCCAGCCTGCGCGGACCACTACTTTGCTGTTGAACATTTTAGGACTCCATGCAACGCCAATCCGAGGGGCAAAGCCCCATTGGCGGCCGGTGAGCGTCGAGTTACTGACGCCCGGTGTCGCATGCGGGCTGTTTCCAGCGACAATCAAACCGGTGGACGTAATCGCATCCGCCACTGGATCGTAGGAATATTTGCTGGGATCGAAATTAAAGAAATTGCCGTTTTTCTCCGTCAAGCCCCCTTCCCAATCGAAACGCAGCCCCGCTGTGATGGACAGATTGGAGCGCATTTGAAATTTATCCTGGATATATTCGCCGGTTTCGTTGGATCGCCAATATCGATTGGGATTCCCGCTGAGATACTGCGTTCCAGCATAAAGATAATCGTTGTAGAGAGTGCCCTGAAGAAACTGGTTGATCGACTGCGCTTCGATGGTTCCCAGCTCATTTCTTCGATCCCGCGTGTTGAGCTGCGTGTATTCGAAGCTGCCGCCGAAAGTGATGGTGTGCCTCCCGACCGTCCAGATCGCATTTGCGGAAGGATTGAAGCGGTTCTGAAATACACCGGTAAAAGCGGCCAAAGACAAGGCTCCGGCGCCGATGTTCAACAACGGTTGATAGGAAGGAAGGACGTTGCCCGGCCAGGTGATGGTGATGCCGGGGAATATCGATGATCCGAAGGTGTTGATCGTGCAGTCGGCGGCAGACACAGTGGGATTAAGGATTTCGCACGCAGTAGCGAACTGCGCCGGAGTGAAGGGCTGGTCCAGCGTACTGTAGGCCTTTTCGCGAATGAATCCAAAAGTTTCGGTGACGCTCAAATTGGACCTGATGATCTGGGTGTGGCTGAGCGAGACGACCTGGCTGCCCGCGTCGAGGTGCTGGCTAAATCCAGCGACCGACGAATACGCGTAGGGAGCGGTGGTTGGGTCATGCTGATAGTAATACTTGGCCGAGAACGAATGAGTCGAGCTGGGGTTCCAGTCCAAGTCAGTGACCCCTTGATTGGCTATAAAGTAGGCCGTGCCGGGAATCTCGGCGTCCTCGGGGAAGGCTTCGATGAGGGCCGCACTCGTGGTGTTCAGCGCGATGGCATTGGGGTTCGCCGAGGGGATCAAATATTGGCCATTGGGCAGCTTGTAGTTGAAAAAAGTATAGGCGATGGGATTGATATCCCCAGGGCTAAGGCCCACCGCGGAATTGATCGACCCGTCGCTCAACCCAAGAGAACCCGAGAGGTTGTTGCTATTTCCAACTTCCGCGAGCGCCGTGGCCGAACGATCGTCGGTAAGTCCGGGCGGAACGGTAGGCCTGGAGATCCCGATTTCATCGTCCGCGGCGTGCGTGTGTTGAAAGCTTCCGTAGAAGAAGAGCTTGTCTTTCTTAATCGGCAAGCCCACCGCCCCGCCTGCGCTGTAGCGGTGCAAGCCGGGATTTTTTTCATTGAGTGGGATATTCGGGTCCGCGTTGAAAAAATAGGGGTCGGCGTTGAGCCAATTGGTTCCGCGATGGAGGTAGGCTTGCCCGTGAATGTTATTCGTGCCCGAAGCGGTGCTCATGTCGATATGCGCACCGCTCGTCGAGCCCTGCTGGGCATCGTACATCGAAGTGTTCACCCGAACTTCCTGAACGGATTCTGGAGGCGGCGAAGGAATCGCCTCGCCGATTGCCAGATAAACGGAGGCGCTGCTTTGGACGGGAAGCGAGCTTAGGGCCGAAGAGGTGCTGACACCGGTTTCGTTGACAACTCTCGAGGACGTCACCTGGCTCGTGGTCTTGCCATTGAAAAGATTTTTAGCGTCCACGCCATTCAACAGGAAGGTATTGCTCGTGTCGCGCTGGCCATTCGCCCAGACGGGTGCGTTGCCCAACCCGGCATTCGCTCCAGTCCCGGCGGAAAGTTCCTCGTTAACCCCAGGGGAAAGCAAGGCCAAACCAGTGAAGGATCCCGTTGGCAATGGAACCGCATCGATTTCCAATTTGTCCATCACGTAGCCATTTGTCGTGTCGACGTTGTTGAGGAGCGGCGTTTCCTCGACCGTGATGCTCTCCCCCACCTGGCCGATCTTCAAAGTCGCGTTGACGGTGGCTGTGCGGTTGGCCTGGACCTGAATGGACGGAAAATTCAGGGTTTGAAAACCCGCGCGAGTGATCGTGATCGTGTAGTTGCCGATGGGCAGGTTGACGAAATCGTAGCTACCGTTCTCGGTGGTCTGAAGAGTGCGCGTCAGTTTGGTTTGGTCGGCGACAATCGTGACTGTTGCCGCCGGAATGACGGCGCCCGAATCGTCCGTCACCGTGCCCGTGATGCCACCAAGTGTTTGTTGTGCTCGCGCGTTCCGAGGCAGTACGAGGAATAGACAGAACAATACCAGCAAATAAAAACGCCCAGCTTTGTTGAACATCGGTTCTTCCCCTTGAACACAATTTTCCATCCAAGGGCGAAAACCGAGGCCCGCTACGGCCCCTCGAAAAAGGCCCGCTAACCTCCAAAGTTTGAACTAGCCTACGCAAGGTCTCACGGAAACAAAAACGCATTCTTTCGATGGCAAAGATCGATTTTATAAATTTGTCGTTTCGAAACGTAGACCCGACAATGGTGTCTTCGGCCCTTCGCTCGCGTGCCGCCGGACGTGATCGTTGCTGAACGAAATATCACGCGAGAACGTCGGAATGTTTCTCGAAGGGCGGCCACCGGCAATGAAAACGAGTTCGGCAGTCAAAGCGAATGCCAGCAATTCCCCTCCGATCGTAAAGCTAGCCGAGCAAGATACAAAAGCGGCGGGTTATGGCCTGCGGCACGGGGCTTTATCGCCGCTGGAGACATTGGCCCAATCCATATCGGGCGCCTGTCCCACGCTTACTCCGTTCGTCACAGTTCCCTTGGTGTTTACGCTTGCGGGAAATGGCACTTGGCTCGCGTACATTTTAGCTACGGGCGGGATTCTCCTCGTTGCCTGGTGCATAAGCCGTTTTGCGCGGTACTCGTCCTCGCCGGGATCGCTGTATTCGTACGCGGCGATGATCCTTCCGCCGTGGCTCTCGGCTACGGCTGCGTGGAGTTTGTTGCTGGCCTACGTCGCAGGCAGCGCCAGCAACATCGGAGGGTTCTACCATTTCACCAACGTGATGCTCCGGGACGCCACGGGCCACGGAATTTCCACGTTATTGTTGGCAACGATTGTCGCCGCCGTTCCAGTGTGGCTCGCTTGGCGCGACGTAAAGATCTCGGCCCGTGTAATGCTCGCGATCGAAGCGGTTTCCGTGACGGTCGTTACCATCGTGATGGTCCTCGTGCTTTTACGCCACGGCCTGCGCGGCGACCCGGACCAACTTCACTTTCGCGGGGTGACCGCTGGCGGTTTCCGGCAAGGGTTGGTGCTCGCGTTGTACAGTTTTGTCGGTTTCGAGAGCGCGACGGCCCTGGGATCCGAGGCGCGCAATCCGCTAAGGGTTATCCCCCGCGCGGTGATCCAGACCGCTATTTTGAGCGGCATCTTTTTTACCATCTGCGCCTACACGGAAGTGCTCGGCCTTGGCATGAGTGGCAAGGACTTGGGAACGACCGACCTGCCCTTGCACGTGCTTGCGACAGTCGCAGGGGTCCCTGTATTCGGATTGTTGATCGACATCGGGGCGCTCTTCGCCCTGTTTGCTGGGATATTGGCGTGCCTTACAGCGGCCGCCCGCGTGCTGCTGCTGATGGCGCACAACGGCCTCACTCATGGCTCGCTCCGGACCGTACATGCGCGAAACGAAACGCCGACCGGTGCGATCCTCGCCACGGGCCTCGCGGCGTTTCTTCCGGTCGCCATTCTCGCCGTAAAAGGCGCGAGCGGACTCGACGTCTACGGCTGGCTGGGCACACTCGCCGTTTATGGATTTGTCGTCAGCTATGGGCTGGTGTGTTTCGCCCTCCCCGGCTATCTGCGCGATCAGCATGGCGTAGAGAACGCCGCAACGAAAACGATTCCATGGATCGCATTCGCGGCCATGTTGTTTGCTCTCGTTGCGAATCTCTATCCCGTGCCCGAAGGCGCGTATGGCAAGCTGCCGTACATCTACCTTGCTTACCTGGCTATCGTTCTCGCATGGTTCGTGTTTCGTTCGCGCTCGAAGAGGGCCGCGGGGGCCGCAACCTAGGGTCGTCCGGAACAATTTTGTGTGCCGGCATCTCTTCACTTTTTCGAGTTCTTCTTGGAGAATGAAGATCGTACTCTAAATCGTTGACACAAATCAGGTCACCAAAGGAGCATTTAATGAAAGCCTTTATCACAGCGGATACGCCGGTCACCGACGAGGTGCTGAACACGATCGCGCATCTCCCGACCAAGAGCCTTTCGAAGATTGTCGAAGACGGGTTCTTCCAGAAGCTATCCGACAAGGACTACATGCGTCTCGCATTCCTGCTCGCGTACAAAGGGTACAACGAAGGAGGTTGCCCGATTGGAGGCGTGATCGTCAGCAACGAAACGCGGAAGATTGTGGGCAAGGGGCACAACACGCTGGTGCAGGAAGGCCACCCGTATAATCATGGTGAGACGTCGGCGGCCCGGGATGCGGGACGCCAGGACTTCAGCAAGACGACGATGTTCACATCCCTGAGCCCTTGCGATACGTGCGCAGCCTTGATTTGGCAACTCCAATTCCAGAGGATGATCGTTGGCGACGTTACGAACTACGCCGGCAATGAGGAAAAAGTTCGGCAAAAGGGCGTGCAGGTAGAGATTTTGGAGGATCCGGAAGGCGTCGCCTTCTTCGCGAAATACTTGAGGGAAAAGCCGGACCAGCATCGGGAAGATGCCGGCGGCGTCGCGGCGGTTCGCAAAGCGGCGGCCGGTAAAACCTAGCCATTCCGCTCTTTATTCGCGACCTTTGAGGATTTTGAAAATCATCGGGGCCCTGGGTCGCGAATCGGCCTGTCGATCACCTCTAAAATCCAAGTGGGTGTGAAGGGCCCCGATCCGTCTACCGCAATGTCATAATCGCGCAGAGCGTCGGCCACAGCGTTCGCCACCGCGGCTTGCGCTCCGATGGTTCCACCCTCGCCTACGCCGCGCATCCCAAACGGATTGAAACTCGTGGGGGTTTCCATGTGCCAGACTTTGAAATCCGCCGGAGCATCGGATGCGCCGGGCAATACGTAGTCCATCATCGCCCGAGTTTGGAGCTGACCATCAGAATCGTAAACCAACCGTTCGCGCAATACTTCGCCAATGCCTTGAACCACGCCGCCGGCAATCTGGCCATCTACCAAGAGAGGATTCACAATCCTTCCGCAGTCATGCGCGACAACGTAACGCGGAATCTCCAACTGCCCTGTCTGAGGATCGATTTCCACCACGGCGACATGCGTCGCATAGGAATATGACGGCCTCGGAATTTCGATCCGAAACTTGGCCTCAATCTTCTTGTTTTCGAGTTCCCGCCGGAGCGATGCAAGCCGCGCGGGTATTTCTGACAGCGGGATAAGCTCATCCGCAGGCTCCGGAAGCTTCACACCGCCGCATTCCCAACGCAGATCAGCAGAATCGCATTTGAGTTCCACAGCGAAACACTCAAGAATATTTTTGACCAGTGCGCGCGCAGCCATTCGCCCCACCGCTCCACCTGAGGCCGCGCCGCGGCTGGCGAAGGTTCCCACTGCGTCTGGAACTTCGTCAGTATCCCCCTGCCGGATGGCGACCTGCTCAATCGCCACACCGAGCTCCTCTGCAACGAGTTGCCGCTGCGTCGTCTCCGACCCTTGTCCGACGGGCATGATGGAACTGAAAAGGAGGACCGTTCCGTCAGGCTGCAAAGCGATTCGCGCAGTCTCGTATGGTCCCACCGCCGTAATTTCGACGTACATCGAAATGCCGACGCCTCGCAGTTTTCCCCTCGCGGCAGCCGTCTTGCGATCGTTCTCACAATTTTCGTACTCGGCAAGGCGCAATCCAGCTTCCAGGCAGCTCGGGTAGTCCGCTTCGTCATAAATGATGTGGTACGCGTTCGCGAAACCGGTTGCGCCACGATCGAGAGGCAATTCGTTCGGTTGAATAAGATTGCGCCTTCGAATTTCGGCGCGATCCATTCCTAGGCGGCGCGCGGCCTCATCGAGAAGGCGTTCCATCACGAGCGCCGCCTGCGGAGCGCCGGCGCCCCGCAGAACATTCAATGGCGTCTTATTCGTGACCACTGAAAACATCTGCGCATCAAGGTTGGGAACGCGGTAGGGACCGCGCACCATCGCGCCCATTGCAGTAATCGGCGTGTTGCCCACGAAACCGAATGCCGCGCCGATGTTCGACCAACCAGTAAGGCGCAGCCCGACGAATGTCCCGTCGAGGGCGACGACCGCCTCCGCATCGACCGTTTCTTCCCGGGCATGAGTCGTCGAGGCAAAGTGTTCCCGCCGGTCCTCCAGCCAACGAACAGGCCGCTGAAGTTTGCGCGCCACTGCCGGAACCAATATCTCCTCGGGGTAGACCATCTCTTTACACCCGAAACCGCCGCCGAGACGCGGGGCCGTCACCCGGACCCGCTCCAGGCCAATACCGAACGCGCCTGCTAGAACCGAGCGCAGCATTTGAGGAAGCTGGGTGCAGCTTTCCACATGCAACCGTTCGCCGTTGTCGGTGAGCTTCGCCATGACTCCGCGTGGTTCCATGGGAACGGCAGTCTGCCTATGGAATTCGAATCGTTTTTTGATAACCAGATCGCCGTCATGCGCCGCGAAATTGGCGTCACCGTCGAACTGTTTCACTTGGTAAACGATATTTGTTCCCAGCTCCGGATAGAGCAAGGCCGCCCCGGGATTCATCGCAGTCATATGATCGGTGACCGAAGGGAGCGATTCGTACTCAATCTCCACGAGGGCAGCGGCATCTTCTGCAAGGTAGCGATTTTCCGCTACCACCAAGGCCACTGCCTGCCCAACATAGCGAACTCGATCCCTGGCGATGACGCGCTGGCGCGCGTCCAGGGTTCCCGGAATCATGTCCACGCAGGGGAGAACGTCGTCAACAAAATCCAAATCGCTTGCCGTCAAGACGGCAATCACACCCGGATTCGCCAGTGCTCGTTCTTTGTGGACCGCCCGTACGATTGCGTGTGGCTTCGTCGATCGAACGATGCAGATTTCGGCCGCGCTTGGTGCAGGAATATCCGGGAGGAATCCGCCGGCCCCTCGCAACAGGCACTCGTCCTCGGCGCGCAAAACGGCTTCGCCGACATAACGTCGAGTTCGCGACGGCCGTGCGTAGGTAAGCTTCTCCTGCGTCATTCTTCCCCGCTCACGGGTTTGTCACTCATCGCTCCCAGCGCCCGCCGAACTGCCGTCCAAATGTTTCGATAGCCCGTGCATCGACAGATATGCCCACTGAGATACCGGCCAACCTCATTCGAGTCTGGATGTATGGACCGCTGGATCATGCCGTACACGCTCATCAGCCATCCCGGCGTGCAGTATCCGCACTGCAGAGCATGATGCTGTTGGAAGAGCTGCTGCACGTGGTTCATTCCCTCGGGAGCGTTAATACCCTCAAGAGTGAGAATCTCTGCTCCCTCGGTCTGCACGGCTAGCAGAGTACAAGAGCGCGCCGGTTCCCCGTCCATCACGATGGTACAAGCGCCGCAAGCACCTTCTCCGCAAGCAACTTTCAGAGCCGTTAAGCCAAGATGGTCGCGTAAAAAATCGCTCAGCAGAAGACGGTCGGGCACCAAAACGTGTACTTGCGTCCCGTTTACGATGACGCGCAGAGGCGTCCGCGATTCGTTCGAATCATTCCATGCCATCTCTTGGGGCGTCGAATCAGACCCGCTCATCTGTCGCTCCTGTGTTCCTGGAACACCGGGATCGCGCGTCTGTTAGAGCACGGGCGACGGCTGCAACCGCCGCCTTTGCCCTAAATGCGCCCGTTGCGTGTAGATCCGTCCGAGCGGGCCAGGGTCGCTCCGCAGAGGCGACATGGGCTGCATCACGAATCGCAGAATCGTTGTCCCCGTCTTCTCCCATCAATGCCTTTTCCGCGCGATGCGCGCGATATGGGCTCGCGGTGAGGCCACCGACTGCAATCCTTACCGACCGGATGCGTCTATCCTCTTCCAGCAGGAGCGTAACTGCGCAACACACGAGAGCAAAATGGCCCTGACGCAACTGGACCTCGCAGAACCCCCAACCTTCCCCTGCAACTCGTGCCCGAAGCGACGCCGATACGATCAGACTCCGCGGAGGCAATCGAGTGCCTGTTTCAACGGCATAAACATCCTGGGCTGGCATCCGGCAGCGCACGCCACCACGCGCGAGGATATGAAACTCGGCGTCCAAAGCAAGAGCCACGACAGGCACTTCTCCTCCTGCATTCGCCTGCGCGAGGCAACCGACAACCGTTCCGCGGCTCCGCACTTGCGGCATCGCGACCCAGCCCAGCGCTTCGGAAAGCAAGGGGATCGACTTTCGAGTCAACGAGCTATGTTCGATCTGGGATTGCCGGCAGGCCGCGCCAATGGTGACTTCACCTCCGGTCTGTGAGACGCCATCTAAGCCGGGACACCGCATAATGTCGAGCAACAGAGACGCGGTGACGCTGCGGGCGCTGAGCGCGGGGATTAAGCTTTGTCCGCCCGCAAGAATTCGCGCCGTATCGTCGGCGTTGCTAAGTACATCGACCGCATGATCCGCCGTTTCAGCGCGGACATATCTAAACTTGGCCGGTTTCATCTACAGCCCCGATACCAAATGAATCGACGATTCGCACTTCCGGTCATCTCCCGATGCTTGGGGATGCAGGACTGGGACCGTCTTACTTGTGGTCCGCCGGAATTCAATGCCCCAAGAATTTATAGCATCAAATCGCGTTGAAATGTGGAGGTTGCTCCGAGGGGCACACCGACGGCAGGCTGCAATCCCGCAAAAACTGCCCGTTCCCTGCTTCCCTAGGTCTCGTTTCTTTCGATGGAGGACGTAGTCCGGCGCGAATCCTACGCGCCGCATCCCGGCATGCCGCGTTGCGCCCGTCACCGCCACCGCGAAGCGCCGCAACTGGCTGACATCGGATTTCGCCAACGGCAGCCGGGGTCGAATCGCTAGTGCGCCGCAACCGCCGTTCCCTTTCGGGTTCGTTTCATCAAGAAGGCGAACGGAATCATCACCAACGCCGCGATTCCCAATATCCAGAAATTATCGAGATACGACATCATGCTGGCCTGACGAAGAATTGAGCCGTACAACTGGCCGTAGGCCTGCTGCTGCGCGAACGCCGGGCCGGACGCCGCGAAGTTCTGCGACGCGCCATGAACCGCGGCGTTGAATTGCGGAGTAAAGGCCGACGCGTGCGCGCTGAGCGCCGTTTGGTGGAACTGCGCCCGGCGCGTCAGCATCGTGGTGACAAACGAAATTCCCACGCTCGCGCCGATGTTGCGCGAGAGATTGATCAGCCCGGAGGCAGCGTTGTTTTTTTCCCGTGGCAAATAGGAATACGCAGCCGTGTTGATGGGGATGAAGAGGAACGCCAGCCCCGCAGTTTGGTACACCCGCGCCCACATCATCGTCCTGAAATCCGCACCGAGGTCGAAGCGGTTGGCCATGGAAAACATGGAAAGCCCCAACAGCAGAAGCCCAAATGCAATCAGGACCCTCGCGTCGTATTTGGACAGCAAAAATCCCGCGACGGGCATAAGCAGCATCAAGACGAATCCGCCCGGCATGATCATCAGCCCGGCCAGCTCCGCGGTGTAGCCCATCAAAGTCTGCGCCAGTTGCGGTAATAGCAATGTCGTTGCGTAGAGTACGAAGCCCACCATGAAAAGCATGATGCACGCCATCAGGAACGTGCGGTCGCTGAAGAGGCGGACTTCGATGATAGGGTGTTCGTGGTGCCGTTCCCAAAAATAGACAGCGATCAGGCAGATCACGGAGAGGACGCTGAGGATCATGATGTAGTGCGCGTCGAACCAGTCTTCCCTCTCGCCCTTGTCGAGAACGATTTGCAATGCGCCCAGTCCGAGCGCCAGCAGCCCGAAACCGATATAGTCCACTTTCACGCCAGCCGTCTTTTTGCCCCTGAGCCAAGGTGGGTCCGAAACGAGAAGGGACGTCAGAATTACGGAAAGAATCCCAACCGGAATGTTCATGAAAAAAATCCAGCGCCAGCTGTAATTGTCCGTGATCCACCCGCCGATCGTCGGACCCAGGGCGGGCGCAACCACCACGGCCATTCCGTAAATCGCAAAGGCCATGCCACGCTTGGCCGGGGGAAATGTGTCCGCCAGGATGGCTTGTTCGCTGGGTTGCAGGCCCCCTCCTCCAGCTCCTTGCAGCACACGGAAAAAAATGAGCAGGGGAAGACTTGGCGCGATCCCGCACAGAAAGGAACTCACAGTGAAAAGCGCGACGCAGCTCATGTAAAAACGCTTCCGCCCAAACATGGAAGAGAGCCACCCGCTAAGCGGTAAGACGATGGCATTGGAAACCAGATAAGAGGTCAGCACCCAGCTGCTTTCGTCCTGGCCGGCGGCCAGGCCGCCAGCAATATGCGGCAAGGCGACATTGGCTACGCTGGTATCGAGAACCTCCATGAACGTCGCCAGCGTCACCGTAAGGGCGATAAACCAGAGATTGTGGCCGGGATTCCAGCCGAGTTCAGCGTGAGCGGCTTGCGTGTTTGCCTGTTCGCTCATGGCACTTTCTCAGTTCACGCCGGCCTTCGCCGCAGATTTGACATTCACTTTTGGCTCGACGGACATGCCAGGCCGGAGAAGATGATTGGGGTCCTGCCCCGGATCTATGCGCAAGCGGACGGGGATGCGCTGAACGACTTTCACATAGTTGCCGGTGGCATTTTCCGGCGGCAGCAAACTGAAAACGGAGCCCGTCCCTCCTGCAACGCTTTCAACATGGCCCCGATAGCTGCGGCCGTAGGCATCCACATAAAGTTCGGCCGGCTGGCCGGGGCGAACGCTCCTCAGCTGCGTTTCCTTGAAATTCGCCGTCACCCAAAGATCATCCAATGGCACGATAGCCATCAACTGCTGGCCTGGCTGAACATATTGTCCTGGCTGCGCGGAGCGCTTCGCGACAAGACCGTTCACCGGCGCAACAATGCGTGTGTAGTTCAAGTTGAGCTCGGCCTGCTCGACCTCGCTTCGAGACTTCCGCGCCAGGGCTGTCGCCGCAAGGGCGTGCGACTGCTGAATGCGAATTTGTTGAGGGCCGGTGCGCGCGGATTCCAATGATGCCAGCGCTTGATCCAGTTTCGCGCTAGATTGGCTCACCGCGTCCTGACTGGCTTGGGCATTCGCGCGAGCAACATTCACGGCGGCTTCGGCGGCGCTGGCCGTTTGGACGGCCTGCACGTACTGTTGCTCCGAAATTTCCTGCTTGTCGACCAGTTGTTTGAGTCGCTCCACGTCATCCAGTGCCTTGGCTTGGTTCGCCTCTGCTTGCACGACGGCCGCTTGTGCTGCGCTGAGCTGCTTTTCCGAGCCGGAAATTCCGGCCCGCGCGTTCATGACGTCGGCTTGCGCCGAGGCCAACTGGCTCGAAGTATTCACCGACGTCACCGGCACATTCACCTGGCTGGCCGCGGCCGTCGCCTGATCGTTTGCCAGCGTGGCTTGGGAACTTTCCAGCGCCACTTGATAGTCTTTCGGGTCGATTTGCGCTAAGACCGTTCCGGCCTTGACATACTGGTTGTCGTCTACATATACGTTGGTGATATAACCGGAAACTCGCGAACTGATGGGGTTGATGTAGCCGTCGATCTGGGCATCATCGGTGGATTCCCATCCCGCGTAAACGTGATAAGCCGTGGCAGCCCCAGCCGCAAGAATCAGCGCGATCGCCGACGCCAAAATCAACGGTCGCGAGAATTTCCACGTAGACGGCTCCTTGCGGCGCGCAGCATCCGCCTGATCCGCGGACGGGCTTTCGTCCAGGGCTTCAATCGCTGGGAATTTTTCCTCGAAATCGATCGTGACGTCTTTTGTCATTTTACCTTCCTCCCAGATAGGCTCTTACGGATTGCTCGGCGATGCCGGAGGCGCGTGCCAGCTGAACTTTGGAGATGTTGTAGGCGAAGAGGCTTGAAATATAGGCTTGATCAGAGGCCGCCACGGATTCCTGCGCTTGCACGACTTCGATGTTGTCGCTGACTCCCGCCGTGAATCGGTCCTGCGCCTCGGTGAGCGTCTCCCGGGCAAGGTCCACGTTGCTCCGCGCGACTTTTACCAGGTCACTTGCGGAAGTCAGATCCAACAAGGCGGAACGCACGTCTTGGTCGATGCGGCCCTTCAAATCATCAAGCTCCGCTTGTTTTTGCTGCAATGTGGCATCCGCGTCCAACACGTCCGCCTTTACGCGCGTCCCCTGGAAGATGGGAACATTCAAGCTGGCTGACACCGCGAACGTGCCGTGCGAATTCCCGAAATTCGGGCCAGTGTCGCCATAATTCGCGCTCGTGGCGACCGTC